>Ga0207891_1000564_pt1 | contig 23628 bp, 24 predicted proteins | sample LinPmetageLP50_FD_184061 | JGI IMG/M metagenome (GOLD analysis project Ga0207891, IMG submission 184061) | Marine viral communities from the Pacific Ocean - LP-50 (SPAdes) | ecosystem: Environmental > Aquatic > Marine > Oceanic | place: Pacific Ocean | collected 2011-08-27 | reverse complement strand
GGCAGTGTTTACGAAGTAAAAGTTATCAAAGTTCTTGACTTTGGTGCCGTAGTAGAATATCTTGATGCTCCTGGCAACGAGGTTTTACTTCACATTTCTGAACTGGCGTGGGAACGTACCGATAATGTTACAGATATTGTAAACCTTGGTGATGTAATAGATGTAAAATACTTTGGTGTAGACCCTAAAACCCGTAAGGAGAAAGTTTCAAGAAAAGCTTTACTTGAAAAACCCGAAGGTTACCAGGCAAGACCACCAAGAGACAACGATCGTAACGACAGAGGTCGTGACAACCGCGGTTCTCGAGACAATCGTGGCCGTGATGATCGCAGAGGCAGAGATAATAAAGATCGTAGAAATAACGATTAATTAGTCTTAAGCTTTATAAACTTAAATCCCCGGAAAGTAATTTTCGGGGATTTTTTTATGCAGTTTATTAGGAGTCTTTTTAAACGTCAAGCTGAACTTGTTTCAGCTTTTAATCGTCATCCTGAATTTATTTCAGGATCTAATTAGTTTCAAAATAATCATGTTAGATTCTGAAATAATCCCGAAGCTTCGGGACAGAATGACAAAAAAAGGATATTTCTGAAATTCATATTTTAAATACTTCTACAATTATTTTTGCGTTAGGGATTGCAGCGTAAAGCCCACAGCGAGTGGAACGAGCGAGGACTTGCAGCGTAAAGCCCGACCCGCAGGGTAACGCCCAAATAAAATTAATTAAGGTTTTTTGTAACATTTCGACTACTCCTTGCGTATAAACTAATACAAGAGCTATTCATAATTAAAATCCAAGGAGACGATAGATGAGACAACTTAAGATTACGAAGCAGGTAACAAACCGTGAGACTGCTTCGTTAGACAAGTATTTGCAAGAAATTGGTAAAGTTGATTTAATTACTGCCGATGAAGAGGTAGAATTAGCACAACGAATTAAAGCGGGTGATGACCGCGCTTTAGAAAAATTAACTAAAGCGAATTTACGTTTTGTGGTGTCGGTTGCAAAACAATATCAAAATCAGGGGTTAACCCTACCCGACCTTATTAATGAAGGAAACTTAGGATTGATTAAAGCTGCGAAACGTTTTGATGAAACACGTGGTTTTAAATTTATCTCCTATGCGGTATGGTGGATTCGCCAGTCTATTCTTCAGGCACTGGCCGAGCAGTCGCGTATTGTTCGTTTACCATTGAATAAAATTGGATCTATTAACAAGATCAACAAAACTTTTGCTTTCTTAGAACAATCTCATGAGCGCCCTCCAAGTGCTGAAGAAATTGCGAAAGAGCTGGACATGACGATTAACGATGTAAAGGAATCTATGAAGAATTCTGGTCGTCACGTCTCTATGGATGCTCCTTTGGTAGAAGGTGAAGATTCTAACCTTTACGATGTATTACGTTCGGGGGAATCTCCAAATCCAGATAAGGAATTACTACACGAATCTCTAAGAACCGAGATTGAGCGTGCTTTAGAAACCTTAACTCCGCGTGAAGCAGATGTTATTCGTTTGTATTTTGGTCTTGGAGACCAGCACCCAATGACGCTTGAAGAAATTGGTGAAACTTTTGATCTAACAAGAGAAAGAGTTAGACAGATTAAAGAAAAAGCGATTAGAAGATTGAAACATACTTCTAGAAGCAAGATCCTAAAAACTTATTTAGGATAAGATATTTAAGATGACAACAGTTAATGCCGGCGACGGCCGGCTAACATAACTGTTCGTTTTTTGATTGATGAATGACCCCGGCGTGATGAACCGGGGTTTTTTTATGCCCATTTTTTTCTTTTTAAAATATTAGCCAGTCGAAGATAATTAACACAAGCTAATCTTTTGTTAATCAATCACTCTTCTCTTTAATACATTTTCAATTTCTAATATCTTATCCTTTCTTTTAAAAAGATTGAGGATAGGAAAGATGGAGGTAAAATTTTAATTGTGGGTGCTTCAGGATCTCTGGGTACAAAAATTATACATTTACTAACAGAGGAAGGAAAAGAAATACGGGCATTAACCCGCTCTGATAAAGGCATTTCAAAACTTTCAAAGTATACCGATGATGTGTGGAAAGGTGATGCAGCTAAAGACCAGGAAGGGATTAGAGGTATCACAAAAAATATTACCACAGTAATTTCTGCACTGGGAAAAAGTGTGAGTCTTTTTACACCTTCCGAAGAATCTTTTATGGAAAGTGATTTTAGAGCAAATAGAAATCTCCTGAAAAATGCTGTTAAACACGGGGTGAAGCGCTTTATTTATGTATCTATTATGGGCGCAGATTCTTCTAAAGATTTCAGCATAGCCCGCGCTCATAAAATGTTTGAAAAAGAACTAAAAAGTTCGGGGATAGCCTATACAATTGTAAGGCCGGTAGGCTTCTATTCGGGCTTAAACGATCTTGCTATAATGGCCAAACGCAAAGTAATTCCTTTAATTGGTTCGGGAGAAGCAAAAACTAACAGTATTCATCATAAAGATCTCGCTAAAGTTGTGGTTTCGTTTATTAACAATGGTCCCAAAATCGCAAAAATAGGCGGCCCAAATGTACATACCAGACGTGAAATGGCCGAAATGATAAAAGAAATTGTTGGCGGAGAAATTATTGAAATCCCCGAACCTATGGCTAAATTAGGAACCAGCCTGGGATTGCCAAAAATCTTCAGTGAAGGAATTAATGATAAACTGGATTATTTTACCTTTATTACTACTAACGATATGATTGGGGAATCTAATGGAAAAATTTCCTTTCGGGAGTATCTTGGAAATCTTGACCTTAAAAAAATCACTTAATGTCTTTAAGCTACGATGCTATTATAATTGGAAGCGGCTCTAATGGAATTTCAGCCGCGATATATTTGCAACAAAAAGGACTTAAAACTGCCATTTTTGAACAGGCAGCTACTCCCGGTGGCTCTACAAGAACCCATGAATTAACCTTACCGGGATTTAAACACGATGTAGGTTCGGCCATATTACCAATGGGATTTGGCTCTCCCTTTTTAAGAAGTTTACCGCTTGAAGAACACGGCCTGGAATGGATATTTCCCGAAATCCCATACGCTCATCCATTTGCAGATGGCACTGCCCACGCCTGTTATACCGATATAAAAAAAACAGCAGCTCAACTGGGCGAGGACGAATCTTCATATGTTAACTTATTTGAACCCCTGGTAAAAGACTGGGGAAAATTAGAGAACGATCTTTTAGGGCCTTTGGGAATTCCACAACATCCATTGGATTTTATAAAATTTGGCTTAAAAGCCCTGCCATCGGCTAAACTACTGGCCAGACATTATTTTAAAAATGAAAAATCAAGGGTGTTTTTTTACGGCTCTGCTGCACATTCAACCTTACCGCTAAATAGCCTTGCTTCAGCATCATTTGGGCTTGTATTAAGTACCATGGCGCATAAATATAATTGGCCATTTCCAAAAGGCGGGGCGCAAAACTTTATAAATAGTATGTTGAATTACTATACTTCTATTGGCGGCGAATTACACCTTGAAAAGAATATAACTCAGCTGGATGAACTTCCGGAATCGAAAACTTATTTATTCGATTTAACCCCGAAGCAATTATTAAAAATAAAAGGAACAGATTTTTCCAGTATTTATAGAAAAAGAATGGATTCTTTTAAATATGGCGCCGGAGTTTTTAAAGTAGATTGGGCGCTAAGCAAACCCATTCCATTTATCAATGAGAAATGCCGGAAAGCGGGAACGGTACATATTGGATTTTCAGAAGAAGAAATGGAGAATTCAGAGCAAAGTATACATCAGGAAAATATGACGCAAACTCCTTATGTACTGGTTGCGCAGCATAGCATTTTTGATAATACGCGAGCTCCGGAAGGTCAACATACGGCCTGGGCATATTGCCACGTTCCGAATGGTAATACCGAAGATTTTACAAAGATAATTGAAGATCAAATAGAGAGCGCCGCTCCCGGGTTTAAAGACTGTATTTTAAAAAAATCTACTATGAACTCGGTGCAATTGCACGCTTTTAACCCTAATATAATTGGTGGTGATATTAATGGCGGAAAACAAGATATCACCCAGCTTTTTACCCGGCCTATTACAAAAATATCGCCCTACTCCACTCCTAATCCTAAGGTCTATATTTGTTCTTCCTCTACACCGCCAGGTGGTGGCGTACATGGAATGTGCGGTTATAACGCAGCCCGTAAAGTAGAAAAAGATCATTTTCAGTAATTTAGAGTTTACTGAATTCACACCGGTTTTTAGAATTTTTTAAATAAATTTTCACGGTATAGAATTTCAACATTTCTTAATTTCAGTTACTTTTGAGTTCAACAACTCTTAAATAATTATGCGCTACGCCATAAGTTATGTGAGTACCGCTAACCCGGCACTTTCAGAAACTGAAATTCAGAAAGCTTTAGATTTTAGTAAAGACTGGAATAATAATCACAATATCACCGGTATTCTTTTATATTCACAGGGAAATTTTTTCCAGGTTCTTGAAGGGGAAGAACAACTTTTAAAAGATCTATTTAGTAGAATAAAAGCTGATGAACGCCATCATAATGTCATAACAATTTTCCAGAAGGAAATTCCAAATATTCAGTTTGATGGTTACGAAGCAGATTTTATTTCTTTAGATGACCGGTACAACGACGAAAATTTTGAAACTTATCTTGCGCAAATTAGTTTGTTGAATCCTTCTATTCAAAGTTCGGTAAAGTACATCCTAAATAAATTTACAGAAGGCATCAAATAAGTATAATCTTGTTATTTTTGTGTGCACACTTACAGCACAACACTTATGACAACAAAACTTATTGCTCCATCTATTCTTGCTGCCGATTTTGGTAACCTTCAGCGAGATATTGAAATGGTGAATAAAAGTGAAGCCGATTGGTTTCATATTGATATTATGGATGGCGTTTTTGTACCGAATATTTCTTACGGAATGCCGGTATTGCAGGCTATTACCAAACATGCCGAAAAAACTATTGATGTTCACCTTATGATTGTAGATCCCGATAGGTACATCAAGGAATTTGCGAAACTGGGAGCCGATAACCTTACAGTGCATTATGAAGCCTGCACACATTTACACCGAACGCTACAAGCAATAAAAGCGGAAGGCATGCAAGCGGGAGTAGCTATAAATCCGCATACAAGCGTAGATTTATTGAAAGATGTGATTCAGGATATCGACATAGTATGTATAATGAGTGTAAACCCAGGTTTTGGCGGGCAAAGCTTTATTGAGAATACCTACCATAAAATTCAGCGTTTAAAGGAGCTTATTGTAACCCATAATGCTTCTACTTTAATTGAAATTGATGGTGGCGTAACTAATGAAAATGCTTCTCAACTCATAAAAGCCGGTGCCGATGTTTTGGTTGCCGGGAGCTATGTTTTTAAAGCTGAAGACCAACTGGAAACCATAAAAGACTTAAGACAACTTGCAAACTCCTAAGAAAACTTACGATGTTATAATTATTGGCGGTGGCCCAATTGGTATTGCCTGCGCCCTGGAAGCCGAAAAGAAAAACCTTTCCTACCTCATCCTGGAAAAAGGCTGCCTGGTTAATTCTTTGTACCACTACCCTACTAATATGACCTTCTTTTCCACTTCAGAAAAACTGGAGTTGAATGGTATTCCATTTATTAGTAATAATCCCAAGCCAAGAAAAGCTGAAGCTTTGGAATATTATAGAAGGATAGCAACTTCAAATAAAATTAATATCAATTTATTTGAGAAAGTTACCGGAGTAGAATCTAAGAACACTTTTCATAATATTACTACCACCAAAAATAACTACACCGCTAAAAATGTAGTGGTGGCCACAGGTTTTTATGATATCCCGAATTACCTAAATATCCCCGGGGAAGACCTACCAAAAGTGGCTCATTATTATGGGGATCCTCATTATTATGCAACGCAGAAAACTATTATAGTGGGTGCCAGTAATTCTGCTGTAGATGCTGCTTTAGAAATTTATAGAAAAGGCGGGGAAGTTACCATGATTGTTAGAAAGGAAGAAATTGGCAGAAGGGTGAAATACTGGGTACGCCCCGATATTGATAACCGAATTAAAGAAGGAAGCATTAAAGCACTTTTTAATGCTAATTTAAAAGAAATACGAGAAACCGAAGTGGTTATTGAAACTCCCGAAGGTGAACAAACCCTGGAAAACGATTTTGTGTTGATGCTTACAGGATATCGCCCAAACTTTGAATTTCTAAAAAAAATGGGGATTAAATTGTCTAATGACGGAAGGAAAATTCCGCAGTATGACAACGAAACTATGGAGACCAACGTGAAGGGAATTTATCTAGCCGGGGTAATTTGCGGAGGAGTAGAAACCCACAAATGGTTTATAGAAAACTCAAGGGTGCACGCCAAAATGATTATGGAAGATTTAGCACAAAAAGCTGAAGCCTAAAGATCTTCTAAAAACTCTTTTAGCAAAATTGCGTGATTTTGTGATTTATCTTTAGAGCCGTACAAAAGGACCAGCGTTTTTCTTTTGTCTACTTCTTCTAAATCACTTAAAATCTGACTCTTATTTTCCTTTAATTCGCTTTTGTAGTTTTTGCTGAATTCATCCCAGGAAATTTTATTTTCGTGAAATTTCTTTCGTAAATCATCACCGGGAGCCCATTGTTTATACCAGTAATCCAAATGTGCCTCTTCTTTAGAAATGCCACGTGGCCATAGCCTATCTACCAAAATCCTAATATTATCTGAAGCTTCTTTATTCTCGTAAATTCTTGCAATTTCTATATTCATAACAGTAAAAATAAAAAATCGCCTAAATAGTTTTTAATCTGTCATTCTGAAATCAATTCAGGTTGAAGAAAATAAGACTATTTAGGCGGTTATTCTATATTTGATAAAAGCGTTTTACCTACTCATCAAAACAACCTCAGATGAGTTAAAAATTTCATTTCGGTTCAATAGTTTTCCGTAGAATTCTAAATCGCTTTGCTGATTTCTAAACGATCTATCTAACCATTTACACGCTTTATTTACCGGAATTTTATAAACCTTAATTTCAGGATACGTGTCGGGAGACTCAGATTCGTCTATCCCAATTTCAATTTGTTTTTTCTGTTTGTTGTAATAAACATATTTAGCCAGGAAATTGTGTTTAATTAAGCTTATAAACTCATCTGGCAATTCCTGACAGGTTTCGCATTCCTCTACATATTGTTTCACTAATTGCTGTAGTGAAACTCTAATTTCGTTGGTATTTAAATAAGATGCCATAGGTGTTAGTTTTTGTAAGTTTTATATGGCTAAATTATGCGGAATGTTTCTGGAGGAAAATTTTTTATAGGTAGTTTAACTCTATTTTGTTAATATATCTAAATTATCAGGGTTTAGTATCATAAAAGTTGACACGAAAACCTTTTCGCTATAAAGGTTTTGCAAAGATTCCTCGTTTTCACCTTAACTTTCTATTAATATTATAATTTTTTTCGCAATTAAATACCAATTGTTACCGGGGATTCTGTAAGGAATCTTACGGCATTTCGGCTACCTTTAAGCACAAAAAGAAAAACCAATATGTCTTTAAATATAAGTGATATCCCCTATTCTATTCTTGAATTAGCTACGGTAGCTAAAGATTCCAGCGTAAAAGAAACTTTTGATCAAAGTCTTGATTTAGCCAAAAATGCCGAAAAAATGGGCTACACCAGGTTTTGGTTGGCAGAGCATCATAATATGGTGAGTATTGCCAGTTCAGCAACATCGGTGCTAATAGGGCATATTGCAGGCGGAACAAAAACAATTAAAGTAGGTTCTGGCGGAATTATGCTTCCAAACCATTCGCCTTTAATCGTAGCCGAGCAATTTGGAACTCTGGGCACACTATATCCTAACCGAATAGACCTGGGACTGGGAAGAGCTCCGGGCACCGATCAGGTTACCGCACAAGCCATTAGGTCTGACCGCATGAAGTCGGTTTTTAAGTTTCCGGAAGAAGTAAAGGAAATTCAGAAATATTTTTCACTAGAAAATGCAAAGGAACAAGTTAGAGCCGCGGTAGCTGAAGGTGTAGAAGTGCCAATTTACATTTTAGGCTCCAGTACAGATAGTGCCCACCTGGCTGCCGAGCAAGGATTACCCTATGTTTTCGCCAGTCATTTTGCACCCGCACAATTACACCAGGCACTTAGTATATATCATAATAATTTTAAGCCCTCCAAATTTCTGGAAAAACCTTATACCATTGCCGGCGTAAACATAATTGCTGCTGATACTACCGCTAAAGCGGAAAAAATCTCTACTTCTCTAATAAAAATGATGCTGGGCGTAATGAGTGGAAATATTGATTATATGCAACCTCCGGTAGAATTTACGAATGAGCACAGGGAAATCCTTGCACATCCGGGCTTTCAGCGTATGCTCCAATATGCCTTTATAGGTGATGCCAAAACGATTAAAACCAAAACCGAAGCATTTTTAAAAGAAACCGGTGTTAACGAAATTATGGCAGTTTCGCATATTTATGATCATACAGATCGGCTAAGATCTTTCGAAATATTTTCGGAAATAATGAAAGGAAATATTTAAACTGAGATAAGATTTTTATTTAATCTTAATCGTGTTTAAAAGCAGCCATCACCCTAAAAATATGCATAATTGCCGGGAAAACTGCATCCATAGATTCTTCAGCACCCTTGGTGGACCCCGGAAGGGCAAGCACAAGGGTGTTTCCAATTAATCCCGACACCGAGCGTGACAACATTGAATAAGGTGTTCTATCCTGCCCGTAGGCTCTTATTGCTTCCTCTATACCTGGAATAGGACGTTCCAACATAGGCTGAATAGCTTCCGGGGTCACATCGCGCGGAGACAGGCCGGTGCCGCCGGTTAGTATCACCAGGCTCACTTTTTTCTCGCATTTTTCTCTTACAAGGTTTTGAATTGTTTCCTTTTCATCTGGAATAATCTGGTAATCTTCTACAGCTACCTGGTATGCTTCCAGCTTTTCCATAATCACCTTGCCGGCCTTATCCTGCTTCTCTCCCGCCGATATAGAATCAGAACACACAATAACCGTCGCGGAAATTTGATTTTCCTCTACCACCTTACGGTAATCTGTTTTGCCTCCTTTTTTCTCCAGCAACTTAATTTTTTCTATGCTTATCCCTTTATCAATAGGCTTTAGCATATCGTACATCGTAAGAGCTACCACAGAAGCGGCATGCATAGCCTCTACCTCAACCCCCGTTTTATAAATGGTATGCACCTCAACATTAATAAAAATCTCAAGATTTTCAATATTATAGGTGATATTGGTATACTCAACAGGTAAGGGATGGCAATCGGGAATCATATCGCTGGTGCGTTTTGCAGCAAAAAGGCCAGCTGTTTTAGCCATTTCAAACACATCACCTTTTGGGACAGTTTTTTCTTCTACGGCTTTAATCGTATCAGGGCTACTTACCTTAACTACCGCTTGTGCTATTGCTTTGCGTAAGGTGTTGCTTTTATGAGTAATATTTACCATTTTTTTCTTTCCAATATTTAAGTATTCACTTTCCAGTTTTCATCGCTGTTCTCCAGCAATTCCTTTCCCCAAACAGGTAACTCATTTTTAATTCGTTCTACCAATTCTTCGCAAGCATCTATCGCCATTTTTCTGTGTTTGGAAGAAGTAAATACAAAGAGGCATATTTCGCCTGTTTTCACTTCGCCCAGGCTATGATAAATATGCATACAGGTTAAGTTATATTTTTCAAAAATAGCTTCTCTTATTTCAAATGCTTTTTGAAGCGCCATTTCTTCATAAGCAGTATACTCAATAGCTCTCACTACACTGCCATCTTTTTCATCGGCCCGTACCTGACCCAAAAAAATAGAATGTGCACCAATATTGGTTTTGCTACTGTGATTTTGAATAGACTTAGCTATCTTTTCTGAAGAGATAGGTCCGTCTACAAAAATATTTTTAGGTTTACGTGTCATATTCATTAGAATTTAAAGGTGAAGCAGGGTCTAAAATACCTCCTTCTACTGAAAATATTTTCTTTTCAGGAAATTGCTGTTTTAATTCTTTTGCAAGTTGGGAGCTGCGTTGCCCCGATGCACAAAACAAAAGAATATTTTCATAAGCTGATAACGATTCAGGATTATTCCTTATTTCCCCCATCGGTTTTTTACTTAAATATTCTTTCTCAAAAAATGGTTTTTCTCCGGGTTCCCTGATATCCAAAAGTATACTATTATTCATATTAAGCGTCCAGTCCAGAGCTTTTTCCCAGTTTATACCCTCTGCGATTCCGCAGTTGATATTGTAGTTTCTGTTCTTAAAATCCTTTTCAGATTTCGGTAAATTTTCTCTGCCTCTGGGATTAGGCTGTATGGCCACCTCGTAAAATGAAGTATTTTTAAGATTAAAAAAAAGTATTTTTTCTGAAAGTACTTTTCCCACTCCCGATAAAATTTTTAATACTTCTGATGCCTGTAAGGTCCCAATAATTCCGGGAAGAACTCCTAAAACTCCGGTTTCAGCACAATTAGGAATTTGATTTTCACCGGGCGGATTGGGATAAATATCCCGGTAATTTAAAGCAACATCCCCAAAATTAAAAATCATTAATTGTCCCTCATATTTATAAATAGCGCCCATTACCAGGGGTTTATTTAATAAAACGCAGGCATCGTTTACAAGATAGCGGGTTCCAAAATTATCAGTCCCGTCTACTATAACGTCGAATGATGAAATAATTTCCAGGGCATTATTTGTATTCAGAAAATCTGAAAAAACTTCAAAATTTAAATCGGGATATTTTTGTTTTAGAATTTCGGCAGCAGTAGTTGCTTTAGGTTTGCCGGTATGCTGATGTCCAAAAAGCGTTTGTCTGTTAAGATTAGACTCACTTATTACATCGCCATCTACGATCCCAAGAGTTCCCACTCCTGCCGCCGCCAGATGTAATAATACAGGACTCCCTAAGCCACCGGCTCCAACCACAAGAACGCGGGCACGGGAGAGTTTTTCCTGGCCTCCTTCACCAAAATCTGGTAATATGGTTTGGCGCGAAAATCTATTCATCCTCCTGAAAATGGTGGTAAAAGGGCAATTTCCTCATTCCCATCAAGCGAAGTATTTTGCTGTATAAGCTGCTGATTTACTGCCAGGGAAAAATCCAGTTCTTTCAAGTCTGGATATTCATTATAAAGGCTGTTCAATAATTCTTCGGTATCCTTTTTCTTTGGAAATTTAAATTCCTGCTCAGGCAACTTTTCAGCAATCATTCCAAAAGCTTTCACCGTTAATCCTTCCATTTCTTTTCTGCTTCTTTTCGTTCTGTCTCAGTATTGATATTATTAAATATCTTACCCGATTTCTCGTCCTCGAAAGGTAACAAAACGTGTTGATTTTTCAGAATGAAATCAGTCATTTTTAGTTCACCTGCTCCAATACTTTCCTTAATTTCTTCCTTTAAAATTACGGGATATACACTAAACAACGGGTTTATTTTTTGATTAGATATTGAAGCAATTATCTGTTCCTTTTCGGCATTATTTAATAACTTTTCAATGGCTTCCGCAGTTATAAAAGGCATATCACAGGCAATAAGTAACACCATTTCTGCCCGGGTATTTTCCATCGCTGTTAGTAAACCACCCATTGGTCCTTTATCAACAATAACATCATTATAAACCGGTAATTTAAACTTTTTATAATCTGAATTATTAGCGATTATTTTTGTGGGGATTTTTAAAGTTTCCAATTCCCGTAGCACGTGGGCTATCATTGGATCTTTATTTAGAGAAACCAGGCCTTTATCCCGGCCCATTCGGCTGCTTTTGCCACCGGCGAGTACGAATGTTTCTATGTTTGAATAATTTTTCAGAAAAAGATTAATTTAAGCGCGGCACCGGCCAGAACAAATGTCAAAAGGTGTTTTACCAGTTCTACATTGAATCTTAAAGCGCCAAAATAACTACCCAAAATTCCCCCAAGCACCGCTGGCGGAATAAGGATCCAGAGCGATTTGTTATCTATTAGATTAAAACCTGTGGTTCCCAGGTAACCGGCCACCGAATTCACAAAAATGAATAAGGCACTTAATGCTGCCGTCTGCCGTATATTAGTCCATCCCAACATAAGCAATAGTGGCGAAAGGAGAATTCCCCCGCCAATTCCTATAAGTCCGGAAAAGAAACCTATAAGAATCCCGATAAATGGAGGCATCCATATTTTATCTCTAAGAATTGTTTTATCATTCTTCGGAAAAACGCCCAGGAAATTCAACACCGGAAACAGTAAAAGTACACCCAGAATATTTTTATAAATCGAGGATTCTACCACTACCAACCCGCCTATGAAAGCGGCAGGGACTGAAAAAACTACAAGCTGTAAAAACAGTTTGTTAGGAAATTCACAAGATCTGCGATGGTTCATAAAAGCAATAAAGGAAACTGCCATATTGAGCAGAAGGGCGGTTGGCCTAATTTCTTCCGGTGCAAAACCGGCAAGGGCGAGGATCATAAGATAACTGCTGGCACCACCGTGTCCTACCGAAGAATAAAAAAAAGCTGCTACCGGTAACAGCACAAACAAATATGGTAGAAATTCGCTTTGCATTTATCAAAACTTATAAATAATCTTAAAGATCGTAAACTTTTACTTTTGTTCCTGCGGTCACCACCGAATTTTCTGCGGGTAATTCTAATAGACATTCTGCCGTAGCAAAAGCTTGCAGATTAAAAGATTGCTGACCTTTTAAAAATTCTACTTTGTCGCCATTTTTTTTGCCCTTCATAAAGTGAGTAAACCCGGTTTTTTTCGGGATGTCTTCAGAAATTTCCAGGTTGTGATCTGCTTCCCATACGGCGGTTTTTCCCAGCCAAAAATTGATGGACGGCCTAACATATTGAATAAAACAGCTGTGAACCGAAGCCGGATTTCCCGGTAAGGCAAAAATTAATTTTTTATCTTTTTTTCCTGCAAACATTGGCTTTCCGGGGCGCTGTTTTATCTTATAAAAAAGTTCTTTAACCTTAGCGGTATTTAAGCACTCTTTTACAAAATCGTAATCGCCTACTGAAATCCCGCCACTTAAAAGAAGAATATCATTTTCCGAAAGGGCTAAGTCGATAATTTTTTGAAGGCTATCTTTATCATCCTCGGCTTTGTAACTCTTAATTTTCTTTACACCACTTTCTTTTAAAAGTGCTTCAAGCATAGGCCCGTTAGAATTATATATTTCACCATCTTTTAAAGGTGTCCCGGGTTCTTTCAATTCATTCCCTGTAACAATAAAACCGACTTTTGAAGGAGAAAATACCTTAACCTGTGCAACTCCAACCGAAGCGAGTAGCCCAATTTGACCCGCACCTAAAATCTGGCTTTTTTCAAGGATTAGAGAATTCTTTTTAGATTGCGAACCTTTTAGCCTCACATTGCTACCGGTAGAGATTTTATCTCCACTATAAGAGATTTGCCCTTCTTCAATTGTTTCTATCAATTCCTGCGGAATTACAGTATTGGTTCCTTTAGGAATTTTTGCTCCCGTAAAAATACGAGCAGCTTTACCTGGTGCAATATTTATTTCTGAAGTATCTCCTGCCTGAATTATATTTGAAACTTCCCACTTGCGTGTAGTTTCATCAAAATTCATCGCATAGCCGTCCATTGCTGAATTATCAAAAGAAGGAACATCAATTGGAGAATAAATATCTTCAGCAAGTATTAAGCCCAGGCATTCACCAAGTCTTTTTTCTATAATTTGTCCTTTTTCTGAATTTTCAGCGAGGATTTTTTTAGCTTGTTTTACTGATATCATCCGCCAATTCTAATCATACTTCGATTCTCCAGTTGAGTAGTCTCGGTGTCTTTATACGATTTATTAAACTGGCCTCCCATCACTGCATGTTTCTTTAAAACCGATAATCTAATGAGTGGCTCAATATCTTCGCCTTTTCGTAGGGTGCCCAATAGATCCATTTCATCTTTACCAAAGAGGCAATTCTTCATTTTTCCATCGGCTGTAATTCGCATACGGTTACAATCGCCGCAAAAATGCTCGGTCATAGTAGTGATAAAAGCGAAAGTACCTTCGTGGCCAATGGCTTTGTATTTTTTAGCTGTGGCGTGGGGTTTGTCTTTCAACTTCACCATATCATATTCGGCTTCAGCCCATTGTAGCATTTGAGTTGCTGTAATCACTTTTTTACTATTCCAGTGATTTCCTTCAAAAGGCATAAATTCTATCATGCGAACGTGCAAAGGTAAATCCCTGGTTATTTCAACAAAATCCAGGATTTCTTTTTCAATTACACCTTCAATTGCTACCGCATTAATCTTAACCCTAAAACCTTCTTTCAGCAATAATTGAATATTTCGCCATACTAAATCAAACTGATCTCTCTTAGTGATCCTTTTAAAAGTTTCGGCATTTAAAGTGTCAAGGCTAACATTTACCGCGCGTATTCCGGCAGCTTTAAAGTCGTCTATAAACTTATGTACAAGTACAGAGTTGGTGGTAAGGCTTATTTCTACCGGAAGTTTAGAGAGCCGGGATAAAATTTCCCTGAATTCTTTTCGCACAAGTGGTTCTCCTCCTGTGAGCCTTATTTTATTAACTCCCAGGTTTACAAATTTAGTTGCAATTTTTTCAATCTCATCAACCTGCATGAGATGTTTATTAGGTAGGCATTGTATGTTCTCATCGGGCATACAATACTGGCAACGAAAGTTGCAGCTATCTGTAAGCGAAATTCTTAAATAATCATGTATTCTTTTATGGTTGTCTACTAACATCCACTCGGGGTTTATTGTTTGGTTTCTTTTTTAAAGGTTCCGGTAAATACCGAAGTACCCAAAAAGAAGCTAAGGCCATTAATAGCGATCCTACAAACGTAGTAATTGCAAAGAACAAATTACCTTCTAATGCATTATTAAGCGCACCAAATAAAAACCATATTTGTATACTTACAAACAGGATTTGCAATAGAATAATACCGGTCATTATGGTATTAGTCTTATTGGGATGTGCTTCGTTTTGCGATGTTCTAAAATCACTCATTACAATATATTTTGATCCTCATTTTCTTCTTTTACGTATACTTTTCCTTCTTTTACCACCACCTCTAATTGAGGTAATGGCCTGGGCGGTGGTCCTTGCAATACCTCACCGGTATCTGCACTAAACCAACCGTTATGGCAGGGACATTCTATTTTATTCTCGTCTTTACGATATCTTACCGCACAGGTAAGGTGGGTACATTTTTGTTCAAAAGCACGCCATTCGTTTTCTTTTAAATGAATGAGAATATAAGGAATTTTTTTGGCTCCATGAATTTCAAACTGAAACATTTCGCCTACTCCAACTTCATCTTCATTAACTACAAAATGTTCCCCTTCCAGCTTTTCTGCCGGAAAAGCCATTGCCTTAATTACAATAAAACCATTGCTTAAGGCAAAAGCGCCTGATAATAAACCGAGAAATTTTGCAAATTCCCTTCTACTTACGTGCGTGCCACGCCTGGTTTCTATAGGGAAATCACTTTTCCAACTTGGTTCCCTTTCAGAATTTGAATCTTCCTTTGCCATAGTATTTTAAGTTATGGGATAATTAACTGATGTGTACCTTTAGGCATCATCACATTTACTTTTGTATTTACTTCCTGCTGTCCAAAAAGGAAAGAATTTACAGGCTCGCTGTCTGGCCTCATTCTTTCTATTTCTTCTTTAGTACCAAAGAAAAGCGCCTGACTTGGGCATACGGTAGCACACATTGGCTTTTTACCCGCACTGGTCCTGTCGTAACACATATTACATTTCATCATTAGTTCAGCTTCTTCCATTTTCTTTGGAACTCCAAACGGGCAGGCAAGAACGCAGTTTGAACAACCTATACATCTTGAAGTGTTTGCAGAGTGTACAACTCCAAACTCATCCTGATGTATGGCATCTGCCGGACAAACATTTGCACAGGTAGGATCTTCACAATGCATACAAACCTGTACGGTAGTTTGCGGGCTTTTCTCCCTATCTACATAATTCACGTGAATCATACTTTCCTGGCCATTCGTTTCACATTCAGCACAAGCCATTTCACAGGCATGACAACCAATACAACGTTGCATGTCTACGAAAAAGGCCATTTCCTGATCATAATTTGTTTCCGGCATAATTGTTTGTTTTAAAGGTTAGGTTTTTAATTTCTTTCTCTGTTTTATGTTTTCTAATTTGAATTAAAATTATTAGCCACGAATATTATAAAATGCTATCCGGGACGGCTGCTTCTGTATTTTCAATTTTCCACTCTCTCCTCTTTTCTATTGATTCTTATCTCATATTTCTCCTACAATGAACTTTGGTATGCAGTATCAGTAAGATGTTGTGATCCTTTTTGCCCGGTTTTCTCTAGCTGACAGGCACAAACCTTAAATTCAGGAATCTTAGAAACAGGATCTAAATTATCTATAGTTAATTGGTTGGCTGAATGTTTTCCTCCCCAGTGATAAGGTATAAAAACCGTATCTTCTCTAATGGTTTCTACCACGTGCGCCGGGAATTCTGCTTCACCTCTTCTGGTTTTCACTTTAATTAGATCGTGATTTTCTATTCCATACTGAAAAGCAAGTTTTGGATGTATTTCCAGTAAAGGCTCAGGGTATTGATCTATTAATTTTCCAATTCTTCTTGTAGAAGAACCGCTTAAATATTGGGAAACTACCCTACCCGTAGTTAATACTACCGGAAATTCTTTATTTGGCATTTCTGAAGCAGGACGATAACTTACAGGATTAAAATGAGCTTTTTGATCTGCGGTTGCAAACTTCTTATCTTCCCATAACCTGGGAGTTCCCGGATCATCTAAAGTTTTACACGGCCAGAATATTCCCATATTGTCCACCACTTTTTGATAAGTTATTCCGTAATAATCGGCTGTACCACCTTTTGAAGCCACTCTTAATTCGTTGAAAATATCTTCACTGGTAGCAAAATCGAATTTATCCTTTTCTCCCAGCCTGGCTGCTAATTCCATAATAATTTCCCCGTCCCTTCTTGTGTTTTTAGGCGGAGTAATAGCTTCATTAATTTTTACAACCCGCCCTTCAGCAGTAGTTACTGTTCCTTCTTCTTCTTCGTGCAGGGATCCTGCCATCACAATATCGGCGTGACGAGCCGTTTCACTCAAAAAGGTATCTATACAAACATAGAATTCGAGTTTTTCCAGGGCTTCGCGTACAAAATTGTTATTTGGAAGTGAAACTAACGGGTTAAAACAAATAGAGATCATCCCTTTAATCTCTCCACGATGAATTGCCTCAATTTGTTCGTAAGCAGACAAACCTTTGCCCGGCATATCTTTCTCATCTATACCCCAAACTTCTGAAATATATTTACGGTGTTCGGGATTTGTAATATCCCGGTTACCGGGCAATTGATCACATTTATGTCCGTGTTCTCTACCTCCCTGGCCGTTACCCTGGCCGGTAATGGTTCCATAACCGCAGTATGGTCTACCAATTCTTCCAGAAGCCAATACTATATTGATACAGCTTAAAACATTCTCTACTCCCTTGGTATGGTGTTCAATACCACGAGCGTGTAATAGGAAGCTGGTATTTGCTTTTCCCCACATTTCAGCGGCCTGGTAAATTAAATCTTTAGAAATTCCGGTATGCTCTTCAGCCCAATCCAGGTCATAATCTTTTACAGCATCAATCGTATCCTGGAAACCGGTGGTATGGTTATCAATAAAGTCATGGTCTAACCAGTCGTTATCTACCATAATTTTTAAAATAGCTCCAAAAAGTGCTGAATCACCTCCCGGTCTTACCGGTAAATGAAGGTCTGCAGTTCTTGCAAGCGGAATCATTCTTGGATCTACCACAATAAGTTTGGCGCCATTATCCCTGGCCTGCCATATATAATGCGTTAAGGTTGGGAAAGTTTCACTTACGTTTGCCCCGGCAATAAGAATTACTTCGGCATGTTTAAGATCTGCCCAACTATTGGAAGTTCTGTCAAGTCCAAAAGCTTTCTTGTTTCCGCCCCCGGCGCTTACCATACAGAGGCGGCCATTATAATCAAGATTGGCTGTTTTTAAAGCTACCCTGGCAAACTTGCCAATCATATAACTTTTTTCATTGGTAAGCGACACCCCAGAGAGCATCGCAAAAGCATCTTTGCCGTATTTCTCCTGTATTCTTTTTATTTCATTAACGGTTCTGCCCATGGCATGCTCCCAGTCTACAGGTTTAAAACCTTTTCCTTCCACCCTTTCCACGGGATCCATAAGCCTGTCTGGATGGTTGTTCTGCATATAACGCATAACCCCTTTTGGGCATAAGCGCCCCTCATTAAAAGGAAATTCTTCCCAGGGCTCAAAACCGGCAATTTTATTGTCTTTTACTTTTAATTTTATTCCGCATTGCATCCCGCAATAGCAGCAATGAGTTTTCACTAACTTATCTGGTTCCTTATTCCCCTGGAATCCTGTTTGGGGAGCGTAGGCCTTATGCGGGCCGTGCTTTTCTATAATTTTATCTACTGAAACGGGAAGTTTTGCCATTTTCTTTTTCTTTTTCTGTTATTTAACCGAATAATTTTCCGCCTTCCTTTCTCGCTTTTAAATGCGCTGTAGCTAAAGCTGAACGTTTACCTTCCGGACTAAGGTCCATATGATTTCTTCCACCTTCCTTGTCATAATTAAAACCAAGCTCTTTAGATACATTTTTAAGATCGTTTATATGAGTTTGGGTGGCAAACTCTTTTCCGGTATGAGGGCAGGTGGCCATACCTCTCCGTTTACCTTCGGTTTTATAAAGATTTGCTCCTAATTGCGCCAAACGCTGATAGATATGAAAGAATTTCCCGAATGGAAGCCATACCAGGAATAGTACCACGGTAATCGCATGGGTTACCGCCATAAACTGATAAGTTTTCCCTTCTAAAAAGGTATAATCGTAAGAAATGCCCAAACCGGTAACCGAAATAGCGATTAAAAGAATTAAGGGCAACCAGTCATTTTCAAAACTTTGGGTGGCGATTAATCCTCCATCGGTAAATCTTCTCTTCATCATCATAACTGCCCCAATAGTAACCAAAACCGAACACCAAACCAGGCCGTGAAAAGCAATAAATGCAAGCGGAGAGCCAAGACTAAATGAACCGGCTTCAAATCCGAATAATAAGGCGTAATAGGTAGTTTCATCACCGGGTTTAAGTACAAAATGGATCCAGCCAAAAGTTAAAGGAACTGTGATGGCAAAAGCTAATAAGCAACCCGTTGCCAACATAAAATGCCCAAACCATCTTGTTCTGCTTCTGTAGGCGATGAATCTTTGAAAAAGAATATTTCTAAAGAATAACTTTGTTGAACGCCATAAGTATGGAAAAAAGTATTTGCTAAACAAAAACTGCATACTTCTGCGCCAGTAAAGTTTTGTTGGTGGCCTTTGAATCCAAACTGAATACCTGTAAGCAATTCCAAAAATTGCAAACACAGTACCTATTAAATATGCAATTAATGCAGGGTCAAAGTTTTGAAGATTTCTTGAACCAATTAGCACCAAAGCAATGGTAAGTACCGCTGCGATAGTTGCTTTTATTAAGGCCAGCCGGTTTAAGGTTTTAAAAAGTCTGAACATAGGTATGTAGGCTTTAACAATTCTTAAAATTGAGGGTGTTATAAATATATAGATTTTGAGAAGCTTTCTTCAAGCATATTTCGTTAATTCCAAATAATTTAAACTCAGTCTAAATTATTACAGGTTTTATAATTTTGATTTTCAGTTATTAAGAATAAAGTATAAAATTTTAAAAATTATTTGATTTTCAGAAGACGAAATTGAGGAATACTGGGAGAGCAAAATATGATATATATCAGGTTTTTGATTTAACTTCTTATTTAAAGTCAACTCATATAAGGATATAACTGAAACTGAACGATTTAAAAAAACCTCCCCGACCTGTGGGCCGAAGAGGTTTTATATTTTAAGGAAATTTTGAAATGATTAGCATTCAATTCCAGATCCAGCCCTGTCATAATACCACCAGTTAAGTACCAGACAAATAACATAATATACGCCAAATCCGTAAAGAGCAAATTCAGGTGTTCCCATTTGAATTTGTTCTCCAAATACCTGTGGAATTATAAAAGCACCATACGCCGCAATGGCTGAAGTCCAACCAAGTACCGGCCCTGCTTTTTCTTTACTAAAAATGTAAGGTATACTTCTAAAAGTAGAGCCGTTTCCTATTCCCGTGGTTACAAATAATACCATAAAAGAAGCAAAGAAAGGCCACCAGTAAGCTTCTGGGGTTGCACTGTCCCTGGCCTGAATTACAAAATATGCTACCGCCAAAGTGGCGATAACCGTCACCAAAGTACTATAGGTAGTTACCCTGGAACCGCTATTAATTTTATCAGACAACCAACCGCCAACAGGTCTTACAATTGCTCCTAACATAGGACCAATAAAAACCCAGGTAAGGAAATCGGGCGCATTTGGATTTACATACTGCGGATTGGCAGGATCTGTATATACAAAGATATCCTGACAAAGTTTAGGAAACGCTGCTGAAAATCCTATAAAAGAGCCAAAAGTCATGGTGTATATTATGGTCATTATCCAGTTATGCTTATCGTTAAGAATAGAAAACTGTTTATTAAGGCTTTGCTTAATATCACCGGGACTCAGGTATTTCATAAGCAGCAGTGTAAGTATTACCACTACAGGTAACACAAGCCACATATTAATCTCAAGCCCTACCAGTAAATAAGAACCTACCGCGGCAGCCACTAGTCCAATACCCACCATAAAGAGGGTTTTGGCTATTCCCTGAAAAGTAGTGGGAAGTTTAGGAGTACCGGTAATAACATTGTTCATTCCAAAGTATGCGGCTACAGCAGCAATCACAATGGGAATCCATATCCACCCGGCATTTTGGAGACCGGCAAGAGGTTGGTCTTCTACAACTTCCCCTCCACTTCCAACTGCAGAGAAAAGAAAGATTCCTATAACAAAGGGAATCATTTTTTGCATAATCCCAACGCCGAGATTTCCTATTCCCGCATTTAGGCCAAGAGAAGTTCCCTGGATTCTTTTGGGGAAGAAATAACTAATATTACTCATAGAAGAGGCAAAATTTCCTCCTCCAAAGCCAGATAAAAGGGCAAGTATAGCAAAGGTTAGGTATGGTGTACTTTGATCTGAAAGCGCATATCCCACTCCAAAAGCAGGTATCAACAAAAGCGTTGTTGTAGTGAACACCACGTTACGACCTCCTCCCAGTGCAATAAGAAAAGAATTAGGAATTCTAAGGGTTGCGCCGGCAAGACCAGCAATTGCCGGTAAAGTGTAATATAAATTATTGATTACGACCAGTTGTTCTTTGACCATTGCTTCAGACATATCTGGAGTGATCATGCCAAAATGAAAATTAAATTCTTTCATTTTGGTAGTAATAATACTCCACATCATCCACACCGCGAATGAGAGTAGTAATGCCGGAATAGAAAGCCACAGGTTTCTATAGGCTACTTTTTTACCTTTTTTCTCCCAAAAATCGGGATCTTCAACATTCCACTCTTCAAGGTTAGTCCTCATAGTATTCAGGGTTTAGTCTATATTTTTATCATTTTTAGCTTCAATTTGGCGCATCAGTTTTGGTTGTTCTTTATGCATCATTTTTTGAATAGTTCTATGCATCCACCAAAGACAAATTACCGAGAGTACAAGGGTAAACATCCAGGCGCTCGTCCATAATCCCGAGCCGTCTAATAAATATCCGAAGATAATAGGGCACACAAATCCACCTAAACCTCCCAATACTCCAACCATTCCTCCTACTACCCCTACTTCATCTGGAAAATATTCAGGAATATGTTTATAAACTGCTGCTTTTCCTACACCCCAGATACTACCAAGAATGATAACAAGAAAAGTAAATACCCAAACATTGGCTTCAAAGAAAATTTTGGTTTCTCCGCTGGCCAGTAATTCCTTTTTCTTTACCTGTTGCCCTTCCTGCACTACAGGTTCCTGCCAGGTTTCTTTTTTAGGAAATACAAAAGCACCTTCGGCTTCTTCAAAATCTGTCTCATTTTTAGGAATTACATCATACTCAATTCCGGCAACGGTAATTTTTGATTCCGAAACTTCGGTAACCTCTCCGGCCTGTTTGGCCATTATTCCGTTTCCGGGTGAATAAATTTCCATTTTAGGGAAAATCAGCAAAAAGCTAATTGCAAGAGAAGTTCCTAAAACCCAGTACATCACTTTACGGGCGCCCCATTTATCTGACATCCAACCGCCCAGCGCTCTAATAATTCCTGAAGGGAAACTAAAGGCTGCTGCCAGTATCCCGGCTGTCACCAACGGGAGATAATAAACGTTTACATAATAAGGTACCAGCCACTGTGAAAATGCTACAAAACACCCAAAAACCAGAAAGTAATACAGGCCAAAACGCCAAACCCGAATACTTTTAAGAGGCTGCATAAGTTTCTTTATTGTGCGCTGAGTTTCCGGTTTTTTATTTTTGGCAAATACCACAAAAATAATTGCCATAACAACCAGAATGGCAGCATAGATCACGGGAAGAATTCTCCATTGCTCCATATCTGCCCCGTTATTGGTTAAATTCTGAAGAATTGTGGGTGCAAATAATGTGGTTAATGCTGCCCCTGCATTTCCGGCACCAAAAATACCAAGCGCTCTGCCCTGCCAGTCTTTTTCGTACCAAACTGAAGTATATGCAATACCAACGGCAAAACCAGCCCCTGTAAGACCATAACCAAAACTACACAAGGCAAATCCTAGGAAAGAATCTACATATTGTAGTAAAAACATAGGAATTGCACTAACCAGTAATAGGCCACCAAAAACCCATTTTCCACCAAATTTATCGGTCATAATTCCTAAGGGCAATCTAAAGAGCGAACCAGTAAGTACCGGTATACCCAGAAGCCATCCAATTTGAACCGAACTCCAGTCATAAGCGCCATTATCTACGAGAAAGGTTACCGTAACCCCGTTAAACATCCAAACTGCGAAACAAATGGTGAATGCCAGGGTATTTAAAAAGAGCATTCTATGTGAAGTAGAAGAAGGTTTACCCATATTTATTAGACCTATTATTATTTTATCAATTATATAATCTTAAAAAGAGAATATTCTTTATTTTTTAATTTACTGGGTGCAAACTTCAAAATTTGGCATCCTGTAAAAAATGATCGTAGTCATTAATTTGAAAACTTTCCAAAACATAAAATCATCAACACCAGGGCCCTTCCCATTTTTAGAAGTGCAAATTCTAAGAATTAAGTTTTCCAAATTCTTTCTTCCCTACCAAGATAAAAATTTTAAATAGCTTATAAAAAACAGGTGTTTATAAAAGGAATAGTTATAAAACTATTATAGTTTAGCCGAAAATTCTGAAAAAGGCCTCTTAAAAGATAGACAAACTATTTAAACCGGATTAAAAAGTGAAAATAAAGACTAAAAGAAAATTAATCAGGTCGCTAGATGTGCTGGACAAACCCTTAAGGTTTAATCCATTTGTATTTAGCCGAAATTTCTTCTTATGGGCACTGCTTGGGGTTGTGGGTGGTATAATTTCTGGGGTGTACTGGATCGCCCTGGAAATGGTGATGCACGG
>Ga0207891_1000560_pt1 | contig 23723 bp, 19 predicted proteins | sample LinPmetageLP50_FD_184061 | JGI IMG/M metagenome (GOLD analysis project Ga0207891, IMG submission 184061) | Marine viral communities from the Pacific Ocean - LP-50 (SPAdes) | ecosystem: Environmental > Aquatic > Marine > Oceanic | place: Pacific Ocean | collected 2011-08-27 | reverse complement strand
AAATCGTAAATTTGTATATGGCTTTTAATAAAATTACCGAGGCAGACTCTCATTACGACAACCTAGAACAAATGAATGTTTCAGAACTCCTACAGGCGATTAATACCGAAGATAAATCGGTACCGCTAGCAGTGGAAAAAGCACTCCCACAAATTACTGAACTTACAAAAGTAGTTTCCGGGAAATTAAAAAATGGAGGAAGGCTATTTTATATAGGTGCTGGAACGAGTGGGAGATTGGGCATCTTAGATGCCAGTGAATGTCCACCCACCTTTGGTGTACCGCATGGGCTTGTTATTGGGATCATCGCTGGTGGTGATACCGCAATTAGAAAAGCGGTCGAATTTGCCGAAGATTCTCAAAACCAAGGTTGGGAAGATTTAAAAGAACATCAAATAGGCATCAATGACGTCGTTATTGGCATTGCTGCCTCTGGAACAACGCCCTACGTCATTGGAGCATTAGAGAAATGCAATACATCAGGTATTGCAACAGGGTGTATTACCTGTAATGAGGGTAGCCCGCTTGCTTTAACGGCTCAATTTCCTATTGTGGTAACAGTGGGTCCTGAATTTGTTACTGGTAGTTCAAGAATGAAAGCTGGGACTGCCCAAAAATTAATTCTGAATATGATTTCTACGGCTGTAATGGTTCAGTTAGGGAAAGTCAAGGGAAATAAAATGGTTGACATGCAATTGAGCAATAATAAATTGGTTGACCGCGGTGTTAAGATGTTAATGAAAGAATTAGCTATTTCTGAAGCTAGCGCCAGTGAATTATTAAAAACTCACGGAAGCGTACGCGATGCAATAAATGCAAGTAAAAATGGGTAGAGAGCATACAGATCAAAAATTATTGATGAGAGGTCTAAAAAGACTTGCCCTCGCACTACCACTGCTAGTGTTAACTACTTATATATTTACCTTTGGGTTCTTAAATAAAGAAACTCTACCGCTTTATATCTTTATGATCCTCGGCATCATATTTATGGCAGGCACCATCTATTTGCTGTTTGATGGTATAAGAAAAATCTTGAACTCTATATTTTAGTTTTTTTGTAAAGACCGTCAAAGGCTATCGTCCATTTATTTTCTGAAACATTTAAAACTTCCCATAACTGACGAACGGAACCATCATCGTTGGGTGTCCAAGTTATGCGATTGATCACTTCATGTCCTTTTAAGTCTCTCGTTTTATCACTTGATAATATCATACTACCATCAACTAGATTCCCTTTTAAATGAAGTGTTTGTCCTCCATTGTCTATCCATATTTGTTCCCACTGTTGTGCTAACAAATTATAAAAATTATAACTGGTACCAGTATAACCTCCAGAACTACTGGTCCAGTTTTCACGAAGGATACAATTATCTTGAATCTTTTCAATAATGTTATTTCCGGCAAGCGTATTATCGGGATTATACGTCTCCCACGAGCCTACCCAGAAATCAAATTGCGTATGAACTTGAGTACAGCAAGCACAATCTTCATCCATTTTTTGTGAAATTCCATAGAAACAGCTAAAAAAGCAAAATAAAACACCTATAATTTTTATCATACCTAAAGATACTGAAAAAAACAAACTGGTTCATCACGTATTTTATGGAGCATGTAGCAAACCTAATCAATGATTTAACAGAATCTGAGTAAGAATGAGCATGTGAGAGCGAGCGGTAGAAACACGGTATACTCTCATGTGATGTGCCACGATATGGGATTGGCGAATATAGTATTGGCTGAATTTATGGCATAAAAAAAGACCCGATCAACTGAATGATCGGGTCTTAGTAAGAAGGCGGCGACCTACTCTCCCACGAGTGTAGTACCATCGGCGCAAACGGGCTTAACTTCTCTGTTCGGAATGGTAAGAGGTGAGCCCCGTCGCTATAACCACCTTGGTTTTATGACATGACAGGTTGAACCTGAAAGTGTCATCCCGACCTTGCGTCGGGAAAATATCTTTGACATATCGAGTAAGAATAGGAAAATAGCGTTATAGAGTATTGAACAACTTATGTAAAGAGTTAGCCTCCCAGACCTTGCGGTCTGGGAAAGCGTCGTACATAAGCTTATGGGTTATTAGTACCACTCGGCTGCGAACATTACTGCACTTACACCTGTGGCCTATCAACGTGGTAGTCTCCCACGACCCTTTAAAGAAATCTCATCTTGTGGTGGGTTTCGCGCTTATATGCTTTCAGCGCTTATCCCTTCCGAACGTAGCTACCCAGCAATGCCCCGGGCGGGACAACTGGTACACCAGAGGTTCGTCCAACTCGGTCCTCTCGTACTAGAGTCAGATCCACTCAAATTTCTTGCGCCCACTGTAGATAGAGACCGAACTGTCTCACGACGTTCTGAACCCAGCTCGCGTGCCACTTTAATGGGCGAACAGCCCAACCCTTGGGACCTTCTCCAGCCCCAGGATGTGACGAGCCGACATCGAGGTGCCAAACCCCCCCGTCGATATGAGCTCTTGGGGGAGATCAGCCTGTTATCCCCGGAGTACCTTTTATCCTTTGAGCGATGGCCCTTCCATGCGGAACCACCGGATCACTATGCTCTACTTTCGTACCTGATCGACTTGTAGGTCTCTCAGTCAAGCTCCCTTATGCCATTGCACTCTACACACGATTGCCAACCGTATTGAGGGAACCTTTAGAAGCCTCCGTTACTCTTTTGGAGGCGACCACCCCAGTCAAACTACCCACCAAGCACTGTCCCCACGTTGTGGGTTAGGCCCTAAACAAATAAAGGGTGGTATTTCAACAGTGACTCCACAGCACCTAGCGATGCCGCTTCAAAGTCTCCCACCTATCCTACACATTATTTGTCCAAGGTCAATACTAAGCTATAGTAAAGGTTCACGGGGTCTTTTCGTCCCACAGCGGGTAAACGGCATCTTCACCGTTACTACAATTTCACCGAGCTCATGGCTGAGACAGTGTCCAGATCGTTACACCATTCGTGCAGGTCGGAACTTACCCGACAAGGAATTTCGCTACCTTAGGACCGTTATAGTTACGGCCGCCGTTTACTGGGGCTTCAATTCAATGCTTCGCCGAAGCTAACATCTCCTCTTAACCTTCCAGCACCGGGCAGGTGTCAGGCCCTATACTTCATCTTTCGATTTTGCAGAGCCCTGTGTTTTTGATAAACAGTCGCCTGGACCTCTTCACTGCGGCCCCGACAACGCGCAAGCGCGCGTCGGGGCGACCCTTCTCCCGAAGTTACGGGTCGATTTTGCCTAGTTCCTTAGCCATGAATCTCTCGAGCACCTTAGAATTCTCATCCCAACTACCTGTGTCGGTTTAGGGTACGGGCTGCTTCACTCGCTTTTCTTGGAAGTCGATACAATGGATTATCACCGCAGCCGTAGCCTTAGTGTACTATCGCCGTGTTACCACTGGCTTCAACGTGCTATTCCGTCAGCACGCACCATCTTTTCGCCTCCGTCACTTTTAACGTGAGCAGGTACAGGAATATTAACCTGTTGGCCATCCACTACCCCTTTCGGGTTCGCGTTAGGTCCCGACTAACCCTCAGCTGATTAGCATAGCTGAGGAAACCTTAGTCTTTCGGTGTGCGGGTTTCTCGCCCGCATTATCGTTACTTATGCCTACATTTTCTTTTCTAACCACTCCAGCAGGCCTCGCGACCCACCTTCAGCGTTGTTAGAATGCTCCCCTACCACCCCGACGTAAACGTCTGGGTCCATAGCTTCGGTAGTATGTTTATGCCCGATTATTATCCATGCCGGATCGCTCGACTAGTGAGCTGTTACGCACTCTTTAAATGAATGGCTGCTTCCAAGCCAACATCCTAGCTGTCTGTGCAATCCAACCTCGTTTATTCAACTTAACATACATTTTGGGACCTTAGCTGATGGTCTGGGTTCTTTCCCTCTCGGACATGGACCTTAGCACCCATGCCCTCACTGCATACAAACATTTTATAGCATTCGGAGTTTGTCAGGAATTGGTAGGCGGTGAAGCCCCCGCATCCAATCAGTAGCTCTACCTCTATAAAACTATGTATACGCTGCACCTAAATGCATTTCGGGGAGTACGAGCTATTTCCGAGTTTGATTGGCCTTTCACCCCTACCCTCAGGTCATCCCAAGACTTTTCAACGTCAACGGGTTCGGTCCTCCACAGTGTGTTACCACTGCTTCAACCTGCCCAAGGGTAGATCACACGGTTTCGCGTCTACTACTGCTAACTATATCGCCCTATTCAGACTCGCTTTCGCTACGGCTCCGGTCCTAAAGACCTTAACCTTGCTAACAACAGTAACTCGTAGGCTCATTATGCAAAAGGCACGCCGTCACAGATCAAGTCCGCTCCGACCGCTTGTAAGCGTATGGTTTCAGGTTCTATTTCACTCCCTTATTCAGGGTTCTTTTCACCTTTCCCTCACGGTACTGGTTCACTATCGGTCTCTCAGGAGTATTTAGCCTTACCGGATGGTCCCGGTTGATTCATACAGGGTTTCACGTGCCCCGCACTACTCAGGATACCACTATCTATGCATTTTTTACCTATACCGGGCTATCACCGTCTATGGCCCAGCTTTCCAACTGGTTCTAATTCATCCTGCTTCGAATATCGTGGTCCTACAACCCCAACTGTGCCGTAACACAGCTGGTTTGGGCTAATCCGCGTTCGCTCGCCGCTACTAGCGGAATCACTATTGTTTTCTCTTCCTCCGGGTACTTAGATGTTTCAGTTCCCCGGGTTCGCCCCTTTCGGTACCATATCTTCAATATGGTGGGTTGCCCCATTCGGAAATCTGCGGATCAACTTGTATGTGCCAATCCCCGCAGCTTATCGCAGCTTATCACGTCCTTCTTCGCCTCTGAGAGCCTAGGCATTCCCCATACGCCCTTACTTTGCTTATTGTACTTTTTTGCTCTTTAATGAGTTATTCAAAATTTGCTCCATACACTACCTAAGTAGCATATAAAGACTTTTACTTTATTAATTGCTTTTCTCGTATTCTTATTCTCAATATGTCAATGAACGTTTTTCTCTCAAGCAATACAGCTCCGGTGATAGCAAAACCAATTTACAAATGTATCCTTAGGTTGTTTTACTAACTACCAATCCCCGTATCTAAAGAATTGTGGAGAATATCGGAGTCGAACCGATGACCTCCTGCGTGCAAGGCAGGCGCTCTAGCCAGCTGAGCTAATCCCCCATTTAAAACAGAAATTCCAAAATATAAAATTCCAAATTCCAAAAAGGATAGGTATCCCAACTTCTAAAATTTCCTTCAATATGTGTGTAATGAACGTAAGGTCTCCAAAGAAACCTTTAGTATTTTTATCCCTGACCCTGGACAGATGATCCACGACCAAAAAAAAGTAGTCTCAGGCAGACTCGAACTGCCGACCTCTACATTATCAGTGTAGCGCTCTAACCAGCTGAGCTATGAGACTGTCTCAGTCCTCAGTGTTCAGTATTCAGCATTCAGTTTTGATATACTGACACCTATCCCCGATGACTTTAATATTATAAGATTGACAGACCAGACAAAGCAAAATACCACGTAATCTAACTTAAGTTAAACTTACTGTCGCACTTTCTCTAGAAAGGAGGTGTTCCAGCCGCACCTTCCGGTACGGCTACCTTGTTACGACTTAGCCCCAGTTACCAGTTTTACCCTAGGCAGCTCCTTGCGGTCACCGACTTCAGGTACCCCCAGCTTCCATGGCTTGACGGGCGGTGTGTACAAGGCCCGGGAACGTATTCACCGGATCATGGCTGATATCCGATTACTAGCGATTCCAGCTTCATGGGGTCGAGTTGCAGACCCCAATCCGAACTGAGATAGGTTTTGAAGATTCGCTCCACCTTGCGGTGTGGCTGCTCTCTGTACCTACCATTGTAGCACGTGTGTGGCCCAGGACGTAAGGGCCGTGATGATTTGACGTCATCCCCACCTTCCTCACAGTTTGCACTGGCAGTCTTGTTAGAGTTCCCGACATGACTCGCTGGCAACTAACAACAGGGGTTGCGCTCGTTATAGGACTTAACCTGACACCTCACGGCACGAGCTGACGACAACCATGCAGCACCTTGCAAATTGCCCGAAGGAAAAGGTGTTTCCACCCCTGTCAATATGCATTTAAGCCCTGGTAAGGTTCCTCGCGTATCATCGAATTAAACCACATGCTCCACCGCTTGTGCGGGCCCCCGTCAATTCCTTTGAGTTTCATTCTTGCGAACGTACTCCCCAGGTGGGATACTTATCACTTTCGCTTGGCCACTCAGACCGAAGTCCGAACAGCTAGTATCCATCGTTTACGGCGTGGACTACCAGGGTATCTAATCCTGTTCGCTCCCCACGCTTTCGTCCCTCAGCGTCAATATAATGTTAGTGATCTGCCTTCGCAATCGGTATTCTAAGTAATATCTATGCATTTCACCGCTACACTACTTATTCTAACCACTTCACATTAATTCAAGACAACCAGTTTCAATGGCAATTCTACAGTTGAGCTGCAGACTTTCACCACTGACTTAGCTGCCCGCCTACGGACCCTTTAAACCCAATGATTCCGGATAACGCTTGGATCCTCCGTATTACCGCGGCTGCTGGCACGGAGTTAGCCGATCCTTATTCTTACGGTACCGTCAAGCCCCCTCACGAGGGGGTGTTTCTTCCCGTATAAAAGCAGTTTACAACCCATAGGGCAGTCTTCCTGCACGCGGCATGGCTGGATCAGGCTCTCGCCCATTGTCCAATATTCCTCACTGCTGCCTCCCGTAGGAGTCTGGTCCGTGTCTCAGTACCAGTGTGGGGGATCCCCCTCTCAGGGCCCCTACCTATCGATGCCTTGGTAAGCCGTTACCTTACCAACTAACTAATAGGACGCATGCTCATCTTGTACCGTAAACTTTAATCATAAACACGATGCCGTGATATGATACTATACTGGGTTAATCCAAATTTCTCTGGGCTATCCAGTAGTACAAGGTAGATTGCATACGCGTTACGCACCCGTGCGCCGGTCGTCAGCGGAGTGCAAGCACTCCCTGTTACCCCTCGACTTGCATGTGTTAGGCCTGCCGCTAGCGTTCATCCTGAGCCAGGATCAAACTCTTCATCGTTAAATCTTAAATATATTTATACAACTAATAAGCTTGAACTCAATAAAAATTCTCAGGTATTTTACTTTAATCTAGTCTTTTAATTTCAATACAGCTCCATAACCTTTCGGATATAGAACCATACGCTGTCAATCTCAATAAATCAATGAACTTCCCTAGGAAAACCCAGGATAATCCGCCTGCCCATCGAAACGGGCAAACTCTTGTCGGTGGCACGGGATCGAACCGCTATCTCATTTCCAAATCACCTTTTCAATACTACTAAATGAACGTCGCTGTTTCTCTAAGCGGGTGCAAATTTACAACTCTTTTTTGATCCTGCAACCTTTTTTTAAAATAATTTCAGAAATCTTTTTTGAACGTTGCTCCTATCTGCCAATCTTCACTAATCTCCCTCGCTAAGCGGCTGCAAATATAAAACCCTTTTTCAACCTGACAACATTTAATTACACTTTTTTTTAATTTATTTTTCTCTTTTTTTCTAACCTTTTGATTAAGCAATTATTGCGTTAAAAATAATTTTAAAACTATACGCATACCTTTATATATACTCTAATTTAACTATTCTGGTAAGCTAACTGAAAACTGCCACTCCTAACCAACCACAAAAGGTAGCTAATTTTTCAATTATTAAGTCAAGTAAATATCATATACCTCATATATCAGTGATACATAATAGCATTCATCCAGCTTCTAAATAAGCTACACACCAGCTAAACCAACCAAAATATATGTGCTACAAATAAAATAATGGATTTTTCCTTCAGCAAAAACACTCAAAAATATGCTGGAATACTACAAAGCATATTGTAGAACGCAGAAAACAGTAGTATCTTTGCCGCTTAAAATTTGAACTATGATAGCGATCACGTTACCGGATGGAAGTGTAAAACAATATGAAGACGGGACAACCCCCATGGAAGTAGCAAAAAGCATTAGCGAGGGCTTAGCCCGAAATGTCATCTCTGCCTCTTTTAATAAGGAGATTGTTGAAGCCACCACTCCATTACACAACGATGGGGATCTTGTTTTATACACTTGGAACAATGAAGAAGGTAAAAAAGCTTTCTGGCATTCTTCTGCTCATATTTTAGCCCAGGCACTTGAGGAATTGTACCCAGGCGCTAAACTGACTATAGGTCCAGCTATTGACAATGGATTTTATTATGATGTTGATTTTGGCGAAACTTCTTTCGCCGAAAAAGATCTTGCTGAAGTAGAAAAAAAGATGCTAGAAATTGCTCGCGGGAAACACGAGTTCTCGATGCGCTCTTCTACTAAAAATGAAGCGCTGGATTATTACAAAAAACAAGGCAACGAATATAAAGTTGAATTAATTGAAAATTTAGAAGACGGTACGATTACATTCTGTGATCACGATACGTTTACAGATCTTTGCCGAGGCGGACACATACCTAACACAGGTATTGTAAAAGCGGTAAAGCTAATGAGTATTGCTGGCGCTTATTGGCGCGGTGACGAAAACAACAAACAACTTACTCGTATCTATGGTGTTAGCTTTCCGAAGCAAAAAGATCTCAAGGAATACTTAGAACTGCTTGAAGAGGCTAAAAAAAGAGACCATAGAAAATTAGGGAAAGAACTTGAACTTTTTACTTTTTCTCAAAAGGTAGGACAAGGTCTTCCTTTATGGCTCCCAAAGGGCGCTGCACTAAGAGAGCGTTTAGAGAATTTCTTAAAGAAGGCTCAGAAAAAAGCAGGCTATGAAATGGTAGTTACTCCACATATAGGAAGTAAAGAACTATATGTTACATCTGGCCATTTTGCCAAATATGGGGAAGATAGTTTTCAAGCCATCAAAACACCAAACGAAAGTGAAGAGTTCATGCTGAAACCTATGAACTGCCCGCATCACTGTGAGATTTATAATTCAAAACCTTGGTCTTATAAGGATTTACCAAAACGATTTGCTGAATTTGGAACCGTATATAGATATGAGCAGAGCGGAGAGTTACATGGCTTAACGCGTGTTAGAGGATTTACGCAAGATGATGCACATATTTTTTGTACTCCAGATCAATTGGATACCGAATTTAAGGAAGTTATAGATCTTGTACTATATGTATTTGGTTCTTTAGGATTCGAAAACTTTACCACACAAGTTTCAATAAGAGATTCATCTAAACCTGAAAAATATATTGGCGCACTTGATAACTGGGAAAAAGCTGAAAATGCAATACTATCTGCAGTTAAAGACAAAGGACTTGATTATGTGGTAGAAGAAGGTGAAGCAGCTTTTTATGGACCTAAGCTAGATTTTATGGTAAAAGACGCTCTGGGTAGAAGTTGGCAATTAGGAACAATACAGGTAGACTATAATTTACCCGAGCGATTTGACCTAACGTATAAAGGAAGTGATAATGAACTACATCGTCCCGTTATGATACACCGTGCTCCTTTTGGAAGTATGGAACGTTTTGTAGCAATTTTACTGGAGCATACTGGCGGAAATTTCCCGTTATGGCTCATGCCTGAGCAAGTTGCCATATTGTCATTAAGCGAAAAATATGAAAAATACGCCGAAAAAGTTTTAAATTTGCTTGAAAATCACGAAATTCGCGCCCTTGTGGACAATAGAAACGAGACTATTGGCAAAAAGATACGGGAAGCAGAAATGAACAAGATACCGTACATGCTGATACTTGGAGAGCAAGAAGAGAATGACGGCACGATTTCTGTACGTAAACACAGTGAAGGAGATATAGGCACAATGTCTGTAGATGACTTTGGAAAATTGGTTACTGAGGAAGTAAGCAAGGAAATAAAAGAATTTAAAGTTTAATTAAAATACATTAGCCATAGCAATACGTAGAAAAAGAAGTAGGGGTCCTGCAAGGATCATTAAAGAAGACCAACACAGAATTAACCGAAAAATTCGGGCAGATGAAGTTCGTTTGGTCGGTGATAATGTGGAGATGGGTGTTTATCCAACGAAGCAGGCACAGGATATAGCCGACGAACAAGAGTTAGATCTTGTTGAAATTTCTCCTGATGCAAAACCGCCCGTTTGTAAGGTGATGGATTACAAGAAATTTGTTTACGAACAAAAGAAACGTGAGAAAGCCATAAAAGCAAAAGCACAAAAAGTAACCATCAAAGAAATTAGGTTTGGTCCTAATACAGATGATCATGATTACGAATTTAAAAAGAAGCATGCCGAAAAGTTCTTGAAAGATGGAGCAAAATTAAAGGCTTATGTATTCTTTAAAGGTCGTTCGATAATTTACAAGGATCAAGGAGAGATATTGCTACTTAGATTGGCGCAAGAATTAGAAGAAATTGGTAAAGTGGAACAAATGCCTAAATTAGAAGGTAAGCGTATGATTATGTTCCTCGCACCTAGAAAGAAATAATCTTTAAGTCTATAAAGCTTAAAAGATATAGCGTTTGTAAATACAGTCGCTTAAAAAAATTCACTTTAGTGGATACGTGAAATAATAATTAAAAAAAGGAAACATGCCGAAACAAAAAACAAAATCCAGTGCAAAGAAGCGTTTTAAGCTAACAGGTACAGGTAAAATCAAAAGAAAGCATGCGTTTAAAAGTCACATCTTAACAAAGAAGTCTAAAAAACGTAAGTTAGCATTGACACATGACACAGTAGTTCATGCTGCCGATGAAAGTAATGTTAAACAAATGCTACGTTTAAAGTAGTATTTATTTAACCGGTTATCACTATTATTTAAACCCTGGAGTATGGCCAAACAAAGTATCTAGTAAATAGGTCGCCTGCTACAAAAAACAATTAAATTATGCCAAGATCAGTAAATTCAGTTGCTAAAAGAGCCCGAAGAAAAAAGGTAATGAAGCAAGCCAAAGGATACTTTGGAAGACGTAAAAACGTATGGACGGTTGCAAAAAATGCTGTTGAGAAAGCAATGTCTTACTCATACAGAGACCGTCGTGCAAAAAAGAGAACATTTAGAGCATTGTGGATCACGCGTATCAACGCTGGTGCACGTCAGCATGGAATGTCTTATTCAAAATTTATGGGCGGAATGAAAGGCGCTGGAATCCAATTGAACCGTAAAGTTCTTGCCGATTTAGCGATGAACCATCCAGAAGCTTTTGAAGCGATCGTAAAGAAAGTAAAATAAGATATTTATAACCTTATTATTTCACACCGGAGCCCACTCAATTTGAGTGGGCTCCTTTTTTGTCATTGCCTTTTAAGATTCAGTGAAACAAGAATTTATAAAAATTCCTATATTAGTGCAAAATTAGCGTAGTGGTAAAAAAATTAGTTTTCCTCTTTTTTATTTTATTCATAGGGTTTGCTTCTGCACAAAAAACAGGCAAACGCTATAGAATAGACCGCTATGAATCAATATACCTACCGTTAGGGAAAATTTCATTTGCCGATTCAGTAGTTGAATTAAAAATGGGTAATCCAAAGCCTCTTGAAAAATTTAGGGATCCACAACAATGTCTTCACGAACCAAACTATAAAAATTACCAAACTCCAAATTATACCTCTATTGGTTGCGAAGGTAGTTTGACGGTCGCATTTACCGATAACGGCTTTATGAATTTACCCGGAAAAGATATTTATATTTTTGAAGTAGGGCCCTCTCGAGAGCCCGCTCAGGTAGAAATTTCTGAAGATCTAACTACCTGGATAAATGTTGGCACCATTAGTGGTGGAAAATCCAGTATCGATTTAGATGATTTTAAGGTAAGTTCCGAAACCGTATTTTACTATTTAAGAGTGACCGATCTTAAAGGGATGTGCAGGAGTAAAACTGCTGGTGCTGACATTGATGCCATTGCAGCAATTAATGCGGTTATTAAACTAACCGTAAGTGCTGATGTATTATTTGATGTTGCAGATTATAAGTTAAAAGAATCGGCAATGGCAACATTAACCGAATTAACAAACACCATTAAACAAGTAGATAATGCTACTTTACTGATTGAAGGACATACAGACAGTGATGGCGAAGACTTATATAATATGAAACTTTCTGAAAACAGATGTTATACTGTGACCGATCGCATACAAGCATTATTAGGATATGATGCACTCTATGAATACCAAGTAAAACCCTATGGAGAACGTAAACCTCGTTTTGAAAATTCGAATAAAGAAAATAAAAAAATGAACCGTAGAGTTGAAATCACCGTGTTGCCACCACAGGATTATTTTAAAAATCTTAAAAAGTAATCATCAGGTTTTCTGCTTCTTCTTCTTTGCTGCAGGAAATAAAACGTTATTCAAAATTAAACGGTAGCCAGGTGAATTAGGGTGCAGTGCAAGTTCTGTTTTTGCATCCCCTACTCGATGCTGATAATCTTCAGGATCGTGGCCGCCATAAAAAGTAAAAAAACCTTTTCCTTTAATTCCGTGGATATAGCGCGCTTCACCATTGGTTTTATTTTCACCCATGATCAAGACATTGGACTTTATCTCGTCCCCCTCATAAGAAGTCGTCTGCCCCATAAACCCTTTTACCAATGCAGTATGATTTTGAACCAACATACAGGGTATAGGATCCCATTTAGCAGAATAATCCATCAAAGTAAAGTAATCGGTTTCTTTTGGAATCTTTCTTTTCGTAGTCATATCGATGGAAGAAAATTCATAAACCATTGGGCTACGTTCTAGAATGAAATCTTTAAACGCAAATGTTTTACCATAATCTAATTTGCTCTGATAACCAGCATCACTTGGATCACCGTCAAACATAGCTTCACAAATATCGACACCATCAGAAGCTGACAGCGCTATGTCAAAACTATCTGTCGCGCTGCACATAGCAAACATAAATCCACCTCCTACAACATAGTCCCGTATTTTTAGTGATACATCTCGTTTCGCTTCAGAAACTTTGTCGTATCCCATCTTTGTGGCAAGTTCTTCGGCTTTTTTCTTTTCTTCTATATACCAAGGTGTCGCTCTGTATGAACGGTAAAATTTACCAAATTGTCCTGTAAAATCTTCATGGTGTAAGTGCAGCCAATCGTATAATAACAATTGGTCCTCCATTACTTCTTCATCATAAATGGTAGTATAAGGTATTTCTGCGTAGGTAAGAACCATTGTAACAGCATCGTCCCACGGTTGATTCCCATTTGGCGAATACACAGCAATTCGCGGTGCTTTTTCAAGGACTACCGCTTCCATATTTTGAGAGGGACTGCTTATTTCAGAAAGGATCTGCTCGGTCTGGGCATCACTAATAACTTCAAAAGAGACGCCTCTTATTTGACATTCTTTTCTAATTTCGTCAGAATCTGGCAATAAAAAAGAACCGCCTCGATAGTTTAGGAGCCATTTTACCTTTGCATTTTTTTCTAATGTCCAGTACGTAATTCCGTAGGCTTTTAAATGTTCTTTTTGTCCTTCAGCATCCATAGGAATCAAAATATAGGAAGCCCAGGCACTAGCGGAAAAAAGAAAAAGAAATAAAAAGGAAAATAAACGTGTCATCATGTAAAGATAACGACAAATTTTAAGCCAAAGTACGCGTGTTTCGTTTAAATCTTTAGAACGGCACCTCATTATCATCTTCTGGAGATAAGTCGTCGTTCATTGAACTTCCAAAAGCTTCATCTGGGCTTGGCAATTTATCTACTTTAAATGTATCATCATTTGCTGCCGCATTCATACTGGAATGAATTTCGTTGCTGAAATTAAAAGTTTCCAAGTTTTCAAACTTACCAAGATGCCCCACAAATCGAAGTCGTATTTCATCCAATCCACCATTACGGTGCTTTGCTATGATAAATTCGGCCTGACCATCTGTTGGAGTCCTTTCTTCATCATCCCACTCGTCAATTTTGTAGTATTCTGGTCTATAAATAAAAGAAACAATATCTGCATCTTGCTCAATCGCTCCAGATTCACGAAGGTCACTTAACAACGGCCTTTTACTTCCACCACGTGTTTCTACCGCACGTGATAATTGAGAAAGCGCAATTACTGGAATGTTTAATTCTTTCGCTAGCGCCTTGAGGTTTCGCGAAATCATCGAAATTTCTTGTTCACGATTTCCACCTGCCTTATTACCACCTGCTGTCATTAATTGCAAATAATCTACCATGATGAGTTTGATACCGTGTTGCGAAGAAAGTCTTCTTGCCTTGGCACGCAAATCAAAAATAGAAAGTGAAGGTGTGTCATCAATAAATAAAGGTGCTTTTTCAAGGCCTTTTACTTTTACATTGAGCTGTTCCCACTCATGTTTTTCTAGATTTCCTGTTCTTAATTTTTCTGAAGAAAGTCCTGTTTCAGAAGAAATTAAACGGGTTATTAATTGTACCGAAGACATCTCTAATGAAAAGAACGCGACCGGAAGATTGTGATCCACAGCGATGTTTCTAGCCATCGATAATGTCAAGGCTGTTTTACCCATACCTGGACGCGCAGCAATAATAATTAAATCACTGGGCTGCCATCCTGAAGTTAGCTTATCCACTTTTTCAAAACCTGAAGGAATTCCTGAGAGGCCTTCTTTATTGGCTATTTCTTCAATTTTTTTCTTTGCCTGAATTACAAGTTGCTGCGCTGTTTCGCTCGAGCGTTTTATATTTCCCTGTGTTATTTCGTACAACTTTGATTCCGCAGTATCCAATAAGTCAAAAACATCGGTTGTTTCGTCGTACGAATCCTGAATGATTTCAGTAGAAATTTTTATCAAACTCCGCTGAATGTACTTCTGAAGAATGATGCGCGCATGAAATTCAATATGGGCCGAAGAAGATACTTTTTGGGTCAGTTGAACCAAGTAAAATTCCCCTCCTACAGCGTCTAATTTTAACTCCCTCTTTAATTGTGACGAAACGGTTAATAAGTCGACCGGTTCGCTATTTTCGAACAGCGTATGGATGGCATCAAAGATGTGCTGATGGGCTTCTTTGTAAAAAACATCTGCAGAAAGTATATCGATTACCTCGTCAACCCCTTTTTTATCAATCATCATTGCTCCCAATACAACCTCCTCAAGATCAATAGCTTGTGGTGGTAATTTACCTTTTTCAAGTGAAATTACCTGTGAAGCACGAGTTTTATAAGACGGTTGAGCCTGCGTTTTTTCCATGAAGCGAATGTAAAGAAAATGTTAAGAGAAAGGTGATTTTTTATTTTTTGGATATTAACCGTTCATCAACAATTGAACTGTTGAAAACTAAGAAATATTGTTAATAACGCATAAAAAAATCTGAAGCGACCGCTTCAGATTTTCTTAAGTGTTGGTATAAGTGAACCTACGATTTAAACACTCCCATTTGAGAATATTTATCCATACGTTGTTCTACCAAATCTTTTGGTGATAAGTCTTTTAATTGCAAATATTCCTTTGTAATTGTAGTAGCAACTGTTTTAAAAGTTTCTTCTCTGTTCGCATGTGCTCCTCCTAAAGGTTCTTTAACAATAACGTCTATGAGTTTTTGCTTTTTCATATCTATTGCTGTTAGTTTTAGGGACTCTGCAGCTTGTTCTTTGAACTCCCAGCTTCTCCATAAAATAGAAGAACAACTCTCCGGTGAAATAACCGAATACCATGTGTTTTCTAACATCAAGACACGGTCTCCCACGCCTATTCCTAAAGCCCCACCACTGGCACCTTCACCTATTATTACTACGATAATTGGCACTTTAAGGCGTGTCATTTCTAATATATTACGTGCTATCGCTTCTCCTTGACCACGCTCTTCTGCCTCCAGTCCTGGAAATGCGCCGGGCGTATCTACAAAACACACTACGGGAACGCCAAATTTCTCGGCAGATTTCATGAGACGCAGTGCTTTTCTATAGCCTTCTGGGTTTGCCATTCCGAAATTACGGTACTGGCGTGTTTTAGTATTGTATCCTTTTTGTTGCCCTACGAACATGTAACTCTGGTCACCAATCTTACCTAGACCACCCACCATCGCTTTATCGTCTTTAAAGTTACGATCTCCGTGTAATTCTAAAAAGGAATCTCCACAAATGGCATTAATATAGTCCATTGTATAAGGACGATTGGGGTGACGGGACAATTGCACCCGTTGCCAGGGGGTAAGATTTTTATATATTTCTTTCTTCGTTTCTTTTAATTTTTTTTCAATCTGCTTACAGGTATTGGTTACATCAACATCGCTTTCTTCACCAATTTTACAAGCTTTTTCATACTGCTCTTGCAGTTCTTGGATGGGTAATTCAAATTCAAGATATTCCATATGTTCTTACTCGAAGTGTTTTTTGCTTAGTTTACAAAGATAAAATTTTGTTGCTAGCTATGCGTTAAATGCTCCTTTTTCTTTGCATTCTGGTTTTAATAATCCCGTTTGCGACTACAGTTATAATGATGAGAGCAGCGCCATAATAAAATTGGGGACTCATGTTTTCACTATCTCCTAAAATAAGGAGCGCTAGAATAATGCCATACACCGGTTCCATATTAATCGTTAACATTACCGTGTATGGACTTATCCATTTCATCACGTGTACCGAAGCAATAAATGCGTATGCAGTACAAACCGAAGCTAGAATAACAAGGTATATCCAGTCATTCGCTGATACCTGAAAAAACTGATAAGTGAAGCTTCCGTTCAACGCTAAATACGCCGTGATGCACAGCATTCCGAAGCCCAATTCATAAAATGAAATAGCTGTTGCCTTGTATTTTACAGCAAACTTTCCGTTAATGACTGAAAACAATGCGCCTAAAAAAGAAGCGCACAAGGCCAATAAAATCCCAGAGACATATTCTGTTTCAACATTAAAAATGATATATAGTCCTGCGACGACCACTAGACCAAACAGCACCTCGTACCCAATTACCTTTCTTTTATAAAATAAGGGCTCTAATAAGGAGGTAAAAAAGGCACCCGTTGACATAATCGCTAGGGTAATGGATACATTTGAAATTTTGATGGCACCAAAAAAAGCGAGCCAATGCATCGCTATAATAAACCCTGCCAACAGAAAACCCGCCAGTGTTCTTTTAGAATATTTTAAATTTATTTTCTTAAAGCCTATAAACAAAGCTATAAAACCAGTAGCCAATAACATCCTGTACCAAACCAATGGAATTGCGTCGATGCTAATGAGCGCTCCAAGTACTGCGGTAAACCCCCAGATAAAAACAATAAAATGTAAGTGAAGATAATTTTTGAGCTTATCGTTTTGCATTTCTTAAGAGGTAAAAAGCTAAGATACCAAAAACAACGTTAGGTAACCATGTGGCAACTAAAGGTGACATGTCGCTTTGTTCGGCCAATGCGCCAAATATTTTGTCGAAAAACACAAAGACCATCCCGACCGCGATCCCAATAGCAAGGTTAATACCCATTCCTCCACGCCGTTTTACCGAAGAAACAGCAACGGCAATGATAGTCAAAATATAGGCCGAAACCGGCAAACTGATACGTTTGTATTGCACAACTTCATATCTATTAATATATGAAGAACCTCTTGCCTTTTCACGAGCAATAAACCTTCTTAATTCAGTAAAATTAAGTGTTTCGGCGATATAGTCTACTGGAGTTAGATCCTCCATTTCAAATGCAAATGTAGTGTCTACTTTGACTCTGGATTCTAAAATATCAGTATCCGCACCTATAATTCGCTTGTTATAATTGCTCAGTGTATATGTACTATCTTCTTCATGATACTTTATGTTACCGGCGGTGATCTTATAGATCATTTTGTTGCCCTCAAAATGCTCTAAAGCAAAATTACTTCCCGTTTGGTTGTTTACATTAAAGTAACTTACATAGATATAATCGTTATCATTAATTTGCCTAAATACATTAGATTGATCCCTGTCTTTCTTACCCTTCTTTAAATATTCATAAGAAAACTCATTAAACCCTTTGCTCGCGCTTGGAGCTAAATACATTCCAAGAATGATTCCTCCAACGCACACAATAGTCGCACCAATCATATAGGGACGTAAAAATCGATAATACGAAACACCACTACTCAAAAAAGCGATGACCTCAGTATTACTGGCCAGTTTTGAGGTAAACCATATGACCGAAAGAAACAAAAACAACGGGAATAAGAGATTTGCAAAGTAAATGGTAAAGTCTAATAAATATATGGCAACATTGACAAAAGGAACTTCATTAGCCAATATCTTATCGATCTTTTCGGCCAAGTGTACCGTAATCCCTATTGGTATAAACAACAATAGCAGTAGTCCAAAAGTCCCTAGATATTTTTTGAGTATGTATCTATCAAGAATGCTGAGCATATCTTATAATCTTTTATCCATTTGTTTCACCATCTTATTTTTCCATGTTGTAAAATCGCCCGCTATAATTCTTCTTCTCGCTTCTCGCACTAACCATAAATAAAATCCGAGGTTATGGATGGTACAGATTTGTTTTCCTAGCATCTCATTCACCGTAAAAAGGTGGCGTACGTAGGCTTTACTATATTCAGTATCTACCCAAGTAATACCCATTTCATCCAAAGGTGAAAAATCATCTGCCCATTTTAAATTTTTCATATTGAGCGTACCGTGGGCTGTAAAAATCATTCCATTTCTGGCATTACGCGTTGGCATCACACAATCAAACATATCTATTCCCAAGGCTATATTTTCCAAAATATTAATTGGGGTCCCTACTCCCATTAAATAACGTGGTTTTTCTTTAGGAAGTATAGCGGTTACAACTTCGGTCATTGCATACATTTCTTCTGCGGGTTCTCCCACACTCAATCCTCCTATCGCATTTCCTGCGGCTCCAGCATTCGCAATATATTCCGCAGACTGTTTACGTAAATCTTTATAAGTACTCCCTTGCACAATTGGGAAAAATGTTTGTTCATACCCGTACTTTTCGGGAAGTTTTTCTAAATGACTCATACACCTATCTAACCAGCGGTGGGTCATGTGCATCGAGCGTTTTGCATAATTATACTCGCACGGATAAGGCGTACATTCATCAAAGGCCATAATGATATCGGCCCCAATGGTTCGTTGTATTTCCATTACATTTTCTGGAGTAAAAAAATGATAACTCCCATCAATGTGCGATTTAAACTTTACACCTTCTTCTTTTATTTTTCGGTTGGCTGAAAGTGAATATACCTGATATCCACCACTATCTGTTAAGATATTTCGGTCCCAGTTCATAAATTTATGAATGCCACCTGCTTTTTCTAAAATAGGGGTTTGGGGACGCAGGTATAAATGATAGGTGTTCCCAAGAATAATATCCGGATTTATTTCCTCACGCAGTTCCTTTTGATGCACCCCTTTTACCGTTGCAATGGTTCCCACTGGCATAAAAATTGGTGTTTCCACAGGGCCATGGGCCAGTGTTATCGTTCCCGCCCGGGCTTGACTTTTAGTATCTGTCGCTTCTAAAGTAAACTCCATGTAATCTTTTTTTTCTGAAAGGGCAAAGATACTTTTATAATTATGAATTGCTACTTCTCACTTATAATTCACGGCAACAGATTTTATATTTCTGAAATTTTTATCCGGAACAAGTAACGATGTTAACAAAAGCGATAAATCGTTAATAACTGAAACGGTTTACCCTTTGCCTTACTATACCAATACCTTACTTTTGCTGTGTTCGTAAAACACACCTTATCACTATGCCAGATTTAAAAAAACTCAACGATTTAGTCATACAAGTTCGTAGGGACATCCTTCGTCAAGTGCACAAAGTAAACTCTGGACATCCAGGGGGTTCTTTAGGTTGTACAGAATTTTTTGTAGCCTTATTTCAAGAAATCATGGCGCGTAAAGATGGTTTTGATATGGACGGAAAGGAAGAAGACCTTTTCTTCTTATCCAACGGTCATATTTCTCCCGTTTTTTATAGTGTTTTGGCACGGTCTGGATACTTTCCAGTTGAAGAACTGAATACCTTTAGATTGCTTAATTCAAGATTGCAAGGGCACCCTACTACACATGAAGGGTTGCCAGGTATTCGCATCGCTTCTGGCTCTTTGGGTCAAGGTATTTCAGTCGCAATTGGTGCTTCCGAAGCAAAAAAATTAAATAATGATTCGCACCTTATCTACACCCTATGTGGCGATGGCGAATTACAAGAAGGTCAAAACTGGGAGGCGATCATGTATGCCGCCGGTAACAAAATTGATAATCTGATAGTAACAGTAGATCTCAATGGACAGCAGATAGACGGTGCTACGGAAAATGTGCTACCCCTTGGAAATCTAGAACAGAAATTTAAAGCCTTTGGATGGGACGTAGTGACGATAGAAAAAGGAAATGATCTAGAAGCCATTTTTAAGGGCATGGAAACAGCAAAAGGAAAAACTGGAAAGGGAAAGCCTGTTTGTGTATTACTAAAGACCGTGATGGGTAATGGCGTCGACTTTATGATGCACACGCACGCGTGGCACGGTAAAGCTCCTAATGATGAACAATTAGAAACAGCCTTATCACAAAACCCAGAAACCTTAGGAGATTACTAAGCTAAATTATTACGTAAGAAATCACATATAGAAAAGTAGCCATAATTATGAAAAAATATACCGACAGCGGCAAAAAAGATACCCGTTCAGGATTTGGAGATGGACTTACCGCATTGGGCAAGACCAATAAGGATGTAGTAGCCCTTTGCGCCGATTTAACAGGTTCCTTAAAAATGGATGACTTTAAGGCAAATCATCCGGATCGCTTTTTTCAAGTGGGGATTGCCGAAGCAAATATGATTGGTATGGCAGCTGGTATGACCATAGGTGGTAAAATACCGTTTACAGGAACCTTTGCTAATTTTTCTACAGGCCGCGTGTACGACCAGATACGACAGAGTGTTGCCTATAGCGGTAAGAATGTAAAGATATGTGCTTCGCATGCTGGTCTTACGCTAGGAGAAGATGGTGCTACCCATCAGATATTAGAAGACATTGGATTAATGAAAATGCTTCCAGGAATGACCGTAATCAATACCTGTGACTATAATCAGACAAAAGCTGCCACTATTGCGATTGCAGATCATAAAGGGCCTGTATACCTAAGATTTGGAAGACCAAAAGTTGCTAATTTTACTTCGGAAGATCAAAAATTTGAGATTGGTAAAGCAGTTCAATTACAAGAAGGAAGTGATGTAACCATTATTGCCACAGGTCACTTAGTTTGGGAAGCATTGCAAGCAGCCGAAGCTCTAAATGAAAAAGGCATTAAAGCAGATGTCATAAACATTCATACAATTAAGCCCCTGGATGCCGAAGCTATTTTAAAGAGTGCAAAAAAAACAGGCTGTGTTGTAACGGCCGAAGAACACAATTACCTTGGCGGTCTTGGAGAAAGTGTATCGCGCATTTTAGCACAAAATCATCCAACACCCCAAGAGTACGTTGCAACGCAAGATACCTTTGGCGAATCCGGAACACCAGAACAACTAATGGAAAAGTATGGCTTAAATGCTGAAGCAATCCTAAATGCTGCTTTAAAAGTGATCAAGCGCAAATAAAATTTCTTGAGGGATAGAAGAAATGATATTATAAAAAAACCTCACACATGTGAGGTTTTTTTATAATATCATATTCCGAATAGTTACTTATTAACTATCACTATCCAAGTAATCTGGTGTTCCATCACCGTCAACATCTGGAAAGGTAATGTTACCTTGTGAGTCGATTTCAATCTCATCACGGGTTGGTCTCCCGTCATTGTCATCATCACTATCTTCAAAATTACGGGCGGTATCACCGTCGGTATCATCATCTTCTTCAAAACCGTTATCATTTACATCTTCCATGACAGAAGGGATACCATCATTATCTTGATCTCCTTGTTCTGCGTCTATCAACTGAAAAGTAAATATCAATTGTGCATACAGAGGAATAGAAGAAGCTAAAGGAGGGTTATTAAAGTAGCCAAGACCCGATGGTATAAAAGCAGCACCAACCCCAAAGTTTTCATAAGAAATAGAGCCATCTTCATTAGAAGTAATCGTTTCAGCACCATTAAATTCCACTAGCACATCCTGGAAACCATTAATAACTGCAGTTAAATCAAACCGAACTGGTGTAGGAGAACCGTCAAAAATCTCTCTATCTGTATAAAATGCTTCATACGTTGCACTAGCAATATCTGGAAACTGAGGACTTTCTCCAGCTCCCTCTCTAGCATTTAAATAATATAACTTATAAGATACATCGCTGTTAAACCGATCCTTCACAGTTTTAAAATCAACTTGATCAATCAATGGAATTTTATTTGCATTGTCACCAGAGAGCGTATCAATTTTAATTATAAAATCAAAATCACTAGCAGGTGACTCAAATTCTTCATAATTATAAAAATGCGTACTTAAGAAATTTTCAATTTCAAGTTGCCCAGCGAGCGCCTCTTCTCCTCTATCTCTGGGAGGTTGACCTCCAGGTCCATCATCATCATTATTACAAGCACCTAAAAATAGGATACTTAAAGCCAAAAGTGGAAATAAAAGTTTTTTAATCATTGTTATTTTTTTGTGGGCGCAAGATACAATTTTCGGTTATTTTTGCTCCTTAATTAACGTTGTTTTTATTAAAAAGGTATGCGAGTTGATAAATATTTATGGTGTGTTCGATACTTTAAAACCAGAAGCATAGCAACAAAAGCGTGCAAAAAAGGTGCCATCAAAGTAAATGAGGATGCTGTTAAGCCCTCCAGAGATGTCTACCCAGGTGATAAAATTACGGTTCGTAAAAATCAAATTCATTATACCTTACTAGTCTTAGACCTTCCTACCAGTAGGCTTGGAGCCAAGCTGGTTGATATTTACAGAAAGGACACTACCCCTAAAGACGCATTTGAAGGGCAAGAATTACTGGAATACGCAAAAAAACATTACAGAAAACGCGGAACAGGAAGACCTACTAAAAAAGACCGAAGAGACCTTGAAGATTTTACGACAGACGGTGAGGAATAAAATCCTCATCTTTACTATCTTTGGATAAAACTATCTCTCATGCTAGAAAGCGATACGGTCATACTGAATAAAAAGGAAATTGCCCATAAAATTAAACGAATTGCTTATCAAGTATATGAAGCGAACGTAGCCGAAAAACAAATTATTATTGCTGGCATAAAAGAGAACGGCTTCATCTTTGCAAAAAAAATCAAAACCGAAGTAGAAAAAATCTCTTCCATTAACGTCTTGTTATGCGAGGTAAACATTAATAAGAAAAACCCAACGGAGCCAATAACAACCTCCATACCTCCTGAGGAATACAAAAATAAATCGTTAATTCTTGTTGACGATGTGCTCCACTCTGGAACTACATTGATTTATGGCGTAAAGCATTTTCTTGATGTCCCACTCAAACAGTTTAAAACCGCTGTGTTAGTAGACCGGAATCATAAAAAATATCCTATCAAAGCAGATTTTAAAGGCATTTCGCTCTCTACCTCTATCAATGAAAATGTCGCTGTGATTTTTGAAAACAAAAATGCAAGGGCTATCTTACAATAATTTTGCGACGAGTTTTTCGGTAATTTTCTTAGGGGTATCAAAATCGGTGTCATGGACGATCTTTGCTTTATTATAATAGAAAGCACGCTCAAAAAGATGCTTTCTTATAAAGTCATTAAGGAGCGGTTTTGTTTCAAGATGGGCTATTAAGGGGCGTTGTTTCAGTTCTTCAAACAGCCGATCAGTTAATATGGCGATAGATGCTTTTAAATA
>Ga0207891_1000558_pt1 | contig 23762 bp, 17 predicted proteins | sample LinPmetageLP50_FD_184061 | JGI IMG/M metagenome (GOLD analysis project Ga0207891, IMG submission 184061) | Marine viral communities from the Pacific Ocean - LP-50 (SPAdes) | ecosystem: Environmental > Aquatic > Marine > Oceanic | place: Pacific Ocean | collected 2011-08-27 | reverse complement strand
ACGTGTAGAGTTCACTCTTTCACAAGGTCAAAAAGGTCCTCAAGCTGATAACATCACAGCTGTATAATTTTACTTTTTAAGTAAAATGAAAAAAAGCGCCTAGGGCGCTTTTTTTGTGTCTGAAACAAACCTAACTTATTCAACAACCCGACCTAATACCAAGGATCACAATTAAAGTGGTTCTACTTGACCCCAAGGTCTAATATAAATAACTAGTTAGTGACAGGGTTAGGTGCTATAAAAAGTCTGTATAGCTTTAATTAGTAAAAGCGTAGAAGAGAGAGTTCAAGCACCGCTGAGCGAATACCACTTATTGTTAATTATTTACCTCACCTGCACATCATTTAACTCAAAACCCGCGTGTAATTTAACTCATTTACCGTAAGGGCTTCTTTTAGTTTTGCTCACTTGTTTGTGCGCTTCTTCCATTTTTTCTATAAGAACTTTATCTGTATCTTTATTTGCAGCTAAATAAGCAACCGTTGTTAATGCATCTATTTTAAAAATAAATTTTAAGTGGCCCGGTTTAAGTTTAAAGTAATCACTATATTGGAGCATATAAAGCGGATCATCCAATATTAGGTCTACTTTTTTGGCTAGTAGTAACTTATAAGAATGCTGTATATCTGAAGTTATAACGCCCTCAAACCCCATTTTAGTGAGAGTTTGGGTCGAGAAGTCGTTATGTTGCATAGCTATTTTGTAATTTTTTGCTTGGTTAATATTATTGATTACTATATCGGTTCTGTCTGATAGCCCAACAAATCCCATTTCAAAGCGACCAATTTCCCCTACCCACTGAAATTGATCTTCACGTTCTGGCGTACGAGCAATGCTGTAAATAAACGTATTTTTTTCCTCGCTTGCCATTTTATAGGCGCGGGCCCAAGGGTACATTTGTATGTCTGGTGTTAAACCAGCCTGTTTAAATATATCTCTTATGTACTGTGTCCCTTTACCTTGAACTTCACCGTCTATTAAAACTTGATTAGGTGGTGCTAATTCTGTAACAACCAGCAAAGGCTCTTCAGCTAAAGTGCTAAATGATAAAAAAAGGATAAAAAAGATCAGATTATAATTCACTACAACTAGTCAATTTAGGCTTGAAAACACTTAATTAAGTGTGGTTTAAAATTGTTAAATTTACAAAGTATTAGTGGTTATTTGAGTTGTAAAAACCTCATAATCAAAATAAAGAGAGGATATAGGAAGGAAGGTAACTTTATTAAAGCCCTAAAACGATAAAAGGGCCTTGCGGCCCTTGGTGAAGTATCGTTCAAGTCAGCTAGCACTTTAACCCCTTAAAGTACTAACTTCTTGTTTTGCAACACCGGTTCATCTCTTAAGTTTCTAAGCTAGCGAGAGGAAAAACCCAGCAATTGCTGCGCTCATAAGGTTAGCCATAGATCCTGCTAACACTGCTCTGAGCCCTAAGCGTGCGATATCCTTCCGCCTGCTAGGCGCCATACCGCCTAACCCACCTAGTAAAATGGCTATCGATGATAAGTTAGCGAATCCACACAAAGCAAACGTAACAATTGCTTGTGTGTGCGCACTTAACGTATCGCGATAATTTATAAAGTCTAAGTAAGCAACAAACTCGTTTACTACTATCTTTTGACCAATAAAACTGCCGGCTATAATTGCTTCATCCCACGGTACACCGAGTAACCATGCAACAGGAGCAAATACATAACCTAAAATTTCTTGTAGCGTTAATGTTGGATGATCAAACCATCCGCCTACACCACCTAATAAACCATTTAGAAGCGCAATTAACGCTACGAATGCCAGTAGCATTGCACCAACATTAAGTGCTAAATGCATACCATTTGCCGCACCTGATGCAGCAGCATCAATTACGTTTACCGGTTTATCATCGTCGTTTAAATCTAAATCAGCTAAGTTATCTTTAGGTGTTTCGGTTTCTGGCACAATCATTTTTGCCATTAAAAAACCACCTGGTGCCGCCATAAAGCTGGCTGCAATTAAGTACTTAAGCTCTACACCAATAATTACGTAACCAGCCATTACAGAGCCAGCTACAGTGGCTAAGCCACCTACCATTACAGCAAATAACTCAGACTTGGTCATTGTTGCTATAAAAGGTTTAACAATTAACGGCGCTTCAGTTTGGCCAACAAATATATTTGCCGTCGCTGAAAGTGATTCTGTTCGCGAGGTTTTTAAAAGCTTTTGTAAACCACCGCCTAAAATCTTAATTATCCAGTCCATAATACCTATGTGATATAAAACAGCGACCAGCGCTGAGAAAAACACAATAACTGGCAAAACCTGAATTGCAAAAATAAAACCTAGCGTGTCTTGCGATGCCAGCGGGCCAAACAAAAAGCCTATCCCGTCATTCGCGTAGCCAATAACCGATGAAACGGCTGCTGACATACTTGCTAATACGTTTTTTCCTGCGTCAAAAAACAGAACAAAGCCGCCAATAACAACTTGCATTGCAAATGCTATAGCAACGGTTCTTAAATTAATTGCCTTGCGATTAGTTGACGCGGCAAAGGCAATGCCCAGCAGCACACACATGCCTACCAAGCTCATAAATGTTGTCATACAAATGTTTCCCGTTGTTATTCTTGTAGTAAATATTTAATTTTACTTTTTATAATATCAATCGCAACGCGGTTCATGCCGCCTCGAGTCACTACTAAATCTGCATTATGCTTAGAAGGCTCAATAAATTGATAAAACATCGGTCTTACAGTTGCCTGATACTGTTCAACAACAGATTGTAACGTTCTGCCTCGCTGCTCCATATCACGTTGCATACGACGCATTAAGCAGATATCTAAAGGAGTATCTATAAATACCTTAATATCAAATTCTTTATTTAGCGCTTTGTCGCTCAGTAATAAAATACCTTCAACAATTAAAATTTTTGCAGCTGCTACACGTCGCGTTTTATCGCTGCGGGTATGCTGTGCATAATCATATGTTGGTACTTCTACTGAATTTCCACTACGAAGTTGAGTTAAATGTTCAAGCATTAACTCATGTTCAAATGCATCAGGGTGGTCGTAGTTCGTTTGCGTACGATGAGCCATCGGCAAATGCGACTGATCCTTGTAATAAGCATCTTCTTCAATAATGGCAATTGCGCCCGGTTCAAGCTCATTAACCAACTCGTTGTATATAGTTTGGCTAAACAGAGATTTGCCCGACGCAGACGCGCCAGCAATAGCTATAATAGTTGTTCGTGTCACTAAAGTTCTCACCCACACAGAAGGATATATTGTTGGTAGATCACAATAGCAAAAAAGACACGATTAATCTCTTTTGCTTCGCTTAAGAACGCAAATTTATAATGTTTAGGTTTTATGAAACAGGACTTTTGTCCTGTACGGAAAAATCGTTCAGCAGATAAAGTAACCACCTAGAAACAAAGTGAGGTCAAAATGGCAAGAGCAATTATCTTAATGGCAGATAGCCTAGGAATCGGTGCAGCACCAGATGCAGATAAATTTGGTGATCTTGGCGCCAATACATTCGCTCACTTACTAAAAGCATATTACGACGAAACAGGCAGCGCACTTTCGCTTCCTAATTTATCTAAATTAGGTTTAGTAGACGCCTGTGAAGCCGCCGGTGGAGAAACGTGTTTAGTTTCAGACCGCCAAGCACCACAAGGTGCATGGGGTTACGCTAAAGAACTTTCTAGCGGAAAAGACACTCCATCAGGCCATTGGGAAATGGCTGGCGTGCCTGTGTTATTTGATTGGGGATATTTCCCAAAAACACAGCCCAGTTTCCCACAAGAATTTGTAGACGAGTTTATAGCTCGTACAGGTATTCCTGGCATTTTAGGCAATTGCCATGCATCAGGAACAACCATATTAGAACAGCTAGGTGAAGAGCACGTAAAAACAGGTAAACCAATCTGTTACACCTCAGCAGATAGCGTGTTTCAAATAGCCGCGCATGAAGAGTCATTTGGCCTAGAGAAGCTTTATCAAGTTTGCGAAATCGCACGGGCGCTGCTTGATGAAATGAATATAGGGCGAGTGATTGCGCGGCCATTTTTGGGTTCAAATAGTCAAGACTTTGCACGAACAGGCAATCGTCGTGACTATTCAGTACTTCCGCCAGCACCAACATTGTTAGATGTTTTAGCAAAAGACGGCGGCGAAGTAATTAGTATTGGTAAAATTTCAGACATATACGCGCATCAAGGCATAACCCAAAAGCACAAAGCACCAGGGCTTATGAACTTGCTTGAAAAAACCAGCGAGGTTATTTCAACAGCACCTGATCGCAGCTTAATTTTTACCAACTTGGTTGATTTTGATGAAAAATTTGGTCATCGCCGTAACCCGGTAGGTTACGCTAAAGCATTAAAAGAATTTGATGACTATTTACCAACTATACTAAACCAGTTAAATGCAGATGATGTATTAATGATCACTGCCGACCACGGGTGTGACCCAACCTTTCCAGGTTCTGAGCACACGCGTGAATACGTACCTGTGATAGCGTACAAGCCTGGTATGGATAACACACCGCTAGGTGAACGAAACAGTTTTGCAGATATTGGTCAAACACTAGCACAGTGGTTTAACTTGTCTGAGCTTGAATATGGCGACAGCTTTTTAACTCAATTAAACGCGCCAAAATAAAAAGGAAACAACGAATGAGTACTCCTCATATAAATGCAAATGTTGGTGATTTCGCCGAAACAGTTTTAATGCCAGGCGATCCGCTACGTGCGCAATATATTGCTGAAAACTTTTTAGATGATGCGGTACAAGTAACTGGTGTACGCAACATGTTTGGCTTTACAGGTACTTACAAAGGTAAGCCAGTAAGCATTATGGGTTCAGGCATGGGTATTCCATCAATGTCTATTTATGCACGTGAGCTAATTGTTAGCTTTGGCGTAAAAAACATTATACGCATTGGTACATGTGGCGGTATTGGTACCGACATTAAAATCCGTGACGTAATTTTTGCTCAAGGTGCAAGCACAGATTCAAACGTAAACCGTGCACGTGTTCGTGGTTACGACTTTTCTGCAATTGCAGACTTCGACCTACTTTTAAACGGCGTTAACGCAGCAAAAGAGCTAGGTATTAAAGCAAAAGTAGGTAACGTATTTACAACCGACACTTTCTATCAAGCAGACGACACTTTCTATAAAGATTTAGATAAGTTAGGCGTTCTTGCAGTAGATATGGAAACAGCCGGTTTATACGGCGTTGCAGCTGAGTACGGCGCAAACGCAATGGCATTATTTACCGTAAGCGACCACGTGATCACTGGCGAAGCAACACCAGCCGATGAGCGTCAAAGCACGTTTAACGAAATGGTTAAAATTGCATTAGAGTCTATCTAATCAATAAAACAGTTCCTTGGTAACGTATTCACTAAGTTTTGGAGACACGCCCAAAGTGAAGTGAGACTAACCTCCAAAGCCGCATTTTATGCGGCTTTTTTTATGCCTTAATAATTATAAAATCAATGAGTACCAAACTCTATAAGCGCAGCATCTCTTAACCTCTTTGTGAATAATTGGCTTTAAAAGCGTATTGTACAAAGAGAACAGAATGAGAAGAAAATGAGCAGCCAAATGAACAGGTTAGAGCTTTGTCTTGTAGACGCACGCTAGAAGCGTAGCTTCTTATTACTTAAGAATAGATATGACCACAGAGCGCACCGAGGCGCTTCGCGCTACACAGAGTTAAAAGCATTTTTTAGTCACTACTCCTAGTCTTCTCCTTCACTTCTCGGTGGTGAAATAATTACTTTTATAGCAGTTGCTATTAAACGAAAGCAAAGCGCGTCTTCAGGCTAAATTCAGCCACTGCTTTTGAAATCTTAATGCACAAAGAGAAGCGAATGAGGAGTAAATGAGCAGACAAAGTGAACAGAATGAGGAGTAAATGAGTAGCTAAAATAAATTGACTAGGGCTTTGTTTTGTAGACGTAGAGCTTGCTCACGTTAGAAGCGTGGCTTCTCACTTCTGGTCAAATATTAAATTACTTATTTTGTACCTCTAAAAGCGCAGCGCCTCTTAACCTCTTTGTGAATAATGGACTTTAAAATCTTAATGCACAAAGAGAAACAAATGAGGAGTAAATGAGAAGACAAAGTGAACAGGTCATAGTTTAGCTTTGTTTTGTAGACGTAGAGCTTGCTCACGTTAGAAGCGCAGCTTCTTGTTACTTAAAAAAAGGTATCACCACCGAGCGCATCGAGGCGCTTTGCGTTACACCGAGAAAACAAGAGTAACAACTAGTCACGGCTTCTGTCCTTTCCTTTACTTCTCGGTGGTGAAGCAATCACTTTTCATACCATCATTAAAAATTATGTATTTAACAAAATTATTTTAAAAGCTGGGTTAAACTCAAGCTAAACTACGCAATGAAAGCCACGGTTATTCATTTAATTGCTACCCGAAAACGTTAAAATTTGCTATGTTGCAATATAATACACGCTTAGTGTTTTTATTAGGAAAGTTATGAAATCGTTATCTATTTTTTTTGCTTTATTTACCTTTACGCTAGCCTTAAATAGCTATGCCACAGAGCCTACTACCGATCAGCAAAAAGCGGATGAAAAAGTAAACACACTTGAATACAAAGCCCCTGAGCTTAAAAAACCGGTTGTTGACCCAACCAAACCAGACGACTCAAAAGTGTTAGGCGATGAAACCCCCAAGCCCGTCGAAAAGCCTAAAAATAAAATAGAAAAAGCAGCAGCCGTAGCCGAAGCAGAAAAAGCCGTAGCCCAAGCAAAAGAGGCCTTAACAGCTAAACAGCAAGCTAAAGCCAAGCAATCACGCGAATCACTAGCTGTAGTTGAACAACTTATAAAAGCCTATAACGCGCGCAACATTGAAGAGTTTATTCGTGTTTACGATGAAGATGTAGAGTTTTATATTTTCCCCAATGAGCTATTATTTAAAGGTAAAGAAAAACTAATAGCACGTTATGGTTTAATGTTTAAAAAGCTAAAGTGTATTCACTCATCGCCAATTAAACGCATAGTCCATGGTGATATAGTAATAGACCATGAGCTATCAGAAACCTGCTCAGCAGACGAAAACGTAATAGATAAACGCTCAGAGCTTGTATCGAGCTATCAAATTAAAAACGGAAAAATAATCCGCGTATTATTTTTTCGTTAAGGATTATTATGCAAATTACTGACGACAAAAAACTTCGCTTAATGTACAGAGTAGAGCCCGGTTGTTTAGGCCCCGAAGGCGCACAACATATTGAAGATTTTTGTCGTTATGCCAATAAGCATATTAAGTCACCTTATTATGCACAATTTGTTTTTTTACCGCGTTACGATAAACAAAAAGACGAACGCCAATACAGCGTAAAAAGCCGTAACCTATCGCAATTGCAGGTTAGAAAGTACTTTAGTCACTTTGAAATCGATATGGATGGCTTTGAAGAGCAACTCGACGAGCTACTCACCAAAGCAATCGACTTGTACTTTAAACGTTAACACCTAAAGCTCCGAACAAAATTAAAGCGGCCAAAGGTATACTTAGCACGTATGCTTTATTAAATCACTTAGTCCCAGCCTCTAAAAGCGCAGCGTCTCTTAACCTCTTTGTGAATAATGGGTTTTAAAACAGTAATACACAAAGAGAAGCGAATGAGAAAACATAATAATCTGGGCAATGCTAAGCCTTGTCTTGTAGACGTAGAGCTTGCTCACGTTAGAAGCGCCGCTTCTCATTTCAGGTCAAATATTAAATCACTTAGTCCCTAACTCTAAAAGCGCAGCGCTTCTTAACCTCTTTGTGAATAATGGGCTTTAAAACAGTAATACACAAAGAGAAGCGAATGAGAATAAAATGAGAAGGCAAAGTAAATAGGGTAGAGTTTTGTCTTGTTGACGCAGAGCTTGCTCATGTTAGAAGCCACAGCTTTTTGTTACTTAAAAAAGTATCACCACAGAGCGCACCGAGGCGCTTCGCGCTACACAGAGTTAAAAAATATTGGTTAGTCACTGCTCCTGTTTTTCTCATTCACTTCTCGGTGGTAAAACAATCACTTTTATAGCATAACTAAAACGCTTCTACAGGCTATATTTAGCCACGGCATTGTGAATATGAGCTTTTAAATCTTAATGCAAAAAAAGAAGTAAATGAGAAAACATAATGATCTGGGCAATGCTTAGCCTTGTCTTGTAGACGTAGAGCTTGCTCACGTTAGAAGCGCAGCTTCTCATTTCAGGTCAAATATTAAATTACTTAGTCCCTAACTCTAAAAGCGCAGCGTCTCTTAACCTCTTTGTGAATAATGGGTTTTAAAACAGTAATGCACAAAGAGAAGCGAATGAGAAGAAAATGAGAAAACAAAGTGAACAGGTTATAGTTTAGCCTTGTTTTGTAGACGTAGAGCTTGCTCACGTTAGAAGCGCAGCTTCTCATTTCAGGTCAAATATTAAATTACTTAGTCCCTAACTCTAAAAGCGCAGCGCCTCTTAACCTCTTTGTGAATAATAATCTTTTAAAATCTTAATACACAAAGCACAGGACTTTATTACAGCCATAAAAAAAGAGCTTTCGCTCTTTTTTTCAAACTATATAAGCAAGCTAAACTTACTCGCCTGCCACAATAGTATTAAAGCTATTATTATCGTGAAGGCTTGCAAATGCACTTTCGTGGAGTAACTCATTACGTAAGTTAGGTGAATACTCAAGTGCCATTTTTATATCGGCCAGCGCATCGGCGTGTTCGTGTATTAACGCAAACGCACACGCGCGTTGCCAATACGCATAACCGTAATCGCTATCTATATCAATTGCTTGGTTACATAAATCAATCGCTTTGGCGGTTTGATTAATTTCAAGCAGGGCATCAGCTTTGTAAGCAATAGCCTCAACGTCTTCAGGTTTACGTTTTAAAATTTCATCAAAAATCTCGATTTTATTAGCATAATCACTTTCTAAATTTGCGCGCATCCACAACGAGTGAACCTCATTTGTAATCGATATACGTTCTTGGTTGCTAAGTATTTCTTCAGAACGAACACGCAGTTTTTCTTCTAGAATTTTTAATCGGTCTTCGTATTCGTCCGTAATAACACTCACACGGGTATTTACAATATCTTCTACTTTATTTTTAACATCGCGCAGCGAGTTCCAGCCAACAAGTACCAAAATAGATGCCGTCGCGGTAATAATAAAAAACACATTATTTATCGTATCGGTAGTGTAAGTAAGGGCTCTGTCGGCCGTGTCTAACTGCGCATGCGTTACTTGTTTAGTAACGTCTTCACGTAGTTTTTGCTGATCTTGGCGAACCGCTTTTAACTCATCTAAAATGTAGCGTTCCATAAGCGGTTTATACATAGGCTCTTTAAGTTGCTCGAGCGCTTGCTGTTCTTGTAGCTTTGAGGGGGCTTCTGTTTGTTGCTCAGCCGCATTAGCCGACGTTAAAAATAAAGTAAAACAAATACATAGTAAATAAAAGTAATAACGCATCAACATGCCCAAATAAAATAATAAATTGCAAAAATGATATTAACACGCACAACCTAAACTCACTAGGGCGTGTTTTGTTTTGAAGGCGAGTTTACAGCACATTATAAATTATTATCACTAAAGCAGTGTGCAGTAATAAATTTTAGGCAAAAAAAACCAGCTCTGGGTGAGCTGGCTGAAACTGCTAAAACATCAAAGGTTAGGGAAAACTTAACTACCGCTAGCTAATAAAAATCAGCTAACAAAAAACAGATAAATTAGAGTTATAAAGTAAAGGTGTATTGGGCTTAGTAATACACCTTTAACGTTATAACTACAATTTCATGGTGAAGGGGGGTATTCCTATGTGCGCTGTGGTAAACCAAAGCCACTTTCAAACCCTTCACATACCATTACGCCGCTACTTTTTAATTCGATCATCGTTATTTAAAAAAAGATCAAAAATTTTTAAAGGCTCGTTTTTAAATACCAATCAAAAATACAAATCGGTCCAATCGTTTTAAATACGGTGCATTTGTTGGTATAGCTCAAAAAATAAGCCTATATTGGTAATTCAAAATAAGTACAAGTATATAAACAATTGATTAAGTAACATTTGCATGAATTAAAAATAGTAATACCTAAACAAATTGACCATTGCTTACGTATTTTATTTTAGACCAAGAGGATTAAATAATGAGTAACTCTAGCGCTGGCAAATGCCCGGTAATGCATGGCAGCAATACACAAACAGCAGGCCAAAACACAGATTGGTGGCCAAATGCACTTAATTTCGACATTCTTCATCAACACGATACAAAAAGCTCTCCATACGGTAGCGACTTTAACTACGCTGAAGCATTCAAATCCCTAGATCTAGAGGCCGTAAAAACCGACTTAAAAAACTTAATGACACAAAGCCAAGATTGGTGGCCAGCCGATTGGGGCCACTATGGCGGTTTAATGATCCGCATGGCATGGCACTCGGCAGGTTCGTACCGTTTATCTGACGGACGTGGCGGCGGTGGCACGGCAAATCAACGCTTTGCCCCTTTAAACTCATGGCCCGATAACGCCAACCTCGACAAAGCGCGCCGCTTACTTTGGCCAATTAAAAAGAAATACGGTAACAAACTCTCGTGGGCCGATCTCATTATTTTAGCGGGTAACATGGCATACGAATCAATGGGCTTAAAAACCTTTGGTTTTGCCGGTGGCCGTGAAGACATTTGGCACCCAGAAAAAGACGTATACTGGGGCGCCGAAAAAGAATGGTTAGCACCAAGCGACGAACGCTACCAAAATGTTGATAAACCCGACACAATGGAAAACCCGTTAGCGTCTGTTCAAATGGGCCTAATTTACGTAAACCCAGAAGGGGTAAACGGTAAACCCGATCCGCTTAAAACTGCAGCACAAGTACGCGAAACGTTTGCCCGCATGGCAATGAACGACGAAGAAACGGCAGCGCTTACCGTAGGTGGCCACACAGTTGGTAAAACACACGGTAACGGAAAAGAGTCAAACCTTGGCCCAGAGCCAGAAGCGGCTGATATTTCAGAGCAAGGCATGGGGTGGAACAACCACAAAACACGAGGCATTGGCCGCGATACAATGACATCGGGCATTGAAGGTGCGTGGACCACACACCCAACAAAATGGGATAACGGCTACTGTGACCTGCTTTTAAATTACGAATGGGAACTGACAAAAAGCCCAGCAGGCGCTCACCAATGGGAACCTGTAAATATTAAAGAAGAAGACAAACCGGTCGATGTAGAAGACCCATCAATTCGCTTAAACCCAATTATGACCGATGCCGATATGGCCATGAAAATGGACCCAGCGTACCGCAAAATAATTGAGCGTTTTCATAACGACTTTGAATACTTTTCAGACGTGTTTGCACGCGCATGGTTTAAACTTACGCACCGCGACTTAGGGCCAAAAGCGCGCTACCTAGGTGCCGATGTACCAAGCGAAGACTTAATTTGGCAAGACCCAATTCCAAGCGTTGATTACACCCTAACAGATACTGAAATCGCCGATTTAAAAGTAACACTACTTAATTGCGGCGTAAGCGCCAGCGATTTAATTAACACCGCATGGGACAGTGCGCGTACGTACCGAGGCTCTGATCACCGAGGCGGCGCAAACGGTGCACGTATTCGTTTAGCACCGCAAAAAGAGTGGCAGGGCAATGAACCAGAGCGCTTAGCAAGTGTGTTAGCGGCTCTTGAAAAAGTACAAGGTGGGTTAAGTAAACCTGTTAGCATGGCCGATTTAATTGTACTTGGCGGCACAGCAGCGGTTGAACAAGCCGCTAAAAACGCAGGGGTAGAGGTTAACGTACCATTTGCGCCAGGGCGCGGAGACGCAACCGACGATATGACCGACGCCGAATCGTTCGACGTGCTTGAACCTATTCACGACGGTTTTAGAAACTGGCTGAAAAAAGACTACGTTGTGTCTGCAGAAGAGTTATTACTTGAGCGCAGCCAGCTAATGGGTTTAACAGCACCAGAAATGTCGGTACTAATGGGTGGCATGCGTATGCTTGGCACAAACCATAGCGGCACACAACATGGCGTATTTACAAATAATGTAGGAACGTTAAGTAACGACTTTTTTGTAAACCTAACCGACATGGCAAACCGCTGGGAGCCAACAGGTAATGGCCTTTACAACATTGTTGACCGCGCAAGCGGTGCAACTAAGTGGACCGCAACACGCGTAGATTTAGTATTTGGGTCAAACTCAATTTTACGCGCATTGGCAGAGTTTTATGCACAAGACGATAATAAAACCCGTTTTGTTCACGACTTTGTAAATGCATGGGTAAAAGTAATGAACGCCGACAGGTTTGATATTTAATAAACTTAAGTAAAAGTTAAAAAGGAGCAGCAATGCTCCTTTTTTGTTTTTAAAAACTGAGCTTTTAAATCTTAATGCACAAAGAGAAGCGAATGAGGAGTAAATGAGCAGACAAACTGAATAGTGTTAAGTGATTTTTTTTATCACCACAGAGCACACCGAGGCGCTTTGCGCTACACAGAGTTAAAAATATTGGTTAGTCACTGCTCCTGCTCTTCTCCTTAACTTCTCGGTGGTAAAACAATCACTTTTACGAATAAATCAACTAAATGTAAAACGTTGGTATTAAACGAAAGCAAAGCACGTCAGCAGGTTAATTTAACCTTTTTGTGAATAATGGGCTTTTAAGACCGTAATGCACAAAGAGAAGTGAATGAGGAGTAAATGAGAAGATAAACTGAACAGGTCATAGTTTAGCTTTGTTTTGTAGACGAAGAGCTTGCTCACGTTAAAAGCGTAGCTTCTCACTTCAGGTCAAATATTAAATCACTTAGTCACTACCTCTAAAAGCGCAGCGCCTCTCAACCTCTTTGTGAATAATGGGCTTTTAAGACCGTAATGCACAAAGAGAAGTGAATGAGGAGTAAATGAGTAGCCAAAGTAAGCAGGGTTAACTTATTTTGTAGACGTAGAGCTTGCTCACGTTAGAAGCGATAGCTTCTTGTTTTACATGCTATTTAATTTAAATAAATACAATCCCAAAATGGATGTTGCCCGACACTTTTTACTATGCCAGTTCTTAGTGGGTTAGCAACAATATACCGAGCTTGATTAATTAAATCTTTTTCAGAACGAAGCTGATGCTCAAAATAATTTTGCTGCCAAATCTTGCCTGTTGTTTCATTTAGCTTATTTATTTTTACAGTCGTTACACTTTTAAAGATTTTTATTACGTTAGCTAGTGAGCAGTCTTTAAGCTGAAATAACCAATGGAGATGATCAGGCATTAATACATAACAAATTGTATTTACTTTATTTTGCATATCCACAATAGCCTTTGCTGCAATACATGCATTGCCAAATTCTTTAAATAGAGGTGCTCTATTTATGCAGCATATAGTCACAGAGTAGAACTGATTATTATTTGAAAAACGATGTGCTAATAATTTTGAGGAGTCATGCATAGGAAAGGAATATATTTTGGCTTTGTATAAACATAGATAAGAATTAATCTAAAACAAGTTTTAAAAAGCCTTGCTTTTTCACGCCAGCAAGCTGCGCGTCTACAAGTTACTTTAAACACTATTTTGTAAACGTAGAGCTTGCTCACGTTAGAAGCGACAGCTTCTCAGCGCTACACAAAAAACACGAGCAATAGTTAATTACCTCTTGGTGATGATTTAATTACTTGTTTACTAATGCATTTAACCAAGCACAAAAAAGGCGCTAACTAAGCGCCTTTTACACTAAACACCAAAGGGTTTATGCTTTTTTCTCTTCGCAGCTTGCAAGGTACTCGTCAAACGTACCCTGAAAATCAATAACCTGCTTATCTTTAATATCAATAATACGCGTAGCTAACGACGACACAAACTCACGGTCGTGGCTTACAAAAATAAGCGTACCAGCAAAGTCTTTAAGCGCATTATTTAACGCCTCAATGGCTTCCATATCCATGTGGTTTGTTGGCTCGTCCATTACAAGCACGTTCACGTCTTGCATCATTAACTTACCAAATAACAAACGGTTTTTTTCACCACCTGAACAGTTACGCGCTTTTTTGTTTGAATCGTCTGCGGTAAACAACAAACGACCCAACATGCCACGTACCATTAAATCGTTATGCTTGGCCGTACGCCACTGCGACATCCAATCAAATAACGTTAAATCGTTATCAAAATCTTTAGTGCTGTCTTGCGGGCAGTAACCAAAGCTTGCATTTTCAGACCACTTAATTTCGCCTTCGTTACTTTTAAGCTCATTAACTAAACAGCGTAAAAAAGTAGTTTTACCCACACCATTTTCGCCAATTACCGCAAGCTTTGCACCGGCTTCTAGTAAAAACTCACCGCCACTAAATAACGTTTCACCATCAAAACCATGGCCAAGCTTGTTTACTTCAAGCGCTTGGCGGTACATTTTTTTGCCTTCGTCAAAACTTAACGATGGGCTCATACGGCTTGACGCTTTAACTTCATCAAGCTTAATTTTATCCATTTTTTTAGCACGCGAACTTGCTTGCTTAGCTTTAGACGCGTTAGCACCAAAGCGGTTAACAAAGTCTTGTAGCTCGTCAATCTCGGCGCTCTTTTTAGCGTTTTCGGCTAATAACTGCTCGCGCTGCAGGCCTGCCGCTTCTAAAAACTTCTCGTAGTTACCTGGGTAAATACGCAGCTCGCCGTAATCAATGTCGGCCATGTGAGTACATACCGAATTTAAAAAGTGGCGGTCATGCGAAATAATAATCATGGTGCATTTACGTTTATTAAGCTCATCAGCAAGCCACGTAATTGTATGAATATCCAAGTTATTGGTAGGCTCATCGAGTAGCAGTATATCTGGGTTTGCAAACAAGGCCTGTGCCAAAAGCACACGGAGTTTCCAACCTGGAGCAACATTTGCCATTAACCCATAATGAAACTCTTTATCTATACCCGCTTCTATTAGTATTTCTTCAGCGCGGCTTTCGGCGGTGTAACCGTCCATTTCGGCAAAAACGCTTTCAAGGTCGGCCACTTTCATGCCGTCTTCTTCGCTCATTTCTGGTAACGAATAAATACGTTCGCGCTCTTGCTTTACTTTCCAAAGCTCAACGTCGCCCATAATTACCGCATCTACCACCGTGTATTGCTCAAATGCAAACTGGTCTTGGCTAAGGTTACCTACTTTTAACCCCGGGGTAATCGACACATTACCCGCGCTAGGCACAAGCGCACCGCTTAAAATTTTCATGAAGGTCGATTTGCCGCAGCCGTTAGCGCCAATTAAACCGTAACGGTTACCGTTACCAAATTTAGCTGAAATGTTTTCAAACAACGGCTCTGCGCCAAACTGCATCGTAATATTTGCGGTGGAGATCAAAAAGGGTAATCCTAGAATGAGTACTGACAGGAGCTTGCTGTAGCAAAAGGCCACAAACAACATCAAGCAATAGGGTAAATTAGCTGGCGAATTATACAGATCAGCCACAACTATTGAAAGGTAAAAGGCAGCTAATTTATAACCAACCCTAAACGCACTTAAACGGTGCAAAAAGCCTTAAAATTTGCCTAGCAAGTAAAGGAGGTTAACTAAGTAAATTTACTGGTGTGATTGGTAAATACGCTCAATAACCGCTTTATTGTTAGTAATATACGAATTAATAGCTGCTATATCGTCGGCAGTAACCGTTTTTTTACTCAGCATAAAATGCACATTATTAATATTTATGGGCTCAACCAATGCCGCAGGCATAATGTTTGAATACTGCTTTGTAAAATATTGCGCCACTAACGAATCATCAATTAAAAAATTAATGCGCTGCTTGTTAAGCAAAATAAAACGCTTTTTAGACTCCTCCGTAAGCACCACTTGGTTTGCATACTGCGTGCGTAGTTGTTCAAACGCATTACCAAACACACTTCCTCTGTTTACACCCACCGTAAGCGATTTTTTAAATAACGCGTTAATGCTATTCACATTAGGCGAACTGGCGTGTTTATATAGCAGCATTTTTTCAACACGGTAGGGTAACGTAAAGTGGGCATACTCAGCGCGATCAGCCGTTTTGCTGGCGGCAAAAATTAAATCAACACGGCCCTGTTTTAGTTCTTCAAATGCACGTAACGAGCTAGGTAACACACTAAAATTTAAGCAATAAGGTGAGCTTTTAAAAATAGCCTTAAGTACGTCTATTTCAACCCCGCCCAGCGTATTGTTTTTTAAAATTACATAAGGCGGCCAGTAACTTTCGTTAGTAGCTACTGTTAACGTTTTAGTGCATCCCCAGGCATTAAATGCACTAAAAGTAAAAAGGGTTATAAACAATAATATTTTCAAACTACAGCCTTTTGTAAACGGTTTTTAGTGTGTATTTAATTATAATTTTTCAAACAGTTCTGCTAATTGTGCCTTACGGCTTTGTATTAATTTATTAACCTCAATAACATCTTGCATAGTAGACGTATTTTTACTCAGCATTAAATGAATAGAGCCTTTGTTAACATAGGTTGTAGTATTAACTCGCTTAATAGTGTTTGACTGGCTAATAAAGTACTCACCCACTAACTGGTCTTCAATTATAAAATCGACCCGTTGTTTAGCTAATAAAGCAAAACGCGTTTTTGCCGCACCGGTAAAAATAATTTGTTTTGGATAAATATTTTTTAAGTGCTCAAATTGCTCGCCGTAATAACTCCCTACATGGGCGGCTACGGTGTAGCCCTGTTCAAGCGCATCTTGCAGATTTTTAACATTATATTGTTTATTTTTATGCTGATACAGCCACATCACCTCGTTGCGGTAACTATCCGAAAAATAAACATGCTCTGCACGTTTTTCAGTAAAGCTGGCAGCCCAACCTAAATCCATTCGGCCTTTAGTTTGTTCAACAAATGCGCGCTCGGTATTGGGTAAAAACTCAACCTGAACACAATAAGGCGACCCCGCAAATATAAGCCAAAGTGCCGTTACCTCTTTACCTTGTGCGTGGCCGTCTACATTAACTACGTAAGGCGGCCAATAGGTATCGTGCGACGCGACAAAAAACCTTTTCTCGCAAGCCGTGCTCCCAAAAGAGAGGGCTACTAACAAATACACAACGTACTTTTTAAAACTATGCATTATATCCCTCATGCTAGCGACGCAATACGTACAGTATAAACCAGCCTAAAAATTTGGTAGCAAATTTTGTATAAGCATGTAAATAACATTACTGGCTGTAAAAATTTATGTATTTATAATCAATGTGTTGGGAGGGCTAAGCTAACATGTTCAATTTTGTAACCGTTAAATTTGTATTGCGTATATGTGATTAATAAAAAGGGCGTATTAATTTAAAATATTCTACTACTAAGTCTATATTTTATTAATTTGTTCCTGTAGATTAAACACCAATGAATTTAATATTAACAGCGGCTTAGCTGTTAAACGATTAGCCAAGGAGCGGGTGTATCGTGCCAAGTACCACACTCACTTACTACAATAACAACGCACAAACCTTTAGCGACTCAACGCTTAATGTTGATATGTCGGCTTTATATGCTGAGTTTTTACCGCATGTAAAACAGCACGGCCATATTCTTGACGCTGGCTGTGGATCAGCTCGCGATGCCGCTTACTTTAAAAACCAAGGTTTTACTGTCAGCGCGTTTGACGCAAGCCCAGCACTTGCAAAGTTAGCCAGTAATTACTTACAACAACCGGTAGAGATTAAAACCTTTCAAGAGCTTGAGTGTGTTAATAAATACGATGGCATTTGGTGCTGCGCGAGTTTATTACATGTGCCAAAAGCTGAGTTACCGCAAGTGTTTTTAAAGTTGCAAAATGCCCTAAAAGCAAACGGGGTTTTATATGTATCGTTTAAATATGGCACGCAAGAGCGTGTATATAATGGCCGAGAGTTTACCGATTTAAATGAAAGTGCTTTAAGTGCGTTAATTAACTGCCACACAAAACTTAAAATAATAAAACAGTGGCAAACGGTTGATCAGCGCCCTGAGCGCGAAAGCCAAGTGTGGCTCAATGCGTTAATAAAGGCTGCTCCCACTTTATGATTGGCGCAATGCAGCAACAGCTCGACTTCATAGCATACATACAACGTATGCTAGTTGAGGGCGATTTTAGCGCTACCTACAAGTTTGCGCTTTTACACGCTATTGCCGATGTATGCGTAGAACAACCGCTGTTATCTGAGCAAAGTGAATTAGTAATAGAGCTACCAACCCTTGCCGATAAACTCATAACTTTATACTGGCATCATGCAATGCCGTTTTCGTCAGAGCACACCGGCGAAAGCGCTTTACTTAAGCAAAATACAGGCGCGCAATCAAAAGTAATTAGCGTATTGTTTGAATGCCAACAAAACAACATACGTAACTTTCGCCAGCTTAAGCAAAGCCCATTTTATAAGCCCACGTTTAATGCGGCTATGGCAACACTAAAATCAGGGCCGCTTTGGCGCTTACAAATACTCGCTAAACAAGAAGAATGCTTTTTGTACCCGCACACAAACAGCACTCAATTTATTACCTTAAATGCAGGTATAGCTAGCTGCTTTAGGCGCTTTTACGACCTAGTTGTATACTTGGCTAAAAATGCATGGCTGCAAAAAATTCAAAGTATAAAGCACAACCAAGCGCTAATTGGACCACAAAGCCAGCTGCAAGAGTTTTTATTTGGGGTAGACCGTAATGCACTCACTAAAGCAAAACCCGTTTTAGTAGAGCTTCAATCAAACATCTGTTTTTATTGCCAAAAGCCAATGAAAAGCGATGTTGAGGTAGATCACTTTATACCGTTTGCCCGCTACGCAAACGATCTTGGGCATAACTTTGTTGCCGCACACCGTGCATGTAATAACAACAAACGCGATTTTTTAGCTGCACAGCAGCACCGTGAACGCTGGCAAAACCAAAACTTGGCTGTTAACGGCCAAATTATTAGTAATGAGCTAAGTGCGTATTTTCATTGCGATGCCGATAAATCGCTTGCTGTAAGTAATTGGGCTTACCAAGTAGCGCAAGCAAACAGCGCTAAATTATGGCTCGCCAATAAAGACCATTTTGAACAAGCAAAGCCAACCGCCGATATAGTAACGTTTCCGCACGAAAACTTGGCTAAGCAAAACCAAGTTGCAGAGCCCGCAGTAAACATTAAGCCCATTGAACAAACATTAAAACTGTCGTATTTCCCAAATATTAAAATAGCCTGCGGACATTTTAAAACAGGCGATAGCAGCGATGTTGAATATTTAGATGCGCCATTTGGTGCAGGCAAGCTCGACCCGAAAGTACACTTTTTAGCACGCGCTTCGGGCAACTCTATGAATGGCGGTAAACACCCAATACTTGATGGTGACTTACTGCTACTCGAGCTCATAACCTCCGATAGAGCCGGATCGTTACGCGGCCAAATAGTCGCGATAGAGCGAGATGATATAGGTGGGGAAGGGCAGTATTTACTGCGCAAAGTCAATAAATTACCAAACGGGCAATACGAGCTAATCGCTCAAAACCCCGATTACGAGGTAATGATTGCTGATGAAAGCATGCGAACATTCGCACGGTTTAAACAAGTGGTTGCAGAGTAGTTTTAGTTACGCTTTAACTTGTAGGCGCAGAGCTTGCTCGCGCGAAAAGCGCAGCTTTTGAATGTTGATTAAATTTGCGGCGTTTATAAATTATGTTTTGGTGTGAAGATTTAAGGGATTAAGACCTCTATTCGAGGTTTTATCGCGTTGGCGATGGCAACCAAAGGGCGGCTGCCGCCGACCGCCCTTTGGAATCCCACGGCGCACCCGAGGATCACACTGTGTCCTCAAGTTAAAAATTGATATGAACGTAAGCGCCGTGTATTCGCCATCCATGGCGAAGTCACGGCTTAACTTGCATCCATGCAAGTGATTACTCATCAATTTACAATTTTCAGGTGTGATCACGGGGAGTTGGGGTGAGTTGGTAGATAGGTTTATCAGATTAAACTTAATTTAAATTGGGATGATTATGGACGATGATTTAATTGATTATGCTGTAAAAATTGCCGCTTGTGTTTGTGGTAAAGACGGTGTGATCTCACAAACTGAAGAGCATGCTATTTATAACTACGTGAGTTCTAATTACGTTGGTTATTCTATAGATCGCTTTAATAATACACTTGATGAGTTTTTTGATGAGAGCCACCAAATTGAGATATATTTAAGCAAAATAACAAATTTAAATCTTAAAAACTTTATTATTAAGTTGTGTGAATTTAGTGCGGGTTCCGATGGTCTCGATATTAGAGAAAACATTGCATTAGACAAAGTTAAAATCGTTTTAAGTGAGGGGCTATGAGTTACTTCGCTGACGCATCTCCAGATCCTAAATCACATATAAAAACACTTATGCGTATCGGCTACACAATGCCTTCTGCAATATCGGATATTATAGATAACTCCCTCACAGCTAACGCATCCAATATAAGTATTTACTCATTACCAAGCCTTGCTGAACCTAATATATCTATTTTAGATGATGGAGACGGGATGTCTCCTCAAGAATTAATTCATAATATGAAAATAGGTTGCAAAGATCCTAGTGATGAAAGGCTGAGAGGGGACTTAGGGCGATTTGGTTCTGGCATGAAAACAGCTAGTTTTTCACAAGCTAGGAGGCTAACTGTATTTTCTAAGCGCCAAGGTCATCCTATATGTGCGGCTGTTTGGGATATTGACCAAATAGAGAAAGAAAATACTTGGTGTTTAGAAATTTTGGATGAAAATGAAATTTTGCAACATCCACTATTATTGCTTGACAAAAAAATGATTCAGGGAACTCAGATTGTCTGGGAAAAATTAGCATGTCTAAATAAAACAAGTCATTCATTGGATACAGATACTGTTTTAGCTGCAGCATTAAGTGAATTAGATTCTTATATTTCTTTGCATTTTCACAAGTTTATGGAAGGCAAACAAAAGCGTAACTTTTTTATAAATAGTAAAGAGTTACACCCAATAGATCCATTTATGACGAAATCTCCAGGCTATCAAGAAGGGCGCTCAGAAAAGCTAAGGTGCAAAGGTGGATATATTGAAATTAATACTCACGTACTACCACACTTTAAAAGAATGGAGACTAAGCCACTTGAAAGGTTAGGAGGGGCTAATGGAATTGTACAAAATCAAGGCCTATATATTTATCGTGAAAATAGATTAATTAACGCAGGCGGATGGCTTGGTCTGGCAAAAACCAGTCAATTAGGGGCTTTAGCAAGAGTTGAGGTAAATGTACCTTCTTCTTTAGATCAGGAATGGTCAACAGATGTAAAAAAAGCAAGTTTGCAGCTCCCTCCTAGAATTAAAAAAGAGCTAAGGAAGTTTCTTTCAGATCCAATAAAAAGATCTAAGCGAGTATATACCTATCGTGGAAAACAAGACCAAGCTAATAAATATTGGGATATTCAAGAAAACGAAACAAACAAAGTCATCAGTTATCAGATTTCACCCGAGAATGAAATTTTAATGGAAATACTCGGTAATTTAGATAAAAGCCAAAAGTCAGTATTTATTAATTATCTAGGCCAACTTGCAGAGAATTTACCTCTTAATCATATTTACCAAAAAATGTCAGAATCTCCTAAAGATATAGTCCAAGAAAATGTAACTGACTACTTATTAGAATCAATAATGGATAAAGTATTTAAGGCCAACTTTAATGAATAAATCTTTTTTTAATAAATTAATAGCCCAAATTTCATCTAATTTAAAAATGGTTGAAGAGCTCGGTATTACGATAACTCCATCCTATATTGATATGAAAGTAGACGAAGTAATATTGCAATTTAAAGAAATTCCAAATTTTAAATATACTGAAGATGATTTGAAGTTACTCAAATTTAATCTGGAAAGTATGTTTAATATAAAAATAGGTGAAGGAACTATTAAACTAGCTAGACCAGACTTACCGTTATGGTTTGATAGTAAGAAATCTCAAATTGAATGGTCTCACTGGGAGGCCTATAGAGATATGCTTTTATCCCAGGCTAGAGCTATTGAAGTCATTGATGAAAATGAAAAAGTAATTGACTCAATATTGGATTATTCAGGCGATCCTACAACCCCTGGCAAATGGTCAAGTAAGGGGCTTGTGATGGGAAATGTACAATCAGGAAAAACCCAGAACTTTTTAGGTCTAATAAATAAGGCAATAGATTGTGGATATAAAACAATTATCGTCTTAGGTGGACACTTAAACGATTTAAGGAAGCAGACACAAGAAAGAATTGATGAAGGTGTGCTAGGTCGAGAATCTAAGCACTTAATTTTAGAGAACAGAGCTGTGGCTGCTCCTATTGGTGTTGGTATTTTTAATACAAAAAATACAATCCATACAGGAACTTCAACAATGAAAGATTTCAATAAATCTTCTGCAGAAAGTTTTGGCATAAAATTAAATGGCTCAGATCCTGTGATTTTTACAATTAAAAAGCATACCGGAGTTCTTGAAGGATTATATAACTATATTAAAGATGAGCACATGCTAGACCCTGAATCGGGTGTTATGTTGGATGGTCCAATCTTATTAATCGATGATGAAGCTGATTATGCTTCTATAAATACAAAGCATCATAAAGAAGAAGTAACAAAGACTAATGCTTGCATACGTAAACTACTATCGTTGTTTAATCGAAATACCTATGTTGGTTATACTGCTACGCCATTTGCAAATATTTTTATTGATCCCGATGATACTTTTCATATGGAGCAGGATGATCTATTTCCTAGAGATTTCATGATAAAAATACCCGTACCGGATAATTACTTAGGTCAAGATTTCTTTTTTAAAAATGAGAGTTTTCAGGATATAGAGAATGAATTGGCTGAAGAGAATATCTATTCCCCAGTTGTTATTATTAAAGATCACCAGCCAATATTCGAACTGAAAAGCAATCAAGATATTTCATTTTTACCAAAAAGTTTGAAAGAGGCAGTGAGGGCTTTTATTTTAAATGTTGCTATTAGAAGTATCCGAGGGGAAAGCACTTCACACAATACGATGCTTGTAAATGTTTCCCACTTAAAAGACCATCAGAATGATCTAGAGGACTTAATTGAAGATTATAGAAAAGAGATTTTTCAAAATTTAGATGTATATGCTCGACATGGAAAGCTCGCTTGCGGCAAGAACACTATTTTTTCTGATCTTGAGGATACATTTAATAACGTTTTCAATATTAAAGAAACATATGACGCAGTTTTCCCCAAATTAATTGAAGCGACTGGGAAAATAAATACTTGGGCGATAAATCAAAGTAATAAAAAATCAGATAACAGAGAGCTAGATTATTCAAAACATAAAGAGAATGGCTTGTCTGTAATAGTTATAGGCGGGCATAAATTATCAAGAGGGCTAACCCTTGAAGGATTATCTATTTCCTACTTTTGCCGAAACTCTAAGGCGTACGATACGCTAATGCAAATGTGCAGATGGTTTGGCTACAGGCCGACCTATAAAGATCTTTGTAAAGTATATTTACCGCAAGAGTCTCAAAATTGGTACACATTTATAGGGGCATCGATAAGAGAGCTTTATCAAGAATTAGATTTAATGAGTCGCAGAGGTGAAAGACCAAGTGATTTTGGTTTAAAAGTTAGAGAACATCCAGGGGCTATGATTATAACTGCCAAAAATAAAATAGGTTTTGGTAAATCAGAAATAATTAAGCAAGATTTATGGGGGCAAATTCAGAGGCGTTTTAAGTTCAAAGAAAGTAAAGAAGTGAATAAAAAGAACATCCACTATGCAGAAAGCTTGATTAACAAACTTA
>Ga0207891_1000551_pt1 | contig 24007 bp, 22 predicted proteins | sample LinPmetageLP50_FD_184061 | JGI IMG/M metagenome (GOLD analysis project Ga0207891, IMG submission 184061) | Marine viral communities from the Pacific Ocean - LP-50 (SPAdes) | ecosystem: Environmental > Aquatic > Marine > Oceanic | place: Pacific Ocean | collected 2011-08-27 | reverse complement strand
ATTGGGTACCTTGGTTAGAGTTTATGCTTGATGGTGTTATTGATACCGCCCGAGACACCATTTCACTTATCACCGCCATGAAAACTCTTATGGCAGAAGTAAAACACGGTATACGAGAGCAGCTCCCTAAAATTTACAGCCAAGATTTACTTAACAACTTATTTAACCACCCTTACACCAAAATAGACTTTATTGTGGAAGACCTAGGTGTAACCCGGATTACAGCCACCAAGTATTTAGAACAACTGGTGGAGCACGGCTTTTTGACCAAACAAAAAGTAGGCCGTGTTAATTACTACATAAATCAACCCTTGTGCTCCTTACTCGTTGCACACGGCTAATCCCTAATTACTAATTTTGAGAACATCATGACGAATAACGACATTGTACAAAAACTTTGGAACCTGTGTGACGTATTACGTGACGACGGCATTAACTACAGCGACTACGTTACCGAACTGGTACTACTGCTGTTTATTAAAATGGTGCACGAAAACACCGAAGCCGGCACCTTAAAAAAACACCCGCTGCCAATCGGCTGCCGCTGGCAGGATATCAGTGATAAATCGGGCATTAATCTACTTAACGATTACAAGGCCATTTTATTTGCCCTTTCAACCGGTAAACGCCTAGAGGCAGACCCAGAAAACCCAGGCCAAACCAAAGAAGTGCAAGTACACGAAGACCCACTAATAAGCGCTATTTATGCCGATGCGCAAACACGCTTACGTGAGCCGCGCCATTTAGAGCAAATGATTAAAACGCTGGATCAAATTGACTGGTTTAGTGCTGCTAAAGACGGCCTAGGCGATTTATACGAAGGTTTATTAGAGAAAAACGCCAGCGAGACTAAATCGGGCGCCGGACAGTACTTTACCCCGCGCGCGTTAATTAATAGCATGGTACGTTGCATGAAGCCGCAAGTTGGCGAAGTAATACAAGATCCTGCTGCGGGCACAGCAGGCTTTTTGGTCGCTGCCGATCAATACATGCGTGAGCAAACCGATGACTACTTTGATCTAAACAGCAAGCAATCTGAATTTCAAAAAAACGACGCATTTGTGGGTGTAGAGCTTGTACCTAACACGCGCCGTTTAGCATTAATGAACTGCTTGTTACATGGTATGGAAGGCGATGACGAAGGCGTAATACATTTAGGGAATGCACTGGGCGATGCCGGTAAAGCCTTACCAAGCGCTGATATTATTTTAGCCAACCCACCGTTTGGTATCAGTAAAGGCGGCGAGGCCAGCAATACCCGTGACGATTTAACCTATAAAACAGGCAATAAGCAACTGGCGTTTTTACAGCATATTTACCGCAACTTAAAACCTGGTGGCCGCGCAGCGGTGGTATTGCCCGACAACGTCTTGTTTGAAGCAGGCGTAGGCACCGATGTGCGCCGCGATTTAATGAATAAGTGTAACTTGCATACTATTTTACGTTTACCGACGGGCATTTTTTACGCCCAAGGGGTAAAAACCAATGTGTTGTTCTTTACCAAAGGCACCACCACCAACAAACACCAGCAAGAAAATTGCACCGAAAATGTATGGGTATACGACCTGCGGACTAACATGCCTAGCTTTGGTAAACGAACTCCGTTTGGTGATAGCCACTTAGCGCCGTTTGAGGCTGTTTATGGTGAAAGCCCCGACGGCATCAGCGAACGTATTCAAGGTGAATACAGCTTTGGTGCTGAACAAATCGCAGTAGACAAACAAGCCGCAGTTGAAAACGAAAACGTTGACGACAAACTTTTACACAGCCGCTGGCGCTGCTTTAGCCGCGAGTGGATCACCAACACCAAAAGTAACTCGCTAGATATTAGTTGGTTAAAAGACAAAGATAGCGTCGATGCAGCGGATTTGCCAGAACCTACGGTACTAGCGATGGAAGCTAAAGGCGAACTCACCGAAGCGTTAAATGAAATTGACGAATTACTGGCGGCGTTGGAAGGGGAGAATTAATGACTGAAATTAATCTGCCTGATGGCTGGCTTGATGCCTCACTTGATGATGTTTTATTGTCGATTGTCGGTGGTGGAACACCTAGCAAATCAAATGTTAGCTATTTCGAAGGATCTATTCCTTGGATGAGCGTCAAGGATATGAACAAGAATACTCTTGAGGATACAGTTGATCATATTACTCAAGAAGCTGTTGAAAACAGTAGTACTAATGTTATACCTGCTGGCACTCCAATTGTTGCCACACGGATGAGCTTAGGAAAGATCGTGGTTGCCAATTTTGATTCGGCCATAAATCAAGACTTAAAAGCTCTGTTTCACGCAACTGGGATAGAAAGAGATTATTTAGTTAATTGGTATCGAGCAAACTCGAAGTTAATTGAAAGCTTAGGGACAGGCACTACCGTTAAAGGTATTCGCTTGGAAGTACTTAGAGCTCTAAAGTTCCCACTCCCCCCTTTAGCCGAACAAAAGGTCATTGCTGACAAACTCGATAAACTACTGTCACAGGTGGAAACCACAAAAACCCGCCTTGACCGTATACCAAAAATCCTAAAAACCTTTCGCCAATCTGTCCTTGCTGCTGCCGTCAGTGGCAAGTTGACGGAAGAGTGGCGAAACCAAGATCAAAGTGAGTGGCCTATTACTAAGTGTAAGCTTGGTGACTTAATTGAACTTGCATATGGAAAATCACTTCCGGCAAAAGCTCGAAGTGGTGATGGTTATTCAGTTTATGGATCTAATGGCGCAGTGGGATTACACAAAGAGTTTCTTGTCGAAGCCCCGTTTATTATTGTTGGGAGAAAAGGTAGTTATGGTGAAGTTACATGGTCAGATGATAATGGCTGGCCTATAGATACAACTTATTTTGTAAATTTAAGACAGAAGTCGGATTTAAAATTCGTTTATTTCTTATTACAAACACTCGGACTTAACCAATTAAATAGATCTACAGCAATTCCTGGTTTGAACCGAGAGGATGCTTATGGCAAAGAAATTTTTATCCCAAAAGTAAAAGAACAAACCCAAATAGTCTCTCGGGTCGAAGAACTGTTCGCTTTTTCCGATATAATCGAACAAAAAGCCAATGCCTCATTAGAGCACGTTAATAATCTCACCCAATCTATATTAGCTAAAGCATTTCGTGGCGAGTTAACCGCCGATTGGCGCGCCGCCAACCCTGGTTTAATCACTGGTGAAAACGGCGCTGAGGCTTTACTAGCGAAGATTAAGGCTGAACGTGAGGCGCTTTCAAGTAAAAAGAAACCCAAGAAGAAAGCTGTGACAAGGAAAAAAGTCTAATGCGTTTGCTGTCTCTGACGCTAGACGGGCAATACAAAGGCTTGAAAGACCAAGCGTTTAGCTTTGATAGTGCACAAGGAAATATTATCGCTTTTATAGGTCTCAATGGTTCAGGTAAATCTCAATTATTAGAACTGATCGCAGAATGTTTTGGTTATTTGGAGCGATTTTTGCGCAGTGATTTCAAGTGCCGTAACTGGTTTTCAAATTTGGCGATTGAGCTTAGCTACACTAATCAGGCTTACGACTCAGAAGAGTACGCTATAACCTATTCTGTTCAAATTAATCAAGCAGGTGTTGTGACCCTCTATCGTGATGGTACCTTAGTCGATATTGAATCTCGTGAACATTTAGGCATTGAGGAAGAAATACTGCCAAGTCAGATCATGGGCTATTCGTCAGGCTTAAATGAAAATCTACAACGCGCCTTTATGAAGAACACAATTCAATATCTAGATGTTATGAATGTAAAGCGTCAATGGGAACAGCGTTTAGCAAGGATGAATAAGGCGAGAAATGAAAAGGGTAAACACCTGACAGAAATGGATATTGAATTGCTTGAGCGACAGTTTAAAGAAGCTTACCAATACTATCAAACTCGCCATCCTACTTTATTTCCTATTTTATCTGAAGAGTCATCACTTTCTGATAATGTCAATATCGGTTTAAGATCAACAGCCTTGCCTCGCCTTAAGTATTTTGATCAAGATACCACCGCTCTTATGCTGGCTAGCATGGGCATGCTTTCAGATATTGAACAAGAATCTATCTGGCAAGGAAAGCAGCGCTTCAATAAAGTTTACTCGGCGACACTGCGGTATGATCTGCGAAAGTTCACGCATGATGCAGGGGCTTTATTAGATATGGCTAAACTGCTCAAGTGTTTAGCAAGCATACCCTCTTGTCATTTTCAAGCGTTACCGAGAGTAAGCAAAACCTCGGAAGAGTTTTTTAACCAGTTTGAATTGGACTATTTAGCAGGCGAAATCACTATAGATTTTAGCGATCGTCGCGTGCAGAGCACTTTAGAAAACAGTTTTTTCACACCGAAAGTGTTGTTCGAGAAGCTTTATCGTTTACAACTTCTAGCGGCAGACTTTTGGCAGGGGGAAACCAAGCGACAATTAAGACAAGACAATTTTGACCGTTCGGCAAAACGACCACAAAAATGGAAATCGCCAATTGTCATTCTTTCTTTAAAGTTAACAGATGGCCAACAATGTATTGAGTTTGACGATTTATCCGACGGTGAAGCGCAACTGATTCAAATTTTATCCATGGCCTCAATCTACAAAGACAGTAGGGCGTTATTTTTACTTGATGAACCAGAAACTCACCTTAACCCGTCTTGGCGTACTTATTTTCATTCATTTGTTGAAGATGCAATTGGCATAGACAACAAAAAAGTTCAGATGTTTATATCAACTCATTCGCCTTTTATGATTTCTTCGCTTAAGAAAAATAATGTTTACCAGTTCTTCCGTGAAAATAATGGATTGATTGATATGCAAGTCGCACAAAAAGAAACTTATGGCTCGTCATTTGATGTGTTGATTAAGGATTTATTTGACCTGCGCTCACTGATATCACAAAGCGTGATTGATGAAATTCGTGAGCAGCTAAAGCAAGGTGATAACCATGCCAGAGAGTGGATTGAAGCAAACCTTGGCTTATCAGCTGAAAAAGCGTATTTAATAAGGAAGTTAAGTCAATAATGTTATTTTATTTAGCCCCCAATACACCTAAATTTGAAGTGTTTAGATTACTCAATGCAGAGCTTTTACATTTTTTAGAGCAATCGGTTAATACCAATGCCTTTTGTCGAGCATTATTGACCCAAGATGATATAGGGAAAGCTTGTTGGGGTAACAATCCAACTCGTGAGAAATTTAAAATGCTATTTAATACCTTGCAAGCAGCTGGTAATGATATAAAGCTGCTATTATTAGAGGCTATGCGTGATAATCAGGACCTCCAACTGTTGTTTGCAGCGCCCCAAAGAAACTTGCTTGATTTTATGAGCGAGTCTTGTTTTACAGCACTTAAAAAATTATGTACTCACCTATACTGCTCAACTAAAGGTCTGGATGCAGTTATTGCTGCGGGTGGTTCAGATATTAAGGCTCACTTCAATGCTTACCGAGCTCAAGCGGTTAATGGCAATATCTGCAAAGCGTGTGGCATGGAGAAACTAGCACCGTTCAGGGCCGAGGTACCAGATGGTGAACAGTGGCGAGCCGATTACGATCATCAGCTATGTAAATCAAAGTACCCCATATTTGCTGTGCATCCAGATAATCTTATTCCACTGTGTGATGTATGTAATCAGGATGCTAAAAAGGCAAAAGATCTGTTCAAACATAAAAATGGTACTGAGCGCTTAACGTTCTACCCATATACTGAAGAAGCAAAGAGTTTCATTGATATTTCAATTGATAATTTACGTGACCCAGAACCTACCATAAAAGTAGATTGGAATACGCAGGACCCTTTGTTACTGGATAAGCTCAATACATGGGATGAAGTTTACGAAATTCGAGGCCGTGTTGAAGGTCAATTTCGATCACTTGAAGCAATTATTGAAGATGAGCTACGGCCAAGAGATTCAGCCCATCTAGTGAGCAGAATAAGTGATGAAGCTCGTCCTCACGTCATCGATACGTTAAAGCGAAAAGAGTGGGCATTTTGGCATCAAAAATTATTTAGTCAGATGCAACAGATTGGAGAACCTGATATTAAAGCATTTTGGGAGAAGCTGAAATTTACGCAAAAGCAAGCAAAAAAGGGGGCTGATTTTATTTTAAATGGCTGACAAACAGAGCTAAAGCTTGAGTAAACTAGAGCATGCAAGGTCTAACATCGAGGCATCGAACTGCTAGACCTAATCAGGTTAGTTAGTAGGGATTAAGAGAACTTCCAAAGCCAATTTTCACCTGTTGGGAACCCTGGCACTCTGGTTGCTCTGAGTGTATTTTCGAAAAACGGTGGATATTTAGAATTTTCCGATCTCTCTTTAAACAATATTTGAGTAACCTCAAGTTGTTCTCTAGCAACTTTTTGGAGTGCAAAAGCAAGCCTTTTCCCAATACCCAAGCCCACTAACCTTTTATCAAGTGCAAAGTGACCTATTTCCAATTGACTTTCCTTGGGATCGATTACAATAGACTCAATCCATGCAACGTCAAAGCCATCAATATTTATAGTGATATCAGGTAATGAAAACTTTGTAGTATGTGCCACATAGGGATACCTTGGCATATCAGCTTTAATATAGTTAGCAATAACGTCTTCGGTGAGCACTGATAATTTACTAACTGCAATTGCTAATCTATCACTCTCAGAGAGAAGTATATTTCTTAAGACAGTAAGAACTTCCATTTCAAAAACTCCATTTAAATTAACTTCTTTACAATATGTATTTTATCATATTTTAAGAGATCGGACCGGTTTTGAAATATTTATTTCAACCTATCACTTTTTGATAATCATCAAATTAAAAATCGAAATGCATTATCTATAGAGTTTCTTACCTGATTAGTACTTGTATGGGCATAAATCATTGTGTGCTTTAGTGATGTATGACAAAGCGCTTTTGACACCACACTAATGTCAGCTCCAGATTGAATTTGCCACGTTGCAAACGTCCTTCGCAAGTCATGTGGCCTCGGCCTGATGTTTGGATTTTCGTGATATAAGCCAGCTCTCTTAATCGCCGACTTCCACACCTGGTCACCACCTGTAATATAGCCATACTTAGAGCGCTTAGATGCAAAAATATATGGTGAATCGTGAGCTAACAGTTTTCGACTATTCAATAGGTTAATCACAAAACTATGTAGAGGGATTTGATATGTTTTACTGGTTTTCGTATTTGTTGCAGGTATTAACCATTGACAGCTAGAGAAATCTATTTCATGCCACTTCATCATTTTAACATTCGATAGCCTTGCACCTGTAAAGAGTGCGACCCTGTAGATATCAGCCATATCTTGATTGTTCTCATGCTCCAAAGATTTTAAAAGTCGTTTGGCTTCGTCTTCGGTTAGGTAGCGATTTCGTTGGACTTCGCGCATCTTCTTAATACCAATAAAAGGGTTAAGTCCGATGTTTAGATCATCTTCAAAGTCAATAACATAAGTAAATGCAGACTTAATTGAAGTTAAACACCTATTGTGTACTGAGTAACCTAGTTTCTCCATCTCAAAAAATAAGTTTCTTGCTTCTTTTCTGGTAATTTCTTCAATGGGTGTCTTGCCAATTTTCGGCTTCAAGTGAGTTCGATATGATACCTCTAGTGCATGCGTTCTTCCTGCCAAAGTCTTTCTTGCTGAAAGCTCATTTTCTTTATAAATTTTAAAGATGTCATTGATTGTTAATCCTGAATTATGTTCGAGCTTTTGCGCTGACTTTAAGTTCATAAAGCTTATCGCTCTACTCTTAGCATCATCTACAGTAATTTTTTCTGCATTACCCAACTTGTGATTAATATTTTGTGCGCTCACTTTAAAGCGCACATAAAATGTTTTTGTACCTGATGGTGTTAACGTTAACTTTAGATTAACTAGAGATATGTCCGAGTATGTTCTCGTTTTACTTTCTGGTAATAACACCTTTATACGTCGGTCAGTAAATTTGAATTTTGTTGGTTGAGTCATTTTTTTACACCTTTTTTTACATTGAGAAAAGGTGTAAAAAAAGATGCTTTTTCTTTAAAAAACAGTGCTAAAACTCCCCTGAAAACGCTGAAAAACAGCTGTATTTATACTGGGAGGGGCCACCACTTTCCAAGTAGATCCCTATTAAATTTTTACGCACTTAAAATCCAAAGCCCTACATTATTATCCTTTATTGGTTGATATATTGATTTTTAATTAATCTATAAAATTTCTAATTGCAATCAGATATATAGCTGTGTATTTTATTGGGTACAACAATATGTTGTTAAAATATATCTAAAAGGAAGTACCATGAAAATGAATAAAGTCGCACTCTTATTATTAAGCTCAGTTTTTGTCACCCCTGCTGCATTTGCAGAAACACCTAACTTTAATTATGTGTCTGGCGGTTATTTAAATGCAGATCTTGATGGCGATGATTTAAACGGTTGGACGCTTGATGGTAGTAAATTACTAGGCGATAACTTTTTTGTGTCTGGTCAATATAAGACTGTAGGCGACTCAGAAGATGGTTTGGATGTAGATCTAAATTGGTTGAGCGCAGGCGTGGGTTACCGTACTGCAATTAGTGAAAGCACTGACTTTTATGGTTTAGTAACGTACGAAAACATTGAAACTGAAGTATCGTTCAGCGGTACTGATTTGTCGGATGATGAAAATGGCTATGGATTATCTGTTGGTGTTAGATCAATGCTAACTGATAGCATCGAAATTGATGGCCGCTTAAGTTACATTGATATTGCAGATGACAGTGAAACAGCTATCACTTTAGGTGCTCGTTACTATGTGAATACAAATTTTTCTGTAGGTACTAGCTACACCACAATAGATGATTTAGATTATATTAGCTTAACTGCACGTTACAGCTTTTAATCACAAGCAGTTAAATGAGCGCACTTATTAGTGCGCTTTTTAGTTTTACGTAGCTATAACACGCTAATTTACGTGGTATAAGCCATTGCTGCGAATGTAAATAGTTGCTGGTATATCGCTTGTGTTCTCAAGCGAGTGAATGAACTTACCCCCAGATTCTACAACGCTACCTGCACTTAAGTTTTGTGAGTTACTTTTTGAGCTGTATTGCACGTTGCCTGCAATTATCACTGCACGAAACTCATCCGCATCTGTGCTAATTTCCCCCTTAAACCCGGCTGGTAGTTTTATCATTGAGCCGTACATTGTCTCGGTGTCTCCCCAAAGGTAGGTTGTTTTTACACCTTTAGCATTAATATTGCTTACGTCGCTTTTGTCTAGCCAAACTAAGTTGTCTTTATGTACGTTTAATGGGCGTTCACCATTATCAAACTGTTTGTTTGTTGGTTTTACTAAATAAGGGCCTGAGTCTATTTCTAGGTAAATTAGATTTGTAGTGCCATTGGCTGCAGTAGTATGGTTTTCACCGGCAGGTTGTGTCCAAAATGATCCCGCAGTCATCCACATTTTTTCAGCTGTGGGGTCGTCATTGTGCATTTGGCCTTCAATTACAATACCTCGGTAAGTAATGTTATGAATATGCGGCGGGGACTCGAACCCTTTTTTAAAGCGTACTAGCATACCTGTTGCAGTATCTGCGGTACGATCGCCCCATAAATCCGCTGCACCGGGACTTTGCTCGCCTCTTAATGGATTTAAATAGCCCCATTTGACTTTGTTTGCAGGTATTACTTTTGATTCGTGCTCGTCTGCAAAAGTAGGTACAGATATAAGCGAAGTTGTGAGTATTAAAGCTGATAGGACAATTCTACATTTCATAAATATTTTCCTTTGCGTTGGGATAGAGACACAATAGCGAGTATTTTTCATTCCATAAACAGGCTAATGTTTAATACAGTTTCGTTAAAACGTGGATAATTGGCAGCATCAACGAATAGTTTTATAAAGGGGCGGATATGAAAATTGCAGATTTACGCGTATTACTAAAAGTTGCGCAGCTTCAATCAATAACAGCGGCTGCGCATCAGTTGGATATGAGCTCGTCGGCAGCGAGTGTCTCTATTAAACGAATAGAGCAAGCTCTTGGTACACAACTATTTGTTCGCACTACTAGAAAGATAAGATTGACCGCTGAAGGTGAGCGTTACTTACCATTATGCGAACAGGCGCTTGGGTTACTAATGCAAGGGCAAGCAGCTATTAATGAAAAGCAGGAGTGTATTACAGGCGAAGTGCGAATGGCGGTGTCGTCTGAAATGGGACGTAATTTAATGCGTGTTTTACTTAATGAGCTTATGGATATTCATAGTTCTATAACTTTGAGATTGCATGCAAGTGATAGCCGTGCTGATTTTTATCGTGATGGAATTGATGTTGCATTAAGAGCGATGAAAAAAGGTGTAGCTGAGGAGCTTAATTTATATGGATTTAAAATTTGTAATATTCCACACGTGGTGTGCGCTTCACCTAGTTACTTAAAACTGAATGGCGAGCCGTCAGTGCCGAACGATTTGAGCGAGCACAACGCATTACTCTACAAACTTTACGAAGTAGTGCACGCTGATTGGGAGTTTTATGATAATACACAGCAATACAAAGTTAAAATGAACAGCGATAGAGCTGTAAACGATGGTGATATTGTTAGACGCTGGTGTGTTGATGGTGCTGGGATTGCAAAAAAGTCAGCCATTGATGTAGCAGATGATTTGCTTAGCGGTAAGCTCAAACGAATAATACCCGATTATAAAATACCCTTAACAGAAATGTGGTTAGTGCTTCCGAGTCGGCAGTTTATTTCGCCTGCAATAAGGCTGATACGTGATGAGTTAAAAAGTAAAATAATGGCTCTTAGGGCATCGCTATTGGCAAAGCATATTTTGACTGAAGACGAGTGGCCTTGTGACGATGAGCACAAGGCCTGAATTGTGTTAATTTTTACGATATATCTCGTGGTCCATGTCGTAAATATTAACGCTTAAACTGTCAGACTCCCTGCAATAGGTTTTTAAACACGCAAGTAGGTGCTCACTCAGAGTTTGCTTTTGCTCTACTGTTCGCCCTGCCATAATGTGTGCTTGCACATGTATAAACCCTTCTTTACCCACACCCAATTGATACTGTTGATATGCAACTGCGCGAGTTTTTATAGTTTCTAAATCAAATAAACCGCTTTCGAATGTGCATTTATGGATTTTTTCTACCAGTACTTGAGGTAATACAGGGAGGTCTTCTGAGTGCTCAATAATAATGTGCGGCATGCGGGTGGTTCCTGTTGGTTACGGCATTAAGCGTGTCGTTAATTGTAACAAATACACGACGGCTCGCTAAACCCCATACGGCTAAAATGTTTGTTTTAAACTAATTTAGTTGTGCTGATTTTTGATGTTAGTATAAAAACACACAGGTGAACCCAAGCTTATTAAAATAAGCGTGTAAAAAAACCTAGCTTAAATTAAGGATGAGTATGAAATTTCAGCAAAAAATAAAAAATTTAGCCGTGCTAATGGGCGCAGTAATTACGTTAAGTGCTTGCTCTGATGATGTGGCGTCGGTGAGTTTAGGTTTGTTTACTACAAAAGATGTGGTGGTGAACTCACAACAAGATCCGATCATTAAAGGAGTGACGTGTCATATTAGTCATGTTGAGGCCGATTTAGACTTTTCTGACCCGTCAGACATGTCGATTGCGTGTCGTCAAACAGGGCCAATCACTGCGGAGCAATTACAAGAAATTGATCGTAGTAAGTCTGGTGAGGTGGTGTTTAAGTCATCAAAGAGCATTTTATTTAAATCGTTAAAGGTGCGCCGAATATACGACGCTAAAACTCGCACATTATTATATTTGTCGTATTCAACAAAAGAGTCGAGCGGCAGTCATCATCATGCATTATCTACTGTGCCTTTATATAACACGAAAGCATGGCAGTGGGCACAAGAGCAAGAATAATTAAATTAAGAGTACACTATGTTAGCGTTATTTAAATCAGCGCCTTTGTTAGAGCAACAAGAGCAGCAATGGCTTATTGATACTTTTATTTGGGCTGTAGAAAATTTTGATGCTGAGTTTTTTACTAAACATACGCAAATAATATTGCCTACAGGGCAATATTTTCCTGATTCGGTATCAAGTATTGAGCAAATGGCCACCAGCGTATTTAAGCGAGTAACTACGTATGCGGGAATGAGTGCATGGCCAATTCAATTAGTTGCGCCTCAGCAATTACAGCCACAAGTGTTTCCTCGTTTTGAGTTTAGTAGTGTAATACGTGGTGAGCGCTGTGAGTTAATTGTGCCGCCGAGCCATGCTATTAATATTTCATTTAACCCTAATCAAATAAATCAGCCCCAAGATTTAGTTGCCAGTTTTGCCGGAACACTGGCTACTATTATGATTCATCATGTGGGTGTATTACCTCCAGGGGGGAAGGACTTTTTACCCCAAGCTGCTGATGCGCTTGCCTGTTTTTTAGGTTTTGGTGTCATGATGAGCAATACGGTGTATCAGTTTAAAGGCGGGTGCGGCTCATGTTACAACCCGTACGCTAACCGTGAAGCACAATTGAGCGAAACACATACGGTATTTATGCATGCTTTGGTTTGCTACTTCAAAAAAGACAACGTATCTAAAAAACATTTAAAGCCCCATTTACGAAGCCAATTCAAAAAAGCGCAAAAAGAAATTAAAGCGCTGGTGAGTGAATCGGCAAACCCGTTATTACTGGCGTATGCACCTAACTAGCAAGGATAAGTGTGGACTATTTAGATGAATTTTTATTAATTGTTATTGCTCACTTCTTTGCAGTAGCAAGCCCAGGTCCTGACTTTGCTGTTGTGCTAAAGCAAAGTGTGCAACAAGGTAGGCGAAACGCATTGTGGACAAGTGCAGGCGTTGGCGGCGCTATTTTGTTACACATAGCTTATTGTGTAATGGGTGTGGCGCTTATTTTGTCTCAATCGCCTAGTTTGTTTATGGCACTTAAATATGTAGCAGGCGCTTATTTGGCTTATCTTGGAATACAAGCACTAAGAGCGGCTAAGCCTGGCGCATCATCAACCAATAATATTGATAACCAAACAGCTCCAGAGGAGTCTATTTGGGTTGCTTTTAGGCGTGGTTTTTTCACTAACGCACTGAACCCAAAAGCCACGCTCTTTTTTATGTCGTTATTTACCTTGGTAATAAGTCAAACAACGCCAGTGAGTGTGCAAATTGGTTATGGTATTTATATGGCGCTTGCAACATGGGCGTGGTTTTCTGCGCTTTCGTTGGTACTTTCTAAAGCCTGCGTGCGTGATTTTTTTCAGCAACGCGGCTACTGGTTTGACCGAGGTATTGGCGTTATTTTAATTGCGTTGGCTGTACGTGTTGTTATTTAACTTGTTCAATTTATGTAATACAAGCAGGAGTAAACATGCCTTTATATAATTTTTCGTTTGGATCTAATATGTCGTCTAATCGTTTGTTGGCACGTTTGCCAAATGCAAAGCGTGTGGGCACAGCAATCCTTAAAGGGTATGAGCTAACCTTTGATATGCTTTTTTCTGATGGCTCGGGTAAATGCAGTATTCAAAAAACTGATAAAGCAGATGCCTTAGTATACGGTGTGGTCTATGAGGTTAACACTGACGAAAAACTCACTTTAGATGCGATAGAAGGCCCAGGTTACGATTGTGTAGATATAACGGTTGAGCTGTTAAATGGGCAAACAATTGATACCCATTGTTATATTGCAAATACACACGACGAGGACGTTTTACCCTACGATTGGTACGTTAAACATGTTCATCGCGGAGCACTTGAAGCGGGCGTACCAAAGGCTTACAGTGATGCAATACTTAATCGCCCACAAAAGAGCGATCCTAATAAAGAACGCGCAGCAATTGAATTTGCAGTGCATCAATAATAAAAGGACTAACATGAAACTGACTAATTTAGCGGCTTTTACACTGCTGGCCAGTGCTACTTTTAATACTTGGGCACAGGTTGATACCAATAAAATAGAAGAGGTCATTAAAACCTCTATGGCGCGCTTTGATGTGCCTGGTATGGCCGTTGCTATTGTTGAAAATGACGAGGTTGTACTCGCTAAAGGGTTTGGCATCGCAAACCTAAATACAAAGGCTGAAGTAAATAAAGATACGTTATTTGGTATTGCATCAAATACAAAGGCATTTACCAGCGCCGCGTTAGCTAAATTAGTCGATGAGGGGAAATTACGCTGGGATGACCGCGTAATCGACCATTTACCTGAATTTAGATTATACGACTCATATGTAACCCGGGAAATGCGAGTGCGCGATTTACTAAGCCACCGTAGTGGTTTAGGCCTTGGGCAAGGCGACTTAATGATTTGGCCAAGCACAGATAAATCAGTTGCTGATATTTTATCAGGCTTAAAATACTTAAAACCAGCCAGCAGTTTTCGTAGTAAATACGCTTATAACAACCTGATGTTTGTAACAGCAGGTGAAGTTGTAGCGCGTGTATCTGGCATAAGCTGGAACGATTACGTTGAAAAACATATTTTACAGCCGCTAAAAATGACCAATTCACGCGCAGGTTTTTCGCGTATCCCAAAAAGTAATAAAAACTGGGCAATAGGGCATATTCCAATGGAGGGAAGCTTACACCCATTTTTTGTTAATTACCTTGAAGATTTTAGAGGTGCAGGTGCTATTGCATCGAGTGTAAACGATATGAGCCAATGGCTACGCACTCAATTGGCTGGCGGCAAAATGCCTAATGGCGATCAATTGTTTAGTGAAAAACAACAAGCGCAAATGTGGCATCCGCACATTACCTCTATGGCATCTAAAAGTGCCTTTGAGGCATACCATCAACAATTTAGAGGTTATGGTTTAGGTTGGAGTATAGAGGACTACCACGGCTTTAAAAAGCTAGGTCATGGTGGCGGTATTTTAGGGATGGTGTCGCAAGTTACGTTACTACCAGAAAAAAAACTCGGTATTGTTATTTTGTCTAATCAGCAAGCATATAGTGCTTTAAGTGCTGTTACCCACGAAGTACTTGAGGATGTGCTCAACCTAGAGGATATAGATTGGGTTGAAGATTTAGCCAAAAAGCATTTTGAAGGTAAGCAAAAAGCATACGCAAATGCGACACCACCAACCCCTGCGGATTATCAGCCACAGCTACCTAGTATAAATTATACTGGTACATTACACGATGATTGGTATGGGGACGTTATTATTGAAGAGCTTGATGGTAAATTACGAATTGATTTTACGCACACAAAGCGCTTAAAAGGCACACTTGAGCACTATACAGGCAATACGTTTATTGTTAAGTGGGACGAAAAGCTGCTCGAAGCCGATGCGTTTATTAGTTTTGAAATGAGTACAGCTAACCGTGTTAATAGCGCCAACATGCGTGCAGTTTCAACAGCCGTGACCGACTTTAGCTTTGACTTTAGAAATTTAAATTTAAAAACTAAATGATTAACGCTCAAGTTATATAGCTATACACCAAAGTCGCAAAGCCACCATCGGGTGGCTTTGTTATATTAAGTTTTCACTTATTTGGTTTTTGGAGTTTTTATGCGTACTGCAGTTATCTCACATCCACATTGCCGTAAACATAAAATGATAGACGACCACCCTGAGTGCCCAGAACGTTTAGATGCGATAACTGATCGCTTACTTGCCAGTGGCGTAGACGTGGGATTAAAGCATTTACAAGCGCCTAAAGCTCATCGAGAACATTATTTACTAGCGCATGATGAGGTGCTTGTTAATTTGGTTGAGCGATTAATTCCTCAAGAGGGCTTAAATAATCTCGATGGCGATACATGGCTTTGCCCTGACTCATTTAAAGCAATTGAGCGCGCGGTGGGGGCCGGGATTTTAGCGGTAGATGAAATACTTGATGATAAACTCGACGCGGCATTTTGTTCTGTGCGTCCGCCAGGACATCATGCCAATAAGCAGTCGTCATCAGGGTTTTGCGTATTTAATAACTTAGCGATTGCTGTTAAGTATGCACAAAGCAAAGGCATCAAACGTATTGCAATTGCCGATTTTGATGTACACCATGGTAACGGCACCCAAGATATTTTTATTGATGATGAAAGGGTACTGCTTTGCTCGTTATTTCAATACCCATTTTACCCAAATACAGCGGTTAAAAATAATAACCATATTGTTAATTCGCCTTTACCTATTGCAAGCAATGGGGACGATTTAAAAGAGGTATTCAATAGCCAATGGTTACCAAAATTAAAGGATTTTAAGCCTGAACTGTTATTTATAAGTGCAGGTTTTGACGCACATGTAGAAGATGACATGGCAAGCCTGAATTTTGTGGAAGACGATTACATTTGGCTCACTGAGCAGCTATGCAAAGTAACAAAAGAAAGTGGCTGTAAGGGAGTTATATCGTATTTGGAAGGGGGCTATGCGCTATCAGCATTGGGTAGAAGTGCAGTAGCGCATATTAAAGTGCTTAGCGAGCAATAGTTATTAAAAGTATGTTTAAAGCCCGAGTAAATCAAATGCCTGTGAAGTACTTAGCGTTTTAATTTTACCTAGGCAACAATGCCCTTCATTTAATAGGTAAGCAGTAACAAGGTATGCTAGCTGCTCTTCGGTTAAGGCTAAGCAAGGTTGAGCTTGTAGGTTAAAGTATTCACCTTGTTTATTAAGCACTCTCACATTAGTTAGTTCACTTGATGCAACACCGTGTAAGCACTCATTTTGCTCTTGCTGGTTTCGCACTATTTCAAGCTCATCATAAATAATCATTAACTGTGGAAAGCTGTTTAACATGGTTAGCCTACAGTTACTTCGTATGAAGTAAATTTACGTATATTAATAACGCCGTTATCAAATATTAAATATTGGCCTTTAATACCTTGTAAAATACCGCTTACAACGGGATTTTTATCAAAGTTAAACGAGCTAATTTTGGTTGGGTATTCGGTGACTGGAAAGTTTAAATCAACCACGTCTTCATCAAGTTGTTCTATGGCTGTTGCGCCAAATAGCTCACTAAGCTCGTTTAGTTTATCGCTAATTTGTGGAATAAGCTCAGCGGCGGCAGCTTTTAAGTCTATAGCTTCGTTTTGACATTTTAACATATTGCGCCAATTAGTTTTATCGGCAATAAACTCTGCTAATGCAACCTCTACCAATCCCGACTGCAAACGTGTTTGTACTTTAAAAATAGGTAAAGCTTGAGTGGCGCCTTGGTCAATCCAACGTGTAGGTATTTGTGTATGGCGCGTAATACCTACTTTTAATCCCGAGGTGTTAGCTAAGTAAACGTAATGTGGGATCATACAATTAGCTTCGCCCCACTGTGGCTCTCGGCATGTACCTTGATCGTAGTGGCAGGTTTCTGGCTTCATAATACACATGTCGCAGCTAGCGAGCTTACGCATACAAACAAAACAATGGCCTTGAGAATAACTTTTTTTGGTTTTTTTACCGCAGTTAGAACACAAAATAGTGCCGCTAAATGTAAGCGTTAGTTCTTTACCTATAAAGGCATTTAAGTTAACTAGCTCATCGCCAACGGGAAGGTGATATTGAACGGGCTCTGTTAAGCTCGATTTTAATTTACGCAGTGTGCCTTGCATCTTCACATAGCCCCTAAAGATGTTTAAAAAGGAGAGTCTAACATTTTTAAACTGTATTGGCTTTTTAAGAAATTAACATACTCAGGATAAGGCAACGCTTTAGCATATAAATAACCTTGTGCGCGGTCTGCATTCATTTGTTTTAGTAGCTGGTGGATTTCTTGAGTTTCAACACCTTCTACAGTAATTGACAAGTTAAGCTGGTGCGCCATATCTATTGATGTTTGAACTATGACTTGGTGAGCGGGGTTATTAACGAGGTCAAAAATAAATGATTTATCTATTTTAAGCTCGCTAAAGTGGTAGTTAACAAGGTAGCTCAATGATGCGTAACCTGTGCCAAAGTCATCGAGTACAACTTTTATTCCTAATGCTGATAATTCATCAACTAATTTAATGAGCACGTCTTGGCTTTCTACAAAGGCAGATTCAGTTAATTCAAACTTAAGTAAGTGAGCGGGTGCTTGATGTTTAATTAATATATTTTCTATTTTTTCAGCTAAGTTATTAATGGCTAAGTTTTTAGCGCTTAAGTTAACGCTAATTGTGTGCTCTTTATGGCCGCTGTTAATTAGCTCTACAAGATCTTTACAAGCTTGTTCAATAACCCACAAGGTCAGCTCATTAATTATTCCGGTATGCTCTGCCAAAATTACAAGCTCTTCAATCGAAATGTTTTTATAGGTGGGATCAGGCCAGCGTAGTAGCGCTTCAGCGCCTATTACTTGATTATTAACTAAACTTATTTGCGGTTGATAATACAGCGCAAGCTGGTTTGTTTTAATTGCTTTTTGCAAATGAGCCGCCAAACCAACATCCATTATTAAACTGTTATTAATTGCAGACGACGCAACGCGATCTGCACGTCCTTTTGCATCTTTTAAGGCTAAGTAACCGCGCTTTAACCAATATTCAAAATCATTACTTTGGTTTGCACTACTAATGCCAATTGTGTAGTTGAGTTGCAGACTCAAACCTTTAATTTCATATTGCTTGGGGAGGTTACTAATGACTTTTGTGAGTAGTGTTTTGAGTGTGTCTTGGTTTTGGTTTTTGGTTGAGATACAAGCAAATACACCACTGTTTAAATCAGCCAGACGAGGACTGTTATTTAAATCGGTTTCAAGGTTTGCAAACTCTCTTTCGTGCATTAATTCATTCTCTAGTCGCTCAGCAATGTGCTTTATGAGGGTGTAACCTTGAGTCGATGTAATGATGGTATTAAGCGAATTAAAATGACATATTTTTATTAGGCACAAGGTGGTAGAACGGTTTTGGCTTTGCAGGGACATAAATGCTTGTTTGAGCTTAGAGCTATTAAGCAACTTAGTTTGTTGAGTGTGAGTTGCATGGTAAAGCGCGCGCTCTCGTTGATAGCGTACACGATCAGCCAACGCCATGGCCATTAAAACAATTTCACATAAAATCGCCACCAAAAAGGCGTGACGCGAAGTGAAACTGTAATCAATCACGCCGGTGAGCTCCAGTGGTTGTATTACAGCACCTAAAATAAGGGGAACCCACGAAAAAACGTAAAATTTGGCCCATCTAAAACCACTAAGCAGTTTTTTATAAATTAATATAGTGCATGCAACATATAGCAGCGCTAATACGCAGAAAAAAAGTGGCGCAGCGATGTTTTCAGGAATAAAAAAGCTAGCTATACCCATAACAAACATAAGAGAAAGCAGCGCTTTGCTCATTGTGTATCGCCAGCACTTATCTTTATGGTAGCGCAAAAACATAGTACAAAAGGCGAGAGTAAAAAACGAAACCGCGTAATTACTCACAATGACTTTGTGATGAAAAAATAGTTGCCATTCTAAAGGCCAAAGGTAAAACCCAAACCCAAGCACTATACCCATTAGTATCAGTGCGCTAATTATATAACCAATATAAACAAGGTAAACCCGGTCTTTTATACCAAAATAGAGTACTAGGTTGTAAAGTGCAGCCATGAGTAATACGCCAGCAAATATTCCCCAAATACCAGTTTGAGAACGCATTAAATCTACAAATTCTTTATCGCGGTATAAATTGATAGGTGTTTTGCTAATGCCCACGGTGTCTATTTTAATAACGAGGCGCTGGGTTGATTTTTGCTCCATCAAAAAGTTGATGTGTGGCACGCTGTACTGAAACAAAGTCAGTTTTTTTTCTCTATCACCCAACTTATAAGTTTTTAATATATGGTTGTTTTTATCTAAACGATAAACTGTGAGGTGATCGGCCATTGGGTTATCAAAGTGAGCAACTACTTTTTGACTTTCTTGGCTTTTGTTTTCTAAATCAAGAAACAACCAATAATTTTGCTGAGTAAAACTCCAAGGAATTTCTGAAAAAGGAGCATGGGTAAGTAAATTAGGTTGCTTGATAATTGCATCGAATGTTTGGTTTTTGGTTTCATCAATGTAGTAGGCGTGATTGAGATACATTGGTGATGTTTTATCAATTGTGTAACGAGTAGGCACTACTAGGTTTGAAGCCAATGTATTGATAATAAAAAATATAAATATCAAAATGGCAACAGCAAGTGAATGATAACGTAAAGTTCTAAGTTCCAATGTATGCTTACTTTTTAAAAACTTTTAATTAGTGTAGCACTAAAAAAGCGCAGGCGAACTGCGCTTTTTTAGTTAAATTAATTGGTCATACCAATCAATTTTTATTAGCTTACTGCTCGCGAGCAATAGCACGATAAGCAATATCAGTTCGATATTCCATACCATCCCAGCTAATTTGTTTAACCAGCTCGTAGGCTCGTTGTTGTGCTTCTGTTACGCTATTACCCAATGCCGTTGCGCACAAAACACGGCCGCCGGCAGTAACAACATCATCGCCGCTTTGTTTAGTACCCGCATGAAATACTTTTTCATCAGCAGGGTAGTTAACCTTAAGGCCTGAAATAGCATCGCCTTTAGGGTAGTCACCCGGGTAGCCTTTAGCTGCAAGTACAACGCCTACCGCTGCGCGTGGGTCAAACTCGATGGTGGTTTTATCTAGTTCTTCACGGTTAGCCGCTTCAATCAGTTCAACTAAATCTGATTGTAAACGTAGCATCATAGGTTGTGTTTCAGGGTCGCCAAAACGACAGTTATACTCGATAACTTTAGGTGTACCTGAGCTATCTATCATTAAACCTGCGTACAAGAAGCCAGTGTACGGGTGGCCTTCGCTTGCCATGCCTTCTACTGTCGGGGTGATCACTTCATCCATAATGCGTTGGTGGATTTCGTTTGTCACCACTGGCGCAGGAGAGTATGCACCCATACCTCCAGTATTTGGGCCGGCATCGCCATTATAAGCACGTTTATGATCTTGGCTTGTTGCAAACGGAAGGATGTTTTTACCATCTACCATCACAATGAAAGAGGCTTCTTCGCCATCTAAAAACTCTTCAATAACAACACGGCTACCAGCATCACCAAAAGCATTACCGGCAAGCATATCGCGAATAGCGTCTTCAGCTTCTTGGTGTGTCATTGCAACAATAACGCCTTTACCTGCGGCTAAACCATCGGCTTTAATTACAATTGGCGCGCCTTTTTCTGTTAAATAAGCAAGGGCTGGGTCAATTTGCTCAAATGTTTGGTAATCGGCGGTTGGTATATCATGGCGAGCTAAAAAGTCTTTCGTAAACGACTTAGAGCCTTCAAGCTGGGCAGCACCCGCTGTTGGGCCAAATATAGCCATATCATGTTCACGAAATTTATCTACAACACCTAATACGAGCGGTACTTCAGGGCCTACAATGGTGAGCTCTACATTATTTTGCTGAGCAAATTTTAAGAGGCCATCTAAATCTTCAACGTTAATTGCAACGTTTTCGAGTTTAGGCTCAAGTGCAGTACCTGCGTTACCTGGAGCAACAAACACGGTATTTACTTTACTGTTTTGAGCGGCCTTAAACGCGAGTGCGTGTTCGCGGCCGCCGCTGCCAATGACTAATACATTCATGGCGTACTATTCCTATTTAAAGCGGTTTTTTAAATTTAAGCGTCATACGGTCGCTTTCACCAATAGCTTTATATTTTTCAGCGTCTTGTTCGCCAAGTCTTAAGCTAGGTGGTAGCGTCCACACCCCTTTAGGGTGATCGGCTGTATCTTTTGGATTAGCATTAATTTCACTAGTTGCTGCTAGCTCAAATCCTGCTTGCTTTGCAAGGTCAACCACGTAGCTCTGTTTCATATAACCTGATGTTTTTTGATCCTCATCAGCACGGTTTTCAGCTAAACGATGCTCAACCACACCTAATGTACCACCTGGTTTTAGTGCTTTATAAAACGCTTTAAATGCGCTCAATGCACCGTCTGTATCTTTACCCATATACCAGTTATGCACATTGCGGAAGGTAAGTACCATATCGGCAGATTCTGCAGGCGCAATATCTAGGTGGGTTAAAGGAGCAAACTCTGTAATTTTAACATTACTAAAGCGTTCGTCTTCAGCTACTTTTTGTTTAAACGCAGCTAGTGAACGTTGATAGTAACCAACCGATGAGTCGCTAGGGAAATGAGCAGCATAGTATAAGCCTTGCTCTTTCAATGCTGGCGCTAAAATTTCACTGTACCAACCACCGCCTGGCGCAATTTCAACAACGGTCATTGATGGTTTAAAGCCAAAAAATGCCATTGTTTGCTCAGGGTGGCGATATTCATCACGAGCACTATTTTTAGCGCTTCGCTCGCTTGCTTTTATTGCGTGGCTTAGGCTTGATTCATGGTTATGGCTTAATGCCATTGTTGAAGTAAGTGCTAGGCTAGCAACAAGTAGAGACTTTAGTGCAAATTTCATCGTTTGTTCCTTCACATTAAAATTAGGAGTTAGAATAATCAGAATACGTGAATTGCTTGCAAACAAAAAGGGTTAAACGTTGAGCTTAACCCTTTTTGTGATTAGTGGCGGAAGTGACGCATGCCAGTAAACACCATAGCCATGCCCGCTTCATCCGCGGCCGCGATAACTTCTTCATCGCGCATTGAACCACCCGGTTGAATAACCGCTGTTATACCAGCGGCTGCAGCAGCATCTATGCCATCGCGGAATGGGAAAAACGCATCCGATGCCATAACAGAACCCGGTACTTCTAGGTTTTCATCAGCAGCTTTAATACCCGCTATTTTAGCAGAGTAAACGCGGCTCATTTGGCCTGCGCCTACACCAATAGTCATACCGTCGCGGGCATACACAATCGCGTTTGATTTAACAAACTTAGCGACTTTCCAACAAAACAGTAAATCTTTAAGTTCCTGCTCAGAAGGCTGACGCTTAGAGACAACTTTTAAGTCGCCTTGGGTAACCATACCTAGGTCGCGATCTTGTACTAAAACGCCGCCGTTTACGCGTTTAATATCGTGGCCAGTTGCTTTGCCACTCCATTGTCCGCACGCTAATAAACGTACGTTCTTTTTAGCTTCAACAATTTTTGCAGCTTCACTTGAAATGCTCGGGGCAATAATCACTTCAACAAATTGACGGTCAACAATGGCTTGTGCTGTTGCAGCATCAAGCTCGCGGTTAAAGGCAATAATGCCGCCAAACGCTGATGTTGGGTCTGTTTTAAATGCACGCTCGTAAGCACTAAGAATATCTTCACCAATTGAAACACCACACGGGTTTGCGTGTTTAACAATAACACACGCAGGTACATCAAATTCTTTAACGCACTCAAGGGCTGCATCGGTATCTGCAATGTTATTAAACGACAGTGCTTTACCTTGTAGCTGAGTAGCTGTTGCAACTGATGCTTCACTTACATCGTTTTCTACGTAAAAAGCAGCATCTTGATGTGAGTTTTCACCGTAACGCATATCTTGCTTTTTAGTGAATTGCATGTTGATAGTACGTGGGAACTTAGTGTCTTCAACGGCTTCTTCAGTGTAATCAGGAACCATTTTGCCAAAGTAATTAGCAATCATGCCATCGTATTGAGCTGTGTGCTCATAGGCTGCAATGGCTAAGTCAAAACGTGTTTTATACGTAGTTGAACCATTGTTATTTTGCATCTCACTAATAACGCGATCGTAATCGCTCGCGTTTACCACAATCGTTACGTCTTTGTGGTTTTTAGCAGCTGCGCGAACCATTGTTGGGCCGCCAATATCAATATTTTCAATGGCATCTTCAAGGCTGCAGTTTTCTTGAGCGACAGTATTCGCAAAGGGGTATAAGTTAACTACAACTATGTCGATTGCAGAAATGTTGTTATCTGCCATTACATCTTCATCTTGTCCGCGACGGGCTAAAATACCGCCGTGAATTTTAGGGTGAAGGGTTTTTACGCGGCCATCCATGATTTCAGGGTGACCGGTGTGATCTGAAACTTCAGTCACTTTTATGCCGTTATCAGCAAGGAGTTTACATGTACCGCCAGTTGATAAAATATCTACACCTTGCGCTTCTAGTGCGCGGGCAAATTCAACAATACCGGTTTTATCAGACACACTTAATAGTGCGCGACGAATGGGACGATGAGTATCCATTGTAGTTTGATTTCCTCAGTTAATGAGCTAGCTTAGAAGCGGGCATT
>Ga0207891_1000546_pt1 | contig 24176 bp, 18 predicted proteins | sample LinPmetageLP50_FD_184061 | JGI IMG/M metagenome (GOLD analysis project Ga0207891, IMG submission 184061) | Marine viral communities from the Pacific Ocean - LP-50 (SPAdes) | ecosystem: Environmental > Aquatic > Marine > Oceanic | place: Pacific Ocean | collected 2011-08-27 | reverse complement strand
TCTGGCCTGCAGTTGAGAAAGGCTTTAAATCAATGATGCAAGAGGGTGTGCTAGCTGGCTTCCCTGTACTTGACGTTGAAGTAGAACTTTTCGACGGTGGCTTCCACGCCGTGGATTCATCTGCAATCGCATTCGAAATCGCTGCTAAAGGCGCTTTCCGTCAATCGATCCCTAAAGCGGGCGCACAACTTCTTGAGCCAATCATGAAAGTTGACGTGTTCACGCCAGAAGATCACGTTGGTGACGTAATCGGTGACCTTAACCGTCGTCGTGGTATGCTAAGCGACCAAGAAGCTGGTTTAACTGGCGTTCGCATTAAAGCTGACGTTCCGTTATCAGAAATGTTTGGTTACATCGGTTCACTACGTACAATGACATCAGGTCGTGGTCAGTTCTCTATGGAGTTCTCACACTACGCACCTTGTCCAGCTAACGTATCTGAAACGGTAATCGCTGCGGAAAAAGAGAAAAAAGCTGCTAAGTAATTAGCCTTTTAAACTCTAAAAAAACCCGCACATGTTGCGGGTTTTTTATTGGTTAAAATTTTTTCTAGCTTCTGTGAAATCTATAGTTAGCATATATTTTAAGCATAAAAAAAGGAGCGCTAAGCGCTCCTTTTTAGTGTGATGGTACGGTTAATTAAACCTTCTAATTAACTTTGCTTTGAGGGTTTTGATTTTTAGCTTACGAACACGATGAAAACGTTGTACTGGCATTGTTGTTAATTGCTCTGCTGGTAGTGCTGGCAAAGCTTCAGGGTATTGCCCTTTGCTCGGTACTGATACTGTTTGTAAATGTACTTTAAGTGCAGCGAGTGTTTTGCTGTTATCGACTTCACTAGGGCATATAAATATACCTAGTTTTCTGAGCGCTACACCAAACTTAATACTACTCGAGTAACGAACAATGGGAGCTGCAAGTATCAGCCCTAATAAAATAGGTGATAACCACCAGAAAAATACAGGGGTAAAGTAATAAGCAACCCCGCCCCAAACAACTGCAACTACAGTTGAAAATAATGTATAGCCAAAGGCTTCTTTCCACGACACCATACGACCTTCTCGCGGTTGAGCATCCCACGTTACTTTTTTACCTAAAAATACACATACTACAAAGTAAGCATGAAAAACCATCATCAGCGGTGCCACAATAACGGCAAACAAAGTTTCGATAACTGAACCAGCTATGAGTTTAATTGACCCACCAAAACGCTTATTTCTGTGGACTAGGGTAACAATGACCCCCATTAACTTAGGCATTAATAAAATAATAATGGTTAAATAAAGTAATGAGTCAATTAAATCTGTTTTAGCTATTTGCCATGTAGGGAATAACTGATAAGCACGATTAAAATAGACATCACTGTTTAATGCGCGGGTAACGGCATCAATAGTACTTAATGCGAGCATTGATAGCCAAATAAGCGACGATATATATGCTGTGGCACCCAGTAAAAAATGAAACTTACTCATAAGCTTTAATTTATTTGATGACAATAAACCAAGGTGTTGAATATTGCCTTGTACCCAGCGCCTATCACGAATTGCGTAGTCTAATATATTGCTTGGAACTTCTTCATAGCTACCTTCAATTTCAGATAACAACAATACATCCCAATCTGCTGAGTGAAGTAAAGAAGCTTCAACAAAGTCGTGGCTGAGAATTTCACCACCAAAGGGCGCATTCCCTTTTAATGTTGGCAAACCACAACATTTAATAAAGGCATCGACCCTTATGATTGCGTTATGTCCCCAGTAGTTAGCTTGATCGGTTTGCCAAAAAGCAGAGCCAGTAGCTAGCATGGGGCTGTAGAGTACCGATGCGAATTGTAAAAAGCGACCAAAAAAAGTATCTTGGCGCACCGGAATAGGGATTGTCTGAATAAGACCTGCTTGCGGGTTATTGAGCATGCTAGTTGTTAGCTCAAGCATACACTCGCCAGTCATTATACTGTCTGCATCGAGTACAATCATATGATCGTATTTACTACCCCAGCGTTCACAAAAATCCGTTAGGTTGCCTACTTTGCGGTGTTTATTGTCTTCACGGCGGCGATAAAAAATATGTTTGGCAGTATCTCCTAAGCGTTCACACAGTGCGTGCCATGCATTGAGTTCATTCTCGGCTATCTGCGGGTCTTGTGTATCGCTTAGTAAGTAAAAATCAAAGTGTTCGAGCTGTCCGGTCTCTTTAAGCGACGCTAGACTTACTTCAAAACCAGCAATTACACGGTGGGTGTCTTCGTTGTAAATAGGCATTACAACCGCTGTTTTTTGCTTAGCAATAGCTTGGGCGTGGATCGCGATTGGTTTTATGCGCTTTAAGGTAAGTGGATCGATACGAAATAGCTGTAATACAAACCCTATTGTGCCACTACAAAATGCCGTCACTATCCATGCAAATGTAATAGAAAATAAGACAAGCAGTGCATACTCAAGCAACGTCATGCCGTTTGAGTTAAGTATGTCGAACATGATTGATATGCCATAGCCTGATATGAATATAGCGGCAATTGCAAAAAGCCATACACGAGCTGTTTTAAATGGCATTGTCGTTCCCTTTTCTTGCTTACTTGATGTCATTTGGATACCAAACATAGCTCCATACCTCACTAATGTCTTTGTCACGTAGTTTTAACGATAAGCGCATATCGACGGGGTTGTCGTCTTGTGGTGCAATTTTAAAAGCAACACGCCAGCCGTACCCTTCAGGCAGCTTTTGAACGGATACATCACTTACTTCACCCGTAGTAAGCTGAATATCTGCATTTAACTTAAGTTGTTCAGAGAGAGCATTTAGAGCAGGGCCTGAAAAATCAACAGTGAATTGACGATGACTTTGTGGTGGCGGGTTATCTTCACCGGGCAATGCCGCGCTGCCGATACGAGTACGAACTACATGTGCTTTTTCATGTTTGTTTAAACTGCTATTAAACGTACTCATTTTGTAGCTAAGTTTTAATGAATCACCTGCTTTGAAGGGGTTTTCTGGTACCCAGTAGCTAACAATGTTGTCGTTTGTTTCGGTATCTGTTGGAATTTCTACTAGCTCAACACGGCCATTGCCCCATTCACCCTGAGGTTCAATCCATAGGCTTGGGCGATCATGGTAATGTGCTTCTATATCAAAATAGTTATTAAAGTCACGGTCGCGCTGCGCAAGCCCAAAACCTTTCGGGTTTTCGTACGCAAATGACGTAACACTCAGTTGCGATGGATTATTCAGTGGGCGCCATACCCACTTGTCATCCTGTGATTGAGTTAACAAACCATCAGAGTCATGCACCTCGGGACGATAATCATCAAAAAATTTTGTGCTATTTTCACCATGATAAAACATGCTTGTTAGTGGTGCGATGCCTAACTTTTTCACGTCTTTACGGGCAAATATTTGCATGTCTATTTTAACGGTTGTGTTGGTAGTAGGGTCAATATTAAATTTATAAGCGCCAGATACTGATGGGCTATCAAGTAATGCAAACAGTACAATGTTAGTCTGTTCTGCTGTCGGTTTTACTAGCCAAAACTCTTTAAACATAGGGAACTCTTCGCCAGATGCTAGCGCTGTATCAATTGCTAATCCGCGAGCTGAAAGGCCATAAACTTGGTTTGGACCTACAACACGAAAATAAGAAGCACCTTGAAACACCATAATCTCATCTTTATAAGTATTAGTATTTAAAGGGTAGTGAAGCCTAAAACCTGCATGGCCAAGCTGTGTATTGGTTGTGCTTTTAGTTAACTCATCTTTTAGCGGTGCAGCCGTTCCATCGTAATTATAAAAGTCAGTATTAAAGGGAAGTCTGCTGTGTTTTGAGTCGCTATCAACAGTATTTATTGTCACCGGTGTTTTGTATAAAAAACCAGGATGAAATAGCTGTAATTCATACAAACCATCATCTTTCCAAACAGCTTGATCTTGCTTAAAACGAATGGAGCGGTAATCCTGATAATTAATGTTATTTAGTGCATCAAGTTCAATATTGTTTGGCGGCTTATAGTCTTCACTGGCTAATTTTTTTGCACGTGCGCTGATAACATCAAATAAACTACTTTGTGAAATAGAGGCTTTGGTGGTACTTGCTAATGCTTGGTTACTAACTGCAAATGTTGAAAGTGCAATAAATAAACCCAAAATCGATTTAGTATGAGACTGCCATCGTGTTGTTAATTTGATAAGTTGCTTCATTTTTTCTTCCTTTATGAAAACGGCTAGGTCACATTTAAAAGTGATTTTTTTACTTAATGGGTAAGCCTAAATTAATCTAAGAATTTGATGTTAAGTACTGAAGTTACGAGGTTTGTAAAGTTACATTTAATAAAAAATGAACTACCTAACGCAAAAGATATTAAGGGGGGATAGCTGAAGCTTGTCTGAATTATTTTTACAGAGGAATAAAAAAAGCCGCGAATGCGGCTTTTTATTTCTTACTTTAAGCTAATTATTTCTTTTTAAAACGACGCACTATAGAAAGTGGTGCTAAAAGAAGAGATAACCAAAGCAATGAGCCAGCATCGTTATCATCATCTGAACGCAAGTTATTTACCTTCACAGCAACTTTTTCAGCTTTTGATACATTACCAACGCTATCTTCAACTTGTACAGTAAACGTAATGCGGTTTTCAAATTCATAATCAATTTCACCAGCAACAATTAGCTGACCTTGATCATTAATTGACACACTATCGTTTTCAGACACGATAAATTTAACAACAGGTGAATCTTCAGGGTTAGGATCTGAGTAATCAAGCATGCCAATAACAGTACCTACAGCGCTGTTTTCATCAATAGAGAATACTTGATCTGGGGCAACCACAGGAGTCTGTTCTTCTGGTGTAAGCACAACTTCAGATTTGATATCAACAATCACAGGGTCATGATCAGACGCGCGGTATGCACTTTCTGAGTAAAGAGTAGACTGATGCCCTTCACTCTTAAACTCTACATTGTAATCAAGTACGATAGGCTCATCGGCATTAATGTGCCAATCTTTAGCAGCCACTACTTTACTAAGTAAAGACTCAGTCGCCACTGCATGGTCAAGGCTACCAGCACGGCCTGAGAAGCTGTAAGAGTAAGCTAATGTATTACCATCAAGCTCAGCAACAACATTTTTGTAGCCTTTTTCGTCAAATTTGCGAATTGGATCTTCCATCGCGTAGGCGTTCATATCACCCACTAAGATAATATCTTCGTCGTCTACACCTGTTGGTTTGCTGTCTAACCAATCAGCAAATGCGCTTGCACCTTCTGTACGGATTTCATTCCAACATGCTTGACCATCGTTTTGATCTTCATTAGCGCCACTTGCACTACCACAACCGCCTTTTGATTTTAAGTGCGCTACAGCAACAGTAAATACTTCTTGCGACTCTAACGATTTAAAGCTTTGTGCGATAGGTGTACGGTTGCTGAAATCAAATGGTGCTGCGGTAGTAATAGCAGCAGACCCTACTTCTTCAACTTTGTTTGCGCGGTAAATAAGTGCTGTTGTAATTGCGTCAGTACCTACTTGGTTAACATTAAAGTCTACAAAAGCATATTCGTTAGCACTGTCAGCATCATTTAGTGCGTTTACTAAACTTGCAATTGCACTAAACTCACCAAAGCCATCGTTTTCAATTTCCATTAACCCAACAACGTCAGCTTGCATTGCGCTAATTGCACTTACTAACTTAGCTTCTTGGCGTACCAACTCTTCAAGTGAGTCAGCACCGCGGCTGGTTGGGAAACCAGCGCCTTGGCCGTCACCGTTGAAGTAGTTTAAAACGTTAAAGCTTGCAACACGTAAGTCTGCTTCAGGATTTAGTTCCGGTGCGTCTTCACGTGGGTTAGTTGCAATAAATTGCGGTGCAACTGTTGGGTGAATACGGTATGTGCTGAAGCTATACGCTAAAGCACCCGTTACGCTGTTCACACTATCGCCTGTACGTAATGTGTTTTCTGCTGATAAACCTGGGGTCGGGTAAGCAGTAGGATCTGAGTTTTGAACAGTTGAACCGTCATCAACTAAGATTTTTTTAGTTAAGTTTTCTACTTCAACTGCGTTAGCTGCATCGCCAGGCATAGCAACTTGTGTGCCTTGGTATAAACGTTCTGTTGCAAGCTCAACTTCACCGTAACGGCCTAAACCAAAGTTATTTGTTACAACTAACTCTTGGTCTAAAGTAACCAGCATGCCTTCAAAGGCTTCTAAATCATCTTGGCTTGCTAAGGGTAAAGAAATTTTAGTGGCGCTTACTGATTGACCCGTTGCACATACCGCAACTTGAACAACATCAGAAATTTGCGTTGAATCGAAGTATTCATCAACTGTACCTTGAACACGTACGTGATCGCCAACGTTTACATCTGTATCTGAAAAGTAAACAAACACACCTTCAGAAGTTAGTGGGTTTGTATCTTCATCAGCGGCAAGAGCGGTTACAAAGAAACCTTTAAGTTCATCATCGCCTTGGAAGTCGGCAGTAACAATACCTTCTAGTTCTACTAGTGTGTCAACGAGTGGGCTTTCGTTTCCTTCGCCTTGAATAGCACTAATTAGCGTTTTGTCTGCAGCACATACAATTGGGTCAATTGGATCTGGTTCAGGTTCTGTTCCGCCACCATTACCCGCGTGAGAACCGAGACCGTCAAAGGTATCAATATCAAACTGTTCCCACTCTTCACTTGGTAAAAACTCAGCAGTTGAATCGGTGCGACCTGACGTTATGCTTAGCTTACGGCGTAACGTTTTGTTTTGTGTTTGTGCCGTAGCATCGGACCAAAATGACCCAGGATCAACCCCCACTTGGCCAAAGCTATCAACAATCACGCCGTCTTTAGTTAAAACAAGGGCATCATCACCGTTGTAGTAAGTCACAGTGCTAGTTGTATCTGCAATGTCCAGTATGTCGGCTGTTGCACCCGGATTTGAAATTATGTAGGTAGTATTAGCGGCTAATGTACCTGTTAAATCAATCGAGTTACCAACTGAACTGCTACCATTTGAATAAAGTCCTAAAACATAGCCTTCAAGAGAAATCTCGGTATCAGCATTATTATAAAGTTCAATGGCTTTATTATTACTGCTACCTTCAATATATTCAGAAATGATTAGATCAGCGGACGCTGGTGCACTTATGCTTGCAATAACAAGCGCCAGTGGCGTTATTTTTGTTTTTAACATTTTTTATTATTCCCGTGTATTTAAATCCCAAAATGGGACACCAGTTTAGAGAATCTAAGTGACAAAAATAATACAATTATGTTAATGAATGTAAACGAAAAGGCGGTTTTACCGCCTTTTTATCAATTACTTACTTTTTAGTGAGGTATTGCGCGGCTTGCTTAGCGAAATAGGTTAATATGCCATCAGCCCCTGCGCGCTTAAAAGCGAGTAAAGACTCCATAATTGTGGCTTCTTCGCTCAGCCAACCGTTATCAATCGCTGCTTTGTGCATTGCGTATTCTCCACTAACCTGATATGCGAAAGTAGGTACACCAAATTCGTCTTTAACGCGGCGCACAATATCAAGGTAGGGCATACCGGGTTTAACCATCACCATGTCGGCACCTTCTTGTAAATCAAGCGCGACTTCTCTAATTGCTTCATCTGAGTTGGCAGGATCCATTTGATAGGTTTTTTTGTCGGCCCCTTTTAAGTTACCTGCAGAGCCAACAGCGTCTCTAAAAGGCCCGTAGTAGCTAGAAGCATATTTAGCTGAATAAGCCATAATACGTGTATGGATATGGCCATCTGCTTCAAGTGCTTCGCGAATAGCGCCAATACGACCATCCATCATGTCAGATGGCGCAACTACATCTGCGCCTGCCTCGGCGTGCGAAAGCGCCTGCTTAACAAGAATTTCAGTGGTTATGTCATTCATTACATAACCTTCATCATCAATAATGCCGTCTTGACCGTGAGTAGTAAATGGGTCAAGGGCTACATCGGTAATAACCCCAAGCTCAGGAAAAGCTTCTTTTAAAGCGCGCACAGTACGTTGTGCTAAGCCATCTTTATTGAAGGCTTCTTCAGCCATCAGTGATTTTTTGTCACCAGGGGTTACCGGAAAAATAGCGACGGCAGGTACACCTAAATCTACAAGCTCTTTTGCTTCTTCAAGCAAAAGATCAATCGATAAACGTTCAATTCCAGGCATAGATTCGATGATTTCTCGGCGATTCTTACCTTCTAGTACAAAAACAGGGTAAATAAGGTCATTTACACTAAGTTGGTTTTCGGCCATTAGACGACGAGAAAAGTCATCGCGGCGCATTCTGCGCATACGAGTATATGGGAAAAGGTCTAGTCCAGATTGGGCCATATTACTATGCTCCTATTGTATAGTTTCAAAATTAACAACTTGGTTACGACCTTGTTGCTTAGCGCTATAAAGTGCTTTATCTGCGCATTCAGTGAATAACTCAGGGGTATTTATATCATCAGCGATAAATGTATATACACCGGCACTAATCGTAAATTTAATCTCAGCACCTGCAACAATGACTGGGTTTTGGTATATATGTAGTCGTATTTGCTCTGCTATATCAAAGGCGCCTTGGTTTGCAGTGTTAGGGAGTAAAATTACAAACTCCTCACCGCCATAGCGAGCGACCTCATCCAGCGGTCGTTTCAAAAAGCGTTTAATAATATCAGCAGTTGCTTTTATCACGTTATCACCGCTTAAGTGTCCGTAGGTATCGTTAATTGTTTTAAAGTGATCGATATCAATCATAATAATACTTAGCGGTGTTTGTTCTCTTCGTGAACGACGAAGTTCCATTACCAGCTTCTTATCAAAAAAGCGGCGATTTTTAGCGCCTGTTAGTGCATCTTCTGTATTGAGCTGTTCAAGCTCTCTGTTTTTTTCTTCAAGTTCTCTAAGTGTTACTTGTAGTTCAAACGTGCGCTCGTCTACTTGTGATTCAAGCTCGTACTGAGCTTCTTCTTGAAGTGCGAGTCGCTCTTTTAACAGTGTATCTTGAGCCGTACTTTCTGCAATCACAGTTTGCTGTTCGATTATCTGCTCATCTCGTTCAGTTATAAATTGCTTCATAACTGCATAACACAAGCAAAATGTACAACTAAAAAATAACACCGATACAATGAACAACCCCATCGTTTCAAAGGTGTACCATCCCATGACGGTTATAATAAAATAAACCGTTACTGCATTAAAAAAACCTAAAGCTAGTAATAATGCATTTATAGATTTTGAAGGGTGGGAGCGAGAAGATAAGTAGGTTGTTAAAAAGTACAGACTTAAAACAAGAGGGGTTATTATTAGGCAATATGCAGTGATTAACCAGTCAGGAAGTAGCCAAATAAATAATAGAGAGACAGCAAGCAATTTTGTTATTAACTTTTGTACACGTGTTATTTTTTGAGCGTGAGGCTTGCACATTTGTTGTTGAAGAGGGAAAAACAATAGCGCGATTAAAATAAGTAATATTGGCATTATTACTTGTTGGATTGTGGGAATATTTGGGTGCAAGTAACGAAATCCAAAGCCGCCAAGGTACGCTAAAAAAAGCCCTAGCGTGAAAGTGATCGCTCCCGCTAGTGCAAAATAGCGCTTTCGAGTAAATCCATACAAAAGTATACAGCTTAATGCCAGTGCTGCTAAAAAGCCGACCATTAATCCATAAACTAAGTTAAAACCCTCTTTTTGAGTTAAATAAACATCTTGTTGCCATAAGCTGATAGGGATACGTAAACCTGATGGGTTACTAACTTTGAGAATAACCCGAGTGGAGGAGCTTGCTGGAAGCGTTAATTTAGTTAACAAAAACTCACTCTTTATAGTACGCTCGTCAAGTGAGAATGAATCACCTAGCCGCATTTCTGACAGTATTTGTGCATTTCTCAAGTGAAACAGCTGAACTTCATTTAAAAATGGATTGTCTATTAAAATTAATGGGCTAAAGCGATTATTTAACGTGTTATTTATTTCAAACGTAACCCAAACAGGGCGGCTTTCTAGGCCAAAATTTAACAGTTTGGTGTTAACCGAATGCCATTTATTAGGCTCAAGTTGTAAAGCTGTTTCTATCGATGAAGGCTCAAAAGAATAAGTGAGATTTGTAACGATATGGGATGAAAAATCTGAATTTATTACTACGGTAGACGCAAAGCTTTTAAAAGTGAAAAGCACTATAAGTAGGCAAATAGCAGCCTTTAAACTGTTCATTAACGGGCTTCTAAACCAAAAACAGTATAAAAGTTATCTGTTGTTTGCTTAGCCACACTCTTGGCATCTATTTGATATAGCTCAGCAAGTGTTTGGCAGACATGCGTTAATAGTGCTGGCTCATTTCTTCGCGACTTAGGCTTTGGTTTAACTGTGCGTGGAATTAAAAAAGGCGCATCAGTTTCTATAAGTAAGCGGTTTAAGGGAATGCTTGGGGCTAAAGCTTGCAATGCTTGTCCGCGTCTTTCATCACAAACCCACCCTGTGATACCAATATATAGCCCTAATGCTAAATAGCTTTTGAGTGCGTTTTCGTCTCCTGTAAAGCAGTGAAGCACACCGCGAACATTGAACTCCGTAAGAATATTGATCATGTCATCACTCGCATCACGCTCATGCAAATAAACCGGTAAATTTAACTTTTCGGCTAGTGCAAGTTGGCGTCTCAATACGCTACGTTGAACATTTCGAGGCGAAAAATCACGGTTATAATCAAGCCCGCATTCACCAATAGCAACAACCTGAGGTTGAGTGGCAAGCAATGTTAATTGGTCTTCTAATGAATCAGTTGCTGTTTTGGCATCATGTGGATGAATACCGGCGGTTGAAAACAAGTGATAGCTTTTAGCAAGTGCTAAAGATTGCTCACTTGATGAGATGTCGCAACCAATAAGCAGCATTTTTTCAACACCCGCGCTTTGAGCGCGGGAGATGACATCTGAATGCTCATCATCAAACTGGTGGTTTGTTAAGTTAACGCCAGCATCAACCAGTGTGTAAGGCATTACTTAGTTCGTTTAACGCGAATAGAACGGTTTTGACCATCTTTACGTAATAAAAATGAGTTAAATACACCGCGGGTAATGGTTACAGTATCAGACTTTTTCAAACGCATGCTATCAGAACCAATTTGGCGCCATTTTTGGTTGTTATCTAAAGTGATGATCAGCTCACCATAGGGGGCTTTATCAACAGATGTGACCGCTGCTTTTATTTCACTGTCTTTTTCTGTGTGATTTTCTTTGTGCTCTAGACCGAAGTCTTCTTTTGGCGCTTCAACTGCAACAACAGGGACATTGGTGGCTGTTGTTGGCGCTGTCACTTTTTGGGTTACTGTAGATTGTGTAAGTGGTTTACCCGCCATTGTGTTGTCGTAACAAAGTAGGCGGTTAAAGTCATTTTCGATAAAGCTACACGCTTTTAGCGTTTGAGTATTAATGTCTGACTGCGCAGAAAATGCAGGTGCGCTCAATATAACCAGTAGTGAGAGTATTTGTTTTTTCATTTTATTCCTCAACTTCTTCTCGTGGTTTAGCGGTGTAAAATTTCGCTAAAATTAAACCTAATTCAAACAAAAGCAACATCGGAAATGCTAATAATGTCTGCGATAAAACATCGGGCGGCGTTAAAAACATCGCCACAACAAAAACACCCACCACAATATAAGGGCGCTTTTCTTTTAAGCTCGTTGTTGTCGTTGCACCACTCCAGCACAAAAGCATAATAGCAACTGGAATTTCAAATGCGACGCCAAACGCAAAAAACAGCTTTAATACAAACCCTAAATAACTACTTATATCTGGCGCTAGGGTCATCATTTCAGGACCCGTATTGGTAAAAAAACCTAAAATAATGGGTAGCACTACAAAATAGCAAAATGCGATACCGCCATAAAATAGTAAAATACTGGAAGCAAGAATAGGCATCAGCATTTTCTTTTCATGCTGATATAATCCCGGCGCTATGAACCCCCAAATTTGATGCAATATCCAAGGTATAGACGCAAATAATGCAACAAATAAAGTCAGCTTAAATGGGGCAAAGAAGGGGGCAGTGACATCGGTTGCAATCATGGTTGCAGTGCTTGGTAAATGAGAGACTAACGGCTGCGCAACAAACGCGTATATGTCGTTTGCAAAATATACTATTGCAATAAAAATAACTAAAATACTCAACAGTGATTTTATAAGCCTGTCACGCAGCTCTATTAAATGAGCTACAAACCCCGATTTTACTTCCTCAACCATTTTTATTTATACCATTTAGTAAGTTGACCATAGAAAGGTAAATTAAATTCACTTTTTTTCATCAATTTGTTGGTTAGGTTCTGATTCTTGTGGCTGTTTTTTATAGCTGTGAGTCACTGATTCTGCAGCCTGTTTTAGCTCACTTAATGAGCTTTGTAATTCAGGGCTTAAATCTTGTAGGTTTTGTTGCTCAGCTTTTTTTAGGTTTTCGTGGAGCTCGTGTACGCGCAATTCTTCACTCACTTCAGCTTTAACTGAATTAGCAAGAGATTTAACAGTTTTGATCCAGCGACTAACCGTTCTTATTGCAACGGGTAAGCGTTCAGGCCCTAATACAACAAGCCCTACAATAAAAACAACAACTAACTCCCACATGCCCATGTTAATTAAGCCTTATCGGTGTCTTTTGTTTTTTCGGTATCAGTAGTCGTCGTTTTTTGTGACGTTTGAATTTGTTCAGGGGAGTCTGTTTCAGTTGGTTTTTCATCCGACATTGCTTTTTTAAACCCCTTAACAGCACCGCCTAAGTCACCCCCCATGCCGCGTAATTTTTTAGTACCAAAAAGAAGTACAATGATTGCTAAAACAATCAATAATTGCCAAATACTAATGCCGCCCAATCCCATGGTTCTCTCCAAATAATAAAATGATTAAATGTATATTTTAAATACTAATTATACGCCCTAAACCGTAAATAGCACTTTGTTTATGTGTGTCGCCATGCCGCAATAAAACACGCGGCGGAACAGGTTGCTGTAACGCCCGCAGCAATTAAATCATGTTGCAAATAACACAGTGCAGACACTACCAAAGTAGCACTCCCCAACAAGCTAAGCACTAACGCTTTATGAGAAGCTGGCTTTACAACTGCGTGGGTGCGCACTGGGCGCTTTAAGTTTTGATAAATCAAGTCAGGTAGCTCAGGCATTTTTTCAGCCCAGAATGGTAGGTTTGCATACATTTGTTTTAAGACAGATAGCGGCCCTACTTGTTCTTTAACCCACTGCTCTAAGAAGGGTTTAGCCGTTTTCCATAAATCTAGTTGAGGATAAAGCTGTCTTCCCAGCCCTTCAACATAGAGTAATGTTTTTTGAAGTAGCACCAATTGTGGTTGCACCTGCATATTAAATCGACGCGCGGTGTTAAATAAATTTACCAGTACATGCCCAAATGATATTTCAGCAAGTGGCTTATTAAAAATAGGTTCGCAAACAGTGCGAATAGCAAATTCAAACTCTTCGATACTGGTATCTTCAGGAACCCAGCCAGAGTCAACATGCAGTTGAGCTACTTGGCGATAGTCGCGATTAAAAAAGGCGATAAAGTTTTCTGCTAAATAGCGCTTATCTTCTTTGCTTAAGGTACCAACAATACCGCAATCAATACCAATATATTTAGGGTTTTCGGGATGCTCGCGAGATACAAAAATATTACCGGGATGCATGTCTGCATGAAAAAAACTATCTCTGAATACTTGTGTAAAAAACACTTCTACACCACGTTCTGCAAGCAATTTCATATTTGTATTTTGCGCTATTAACGACTCGGTATCTGACACGGGTATACCGTAAATACGCTCCATCACTAACACGTTGCTTCGGCTGTAATCACTGTAAACAGTAGGGATATAGAGCGCATCTGAATCATCAAAATTACGTTTTAATTGAATGCCATTGGCACCTTCACGCATTAGGTCTAATTCATCAAGCAGTGTTTTTTTATACTCTTTTACTACTTCAACAGGGCGCAAACGTTTTGATTCGTTATGAACATTAGCAAGTACCTGAGCAAGCTTTTCCATTAATGCTAAGTCTGCATTTATTTGTTCATGGATATTTGGGCGAATTACTTTAATAACAACATCTTGCTCAATATTATCGTTGTCAACTAGTGTTGCAGTATGCACTTGCGCTATTGATGCAGATGCCAATGGTGTTTGTGAAAATTCACTAAACAGCTCGCTAATGTCATTAATCTCGAGTGCATTTTCTATAATTTGTTGTGCCAACTCACCTTCAAAAGGCTGAACTTGGTCTTGCAAAAAGGCAAGCTCTTGCGCGATATCGTGAGGAAGTAGATCGCGACGTGTTGACAGCATTTGGCCAAATTTAATCCATACAGGTCCTAGCTCTTGTAATGCTAAACGTAAGCGCAGCCCTGCAGGTTTTTCTTTGTGCTGATTTCGTAGCCAAAATAAACACCCTCTGGCAATTTTTGCAAACCAAGGGGTTTTATTTTTAGGCACTAATTCGTCTAAACCATAGCTAAGTAATGTTTTAGTGATGTAATACAATCGTGAAGAAGACACAAAAAGTCCTTAGCGTGTTTTGGCGCTTAATAAAGTGTTTATACGCTGCTCTATGGCGGCAACTTGGCCTTTTAGCTCTCGGTTTTGTTGTTTAAATTGTGCAAGTTCTAAAGGGTGAATTGTAACAGCTAGCTCGTCTTGAAATAAGCTTGTTAACGTGGTGCTTAGTTGTGCGTTAATTTTGCTACCATGGCGCTTTAGCGACATAAAATGCAAATAAAGTTGTTGAGCTGGTGCATCGCCAATATAGTTTGATAGCTGTTCGGGCCAATCTATGTCTAACCCTGAAAATGCACCGCTATATGCTTGCGCTATATTCAAGTCGCCTTGTAAATCGAGTTTATCTTGACGAATTAGCTGTGTAAGCATGGCTGGGTTTTTAAGAGCAACAAGCGTGTCTATATCGGCGCTGATCATGCAATCGCTATAATCGCTGTTGTCAGCGGCATAAAGGTGTAATTTTTCGTCAGCAAAAACAACGTGTATGGTTTGTTGCCAGTCTCTAACTTCAACAAGTAAACGCTGTTGTTTTACCGTGTTTAGCTTTTGGGCAACATTAGGGTCGAGTTTAAGTGATTGATTTAAAATGCGCTCAACAAGCGAAAGTACAAAGTTAGGTAGCATCAAAAAGGTCGATGTATCTGTATTATCACTGCTTTTTTCAGATGCTTGATCAAGCGCCATGACTCTGTGCCTTAATATTTAAAACCACGGTGAAGGGCAACAATACCGCCTGTTAGGTTTTGATACGTTGTTTGTTCAAATCCAGCTTCATCCATCATAGCTTTAAGCGTATCTTGGTCTGGGTGCATACGAATTGACTCTGCTAAATATTGATAAGATTCACTGTCGTTAGCAACTAGCTTGCCCATTGTTGGCAATAAATTGAACGAGTAAAAATCATACGCTTTGCTAAGTGCTTCGTGTTTTGGCTTAGAAAACTCTAATACTAACAAACGACCACCTGGCTTTAATATGCGATACATTGAGCGCAGCGCCTTGTCTTTGTCGGTTACATTACGCAAACCGAAGGCAATGGTGATCACATCAAAGCTGTTATCTGGAAATGGCAGCATTTCAGCATTCATTTGTACGTAGTCAATATTGCCTACAAGGCCTAAATTATGGAGCTTTTCACGACCTACTTTGAGCATAGATGAGTTAATATCGCCCAAAACCACTTGGCCAGTTTCACCGACCAGTTGACTAAATTTTGCAGTTAAATCGCCTGTACCACCGGCTAAGTCAAGAACATGATGGCCCTTACGCACGCCAGAACTGGCTATAGTTTGACGTTTCCATAAACGGTGGACACCAAAAGACATTAAATCATTCATTACATCGTACTTAGCCGCAACAGAGTGAAATACATCTGCAACCATTGATGCTTTTTCGTTTTCAGCAACGGTTTTGTAGCCAAAGTGCGTGGTCTTTTCTGGGGTCTCGTTCATGATTAATCTCTATCGTGGCAATAAGCACTAGTGTACTTTATTGTGCACCGAAGGTGCAATTTGAATATGATTTATCAGGTGTTTTATTGGCCGGCGGTAAAACTACTTTGGCCAAGAGAGCGGGCTTTAAATGCCGCATGTGATGCCTTTTTAGCCAGTTGGTTAAAATCTTCTTTTTGCTGATGCTGAGCGATTCCAAGCGATAAGTTAATGCTGGGCAGTTTTGCGCCACTTTTTGAGCTTACAAAACGCAGTTTTTCTACACCTTTACGAACTTTTTCAGCAATGAGAATCGCTGTTTCAGGGTCAATGTCAGCTAATAAAACAGTGAACTGATCTTTAGCGGTACGCCCCGGTAAACCACTTTGCATTACATACTTTTGAACTTGTTTAGCCACTTTATTTAAAATCACTTCACCAATAATATCGCCAAAGTTATCAACAAAATGCGCTAAATTATCGATTTGAATGGCAATGGCACAAATAGACTTGTCTTGAGTCGCCCATAATTCAGTTTGTTGGGTTAAGTAATGGCGTTTAAATAAGCCGGTTTGACTATCTATAATGTGTTGCTTACGAAGTTGAGAAAGTTGTTTTTGTGTTCTTTCGTGTAGTTTTTTTGCTCTCGTTAGCTCTTGCTTAAACTTTTTATGTTGAGCGAGTAACTCAGCAGTTTGCTTATCAAGTTTGTTAAGTGCCTGGCGGCTTTGTTCTATATTGTTTTCGTCAAGCGAATGAACACATTCACTCACTTGATCTGCAAAGCGACTGATTTGTTTTTCTGTATTTTGCGCATTGTTAGACAATGAAGTAATAACGCCGTCTACGTTTTGAATCATCGACACTTGCGTATTGTGTCCGACATTTAAAAATTCAAAATAAAGTTGCTCTATTAATACGCCATCAATGTTTTCATCGGTGGAAATAGCGCGATCTAATGTTTTATTTAATTTTAAATTTGCTTGGCTAACGTAGGTGTAAACAACTTGAAAGTTCAGGGGCGTTGGCGGCAGTGCATAGCGTTCTAAGAACATACACACTTGAGTCATTTTCTCTTGAGCAATAGCCATGGAATCATGGAACATCATTATTTAATACCAACTAAGTACGCATCAATGCTTAATTTATAATTTCATTCCATGAGTCGATTGTGCGTCCAAGCTTTTTTATTATTTTTTACTACTGTATTCGTTATAACTGCTATTAAAAAGCAAAAATAGGGCCAAGGGAACTTAAATTTTACTTTAGTCGCTTAATAGCTGCTTTTCTCATCAATTAGGCTTGTTTTTAGCTCATTTAATAGGATTGATCGTTTAATAAATACTTTTTTAAAACTGTACTTTTAGAGTCGATTTTTATTTAAAACTTCATCTTACAGTGGTGGTTTTAGTAATAAGGTAAAGGCACGTTATAAAGAGACGCTATTGCAAATGCGCCTGATAGCGCAGTGTAATAGCAATATGCTGTTATCATAGCTTGCCCTTTTATTGAATAAGCTTTAAGCCTGGTAGGGCGTTAACATCAACGATACTTGTCTCATTTACTTGCTATTTACTGAGTCTGCGATAGCTTTGTGAAATTCATTATCTGACTAAATTTTATTATGACGAATAATTTATTACTTAAGCCAATCCGCAATACACTTATCAGCATAACGCTTTTATGTACTTTAAGTGCCTGTCAAACAACAAACTATAACGCCGATAGTCAATTTACAGCGGTAGCAGATAGCATTGTCGATTACCGACAAAGTTCCAGCCCTTACGGCAACATTGAGGGTGTTAATGGTTACTTGTTAGCGAATTTATCGCCTGAGTTTTTAGAGCAGCAATACAATAGAAAAACTCAGTTTTTGGCTGAGCTAGACGCCATAGATGCAGCGTCACTCAGTGATGAAAACCAAATAAACTTCAGTATTATTCGCGCTCAAGTACAAAACAGCGTTGACGAATATGTATTTAATGCCCATTACATGCCGCTAACTTCTGAATACGGTTTTCATTCTGGCTTATCGTATATTGTAAACAGCAGCCAATATAAAACACTGCAAAATTATCAAACTTATTTAGCACGTTTGGCTCAGGTCCCTCGCTTTTTTGAACAAAATATTTATTGGATGAAAAAAGGTCTTGAAACAGGTTTAACGCAACCTAAAGCGGTGCTTGAAGGGTACGAAGAATCAATATCAGCCTATATAGTTGAGGATGTTACAACGTCTGAATTTTATAAACCTTTTTTAAAAAATAACGCAGGCTTGCCAGAGGGTGAATTTAAATCACTTCAGCAACAGGCGCAGTCGGTAATAAAAGATAAAGTAATTGAATCATATAAAAATTATTTAGCTTTTTTTACACAGGAGTATCGCCCCGGTGCGCGCACTTCGATAGGTATTTCAAATACCCCAAACGGCGAATCGTTTTATAAAAATAGAGCTAAATATTACACCACTACTGAGATGACCCCTAAAGAGATACACGAGCTGGGGTTAAAAGAAGTTGCACGCATTCGCGGCGAAATGGAAGCAATTATAAAAGAAGTCGAGTTTGAGGGAACATTTGCAGAGTTCATTCACTTTTTACGAACCGATCCACAATTTTATGCAGCCACACCAGAGCAACTACTTAAAGAAGCAGCATACATAGCAAAAAAAATGGACGCACAACTGCCTAAGCTGTTTCATACTTTGCCTCGTAAACCGTATGGTGTTGCGCCGGTACCCGCGAGCATAGCGCCCAAATACACAACGGGTCGCTACTCAGGGTCAAATAGAGATGATGAGGCGGGCTATTATTGGGTAAATACGTACGCACTTGATAAACGCCCACTGTATGTATTAGAAGCGCTCACTTTGCACGAAGCGGTACCGGGTCATCATTTACAAATATCATTGAATGCAGAATTAGAAACCTTGCCACGTTATCGTCGAGATGCGTATTTATCGGCATTCGGTGAAGGTTGGGGGCTTTACTCTGAGTACTTAGGCATTGAAGCGGGCTTTTATCAAAGTCCATATAGCCGATTTGGTCGTTTAACTTACGAAATGTGGCGAGCTGCTCGTTTAGTGGTAGACACCGGTATGCACATGTATGGTTGGAGCAGAGCGCGCGCTATGCAGTTTATGAGCGAAAATACAGCGTTGTCGTTACACAATGTGAAAACCGAAACCGATCGCTATATAACTTGGCCTGGCCAAGCACTGTCATACAAAATTGGCGAGCTTACGATTAAACGTTTACGTAAAGAGGCTGAGCAAGCACTTGGGCAAAGTTTCGATATTAGGGAGTTCCACCATCAGGTATTACGCCATGGCTCTGTCCCTTTATCAGTTTTAGAGGCGCAAGTACGTTTATATATTAATGAAGAGTTAGCCAAACAGAAGAGTTAACTTACAGATGGTTAATTCTTGAATGCATAAAAGTGTTATGTCATTTTGGATATAGCACTTTTTTATTTTTACAGCAGCGGATCACCAATGAACAACTTTATAATGTTTAGTATTGACGTATTTGCGAGTCTATTTATTGTTTTTTTAGGCTTATTAGTTTTAATTGTGGCTGTTTTTTATATCCGCGATGTTACACAAACAAAGCATGCAATTAGACGAAATTACCCTGTAATTGGACGCTTTAGGTATTTTTTTGAACGTCAAGGCGAGTTTTTTAGACAATACTTTTTTGCCCTCGACAGGGAAGAAATGCCTTTTAATCGTGCCGAACGTAGTTGGGTTTATCGCGCTGCAAAAAATGTAGACCGTACCGCGGCATTTGGATCTACACAAAGCTTGGAGGTCACAGGTACAGTAATGTTTATGAACTGCGCCTTCCCTACGCTTGATGAAGAAGCGCTTGCGCCAAGTGAAGTAACGCTTGGTCCCTATTGCCAAACACCTTATTCAACCAATTCTTTATTTAACGTATCGGGAATGAGCTTTGGTGCGCTATCCAAGCCCGCTGTGCGTGCTCTTTCTAAAGGGGCAAAGCTCGCTGGCTGTTGGATGAACACGGGTGAGGGGGGCTTGAGCCCTTATCATCTTGAAGGGGGGGCCGATTTAGTTTTTCAAATTGGTACTGCTAAATACGGGGTACGCGATGAAAATGGCCAGCTCAGTATCGAAAAACTCAAACAGATTGCAGCACACGAGCAGGTTAAAATGTTTGAGCTTAAAATGAGTCAAGGTGCTAAACCCGGTAAGGGAGGCATGCTTCCTGGGCGCAAAGTGAATGCTGAAATAGCAAAAATACGCGGTATTCCTGAGGGCGAAGATTCTATTAGTCCCAATGGGCACCCTGAAATTAAAAACCCCAGTGATATTCTCGATATGATTGCGACGGTACGAAATACCACAGGTAAACCAACTGGCTTTAAGGCTGTTATTGGTGCGTATGGCTGGTTAGAAACCTTATTTGCTGAAATAAATCACCGTGGTATTGAGTCGGCTCCTGATTTTATTACCATTGATAGTGCTGACGGTGGAACCGGCGCTGCTCCTCAGCCCTTAATGGATTCTGTGGGATTACCGCTTCGTGAAAGTTTACCGCTAGTAGTCAATATGCTTGAAAAACACGGACTGCGTGATCGCGTTAAAATCATTGTTTCGGGTAAGCTTATTGTGCCTTCTAAGGTTGCATGGGCGTTAGCGCTTGGGGCCGATTTTGTTGTGTCGGCTCGCGGACATATGTTTGCATTAGGGTGTATTCAAGCAATGCAATGTAACAAAGATTCTTGCCCAACCGGTATTACTACTCATAACGAACGCTTGCAGCGCGGTTTAAACGTTGCGGATAAAGCGCAGCGAGTGGCTAACTACAATAAGTATATTCACTATGGCGCGGGGCTTATTGCTCACTCATGCGGTGTAACAAGTGCACGAGAGCTTAAACGCGAACATGTGCGTATAGTTCAAGAAAGTGGCCTTTCGGAGCCATTAGATAAAATTTACGAAAATTATAAGTAGGTTAAAATAAACAGATGTAATAGGTGCGTGTTTATTTTGAGTGGTTCCAAAAATGAAGTAAGGAAAGCGTGTGTTCAATAGTAAATTACCTGACGTTGGTGTGAGTATATTTAGCCAAATGAGTGAGCTGGCGAATCAGTTCTCTGCAATTAACCTTTCGCAGGGGTTTCCTGAGTTCGACACACCAAACTTTTTAAAAAGTCAGATTACTCATTATGTTCAACATGGTGTTAATCAATATTCTCCTTCAAGTGGTGTACCTAAATTACAGCAGCAAATTGCAAGTTTGATACAAAAAAAATACGCTACAGAGCTTAATGCTGCAAAGCAAATAACCATCACATCGGGGGCAACCGAAGCTCTTTTTGTTGCCATTCAAACAATAGTTCGCCCAAACGACGAAGTCATCGTATTTGACCCAGCTTATGACGCTTATAAACCCGCGATTGAGCTTGCAGGCGGGAGGTCCGTACATATTGCATTAAAGGCCCCCGACTATACGATTAACTGGCGTACGGTAGAGCAAAAAATTACAAAGCACACCCGCGCTATTGTTATAAACACGCCTCATAATCCAACCGCTAAAGTGATAACTCAGCAAGACATTACAGAGCTTAAAAGGTTGGTTGGTACTTACAAGCTATATATTGTAAGCGATGAGGTGTATGAGCATATTGCATTTGATGGGCAACCACATTTAAGTGTATTACGAGATAAAGAACTGTTAGCTCAAAGTTTTGTTATTTCGAGCTTTGGTAAAACATTTCATTGTACAGGTTGGAAAATGGGTTATTGCATTGCCCCTGAACATTTAGCGAGCGAGTTTAGAAAAATTCATCAATATGTGACCTTTTCTAGCTTCACACCTGCTCAGCATGCATTGGCCGACATGTTAGAACAACAAAGCGAGCATGTAGATTCGCTCAGTGATTTTTATCAACAAAAGCGCGATTTACTTATACGTCATTTATTCGGCAGTCGATTTACAGTTTTACCAAGCCAAGGAACCTACTTTTTATTGTTAGATTATAGTGATGTATCTGATTTAAACGATGTTGAATTTTGCCATTGGCTAGTTGAACAAGCAGGTGTTGCGGCAATACCTTTAAGTGTTTTTTATCAAACGCCACCGGGTGATAAAGTTATCCGCTTATGTTTTGCAAAAAATGATGAAACCCTAAAAGAGGCAGCCCATATTTTATGTCAACTTTAACGCTTACATTGATGCAAAGCTCTCTTCACTGGCTTGATAAAAGCGCTAATTTAGCGATGCTTGATAAGCAGCTAGAGGCGCTAACAGAAAAGCCTGACCTTATTTTATTACCTGAAACGTTTGCCACTGGTTTTGCTATAAACCTTGACTGCGCGGAGCCAGAAAATGGCTTGGTGCTTACGTGGTTAAAACAACAAGCAAAAAAACATAATGCAGTGATTGCTGGGTCGGTGCTGGTGGCGCAAGGTAATAAAAAAGCCAACCGCTTTTATTGGGTAAAAGCATGTGGTGAAGTGATCTATTATGATAAACGCCATCTATTTCGCTTAGGAAATGAGGGAGACTATGTACTAGCAGGAAGTGAGCGAAAAGTGTTTGAAATTAATGACTTTAAACTATTACCGCAGGTGTGCTACGACCTGCGTTTTCCGGTGTTTCAGCGCAATAAAAATGACTACGACATAATGGTAAATGTAGCAAATTGGCCAGCGGTGCGACGCCCCGTTTGGGATACATTATTGGCAGCTCGTGCAATAGAAAATTTATGTTATGTGGTAGGGGTTAACCGTATAGGCGACGATGGCAATGGTGTTGCTCACAATGGTGGCACTGCAGTTTATAATTTTAAGGGAGAGGCATTAGCTAAGGCGGCCGATAACACAGAGCAGTTAGTAACAGTGACACTTGAAAAAAAACATTTAGAGGCTTTTAAAGCGGCTTTCCCTGCTTATTTAGATGCTGATACGTTTACTCTGACTTAAATCATCTTCACATAGCACTAAACATATTAAGTGTTAAAATAGACGCTATTACATTGATTGGCGGCTAATTAGCAATATGAACACTTTAATCACTCCTGTTATTTTAGCTGGTGGTATTGGCTCTAGGTTGTGGCCTTTGTCGCGCCAAGCAATGCCTAAGCAATTTTTGCCACTTTTGAATAATGAAAACTCATTATTGCAAAATACATTAAGTCGCGTCTCTGGGGCTGAGTTTTCACAGCCAATTTTAGTGTGTAATGAACAGCACCGGTTTATTGCTAAAGAGCAAAGTAGTGCAGCTAATGTGTTTGGGTTGATACTAGAGCCTACAGGTAAAAATACGGCTCCTGCTATTGCACTTGCTGCCCATTACGCAATTCAAAGTGGGCTTAAAGGTCCTATGTTGGTGATGCCTGCTGATCATCATATAAAGGATTTTTCTCCGCTAACATCACAAATAAACGATGCTGTAACACTTGCAGAGCAAGGAAAGTTGGTTACTTTTTCAATTACACCTTCAATGGCCCACACTGGGTTTGGGTATATAAAGCAAGGCAGTAAAATTTCAGGCTCAAACTGTTTTGAAGTGGCCGAGTTTAAAGAAAAGCCAAACCTAGCTACGGCGCAAAAATACTTAGCTGAAGGCGGTTATAGTTGGAATAGCGGCATGTTTTTATTTACGCCACGTGCTTATTTAAATGAGCTTGAACGTTTTGCGCCAAAAATAGCGCACAGCGTGAAGATGGCTTCTCATTTTTCACATGACTTAGGTTTTACTAGGCCCGATAGTGAACCGCTTGAGTTTTGCCCAAGTGACTCAATTGATTATGCTATTTTAGAGCGTAGTAATAATGTTGCTGTTATGCCTGTAGCACTTAAATGGAATGATGTGGGCAGCTTTAGTGCGCTTGCTAGCCTTACTAAGCAAGATGCACACGGTAATAATGAAAACCAAAACCATACTGCACAAAACAGTACCAATAATTTTGTTATTAGCGAACACGACCATAGTATCGCTACGCTTGGCGTAAGTGATTTAGCCATTATTCACACCCACGACGCCACACTGGTTGCCGATAAAAATAAGCTCGATGGCTTACCTTTATTACTTAAACAATTAGCACTGAGCCAAAGCGATAAACTCAACCACCATCAGGTTGTGTATCGTCCATGGGGTAACTACCGCACTTTGGTTGAAGGTAGTGGTTTTAAAGTTAAAAAAATAACCGTTAATAGCGGTGCTAAACTTTCGACGCAGCGCCATCAGCATCGTGCAGAGCATTGGGT
>Ga0207891_1000543_pt1 | contig 24306 bp, 25 predicted proteins | sample LinPmetageLP50_FD_184061 | JGI IMG/M metagenome (GOLD analysis project Ga0207891, IMG submission 184061) | Marine viral communities from the Pacific Ocean - LP-50 (SPAdes) | ecosystem: Environmental > Aquatic > Marine > Oceanic | place: Pacific Ocean | collected 2011-08-27 | reverse complement strand
ATTTGGTGAACACTTCCCAACCCGCGCCTACGCCATGACCGAACGTCCGGCCTCTGATTTTACCCAAGGCCCACTGGTAGAAACAGGCCGTGCCCAAGACGTCAGCATCGAAGGCCCAGGTTGGTTCGCCGTTGTCGGCCCCGACGGTAACGAAGCCTACACCCGCGCAGGCGATTTAAGTGTCGATCCCAACGGCAGGCTCATCACCGGCACCGGCCTACAACTTCTCGGTGATGGCGGCCCAGTCGTACTGCCAGAATACGAAAAAATAGAAATCAGTCGCGCGGGCATTGTCACCGTACAACCCACGGGCGAAGTACCTTCAGCCGTTGCTGAACCCGTACAACTAAAACTTGTAAATCCAGATATGCAATTGCTAGAAAAAGGTGAAGATGGCCTGTTTCGCTTTCGTGACCCAGCCGTCACTCAAGCACCAGCCGACCCCAATATCACCTTAGTAAATGGCTTTATCGAAGGCAGCAACGTCAACGCAGTCACCGAATTAACCAGCTTGATCTCGCTCAATCGACAGTACGAAATGCAAGTGAAGCTAATGAAAAGCGCCGACGAAATAAGCGCAGCCACCACACAAATACTGTCGAATCAGTAATAGGAGCTAACCAATGCTAAATTCACTATGGGTAAGCAAAACCGGCCTCGAAGCACAAGACTTGGCACTGACAACCGTGTCGAACAACCTTGCCAACGTATCGACCACCGGCTTTAAAAAAGACCGCCCCGTGTTTGAAGATTTGTTATATCAAATACAACGTCAACCGGGCGCCAACTCATCCGCCGACAGCCGTCTGCCATCCGGCCTGCAACTGGGTACCGGTGTGCGCACAGCCGGAACACAAAAAATATTTACCACCGGCTCACTACAGCTAACCGATCAGCCGTTAGACATGGCCATTAATGGACGTGGATTTTTTCAAATTCAAATGCCCGACGGCAATATTGGCTACAGTCGCGACGGCACATTTCATATCAACGCCGACGGTACCATCGTTAACGTCAACGGCTACCCGTTAGAGCCACAAATCGACATCCCAGACCAAACCAACCAGCTCACCATTAGCAAAGATGGCATCGTACAAGCCACCTTATTTGGTGACCCAACACCGCAACAACTCGGTCAAATTGAAACCGTCGATTTTATTAATCCCGCCGGTTTACAAGCCGCAGGTGGCAACTTATTTCTTGAAACCGCCGCCAGTGGCGCACCACAAGGTGGAACGCCCAACAACGACGGCTTCGGCACCATAGAACAAGGCGCACTCGAAAACTCCAACGTCGAAGTTGTAGAAGAACTCGTGAAAATGATCACCGTTCAACGCGCCTACGAAATGAACTCAAAAGTCGTCTCCGCAGCCGATCAAATGCTGCAATTCCTGACGCAAAACGTATAGCAGATTAGGAGGTGCCTTATGTGGCGCATCGCATCAATACTCGTTATTTTATTGCCAGCCTGCACGTCCGTTCCCATGGAGCGCGACGTATTTCCAGACGATCCAGACTTCGCCCCTGTATCCGCGCAAAGCCTAGCGCCACCACCTAATGCCAACGGCTCGCTGTATCAGGCGCGCTACAGCCTAGGTTTATACACCGACCAGCAAGCCACCCGTGTCGGCGACATCATTACCGTGATATTCGACGAACAATATCAATCGAGTAAATCCGCCGCCACCAACGCCGACAAATCATCGACCAACGACCTCGCCGTACCGAGTTTAATGGGCACAGTACCAGGATTTAAAAACTTAAATCTCGATACCAGCACCTCCGCTAGTCGCAATTTTAGTGGAAAAGGCGAAGCCGACCGTTCGAATAGTTTAAGCGGCCAAATAACCGTATCCGTTGCTGAAATATTACCGAACGGAATATTAAGAATTCGTGGCGAAAAATGGTTAACCCTAAGCGAAGGCGAAGAATATATTCGCATCCAAGGACTCGTCCGCCCGGCCGACATCACCCCAGATAACACCGTCGCCTCTAGCAAAGTCGCCGACGCACGTATCTCATTTGGCGGACGTGGAGCGCTTAACAACTCCACCAAACAAGGCTGGGCCGACCGTATATTAACCTCACCTTGGTGGCCGTTTTAACTAATCGCGACTACGAACAAAAAGCGTTCGTTGAATCGCTCCTACAGAATACCGTTCGTTGAATATGTAGGAAGTACTCAAGGTAAAACTGTAGGAGGTAATCAAGGTAAAACTGTAGGAGGTACTCAAGGTAAAACTGTAGGAGGTACTCAAGGTAAAACTGTAGGAGGTACTCAAGGTAAAACTGTAGGAGGTACTCAGGGAGCGAAGCGAGCAGTGCCGACGAGGATAAGTATTGATGATCTTCACAGATCACATCGCGACTACGAACAAAAAGCGTTCGTTGAATCGCTCCTACAGAATATCGTTCATTGAACATGTAGGAGGTACTCAAGGTAAAACTGTAGGAGGTACTCAGGGAGCGAAGCGAGCAGTGCCGACGAGGATAAGTATTGATGATCTTCACAGATCACATCGCGACTACGAACAAAAAGCGTTCGTTGAATCGCTCCTACAAGAATAAATCATTACTCAATCTGCACGAACCTTCTTGAAATTGAATCACTATTAAATTAAAACGATGAATAGGGACATAAATTCAAGGATTGAATATGCTCAAAGGGCACTCTAATTTACGCAAAGGCCGATTTTCAGAGCCTGGCCGCATTTATCTTGTAACGGCCACGACCAACGACCGCACACCAATATTCTCTGATCCTAAATACGCAATTCCAACCTGTAGGTTTTTTACTAAACCAACCTCATTATTAGGTAATTCACTATTAAGTTGGGTGTTAATGCCTGACCACATCCACTGGCTAATAGAACTCGGTGAGAATGGCGATCTCAGTAAAACCATACAGCTACTTAAATCAGGTTCAGCACGAATAATTCGAGAGCGTGGGTACGGGAATAAAGTATGGGCCCCCGCATTTCATGATCGAGCGATACGTAAAGACGAAGATCTTAAACAAGCAGCGCGATATATCGTAGCCAATCCGCTGAGGGCTGGCCTGGTGAAGCGACTCGGCGATTATCCTTACTGGGATGCCGTTTGGTTGTAATCACCCCAGCATCGCGACTACGAACAAAAAGCGTTCGTTGAATCGCTCCTGCAGAACACCGTTCGTTGAATATGTAGGAAGTACTCAGGGCTAAACGGTAGAAGGTACTCAAGGTAAAACTGTAGGAGGTATTCAGGGCTAAACTGTAGGAGGTACTCAGGGAGCGAAGCGAGCAGTGCCGATGAGGATGAATATTGATGACCTTCACAGATCACATCGCGACTACGAACAAAAAGCGTTCGTTGAATCGCTCCTACAGAACACCGTTGGTTGAATATGTAGGAAGTACTCAGGGCCAAACTGTAGGAGGTACTCAGGGAGCGAAGCGAGCAGTGCCGATATTTGACACAGCCAGAAAAAAACCACCGCAAGCGGTGGTCAAGGAGTGGAGCCCTCAGAAAATCGTTTTAGTGCTGCAATATTTGACGATAACGATTAAGCTTATTTTGCCCTTGGTTATGTTCGACAATTTGTTTTTGCTCGTCCTGCAGTTGTTCTAGTAAACCTTGCTCTTCTTGCAGTAAATCTTCTAAAAATACCTGTTGTTCGCTGGTTAAATTAATCAGGTCGTTTATTTCGGCAAACCATTCTTGCATTAGTTCATTACGTTTATTAATTCGTTCTTCTACGCCTTCTTTAACGCCTTGGCGAATTAATGAGCGCAGTTCCAGCGAGAGATTTTTCACCTGTACGAACAGATCTTTTTTCATATGACAATTAACTCCGCTTTAAGCGCACCGGCTTGTTTCATTGCTTCAAGTATAGCCATTAAATCACCAGGCGCTGCGCCAACTTCATTAACTGCTTTGACGATATCGTCCAGCGATACGCCTGGACCAAATTTAAACATACGGCTGTCTGCGCCGTTGTCGATATTGATGTTGGTTTGAGGTACGACGACGGTTTCGCCTTCGGCTAAGGCATTAGGCTGAGAGACAGCAAAATCTTCGGTAATAGTAACGGTTAAGCTACCGTGGGTGACGGCTACGGGCTCGATCATTACGTTTTGGCCAATCACGATGGTGCCGGTGCGCGAGTTAATAATAACTTTGGCGCGTTCTTTTCCGGTTTCTACCACTAGATTTTCAATAACGGATAAATAAGCAACGCGCTGGCTTGTATCTCGTGGGGCGCTTACGCGAATTGAGGTAGCATCGAGCGCTTCTGCGGTATTTGGGCCAAGCATGTCATTAATTTTATCGACCAAAGCACGCGCGGTGGTGAAATCGGGTTGGTCTAAATTAAAAATTAAACTATCGCCACGAGCGAAATTATTAGGTACTGCTTGTTCAACGGAGGCGCCATTTGGAATTCGCCCTACGCTCGGCACGTTTACTTTAATACTTGAGCCGTCGTTACCTTCAGCACCAAACCCGCCAACCACTAAATTACCCTGTGCAACGGCGTAAATATTACCGTCTGCACCTTTGAGCGGTGTAAAGAGTAAGGCGCCACCGCGTAAGCTTTTAGCATTGCCTAATGATGCTACGGTGACGTCTACGCGTTGTCCGGGTTTTGCGAACGGTGGTAAATCGGCGGTAACCGACACAGCAGCAACGTTTTTAAGTTTTGGATCAGTGCCTACTGGTAAAGTGATGCCGAATTCACTCATCATATTGAGGAAGGTTTGAGTGGTGAACGGTGCTTTGTCACCGGTGCCGTCAAGGCCCACGACGAGGCCATAGCCGACGAGTTGATTGCTACGAACACCAGAGATGCTGGTGATGTCTTTGATTCGCTCTGCGTAGGCCGTTGAGGCTGTTAGCAGTACGAGCATGACTGATAATTGACGCCAGATTTTCATTTTTATACCTGTTTTATCGGCAACAGCGCCGTTTTTTCCTCAATTACAGGTATGTATGCAGAAGGTGTGCCTATTCCTTACGTGTATTACAGATTCAAACATACCGTCTTGCCGTAGGAGCGATTCAACGAACGTATTTTGTTCGTAGTCGCGATAAATCGGCACTGCTCGCTTCGCTCCCTGAGTACCTCCTACAGATATTCCTGAGTACCTCCTACAGATATTCCTGGGTATCATCCATACATTCAAAATATATTATCTTGCCGTAGGAGCGATTCAACGAACGTATTTTGTTCGTAGTCGCGATAAATCGGCTCTGCTCGCTTCGCTCCCTGAGTACCTCCTACAGATATTCCTGAGTATCATCTATACATTCAAAATATATTATCTTCCCGTAGGAGCGATTCAACGAGCGTATTTTGTTCGTAGTCGCGATAAATCGGCACTGCTCGCTTCGCTCCCTGAGTACCTCCTACAGATATTCCTGGGTATCATCCATACATTCAAAATATATTATCTTGCCGTAGGAGCGATTCAACGAACGTATTTTGTTCGTAGCCGCGAAACCATCCTCCTCAAACTTGGCAAACTCTTTGCAATCTCCATTATAAAGGAGATTGTTATGATCCAAACCCAAACCAACGCTGCTAATGTTTTTACCGATCTGAATGGCCTTCAGGGCATCCGTAAGCTCGGAAAAGAAGACAAAGGCGCGGCATTAATGGAAGTCGCGAAACAGTTCGAGTCGATGTTTATCGGCATGATGCTGTCGTCTATGCGTGACGCGGGTAAGGTATTTTCCGAAGACAATATGTTCTCGTCTCCAGAGTCTGATTTTTATCAAAATATGTACGACGATCAGATGTCTGTATCGCTGACAGCGGGGCAGGGCACGGGTTTGGCCGAGGTGATACACCGTCAGCTCATGGTTCAGTACGGTGAGAACGGCGAAGAAAAACCGCTCGATTTCTCTAAATTAAACGACCGTCGTCAGTCCACGTCATTGGCTTATGCAATTAAAAAAGTTGATGAAGAATTAGAGCAAATCAAAGAAGACAGCAGCGCAGCCGCCAGCGCAAATCAAGATGCGCCCAATAGCGAAAATACCACAGCAATCGTTGCTAGCGGCGTTGGCAGTAAGGGGCAACAGTTTGCCACGCCTGCGGAGTTCGTTGCCGCTTTGTATCCACTCGCAGAAAAAGTCGGCGGTGATTTAGGTGTTGATCCAAAAGCCATCGTAGCGCAAGCGGCGCTCGAAACTGGCTGGGGTAAGTACATGATTGCCGATGAACAAGGCAACACCAGCCATAACCTATTTGGTATTAAAGCCGATCCTCGTTGGGATGGCAGCAAAGTAGAAGTCACTACTCATGAATTCCGTAACGGCGTTCGCGTAAACGAGCGCGCTGAATTCCGCTCATACGCCTCATTAGAAGAAGGCGTGCAAGATTACGCTAACTTCCTACGTTCGGCTTCACGTTATCAAGATGCCCTAGATCAACAATTATCGGCTGGCGAATACGGCCATGCATTACAACAATCCGGTTATGCGACCGACCCGCAGTATGGCGCAAAAATCGAACGAATTTCAGACAGTGAATTACTCAATACCGTGCTGAAACAAGCACTCAATAATTCGCCAACTGAAATTTCGTCCACCGCCACACCGTCGGCAGGAGAATAATCATGGGCGATATTTTAAGTGTTGGTATTTCAGGTTTAAAAGCGCACCAAGCTGCGTTAACCATTACCGGTAACAACATTACCAACGCCGGAACCGAAGGTTATAGCCGCCAAGAAGTTAGCTTTGGCGAAAACGATTCCCAGTTTTCTGCCGGTGTATGGGTAGGTTCGGGCGTTAATGTCGATTCTGTTCGTCGCGTCTACGACCAATTTTTAACCGAACAAGTACGCCTTGATACCTCCACATTTAACGAATTTAACGCGCTCGCGGTAAACGCCTCACAAATCGACAGCCTACTGGCCGATGCGGGCACAGGTTTACAACCGGGTTTAGAAAATTTATTTGGTGCCTTGCAATCATCGGTTGACGATCCATCATCGCTCGCCGCTCGTGAAGTAGTCATCAGCGAAGCCAACAGCTTAATCGACCGCTTTACTACCATCTCAGATCGTTTAAATGCTCAAAACGACATTATTAACGGCCAAATGGAAGTCATTGCCGGTGAAATTACCACCATTGCCGAAGCCATCGCCGAGCTCAACGAACAAATCTCGTTTGCTACCGCATCAGCTCAAGGTAACGAACCCAGCGAAATGCTCGATCAGCGCGACCGCCTATTAAAACAATTGTCTGAGTACGTAGAAGTGAACGTCGTCGAACAAGACGGTTCATCGATCAACGTATTTATTGGTAATGGCCAGTCGTTAGTGATTGGTAATGATTTTAACGAAGTATTTACCGACATTGGTGCCAACGACCCATCCCGTGTTGATATATATTTTCGTAAAGGAAATTCCGTGCAAAACGTCACCCGTGAAATTACCGGTGGACAGCTTGGCGGTATTCTAGATTTCCGCGAACAAGTACTTGATCCTACTATGAATGGTCTTGGTCGCATCGCGCTCACCATAGCGCAAACAATGAACGACCAGCATAAATTAGGTATCGACTACGATGGCTTAAAAGGTGAAAACTTTTTTGAAGACATTAACGATCCATTAAAAACTTACGAGCGTGTATTGGGTGATCGTAACAATGCCCAACCGAACGACCGCATTATGTCGGTACATATTATCGACGCTGGTGAACTCACAACCAGCGACTACGAAGTCGAATTCCCAGGGCCAGACGACTTCACCTACCGCATAAAACGCTTAAGTGACAATAAAATATTAGAAACCAACTCCCTTAGTGGCGGCTTTCCCGACAGTATCGAAGTCGATGGTTTTGAAATTCGTTTTGAAAGTGGTTCGTTTCAAAAAGGCGACAACTTCTTACTGACACCAACGCGTAACGAAGCCGCAAAAATAGACATGAACATCACCCGCGCTGAGCAATTAGCGCTGGCGTCTCCTATTGTTACCGATGCAGCCATTGGTAACCGTGGTAGTGGTGAAATAACCCAAGGTGAAGTTTACGACACCAACACCACCTATCTAATGAATGAAGGCGAACTCGACCCGCCACTCATTATTCGATTTACATCGCCAACCACCTACGACGTATTGGACAACACCGACCCGGGTAATCCGATACCATTATTTCCACCATTAATGAACCAAACCTTTGTGCCCGGTATTAGCAACTCCATGTTGCCAGCCGACGAAGGCAAAACTGCATTTACCAGTTTTGGTGGCGTACTACCGACAAAGCCAACCTATCAGGCGGCATCCCCCGCTGCGATAGTCGACTCAGTTAATGGTTTCTTTCCAGAACGTATTGGTATCAGCTATACCAATCCAACGACCGGAAAAGTAACCACACAGCCCACATTAATTACCTCAATAAATGCTTCTGCAAAAGAAATTGCCCAAGCATTAAGTAAGCGCGACGGGGTAGAAGCATCGGCGCGTACCACCGTCGAAATAACCGGAATTACCAACGATCCTAACCCCTTCCAAGACATGGTAATTAGCGTTAATGGTATCGTGCTTACCGACACACTTGGCCCTAATCAAACCAAATACTCCAGCGGCTACCCAGAAGAAGTCCCAGATCCTATTACTCTTGATTTCTTAGCCGAACGAATTAACGCCAACATCGACTTTCAAGATCAAGGCTTAGTCGCACGCAGCGACGGCGCTAAACTAACCATTATTTCGCTCGATGGTGAAGACGTTAACCTAGAAATTACCGGTGATGTAGGAGACGGATTTTCCGTAGGCAACGGCGAATATACCGACCTTCGTGAAACCGGTAATGCCACCTTTACCGCACTGAGTGAATACGAAGGCTACGATTTTAGCGAAGGCGGGCCGTATACCTACGAATTTGACGTACCGGGGCAGGGCACTTTTAGTATCGAAATGACCGGCACTTACGCCACTGGTGATGAACTGCTTGACGGTATTCGAACCGAACTCGAAAACTCCGGTTACGTATTTTCAGGCAACCTAGACGTCGGCATTAACGAACGTGGAAAAATCAGCTTTACGCCGCGCTTAGAAATGAACGCAACCGGCATTAATGGCTCATCCAAGCTCACTATGGGTGGGCAATTAAAAGTCGTGCTCGACGAAAATTACAGCCTTAGCATTGCACCGCCGGGCAATAATTTATTCGACACCAACCCCGTCGGCGAACCCGTGCATTTTGGTTTTGACGTTAATGTATCGGGCTTAGCACAGGCCGGAGATGAATTTACCATCGAATTTAATACCGATGGTACCTCCGATAGTCGTAACGGATCGTCAATGGCCGCGTTGCAAACAAAAGACTCTATTAGCGGAAATACCAGTTATACCGAAGCTTACGCACGCTTAGTAGAAGTCGTAGGCTCAGTAACCAGCCGGTCGCAAATTAACCGCGACTCCGCCGAAGTATTATTGCGCAACTCGCAAAATGCAGTCGACAGTAACTCCGGCGTAAACCTTGATGAAGAAGCAGCAGCCCTAATTAAATACGAATTGGCCTACAACGCCAGCGCGCAGGTAATTCAGGTGGCACGGCAAATCTTCGACACATTAATTAGCACATTCCGATAGGAGCAGATTATGCGCGTCGCAACTTTGCAGTCATTTAATAGCGGCTTAAACTCGATATTGGATAACCAATCATCAGTTAATAAAACCCAGCAACAAGTATCTTCGGGTCGCCGTGTTTTAACTCCGGCTGATGATCCTATTGCCTCGACTAAAATTTTACAGTTGCAGCAAGATATCGCTCAGCGGGATCAATACGACCGCAATATGACCGCGGCAGAAAACCGCCTAAAACTCGAAGAAGCAACCTTATCCTCGATAACCGACAACCTAACACGGCTGCAAGAACTCACCGTCAATGCCGGTGGTGGTACACTCACGCAAACCGACCGCCAAGCAATTGGCTCAGAAATTAATCAGCTAGAAAAAAGCCTCGCTAGCTTATTTAATACCCGTGATCCCAACGGTGAATTTATTTTTGCTGGATTTAAAGGAAAAAATCCACCATTCGAACAACAAGCTAACGGTCGCTATGCCTATAAAGGCGACGAAGGGCAACGGTTTTTATCCATAGGCGACACCACCAACGTTGCTACCGGTGATAGCGGTAAATCATTGTTTATCGACGTACGTGCCGCTAAAAATACGTTTACCACACAAATAAATCCATTAAATACCGGTGATGCTCAAGTGAATGCAGGGTTTGTAGTCGACGAAGAAGCCTACGCCGACTTCTATCCCGACGACATCATCATAACGTTTAACCAAGAATCCGCCATCAGCCCACCAGGGCCAAATTACACCGCACGCAGAGCCTCTGATAACCACGTTATCGAAGGCAAAGTAAATGTCGGCTACACAGGCTCGAAAGACATCGTAGTCGCAGGCGTCAGCATGACAGTGTATGGCAACCCAGAACCCGGCGACGAAGTGCTGGCAAAATCAACACCCAAGCAAAGTATCACCGACACCGTATTTCGCTTACGCCAAGGACTGGACTCGCTGGAAGACAACCCAGAAGATTCAGCGACCCTAGATATCTTGATCGAAGACACCCTAACCAACCTCGCATTTGCACAATCATCAATATCCGAAGTGCGTAGCCAAGTTGGCGCGCGATTAAACGTCATCGACAACACGCGTAATTTAAGCGACGACGTAAAATTAGTAAGCCAAGCGGTACTATCAGAATTATCAGACGTGGATTTTGCCGAAGCCGTCAGCAGGCTATCGCTGCAAACGTTTTTATTAGAAGCAGCGCAGCAAAGCTACACCACCATATCGCGATTATCCTTGTTTAATCAGTTGTAAGAGCGATTAACCGAATGTTTTTTTGTAGGGGCGATTAATTGAAAGCATTTTTTGTAGGAGCGACTCAACGAACGTATTTTGTTCGTAGTCGCGATAAGCAGTGATTCTATCAACACCGCCAATCGGCACTGCTCGCTGTCGCTCCCTGAGTACCTCCTACAGATTTCTTCAAATCTGATGAATCAATAATTCCTGTAGGAGCGACTCAACGAACGTATTTTATGTAGGAGCGACTCAACGAACGTATTTTGTTCGTAGTCGCGATAAGCAGTGATTCTATCAACACCGCCAATCGGCACTGCTCGCTGTCGCTCCCTGAGTACCTCCTACAGATTTCTGCAAATCTGATGAATCAATAATTCCTGTAGGAACGACTCAACGAACGCTTTTTATGTAGGAGCGACTCAACGAACGCTTTTTGTGTAGGAGTGACTCAACGAACGCTTTTTGTGTAGGAGCGACTCAACGAACGCTTTTTGTTCGTAGTCGCGACAGAACACCACTACAACTCTTTAATCACCAAATCATTACCAAGATACGCGCCGCGCTCGATATAAAACCGATTCCCCAACTGCAAATCACCGCCATTCACATTGTGCCCATGAATTAAATAATCAATTCCGTTCACCACGTGACGCGACTGGCACTGAAACTGGCTGCGTGACCAAATACACTTCTCTAACAACTTGGGCGTTAAATGCTCAAACTCTTGCCAATGTGAATGCGGATAATCAGCATGAATAATTCCGTAACGGCTACCGTCGCGGCCTTCTACCTCAATCGCCAATGGCAAGGCCTCAATCGCATCAAACCAATCATCCCACAGGGCAGGGGAGGTTTGCGTAATCCAATCACCGCCATGATTTAACCATGCCATACGATGACGGCTGCTTTTATAGCGCATACCGTTAATCATCAAATATTCATGATTACCGATCACCGAAAAAAACCAAGGCTCATTTAATAAATTAAGTGCCTCAGCCGACTCTGGCCCGCGATCAATTAAATCACCAACACAAATAACGCGATCTAAAGCAGAGTTAAAATTAAGAGCCGCCAACTGATCATGTAATTTAGTAACATGACCATGCAGATCACCCACCACAAAATCACGGCCTTGAGTGTTTTTTTCTAATTTGAGAAGTGTAGCTTTTAATTTCATCCGTTATGAGCGCTCCGGCTCCTCCTTATTTCAGGTGCCTTCTCCGATTTGTGTGGAGTCCACCTAGCCACTGCAGCTAAAGCTAGCAACAGCACAAACATATAGGCATTAGCAGGGATCTGAAGGTTAAAATCCACCGCAGAATGAATCAGCAATGCAATAATCCCCATACAAGCCCCGAATCCTACTCCTTTAAACAACTCACTGTTACGTTTAACCATCGCCATGATTGCCCACCACGCACTAATCAACACAGCCAGCGCCAACAATAGAAATGCCGGTAGTCCAAATTCAGCCATAAACTGCGCATGATCGTTGTGCGCATTGTTGTAAATACGGTCGGCCTTAATGTCATCCCTTTTATAAGCAGGATAACTATAAATAAAGGTGCCCGCCCCGATGCCCGCCAGTAAATGATCGCGGGCAATTTGCAAGGTATCGCGGGTTACCTCATCGCGACTCTCGGTTTCAGACGTTGTGTTTTGCAAACGCTCCGCCACTTTCTCAACACCAAAAAACGTACCCACAATCGCAATATCAATCACCAGCAAGCTCGATAATAGAATCGTCGTCGACAACGTCTTATTGCGCATCAACACCAAGGCCAAGCCACCGGTAATCATCAAACTGGCAAAAAATGCCGTATTACCCATGCGTGAGCGCGTAAGCACCAAGGCAATCACCATAATCGCCAGCAACAAACGCAACACCACCTTAGTGCTTAGCAACATGCGAACCAACTGACGCAAACGCTGGCGAAACGATCCGCGATACTGAGTAGACTGAGCCAACAACAGACCAATACCCAGTGCCAGCGCCATCTCTAAGTAGCCTGCCAAATGATTGCGGTTAATGTATGTACCCGTTGCCAAACCGCGATAGGCCGACTTCTCTATGAAAAAGCCCAACTCCCAACCAGTGAGCACCATCAGCGCACCAAAAACAGCCTGAAACGCAGCCGCCAACACCACAATCCAAATGGCCCGTGTTACCCGCCTGCGCGAATCTAAATTCAACAAAGCCAACGCAAAAAACGACGTAAGGCCAATGCCCTTTAACAAGCTTTGATACGTTTCAAAAACCGACACCGACGTCGGCCATAACCATTGGAAGAACACCCACACCTGCACCGCAGCCAACAACCCCAACACAGGCAAAGCACGCGTAAACGCAACAGGAAGAGTCAAAGAAGGAAGATGATTAACCGATTGAAATAACAAACGCTCGCGCAAATCCAACGCCAGCAACACCATCGCCGTAACAGCAAACCAAGGCCACACCCAATCAGCAGCACCACCAAAAGGAAGGGGAAGAATAAACAGCAACGCCTGAAAACAGCCCCAACGGGTCATAAATCATCCTTGTTGAAACAAAAAACGAATATTACCACGTAGGTAGGAATGTTCATCCTGTAGGAGCGAAACCCAACCTGTAGGAGCGAAACTTTTTCGCGATTGGCGTCGCGGATAAACGGAACGCCGCCCGGATCGCTCCTACGGTGCCTGATTTCCACCAAACAACAGCCAAAAAAAAACCCGGCGAACCGGGTTTTTTACACTCAACTACCTAAACTAATTAGCCGCGATTTGCAGGGCTGATAGCAGGTGGAGGAGTAGGAACAGTAGGAATCACAACAACTTGTGGAGGAGTAGTTGGCTGTGTATTCGTAGTGTTGTTGTTCGTTGTAGTAGTAGCAGCAGTGTTATTACCAGTTGGGTTACCAGCAGCAGTTGCAGCAGCAGACGCGATACCAGCAGATGCAACATCAGGAGAAACGCCAGAAGCCAATGCAGCAGCAGTAACGGTAGCAGCGTCAGCGCCAGAAGCAGAAGCACCCTGAACAGCAACAATCGAAGGAACGCCAGCAGCAGAAGCAGCAGAGATCACAGAAGAAAGTGAAACACCGTTAGCAGTAGCAGCAGAAGAAACAGCAGCAACCGCATCTGCTTGGCTTACGCCTTCAACAGAAAGAGTAGCAGCCATAACAGCGTTAACGTCGGCACCAGAAGCGAAAGCAACGTTTGCCGCAGCAGTCATTGCATCAGCAACAGAAACGCCAGCCGCTTGCATTTGAGCCATGATGTCAGCATCACAACCGCCGCCACAAGCAGCAGAAGCAGCCGCATAGGCTTCTTGTACAGACATACCGCTAGCCAAGTTAGCAGCAATATCAGAACCATTCACAGCATCTTCAGCTGATGCAGTCGTGAATGCAGCAGCAAGGAGAATCCCTGTAAGTAATTTACGCATAGTCTTTATCCTTACGTGTTAAAGCTTAATTTGTGACCATTCTATAGTGAGTATCAACAACTGCCAACACATGCTTACAAAAAAAGTTAGTTAAAGAAGGCCAAACGTCGGCAATGTCATAAACCTTACAAAATATTTAATGAACAAGGGTTATTTATAAGCCGAATGCACCCGTAGGAGCGACCCCCAACCCTGTAGGAGCGACTCAACGAACGCTTTTTGTTCGTAGTCGCGATCAACCCTGACCAATCGGCACTGCTCGCTGTCGCTCCCTAAGTACCTCCTACAGATTTCTTCAAATTTGATGAATCAATCTTTGCTGTAGGAGCGACTCAACGAACGTTTTTTGTGTAGGAGCGACTCAACGAACGCTTTTTGTTCGTAGTCGCGATCAACCCTGACCAATCGGCACTGCTCCCTGCCGCTCCCTGAGTACCTCCTACAGAACCCAGAACACCTCCTACAGAACCCAGAACACCTCCTACAACCCCCATTGAACACATTGACTGACTTACGTCTATTAACGCCACATTCCGGTGCATGCTTTGTTTCTTTCCCTGCCGTTCTTTAGTAATGTTCGCCCCTGTTACACGCCCTTACAAAATGCCAGTGGCCCAACGCCAAGGAGACCTACAATGACAGCAAGCAATATCGTATGGCACGCATCCGCCGTAACGAAGCAAACACGGTCGGCTCTTAACAAACAAAAGCCATGCGTATTATGGTTCACCGGTTATAGCGGTGCAGGTAAATCCACCATTGCCAACGCCGTAGAACAGCGCCTTGCCAGCCTCCAGCAACACACCTATTTATTAGATGGCGACAACGTTCGTCACGGCCTAAACAAAGACCTCGGCTTTACCGATGAGGCCCGAATAGAGAACATCCGTCGCATCGGCGAAGTCGCTAAACTCTTCGTAGACGCAGGCATCATCGTACTATCGGCATTTATTTCGCCATTCCGCGCCGAGCGTCAAATGGTGCGCGAACTAGTAGAAGAGGGCGAATTCATCGAAGTGTTCATGGACACCCCATTAGCCACCTGCGAACAACGCGACCCTAAGGGCCTTTACGTAAAAGCACGCGCAGGCGAAATTAAAAACTTCACGGGTATCGACTCCGACTACGAGCCGCCGATCAACCCAGAAGTAACGCTCGATACCTCAAGCATGAGCATCGACGAATGTGTAGAAATAGTACTAGCGCACCTAGCAAACGTTGGCGTGTTGCCTGAATACAGCGCAGCCTAAATAGCAGCGCGCAGCTTAAGGAATCATCTCATGGCAGATTATGATCTATTTAATGGCGATGCCGACGGCATATGCTCACTCGTGCAACTGCGACTAGCCGAACCACGAAACAGCACCCTAACTACCGGCATCAAGCGCGATATTAAATTGATGGGGCACATCCGCCCTGAAGCTGGCGACCGCATTACCGTGCTCGACGTTAGCATGGAGAAAAACCAAAAAGGTTTACATGCCGCCCTCGAAGCAGGCGCGACCGTATTTTATGCCGACCACCATCAAAGTGGCGACATCCCAGACCACCCAGCCCTTAGCGCCCACATTAATACCGCCTCGAATACCTGTACGGCATTAATTGTGGATTATTACCTAAAAGGTAAATACCGGGACTGGGCCATCGTAGCCGCCTACGGCGACAACATTACCCAAGTGGCCGAAGAGCTAGCCAACCAAGCAGGCTATAACACCGCACAAAAACTCATGCTCGAACAGCTGGGCGTAGGCATGAACTACAACGGCTATGGTGCCAGCCTAGACGACCTGTTTTATCACCCAGCCGAACTGTTCCGCATTGCCGTGCAATACGAAACTCCGTTCGACATGATCGAAACACGCCAAGACGTCTACCGCACCCTAACGGTCGGCTACCAAGAAGACATGGACAAAGGCCTAAGCATTACCCCATACAGCGAAACACACCCAGGTGAAGAAAAGGGTGCTGCCATGATGATACTGCCGAACGAACAATGGGCACGACGCATCAGCGGCGTACTCGGCAACGAATTGGCCAATCGCTTCCCTAATCGTGCTCATGCCATTCTTACCGAACTGCCAGAACCACTCACCGGCCCCGATGGTAAAACTGAAATGGCCTACCTAGTAAGCTTACGTGCCCCTAAAAACAACCTAACCGGTGCAGACACCATTGCCGTTAAGTTTGGCGGCGGTGGCCGTAAAGGCGCAGCCGGTATCGACGTATTAGCCACCGTCGATATGGATAAGCTGGCGAAAGAACTTGCCGATACCTACATATAGTAGGGGCCGAATAGCCAGAAGATCGCTGCATTTTTGTTCAAAGCGCCCAAATTTGTCAGGTTGCTGCTAGTCTTTGATTAGATTGGCTAATACGGCCATAACAAACGCTTTGGCGTGTTCCAATTGCCGCCTAAATCTAGTACTGTTCCGGCCTATATTTTGCCCTCTAACATCCGTGAGCGAGGAGAGTCAGGTGTCTCAATGCATTCCCTGTTTTGGTAGCTCAATGGAAACTGTTCTTGTTTCCATCCTGTCTGATCCCAGCACACCATGTAATACGTGGTTGAAAATACCACGAGTGCTTTATCACGCCTTTCGTATGATATGCTTTTCTTGCCAGTATATAGATATACATCGTCGGTCGGTTCTAGGGGCTGAAAGTATTAATTATCGGGGCAGAAATACTTTACGTGTATGTAGTAATTGGCAAGTCCGATCCATCTTGTATATGAATGTATGATAAATATTGGTAGTTAGAATCAATTAGGGTTTCGAGTTCTATGTTGCTAAGGAAAATTTTAAGTTTGGGTGTCACCAATACAGGTGCTCAGTTAATTTTAATAGCGACCATGCCATTTTTGGCGAATCTTTATGGTAGTGAAGCATTAGGTAAATTCTCGATTTTCCTCTCAATTTCTGTAGTAATTATCAGCTATTCTTATTTGAAATTAGATCTTTCTATTCTTATGCAGAGGAATGAAACTCATAGAGAGCGAATAGTATCAGCGGGAATCTTTAGTTCTGTACTTATTTCCGCAATTTCTGCCGTTATAGCTGGTATAATATTGGGCTGGGGTTGGCAGTTAATTATAGCCCTAGCTCTCTATTGTATATGTTATTCCATTTTTTTTCTTGGCTTGGCCAATAAAATTTCGAGTGGAAGGGTAGTTAGCTCCGGCATATTTCAGGTTTTACGTGCTACGTTATTTGTCGTCTTTCAGTTATTATTTTTCTATCTATTCAGTGATGGTGGTTCGATTTTAATTGTTCTGTCACTGGTTGTCTCTTACATGTTTTTAGTACTTCCTGATATATCTGGTTTTATAAGAAATATAAAGTCACTGAATATTTCTGATGTATTTGCCGTATTTCGTGAAAATAAAGATAATGTTTTATTTTCAACCCTGAATTCTTTTGTATCGTCGAGTTCGAATTTCCTTAATGTATATTTCGTGAATGAGAGCTTAGGTGCTGGTGCCGCGGGGTTGTACTTCTTTATAATGCGAATGTTTCAAACACCAATCGGAATAGTAGGTAAGTCAGTTTCTGATTCAATGTTGTCTAGTGTTGTTGATCTTTCTAGCTATCAAAAATCAGTCTGGCATGTTACCGGTATCCTAGTGCTGATAGCCAGTATTGGTGCTGGGTGCTACCTACTTTTTGGTGACTTTGTGTTAGGTATTTTACTGGACGATGATTGGGATGGCGTATATGCGATGTCGTTATTACTTTTACCTTGGCTGATACTTCAGTTCGTCAATCCACCATTGATTTCAAAATATCGTGTGCTGGGTAGAGAGAAATTAAATCTTAGTATTGTTTCTGCTTTTTTGATTGTAAAACTTTCATTTTTCATGTTATCGAGTTTTGATGTGGTAAAAATACTTGCAATATCAGGTTTCTTTATGAATCTTGCTTTAATGATTGTGGCTGTATTTCTAAGTGATAAAAATGGAAGACGGAATGAATTATCAAAAAATACTGATTGATGAGTCATATAGATTGATTGCCGAATTTCCAAGTTGCGATCTTTCGCCTGGAGTTAATGGCCCGTGGCGTCATGATTTACTTGAAACTAGAGCTATTAGCCATGCTATTTCTCTTTGTGCGTATTCATATGGATTGGTAAAAGATGAATCTATTTATCAATACCTTCTGAAATTATCAAGTAAATTAGAAGGATGTAAAGAGAATGGAGCTTACTTGAGTCGGGTCAATAACGGCAATGTCTTCAATGGATTGGTAGGGCAGGCTTGGGTTCTTGAAGCATACTTAAATATGTATAGCTCCACAGAAGATTCCAGCATTCTTAATAGAATAGAGGATTTGATTTTAGCCCACGAATATGATTCGAATAATATGGGGTGGGTTCAGTATTCTGATGATTCGGGTCGGCTGTTTGGTGCACTAAATCAACAGGTTTTTTTTGCTTCTATGGTTGCTTGGTTTCTTTCATTTAAAAGTAATAATACGTTAGAAAATAGGTTGAGAGATTTTTTGTCTACTTTAAATCTGCACCTGAAAGATAGAATTTTAGGCGTACCTGCGCATGTTATAAAGCATAACGTTGTCAGGAAGTACTCAGTTTCTAATATAAAATTATCTTTGGGCTACTATTCATTTATATTGTATGGTTTGGCTGTGATGTATAAAAATGGTCCGAAATGGTGTCGTGACTATATTGAATTACCTAGTTTGCCAGGTTTTCTCGTTGGGAAATTGATTCGTACATCTCCATTTTCTTTATATTATAATCAAACGGATATTGAATTCGCACTTTACAAAAAATATTGTTTGTTAGAAGAGGATGTAGGATTAGTGGAAAGTTTTTTAGGTTACCACGCGTCACCTATTCCAGATGAATGTGATGTTGTGACTCATCGAATGAGACTATATGAACTTATATATTGGGATAACTGACTTTTATGCTTATTGATATAGTAATACCTCATTTTAATGATGAATACAGGTTGTTGAGCTGTTTAAACTCGATTTTTGTAGCCTTGTCTTTTGATAATGGTGGTATTGAATTGAGAAATGTTATTGTTGTCGATAATGGTTCTTCAAACTTTTCTGCAGTTGAAAATATTTGCAATAAAATTGCAAATTCGAAAGTTGTGCTATTAAAAGAAGATGTGCCGGGTTCATATAGTGCAAGAAATAGAGCGCTTAATTATATCAATAAAAATTCGTCAGATATTGGAGGTGTTTTTTTTACGGATTCAGATTGTCTGTTGGTTAAGACGTTTTTCACTGTGCTTGGGCGAGAGGTGTTGAAAAATAATGAATCTCTGCTGGCCGGTAATGTAGAAGTCTTCCCGGCAATGAATAACATGTGGGAGGCGTATGATGAATTGTTTGCCTTTCCTCAGATTGATTATGTCGAAAAGCATAAATTTGGAGTGACCGCTGCGCTTTATGTGCCAATGTCATCTATAGATACAATTGGTCAGTTTTCTGTAGCTGCATTTTCTGGTGGTGATAAAGATTATTGTAATAGATGTTGCGGTGCAGGCATTGATCTTCGCTATGTATCTGATTTGGTAATTAAACATCCTGCAAGATCTAACTTTAAAGCACTGGTAGGTAAATCTATACGCACTAGGACGGGAGCGCTTATGAGGTCTATTGAAAAGGAAGGGCGTATAAGGCAGATTCCTAAATTAGCTCTAAGAATTATTCCTAGGTTTGATCGTTTTTTGCATATGAGTAAACAGAGGAAAATTGGTGCTGTTAAGAAAGTTAAAGCTATCTTTGTTATGTTATTGATTGACTTTCTAGCCTTTTTGAATGAGCTATTGTTGTTGTCGGGAGTTGTGTTATGGCGAGCAAGGTAGCTTTAATAGATCGTCAATCAAGCAAAGTCTTATTGTTTTTAATGACAGTGGTTTTTGTTTTTTTCCCTGCTGCCGGTCTTGTATGTATGTGTTTTGTTTTTTTGGTTTTAGCAATGAAACCAGGAAACAATAAATTGGTGTTTTTATGGGTCGTATTCAACTTTATTTTTTTATATATGTATACACTGACGAAAGGTGTTGGTGGTGATTGGGCTTGGTATTATGAGGACTATTTAGCATGGAGTTTTACTTCTTTATCTAGTTATTTTGAGCATCCAGAACATAGTGTTAAAGTATATGAGCCATTGTTTCACGTTTTCTCCTATGCAATTAGTATTGTAACGAATTCTAATCCTTATATTTTTTTGTGCTCAATTTTTTTTGCAATATACGTATTTTATATAGCAGCTTTTTATACAATAATTTCTAGATTTGGTTTGCATCGATTTTTAATTATTGTTCTACTTTTTTATATCTGTTATGCGGGTATTACCTTTACAATTTCTCTTCACCTTGTTAGGCAGTATGTTGCTGCTTCATTTGTTTTTTCATCACTATTTTTATATCTATTGGGTCGGCGTAGGTTGTCTATAGGTATTGCAGTGCTTGCAATATTATTACACAATTCAGCTTTGGTGGTTTTTTCTCTCTGTGCTATTGCTTTCTTGGTCGGAAAATATCCAATTAAAATTAGATTTAGTGCTATGGCTTTTTCGGGTGCGTTTTTAGCGTTGGTGCTAAGTTATTTGGCAAATGAAATTTCTGGTTTTTCCAATGCTTATATTGACGATGGGAGTGTTGGTTGGCTCGTGTATTTGCAAGATATTTCTTTGCTGGTTGCCGCCTTGTATATGTATGCAAAGTCTAGAGGGTTAATGTCAAATGACTTGAATGCATTCTCTTTGTATTTTCTTTCTGTTTCTGTAGGTTATCTTTTTTTTATTGCATTACTTTCGGAGATACCGTTATATTTTTTAAGATTTTATTTTTACATTGAATTTATTAGGGGCTGTTTAATGGCTGTAATACTCGCAGGTAGTTATTTGAGGTATGGAGTAGGTGTAACGTTCTTGATTGGCTGGCTTGTAGTTTTCTTGTCTATTTTCATTTTTAACTTTCGATTGGTTAATGCTCCATTTGATTATGGTGGTGGTTTTTTAGAACATATTTTCGGTAGTATCGTTTGGTGGATTGATTCTAATGTCTATGGGGTGGGGTTTTGAACTTCTATTCTTATATTGATTATATGTTTATTGTTTTCTGGGAAATTTTTAATATTTAAATGACTTACTGCTTTATTATTTTATGTGTTTTATATTAATACATGATGCTTGGTTGTGATTTATGGCTATCTGAGGGATTGTTTATTAGGCTATATAGAGATCGGCTTGGCTCTTGCCTTTGTTGCTGCTGCAGAGGATGTGTTTATGTTTATAAATTTCGTGTGTTGGTTGATTGTATATTTTTTAAATATGCGCCTACTTAAAGTTGGTTTCTTAAAATTCACGCTGAAAAATCATTTGGATTATCTATGAAAAAAATTATTATTGTACAACATCGCTTGCTTCATTATAGAGTTGAACTTTTTCAAAGATTAAAAGACAAGTTAGCGGATAGTGGGGTTGAGGTTGAACTTATCTGTGGGCAACCATCTGATAGAGACTCATTCCGTAAAGATGAAGGCCGGTTAGGATGGGTTACTAAGATTCGAAATGTATACTTACATATAAAAAATGTGGAACTAATATTTCAAGTGTTACCTTCGAAAGTTATTAGTGCTGATTTGGTTGTGTTAATGCAGGAGAATCGAATTTTATCAAACTATTTCGTAATTATTCTTAGATGGCTGTTAGGCAAAAAGACAGCATATTGGGGGCATGGATATAATATGCAAAGTACTAATCGGGGTATGCTTCGAGAGCGTTGGAAAAAACGTTGGTTAAAAAGTGTTCATTGGTGGTTTGCTTATACGAGCGGAACTTCTCGATATCTACAAAGTGAAGCTTATCCGAAAGATTGTATAACTGTTTTGAATAATGCTGTAGATGTCGCCGGATTTATGCAGATGTTAAATAGTGTTAGCTCAGCCGAAATTGTTACTTTTGAGCATGAACTTGGAATAACTTCCCAAGATTTCGTCGCAGTATTTTGTGGTTCTATATATAAAGAGAAGAAAATAGGATATATGTTGGATGAATGCATTAAAGTTCATGCAAAGTGTCCTTGGTTTAAGCTGGTTGTAATTGGGGCCGGTCCAGATCAGTATTTGGTTGAAAACTTTTCAAAAGAGCATTCTTGGGTTAAGTATGTCGGTGTTAAAAAGGGAAAGGACAAAGCCATGGTCTATAATAGAGCTTCAATTATGCTTAATCCGGGCCTAGTCGGCCTGCATATACTAGATTCCTTTGCTGCTGGCACACCAATTATAACTACTAGCGATGCACTTCATAGCCCGGAGTTCGAATACTTGGAAAATGATTCAAACGGAGTTGTTGTTTCCGGGGGAGAGGGAGAATATGGTGATGCAATACTTCGTTTAATTAATGATCAAAAATATTTAGACCAGCTTTCTAAAAATGCCAAAATGTCAGCATCAATTTATACCTTAGATAATATGGTTGATAGATTTTATAGTGGTATTTTGAAGGCTTTGGAGAGTTAATTTGCTAAATTTTTTAAAATTTTTGAGAACATATTACAGATTTTGGTTTAGAAAGGGACTTTCGGTAGGCTCTGGTGTGCATATCTGTCGTGATACTAAATTGTGGGCACCGGATTTTATCCAAATAGATAGCCACGCTTATATAGGAAAAGAAGTTTTGATTGAAGCTAATTTCATTTTAGGTAAAGCTGGAATGATTGCAAATAGGGTAATGGTTATTGGTAGAAATGATCATAATATGCGTCAGCTTGGCGTACCTATACGTTATGCACGAGATCTAAGGTCAATGCCAAAAGAATTACGTTTGAAACAGGTTGCTATTATTGAGGATGATGTTTGGGTTGGAGCTGGAGCCATTATATTAGCACCCATTAAGATCGGAAAGGGGTCTGTAGTTGCGGCAGGTTCGGTTGTGGTAAAGGATGTGCCCCCATACGCAATCGTCGGCGGCTCTCCGGCGTCAATTATAGGGTATAGGTTTTCGGATAAAGAGATCGCCGACCATGAATATGGTGTTTCTAAATACTTGAGGAGATGTGGCTCATGAATGATGTCTCGGTATTACGAATGAGTACGGCTGTGACAAACTTATCTGATTCTATATTTTTAGTTTCTAGTATGGCCGAGGCTCAAATTGGTGCGTATGTCTGTATATCAAATGTACACATGTGCATGGAAGCATTCGATGACGTTAATTTTGAGCAGGTCGTTAATTCTGCTGATCTTGTTATTCCTGATGGCCGCCCAATTTCTTGGGCCCAGAAGCTTTTAGGTCATACAGATGCCAAGCAGGTCCGTGGCCAAGATATTATGAATGAGCTTTGCCGGTTATCTGGAAATCAAGAGGTTAACATTGGGTTATATGGCGGTACTTCCGACGATTTGCTTGGGCAAGTAGTTCAGCAGTTAACGAAAGATTATCCCGACATAAAAATCACTTATTCGTTCTCACCACCTTTTCGCCCTCTTACTGAAGAAGAGGATGAATATGTTGTAAAAGCCATCAATGATGCAGGTGTGAATGTTCTCTTTGTTGGTATTGGCTGTCCTAAGCAAGAGCGTTGGATGGCAGAACATAAATCTGATTTGAAATGCGTTATGTTAGGTGTAGGGGCTGCTTTTGATTTTATTGCGGGTTCTAAAAATCATGCGCCACGTTGGATGCAAAAATTTGGCTTAGAATGGCTGTTTAGGTTGTTTTCTGAACCCAAAAGGTTATGGAAGCGTTACCTTAAACAGAATCCGCGATTTATATATTACTTCTTGCAACAGTGGTTGCTAGGAAAAAAATTCAATTAAAATTTAAAAGGACTGCGAGAAATGTCTAAAAAAGTAGCACTCATCACCGGCGTCACCGGTCAAGACGGTTCGTATCTAGCTGAGTTTTTATTAGAAAAAGGCTACGAAGTTCACGGTATCAAACGTCGTGCATCGTCTTTAAATACTCAGCGTATCGATCATATTTATCAAGATACCCATGAAGAAAATGTTAATTTCTTCCTTCATTATGGCGATCTTACCGATACATCTAACCTGACGCGTATCTTAAAAGAAGTACAGCCAG
>Ga0207891_1000542_pt1 | contig 24319 bp, 20 predicted proteins | sample LinPmetageLP50_FD_184061 | JGI IMG/M metagenome (GOLD analysis project Ga0207891, IMG submission 184061) | Marine viral communities from the Pacific Ocean - LP-50 (SPAdes) | ecosystem: Environmental > Aquatic > Marine > Oceanic | place: Pacific Ocean | collected 2011-08-27 | reverse complement strand
CTTCCGAGCCATTTATTCAGATTGTGATTAGTCCATTTCTCGATACTGAATTAACTTCCAAAAAACCAAAGTCGTTAGCAGCTGTTAATGCTACTGACTATGGCCAACAACAGTCGATTGAAATTGGTGTTGGTCAACTACCTTTTATTTCTATAGGTTCTGTATGGAAAAACGGTTACATTCAAACATACAAAGCTGGTACAGAAGAAGTTCTCTATAACGTTAATATTATGAGAGAAAACATACAAATCATTAATGCAAATCATAAAATTAATGGCAAGTATCTTGTTCCACCCAATTTTTATAAATTTGGTAAAGAAGGTCTTTATTCTAAGCTTATAGCAATAAAAAACTCAAAAGGTGATCCCTTTGCTATTTTAATACCCATGATTGAAGTCATACGGTTTTACTATGCATTATCAACTCACCTATCACATGCTGTGTTTAATGGTTCTTTTAAGCACAACTTAAGCTCATTGATTAATGTAAATAATAGCGGTGTTATTAAAGAAGAATCACGCTGTGTTTTGCATTTACGAAAACATATCAGTGATGAAGAAGGCTGGGTTATTGGGCGGATTTTAAACTCTGATAATGCCTTTAAAGGAGCTAACCAGCCCTTTGATGATATCTTACAAAATTCAATTAATAATAAATGGATCCATGTTAGTTCTACCTTTCCATTTATTGGTTTCACCAATTTAACAGCTAGAACAAAAAGAATTCGTTCGATTACAGAAGATGGATGGAAAACGTTAGTTTTAGGTTTAGAGTATTGTACAGCACCATTCCCCTTTGAAAATGCAACTTTCCCTAGGGATAATGATAATCACAGAGAAGCTGATCCAAATAATAAGCTTCCTTCTAATGAAAAAAAGCCAGCTTTTCCTGTGTCTAAAAATAAAGAATCTGATGGCAATAAAGACCTACAAAATAGACAAGAGCCAAATAAAGATTGTTCTGGAGAAATCATTACCTTACCCACTAATCGCTTCGCGGCGATTGAAGGAAAAAAACCAGATAAACCGACCAAAGAGCAATGTCGTTATATTAGTAACAACACAGCCCTACAAAGTGATCAAGAGCCAGAGACGTTAAACACAGGTAAAGAAACTAACAATGATTCAAATGTTGGAAAAGGGAGTATTGCGCCTCAACGGTTACGCGCTAAATCGCTCCCCCCAAGCTTTAATGCGTTTTCCACTGCAATTTCTTTATTGAATAAAAAGAATGGCATCACTGCTTACGTAAGACCATTAAATGACCTCATTAAATATATGCCACTAACAAAATCTGCTCGATACAGACAATGGTCATATTTAGAGTCAAAAACCTTCTGTCGCCGGCAGGTTATCACTGCAAATATTGAATATAAAAATAGTCATTATATTTTATTAGAATTTGAATGTAGGGAAGGTGAAAGTTTTAATGTTGCATTAGTCAGTGTTATTTCAGGAAATAAAATTTCTGATATAGGACTAAATAAACTATTAACAAAACTAGCTATTGAAAAAGGTAGATGGACTAAAGTCGCCCATCTATTTTCAGAAATATCAGTTGTTACCCTAAAACATACTTGGCCAACAGAAAGCGAATTCTCAGCATCTATACACACACGTCTAATTGAAAGTTAAAAACTTCATTTAAAGAGTTTAATATTTTTAGCTAATGCCTGATAGCAAGCTTCACTCATTTTCTTAGCAAATTCACAAGGCAACGCATTTCCGATAATTTGGCAAGCATGGTCAACTAAGTCCGTAGCGAACTCAAATTCATCAGGGAAGGTTTGCAGCCTCGCCGCTTCTCTGACTGAAATAGTTCTTAACTGTTCTGGGTGACCAAAGCGACCTTTACTCAGAGTTGTACAACCACCTGTAATCGTCGGTGATGCTTCATCCCAAGACATGCGGCTATAAACATTACCAAAGCCTGTATTTTTACCTTGATGGCATTTAGGTCTTAAATGATCTGGAATGTCAAATCTTTGCCCCCCTGGCTTTAAATATTTCAAACGTTCAATATTGATTGGGGCAGTATCTCTTGTTACATGCCAATTAAATTGTCTAGGGCCGCCATAACTAGCGCTTTTCTTTAAAGATATAGGTTCATCTAGACCTTTAAAGGCATCTTGAACTGTTTTCCATTTCGGTAAGTCGTCTTTTCCAAGCTTTGAATGTGTGGGCTTCGGTATTTTTATCTCAAACCCTTTTCCTGCAAGTAAAACAAATCGACGTCGGTCTTGAGGAATACCATAATCAGCAACCTGAAGAACATCATAATTTACAATATAACCCAGCCTTTCAATTGTTTTGATAAATGCACATAAAAATGGGGAACCTTTATCAATAATTCCAGGAACATTTTCAACCATCACTGTTTTGGGTTCTAGTTCACAAATAAGTCTTGATACCTCAGAAATTAATGAATTTCTTTCATCATCTTTATTATACTTTAATGTAAGTGATGAAAACCCTTGGCATGGCGGGCAACCTGCAAGTAGTTCTAATTGCCCTTTTTTCAAATTACATTGTTTTAAAATCTCTTTTCCAGAAACAAATCTGATATCCTGATCAAAAAGTACAGCTTCTTTATTGTTGTGACGAAAAGTTTCTGCGGCAACATTGTTATTTTCAACGGCTGATACCACATTAAATCCAGCTTGTTTCAAGCCCTCAGAAAGGCCTCCGCCACCTGCAAATAAATCTATTGATTTAAACATCACCTTGATTTCCTACTTTATTATCTATACTTTCAAAGAGATCACTTAAAGAAGAGTTTGCTTTTGACATACGTCTCAGAAGCTCTTTAGTTTCATCACCACCAAAATCAAATATATCTTGGATTCGTGAATCATCATAATTCTCAGACACACCACTTAGCATAGACGACAAAAGCTCTAAATAGTCTTTTCTTGACTCCAAACAAATATTTTCCCAAGTTAGTACTTCAATATGTGTATCTCGAGACTGTATTGCATTGCCTGGATTTTTACCTATAAGATAGCCATAAATACTGCTGTCCGGATAGGTATCTTCTAACCATCCCATATATGTATTCAATTGATTTAAGTGCTTTCTCATTAATGGGAGTTGAGGGCTTTTTAGCTCTACAACTATTATGGTAGAGTTATTCACATCGCTAAAAAAAGTAAAGTCTGGTCGAGTACCTGCATCAGGCTGCTTAGATAATTCAGTATTCACTTCCCCATGTGCTCCAATAAGGCCATCTAACGATGCTTTCTTAGCTATTTGTTTCAGAGCAGTATCCGCAATTACTTTTCCCTTATCTGACCCTAAGATCCATGGGAAACGCTCTAAAAGTGCTTGTAACTGCCTCTCGGTTCCATTTTTGCTCAACTCATATAATTTAGTTAGTGCATATATTTTTTGTGAGACTGTCACAGATAAAGATAATGATTCTGGAACTAAGTATTCATTTATATCATTTAGTATTTCAACAAAATGATTTTCACTACCTTCCATCTTCTGAACTTTATCCCAAAGAGAATTAATGATTTTTCTTGTTGGTCGGTGAGTCCATGCAGAAGTTAGTTGCCCTATAACTTCATTTTGTAATTGCTCATCCTTATATATTTTAGGACTCATCTTACACACCATATCTTTTAATATAGTTCTTTCTGTGGATGTTACTTGTGGAATATCCGGCAATGTTTTAAATTTATTAAGAATGTTTACTTCATTATCTTCTTTTTGTTTTTTCCGAAATTCACGAATCCACTTAATAACTAAATCTTGCCCCCATTCGTACATTGGCTCTGTTGCGTCATTATTCCAGTTAATACTCGTACGGTCTGTGGAAACTACATCTTCATCTAACTCATCGAGCCAATCAGCCTCAATAACGCCGTACATGTATCGCGTTGAAATTTCAACACCTTTTGCTCCGAAAACGAAAGGACGATCTTGAGCTATTTTACCATGCGCATAAACTCCAACCCCAGCTTGGTCTTGAGACCACTCTGCTTGTTTAACGAAACCAACCCAATATCTGACTACCCTATCTTCTCCATTAAATGATATTGTTTCACTTTGATAACCCTTTTCAGGGAACCTGTAAGCAAAGGTAGGTAATGCCAAGCTTTCTGTAACTTTGTCGTCATCGACATAAACTGAGAAGTCATCCCTTAGTAATGTTACAGTAAAGCGCTGGCCAATTGATTCCATAAGCGATTTTTTAGATATTTTACGCTTCAATGAAAGATCATCCATTATTATTAGAGTACCGCCAGTCTTTATTTTACCTAAAAACTTACTGACATAACCATGAGGATCTTTATTTTTCGGAATTTTATCAATTGAAACTCCATCACATATAACATTAGGTTTATACGATGAATTTTCTACATTTTTCGCCCCTGATTGACTCAGTAATCCAGATAAATTTATTTCCATCCAGTAACATTTTGAGTTTTCCTTACAAACAGTTAAAAGTGATAACTTTTTCGCAATACCAAATGGTGCAAGTTTCCCAATGCCTTTACGCCCCATTAAACTTCTATTTTTACCTGTTTTTTCATCTAAATTTCCTATGGTTCGCTTTTGCTTACCAATGACTAAATAATTTTCAACAAGAGTCTTTCGACTCATACCGGAACCATCGTCAAAAACAGCTAAATGCTCTTGATTAATATCAACCCAAACATTTTCAGCATCCGCATCCCATGAGTTTGATAATAATTCAGCTAAAACATTAGTTGGTCTATTCTGATACAGTTTTAAACCAAGATGCTCAATTATATTATGGCTGTAACTAAGTTTTAATTCAGGTTCGATACTCATTTAAGTTCCCTCTAGTTATTTTAATTTTTTTAATAATGATTGCTGGGGATTCCCCCCAAATTTACCAATTTCGGCTCCACCTCTCACTTTCTGAGAGCTTAATTTCATAGCTTTAATAAGCTCTTTATATTCGAGCTTATTATCTGCCATTTCACCAATTAAAACAGCAATAATACCCAACTCATTTGGCACTTTACCTCTACTCGCATTATTAGTTATAGAGTTAGGGTTTTTTTTCAGCAGAATAGCAAACTCTTTTGCTGTTATACCAGCTTTTCCTAAATTTCTAATAAACTCAACATAAGTCATATTATATACATAAATTAATTTTATAAACACATTAATATATGTATCATAGGTAGAAGTTTAAATCAACAAAATAAACTCTTTTGAACTAAAAAATAGGCCTTCGGGATGATTAGTTTCGATGGCTCATATTGAATAAACAGTTACTTATAAATGGATTTACAGCCTCCTTAATAATCTAAGCCCAATAGAATCTTTATAGAGGTGATGGTGGCGCAGTTTTTTGTGCTTTATAGCTTCATTAATCTTCCTAGGATATTTTTCGATTAACCACCATGCGAGTTCTAAAATATAATGCCTCTCAGGTAAAGAGCGTTGCTCAAATGCTACTTTTACATCGCTTATATGCTGAAACGGCATATCTGTTTTTTCACATAAGTATTGCTGCAAATCGGGAGCCAATGAGTGTGAGGCAATAATTCTACAAAGCTGATGCAGTAAATTAAGCCTCTGAGTTTTTACTTGACCTGAATTAACAAAACCACGGTCTAATACCGCTAACTTCCATTTCCACCTTCGATGTACGTTCTGGTGCCAAATATTAACAGGAATAGGAGTGAAATCAGTTAAACTTACCCCGCATTTCCAACACACCGCTAGATCTGGAGCATCTAACTGGTGATATTTTCCAAGCTCTATTCGGTGAAAAGCAACTGCCATTCCACAATGTCTACACCTATCTTCCATGAGTATTAAGTGTTTTGGGCAAAAAGTATAAAAAGCCACTCGCCAAGCAATTCGATAATAAGCGTCTGTACTTTCAGCTAAACATAGGGGACAATACTGCATGCCAAAACCTGTATGAGTACGATGATATAATTTAAGCGGTGTTATCCAGCGTAGCTGACCTGACAGGCTTGTAGACTCAAATAAACGCCCCTCAAATAGACTTAGCGTTGTTTTCTTTGCTTCCCTAAGTGTTACCCCCGTTTTTACTGACATCTGCTCTAACAACCTTTCAGGCGCTAGCCTATCTATATCCCTATTCCAAAGTTCATAACGCTTATTAAAAGCAAAATGACCAAAGCTTTGTACTTTCAGGCCATTGTGATGTGCAGTTCGCACCATCCATGAAGATAAACACTCCCCTGGTAATGGGTGCGGATGAGCTGGCCATAATTTTCCAGACAACATTTAAATTGCCTTGTCTAACTGACGCTTTCTTTGTGAGGGTGTTACCCAGTTTATTTTATCTAATACTATTGGTGTGATTGCTTCTATATTATTTTTAACAGCATAAACTGCTGCATCATTAAGTAATCGTGAAAGCTCTCCAATATAACCCTCACACATTGAGAATAGTTGCATAGCTAAGCTTTTAGCATGTAAATTTGAGGGCTTTCTTAATGGCAACATACGTTCAAAACTCACTAGTAACCTTAAAAAATCCTGATTAAATTCCCATCGAGGTAACAATACTGGCTCAAAACGGTTAGCTAGCTGAGGGTCTGACTGCAACGCTCTAAACGCGTCTTTAGTCCCAACCCCAACGATTGATATTTGTAACTCATTACCAAGGTATTTAAGTACATTCAAAAATGCACGTTGTCGATTTAAATTACCCGCCAAGATATGATGAATTTCATCTATGACCAACATTTTTGTACCAATATAGCGCAATAATTTGATCACTTGAAATTGCTTTTTATCAACTCGCTCACTTGGCCTATATGGCGCAAATAGTAACTCCAGTATTGCATTATAAAAACGTCCCTCATCGGGAACAGGAGGCGCTTGCACTAATAATACAGGTGCAAGCACTCCATCACCATTAGGGTTATCTTTAGCTGGGTATTGTTTCAAAAATCGTTTGGTAAGCATCGTTTTACCATTGTTGGTATCACCAACAATCAGAATGTTGGGCATTCGCTCAGTTCGTGGGTACGACATTAGGTCATCCAACTTTGTCAGTACAGACTTTGCTTTAGGGTAGCCAATCCAACGATCAGAACGAATTTTTTCAATTCGTAGTTCATCATCAAGCATTAATTGCTCAATGGCTTGCTCACTTAAATGCTTATAGCTCATGACCAGTCATCCATTTCATCGAACGGCTCTATTTCAATTTCCGTAATTTCATCAAGATCCACACCTGTTATTCGATCATCTTTGGGTGTTGGGTTTTCAGTTTGTGCATGTATTTTTCTTCGCTGTACTGAACGCCGCGCGGCTTTGGTTTTATGAACGGCTTCGAGTTCAATTTCTCTCATTTTTTCATAAGCTTCAAAAATGGCATGTTCATTGAGCGTTTCTCGGCCTTGAGTCTCAGCTCTAGAAACGGCCTCTCGAAGTTCCCATATGCTTATTGCTGGGTGCGAAGTATCTCTATATGGTATAGCAAAGTGAGAGTGTAACTCGGGGTCATAAAACCAAATTTGACTAATATCTCTAGGATCTCGTCTAAAAATAAACTTACGCTTTCTTTTAGGTTCATTTTCATCAGGCGCATTGATCCAAGGACGTAAAACATCATGGTAATAATGAACTTTATCGATAACAACACCATAGTCGAGTATTGAACGAAGTTCATACGGCATAAAATCAAATTTTAAGCGCTCTTCATCTTTAATTCTTGCAGGCAAACCACATCCAGGGTTATGTTCGTCACCTAAAATACCTTGCTTATACTGGGCAATAGGTGTCATGCCTATCATAGAGTGTATTTTTTGGTGGTAGACGTTAACAACATAATTTGCTAACCAATGCTCGAACTCTGTTAGTGTCATTGATGCTTTGGATTCTGAGTCATAGTCTCCTTTCTCTGCCGTATTAGAAAAAGTAGAGCCTGGTAAAGCATGAATTTCTTTTGAAAAAGTTCCGAGTACACGTTCAACATGCGCTCCAAAATTAGGCCTTGCAACAGGCCTCCATTCAATATCAATATTATATTGCTCACATGCTTTTTGAAGCATGTTACCGCGAAACTCTTTAGCGTTATCAACATGTATTTTCGCAGGCAGCCCCCACAGAGGCCACTCCCCATTAATATCGTACTTAGCTAGCCACTGCTCTTTAGGCAGAATTGAATGAATTAAACATAGCCCAGTGGTCATTGCACTTGGAGGATCAAAAGAAACATAAAATCCAGTAATCATTCGACTATATACATCAAAAGCAAGTGTTATCCATGGCCTACCTATTGCTTTTCGATAATGGTCATCAACTAAAATAATATCTAATTTTGTGTGGTCAATTTGCACGACCGATAGCGGCCAGTCTGCGCCAGGAAACTTACCTTTAATTGGACGGAATGTATTATCTGAAACTTTCCGCCCTTGTCTTCGCGAAGCAACTAACTCAAGAGGTAATGCTTTTATTCTATTTCGAATAGTATTGTCATGAGGTGGCGTTAAGCCTTGTTGACGGCATAGCTTTTTTACTTCGTCAATTACCATTCGCTGTGATTTTCTTTGTTTAGTTAAATATTCAGTAGCGATTGCTTTTTTAATAACTTCTTCTATTTCATCATCAAACTTAGTAGAACCGCGATCTCGCCTAACTTTAGGCAAGAGTGACGATAATAAACCTGACGTTTCATAATGCTTTAACCAACCATACAATGTATTCGTGTGAAGATTATTATCAGCTGCGACATGCTGTACATCTGAGCGGCTTCGTCTAGGTAAATCCAGTAACGGTTTAATTATTTTTAGCCGTGACTTAGCAATACTCCAAGACTCACCTGTAATATTTAAGAGATCCTCAACTTGCGTTGGCGTAGACGGTTTTTTATTATCTAACTTAGCGATAGGAACAGTAAATGAGACACCTGTAGTTTCATTCACAATAATTACCTGAGACAAATCAATAAGCTCTGCAATTCTGTAGTTATGCCCCTCATATGAAACTTTTTGACCTAGTTCAATTTTAATTAATGTTGATGAGTCCATCTTTAAGTTACCCCTTCCAAATCTTACTAGACATCGTTATCTTGGATGCTAAGTCTATTTGAATTTGCCTGCTTCCAATTAAATACCATAGAGTTGGCAAAAGCGAAGCTTGGTTTATTTCGTCACTGTAAATAGATGATATTAGGTTTTTAGGTGTTGTTACTTTGAGTTGTGACAGCTTGTCATCAAGGATCATCATATCGTCTTCATTTTCTGCACCACGTCTAACAAATGGCAATAAGAACTTTACTGATTCCAAGTAAGTAGTTTTTATTTCCACCTCAGTTATTAATTTAAACTTCCAACCATTTTCACGACAAAAACGTATAGCGGCTTTAAATTTAGGTTTTAATATTTTCCAATTTTCTTTAATGTCACTTCGATACTTCACTTCAAATAATGTAGGACATTGTGTTTGTTTCTTATAATAAACCAACGTATCAGGCGTATATGAACGGCTTTTACCCTGCTCATTTAACCACTTTAGTTTAATAGGCTGAACTTCAAAACCATCTACATTTTTATCAAACTCTAAGAGCATTAAAAAATCACGCTCCAAAGTAGACTCGAACATAGCTTGCCCCTGTGCTTTTGAGTGGGCGGCAATACCTGTAACGTTTCTATAGTTTTTGGGGATTTTTCTGATTGGCATTGTCTTACCCCCGTTTAAATCGCCATCGAATAGATATAATAAATACAGCTAAAAGAGATAGACATACTATGCTCTGCATAGACATTGCTATTTTCAAAAGCAATAAGGGCTCAACGCTGTATAGTTCTGCTAAAGAGGCTGATTCTGAAGAACGCCACACTTGAAAAGGTCGAAGTACATTGGTTATAGCATTTTCGAAACCTATTAATATATTCTTAGGGTAATCATGAGACGAGGCTTTAGAATACAATACCCCAGAACCAGTTATAACAAAAAACAACCATAAAAGAGTTCTAGCTGCATTAATACCGTACTCTGAAGTGATGTCATACAAATATGAAAAGGAAAAATAATTTTTATACCAAGGTTTATTACTTCTTAAACTTCTCTGCTCTAAAGTAAAAAAACCTGCTTCATCAGAACGGTTTCTCACATTTTCCATGGCCAGTTTTAACACTCTATATCTATGGAATGCATCTTCAGAATTTGTATCTTCAAAATTTTTATAGCTGGGGAAATATGTTTCTTGGTGTAGCACACAATTATAGAATTTAGGAGCACGATAAAACACCGCACCTTTAAAACTGAGACCGCTTGTAATGATCCTATTTTGAAAACTAACTTCTTTTTTAAAGCAACAGTGTTCAAATGAACCACCAGGTAAAAGAGCAATGGATTTTAATTTTTCGTCAATATCCTCACTAGTGACTTCTTTATTATCTCTTTCACTTTCCTCTCTGATAACCCTTTCTATATCATGATTATTTCCAGAATAGCTAATATGAAAATCACCATGGAAAATAGTATTATCAAATATTACTGGTGCACTAAATTTTGCATTGAAAAAGCTAACGGACTCATAAAACTCAACATTTGAAAACTCACTAGACACCGTAAAAATTGTTGCAACAAATTGTGCTCTACCATAAAATTTACAATACCTGAAATCGAAACCGTCTAATACTTTATTGTCAAAGCTAATTTTTCCTGGAAATATAATACCTGTGTAATCAGTCCGTGACTCCACTTCATTCAATTGACACATTTCATCCAAGTATTTAATCAACTTTTCATTGAAACTATCAACATACTCCTGAGAGCAATTATATTTTTCACTATAAGTTAATTTACCTTTTTGATTTCCTTTATCACTAACTGGTAAATGGAATAAACAATAATCATTATTTTTAAACTGAATCAACTCCTCTTCACCCATATCAAACTGACATGATTCATATTCAGAAAAATCTTCATCATAATACTCAAAACAACACGGCATAAACCTTATCTCCTGAGAAACCAGTACAAAATAAAACTATAAAATAAAAGTTATTAAAGCAGATATAAACATCAGTAGTGAATATCGATATGAAAATGCAATTAATTTTAGATTATAGTACAACAGAGCGTTGTAGTTCACAGAAGTAAAATAATTACTTTTAAAATGCATTAAAAAAGCCCTTGGTAATTAAATTACTAAGGGCTTTTTTGTGGATTTTACAATTGTATTATGTCGATTACTTTATTAAAGAACCTTTCTTAATCACAAAATCAGCAAATCGTACCTGCTCTTCTTCAGCGCGAAGGCTATCGGTCTCTACTATTGAGCGGTAAATTCCCCATTTAGGGCGTGCAAAGTCATCATCGCTAACGCCTCGCCACATATCTATATTTTGCTCGTTTATATTCAATAGTTCTTCATTGTCGCTTAAGCGGGTAAGGGTCATCTCAAATTGCCCCTCCTCGCTAAATGTGGCTTGAACAAAAACCTGTATCCACTCATCGGTTATAAGTGACCAATCTGTTTCTAAAAGGTTTTTATCAAGCCCTGTACTGTTACCGTTTTCATCAAAACCTGCGCTATACCTTACTTGTAACTGGTTCCCTGTACTGTTTTTTTGAGCACCAGAGAGCGTAATGATAGGTTGATCGTCGTTGCCATTGATATTGTCGTTGGTATCGTTACGGGCTTTTATTTGAAAAAAGTGACTGAATTTACTCGTTAACTCTAGCTCACTACTTACTTTAAACTTCCAGTTGTATTGTACGGTTTCATTTTCAAAAGCAAGCGTTGCCGGGGGTGATTTATCATAGGACTTAATTTCGTTACGCTGACGATCACTTGGGCCTTTGTCTTTATCTTGGTCTTCATCGCGATGAGCTAAAAATACAAAGTGGTTACCTACAATAGCGTCTGTATCTTCCACTATATGTATAACACCTTCATGATTACCGCTATACATATCAGGCGATTCAATTGAGCCTTCACTAAATACATTTTCTATTAACGTATAAGCGCTTAGCCCTAAATTAACGCCATCAGCATTTAGGGTTGTTTCATCGCTTACTACAAAATTATCTGGCTGTACTACGCCAACAATGGTAATGCTTATTGTCGCTTTAGTGCCATCAGCAGAGCTAATTACTATTTCATCAAGTAATGTGTCACCTATATCTAAAGCGGTCACGTTTGTGTCAGCGAGGTCCAAGGTGTAAGACCAACTACCATTACTTGAAAGATCAAATATACCATAACGTGTTTGACTGCTCGTCTGAGTAATAAACACCGCCTCACCAGCTTGCTCATCTTTTATAGAAAGCTCACCCTCAACGGCACTTTGACGATTGTTTTCTATATTTGCTGATATTTCACCACTGATGATTGCGGCAGATTGTACCGACTGCTCAGTGCTGACCGACTCATTTTTCGAACTTGAACTCCCACAGCCCAATAATGAAAAACTTAAAAAGCACACAGTATAGATATTTAATACACTCAAACGAAATATCGACATAACAAACCAGCCCAACACATTAATGGTAAGTAAACTTTTAAAAATATAACTTACCAATTATTAATTTTAATAACTAGTTATTTATTACCAATAACTCATTATTCGCTTTCAGGGCTAGTTAAGTGTTTTAAACTAACAGCAATAACAATGCTAAAAATATAATTAGGTTAAAACCAAGTTACTTGAGATAATCTACCCGATACCATTATTTAGGTTAAATATGAAATTATTAGTTCGTAACTTATCTCGCACTACATCAGAGCAAGATCTTCGTACACTGTTTTCAGCGCACGGCAAAGTGACTACCTGTAACTTAGTACTCGATAAAGAAACTGGCCAATCTAAAGGATTTGCCTTTGTAGAAATGCCAAACGATATTGAAAGCAAAAGCGCTATTAAAGCACTTAATCAATTAACCGTTGATAAAAGTAAGATTCGCGTAAAATACGCAGATGAAAAATAGCTGTTAGCTAAACACTTTTGTAAACCAGCTAAATGCTGGTTTTTTATTGTTGGTATTACTTATTATCAATCTCCTCCTCCCTAAAATTATTAAAACTATTTCCAGCCTTGACGCCATTTTTCTGTGTTTTTAAGATCGCGCCAACTAATGGGGTATTGGTTTTTAGAAAACACAGACTCAGTAATACACGCTATCACGTTAGCCTCTTCATCGTACTCTACCTCCACAATTACAAAATGTTTTTCTTTATTAATTGCAGGCGTTGCAGTCCATTTGCTATTGAGTAATTTTTTTGGGTTTATGTTATTCATAAAATTTAAAGTTTCTTATTAATTTGTAAGGCTTTATACGCACAATTATGTTCTCAAGCTCAATTAATCAATCTTAAATAAATGCGTTAACGACTTCTCCAGTAACAAAAAACCGAATAAATTTCTTTATTCGGTTTAAGAACGCTCATTGCTATGGCACGACCTAGATAGTGTAATAATTAATAAAGCTTAATCATCTTCAATATTGTCTAGGCCTTTGGTTCCCTCTTTTGGCTTAAGTTTGTGATGAATAGCAGACTTAATTAACATATAGCCACTTATTGGCGCGGTAATTAATAGAAATATAGTGATCAATATTTCCTTAACGCTTAAACCCGTTTCAGAGTTTGCAAAAAATACCATCGCGGCAATTAATATACTTGCCATACCTAACGTGGTGGCCTTTGTTGGGCCATGTAAACGCATAAAAAAATCGGGCAGTTTTAATAAGCCTAACGAGCCAATTAAAATAAACGTGCCGCCAAATAACAATAAAATTGATACAACCCACTCGCTAATCATCTTGCCACCCTATTCAATTATATCGCCACGTAGTAAATACTTACACACCGCAACAGTGCTTACAAACCCTAACATGGCTATCAGCAATGCAGCCTCAAAATACAAGCCGGTTCCCATACTTATGCTGTATAAAACAATAAGTGCAATAACATTAATATACATAGTATCAAGGGCTAAAACTCTATCAGGAATCGAAGGCCCTATAATAAGGCGCCACAAATTAAGTAATAAAGAGAGCCCTATCATGGCAAAAACGATAAGTAATACGGTATCTAACATTGAAATATCTCCTTTAGTGGAGCTTCGTAACGCTTTTTAATATGCTTGATAAGCTCGGCTTCATTATCAAGGTCAAGTACATGTATGAGCAAATAACGCTGTGTCATTTCCTCGCCCTGTGCTAACGATTCAGGAATAGGGTACACCTCCGCACTTACAGTACCGGGTGTTAACGACACACTGCTTGCTAAAATTGTAATGGGCATATCGTGTGTTAAGTCTAAGGGGACTTTAATAAATGCGGGGCGTAATTTTTTAGAAGGCCCAACAATTAATAACGCAACCTGTAAGTTAGCTACAATAATATCGTAAAGTACAATAACAAATTGTTTTAGAGCTAGCCCTGGCTTTAATATAAGCGGCTGAGGGTCTCTAAACGAGAAGCTTAAAATAGGAATAAAAATAGCAAAAAATGTTGCCAGTACAATATGACCAACCGACACACTATTATTGAGCAACAACCATACTATAAACAAAAATAAGCTACGAAATGGTGTTGGTAACCAACGAAAACGGGCTTGCAGTCTCATTACATGCCTCCTTTTAGTACAGCATTTATGCCACCGCTAATATCATGTAATTGCGTAGCAGCACCTACCATGTATTCGCTAATCGGCCCGCCAAAAATAACTAATAATGGCGAACATGCGAGTAACCCTATAATTACCGTAACTTGTAATGGGTTTGCATCAGCGCAGTCTGGGCTTTCGCTGCGTTTATCTTTTCTTTCCCAAAACAAGCTTGTACCTGCACGAGAAAGTGCAACTAGCAATGCAAAGCTTGTTATTAAATAAACGGGCCAAAATACTAAGGCCTGCTCACTATTTAAAGTTGATTTTAGTATCCATATTTTACCAACAAAGCCAGATAACGGCGGCATACCTACTACTGTTAAAGCGGCAACAACAAAACATGCCCCAAGTAAAAGCGGCTGTTTAACTGCACGCCCACCAACAAGCCTGTCGGCAACTTTTCCACGTTGCTTAGCAATTAAGTCGGCTAATAAAAATAACGCGGCACTTACTAATGTTGAATGCACTAGGTAATACAATAATGCAGCCGTTGCATTTACATTTTGTAAAGCCACTAACGCAACTAATGTACCTACCGACACTAACACTAAATTAGCAGTTAACTTACGCAAGTCTTGCGCGGCTATTGCGCCCATAGCTCCGACGATAATAGTTGCAATTGCTAATCCCCAAAGCCAAGGTTGTACCATGTGCTCAAGTGCACCCGCCTGTTCACCAAATATAACGGTGTAAACACGCAGCATGGCATAAACGCCCACCTTAGTCATAATAGCAAATAAGGCTGCAACAACAGGTTTAGCGCTTGCATAGGTATTTGGAAGCCATAAATGTAGGGGCAATAATGCACCTTTTAAAGCAAATACAATAAGTAGTAATAAACCACCGGCTTTAGCAATAAATACATCGTCACCATTAAGCTGTGATACCTTTTGCGCCATATCAGCTATATTCAATGTACCTAATACGCCATATAAAATACCTAAACCTATTAAAAATACACTTGAGCCCACTAAATTTAAAATGACATATTGTAGCGCTGCACGTGTGTTTTGTTTGTCGCCACCGTGCATAAGTAATGCATACGATGCAATAAGTAAAACTTCAAAAAATACAAACAGGTTAAACAAATCACCCGTTAAAAAAGCGCCGTTAACACCCAATACTAAGAAATGAACAAGTGGGTGATAAAAGCTTCCTTTTTCATCATCGCCCGCACTGCCATATAAAATAGCCCCAAGCCCTAAAAACGAGGTTAGCGCTACGAGTAATGTTGATAAATTGTCGGCCACAAGTACTATCCCAAAAGGGGCTGACCAATCACCAATGGCATAAACACTGATGCCCGTATTGTAAATATGCATTAATAAAAACACACTAACGGCAAACGTAATAAGCGCCATAGCATTTGATGCGTAACGGCGGATTTTTACACTTTTACCACACGGTGGGAGTAATAAAATAACCGCTGCAAGCATAGGTAATAAAATAGGTAAGGATGCTAAATGTTGAATCATTTTTGCTCCTTAACTACAGCAGCTGATTTAACTGGGCTTCCATCAACATGATCGCTCCCTAAATCAGCACGTCCACGAATAGCCAAAATAACCACAAATGCTGTCATTGCAAAACCAATTACAATTGCGGTTAAAACCAAGGCTTGAGGAAGTGGATCGGCGTAATCTGCTCCGGTACCAAGTACCACTGCTTTATTTATAGTTAAACGCCCCGATGAAAATAAAAATAAGTTTACTGCATACGAAATCATGGTAAGACCCAGTACTACAGGAAACGTCCGAGCTCTCAACAGTAAAAATATACCGCAGCTAACTAATACACCAACGCACGATGCGTATAATAGCTCCATTAAATATTCACCTCTTTTTTAGGGGCATCGGAAGTCATATTACCCAAACTAGCTAAAATCATTAATGTTGCACCTACTACGGTGAGGTACACGCCAAGGTCAAACACAATTGCACTGGCAAGCTCTGTTTTACCTACAAACGGAATATCAAAGTAATCAAACCACGTGGTTAAAAATGGCCGACCGAAGAACCAGCTACCTATACCGGTAAACATTGCGATACCTATCCCCGAGGCAATAATTTTACGGTAGTTGATGTCAAAACGCTCGGTGATCCAGTTAGAGCCATGTGCCATGTACTGCAATATGAAAGCAATTGACGTAACCAAACCAGCAATAAAACCACCACCTGGTAAGTTGTGACCACGCAAGAATATATACGCTGATACTAACAACGCCAACGGCAATAAGCTTTGTGAAATACTTGCAAGTAATATTGGGTAACGCTCACGCGCCCATGGGCGCCCCTCGCTATCACTGGCAGGCATAAATAATGGAATACGTGAAAGCACTTTAAATATACCTAATGCGGCTATACCCAGTACCGTTATTTCACCTAGGGTGTCAAATCCCCTAAAGTCGACCAAAATAACGTTAACCACGTTTGTACCGCCACCACCTGTTTTGGCATTAGCGACAAAGTAATCAGAAATAGAATTTAACGGACGCGTTAATATTGCATAACAAATACTCGCAACCACTACACCAATAGTAGAGGCGATTCCTAAGTCGCGCAGTACTCGCAACGAGCTAGACTCTTTAGGCGTATGCTGAGGTAAAAAGAACAACGCAAGCATAAGCAATATAATAGTGGCCACCTCAACAGTAAGCTGAGTTAACGCTAAATCTGGCGCTGAAAAACGAGTGAATAAAACCGACACCATTAAGCCTACAATAGACAGCATCAACAGTGCGACCATTCTCGACCTGTGCCAAATAACGGTGGCTATTGCGCCAATTATTAATAAACCAGCACCAATCGCGTTATGCACATCAACAGGTGTGCGCGGCATACTGCCAGCTAATTGTTGCATTTCAAATAATGGCCAACCGGCACAAAGTAATACGACACCCAGCATAATAACCAAATAGCGCTGTAAAGAACCATTTTCAGTGCTGTTGATCTTACTCTGACACCATGCAACTACACTCAGCACTGCACGTTCAAAGGTTTTTTTAGCATTTAATGTGGGCAGTGAAGCCTGAAATTGAAATAAATATTTGCGATTCACGTAAATAAACAAACCACCTACAACGGCCATTGCACTCATCAGTAACGGTAGATTAAAACCATGCCAAATTGTTAACTTGTACTCTGGCATCGCCTCCCCTAACACCGCTAATGACGCCGCAGATAAAATACTATCAACAGTAAAGCTTGGGAAAATACCCACCAAAATACATAGCACAACCAGTATTTCTATTGGCACACGCATATAACGTGGTGGTTCATGCGGTGTTCTAGGCAAGTCGATTGGGTCGCCGTTAAAAAATACATCGTGAATAAAACGTGCTGAATAAGCGACTGCAAATGCGCCTGCCACCGTCGCAAGTACCGGTATTAGCCATGACATAGATCCAAGTACTTGTTGATGCAGTGTTTCGGCAAAAAACATTTCTTTAGATAAGAAACCATTGAGTAGAGGTACGCCCGCCATAGCTGCAGCAGCAACCATTGCAAGAGTCGCGGTATAAGGCATAAATCGCCACATACCATTAAGTTTACGCATATCACGCGTGCCTGTTTCATGGTCAATAATACCAGTAGCCATAAATAACGACGCTTTAAATGTTGCGTGGTTAATTATATGGAATATGGCTGCAACCGTTGCAAGCTCGGTATCAAGGCCAAGCAATAGCGTGATCAAACCTAAATGGCTAATTGTCGAATACGCAAGTAACCCCTTTAAATCGTGCTTAAATAACGCTATGTAAGCACCAAATAACAATGTAGCTAAACCAGTTAAACCAACTAATAAAAACCACATTTCGGTTCCAGCTAAAGCTGGATAAAAGCGCGCAAGTAAAAAGATTCCTGCTTTAACCATTGTTGCTGAGTGTAAATAAGCGCTAACAGGCGTAGGCGCAGCCATGGCATGGGGTAACCAAAAGTGAAACGGAAACTGAGCCGACTTAGTAAATGCACCCAGCAATACTAAAACAAGTGCTAATTCGTATAAATCATGGGATTGTATAATAGCTTTACTCGCTAAAATAACATCTAAGTCGTAACTGCCAACAATGTCCCCTAACAACATTAACCCGCCAAGTAGTGCTAAACCGCCTGCACCCGTTACAGCTAGCGCCATTCGCGCGCCCTTACGCGCTTCAGATTTATGCCACCAATAGCTTATCAATAAAAAAGAACTGATACTGGTCAATTCCCAAAATAACCATAGTTGTATAACGTTATTAGACATAACAATACCTAGCATTGCCGTCATAAATAACATTAAGTAGCTATAAAGCTTAGCCATTGAGTCATTAGCGCTGAGGTAATAACGTGTATATACAATAACAAGCAAACCAATGCCTAGTATCATAAACATAAACAAGAGGCTTAAACCGTCTATACGAAGCGATAAATCAAGCCCAATAGATGGGATCCACGCTAATGAATAGCGAATAGTTTCACCAGAAAGAACCGCAGGCGCGTGGTATAAAGTAATAGCCAAAGCGGTAAACGGTGCAAGCACAGTAATAAATGTACTTTGATTGCGAGAAAGTTTGCCTGTGAATGCAGAAATAACACTGCCAATCAAGGATAACAAGGGTATCCAGAGCAAAGTCATAATGTAGGGCCTTTTATAATCATAAGTTTATCAGGGCGCCACTTTTATACATTAAGTGATGCTTTTACTGCCTGTTTTTAAACGACATTAATGGTAATAGTTATACTCAATAACACATATTTTGTCTATAAAAAGCGAAGCATGTTGAGTTAATTTAAAGAGGGAAAATAGGGACTTAAAAACCTATGGTTATAAACATATTAACGCTTAATTTTATCTATATGTGCCAACCAAAGGGCCCTGTATTGATCAGAAAGCGTGATCTGCTGATATTCTAGAATTGACCAGTCTTTACTTGGTTTGTAGGCTACACCGCCAATCTGGCAGCTTTTACTTTTATGCCAGCCATTTGGTGATTTTTCTCCTTTTTGTGCAATATACAAGTTAGGAGCAACTAAGCCTCTCCTTTTACACAACCACGCTTGCTTAGACTTGGGTAAAATATATTCATCTTCAAAGCCATTAAAGTGCATTAGCTCGTGCAAAAAAATACCATAATTAGCGCCTGAATTTAATTGCATAACACCACGGCTAACATTAGCACTTCCATATTTGGACATCATCACAACAAAATCAAATTTTCTTAAAAGCTGTTGATTTATTAACGCTGATTGCCAATCACAATTAGCCGCTTTGCTCATGCTATTGCTGCATTTTAAAGCACCTGCCACATATACTGGTTTACTAAAACAAAAAGCGCCCTGTCTTGGCTCAGGTTTTTTATTATAGGTTTTTATTAATGCCGACAACTTATAAAGTCCACTTCGATGATCGCTCATCGTTAAAACATTAAACTGGCATTTTTTATTTGCCAAAATATTAGAGTCTAACGATAAAAACTCCAATGAATGTAAAAATGGCTTAGGGATCTGTGTGTGAATAACACCATGGTGTAAATTAAAATGATTTAATACAAAACCAGGCTTAAGGTATCCTAACGCGTTTAATATATTAAGATCGCCCCATTGCTCAGTAGCGAGTAGTTGCTGCGATAAGTTAGCAATCTGAGCATTATTTATATTGGGTAAACTTGCCCGCCAAAATAATTTAGCAGCTTTGATCTGTTTTGCCTTGAGCAGATGTAAAGAATACTCGTATTGCGCAGTAGGAATTTGATGCCTAGCAAGTAGGCCAAGGGTGTTTTTCGGCAGCTTATTTATACGTGCTAAAAAGTAGTGTGGAAATTGCCAATATAATTGTAGCGGATTGGCCTTGGCATTTAATACCTGCCAAAAACCAATACCGCCATAACTGTTACTCGAGCCTGCTATTGATAAGCTAAAAAGTAACGCGATTGTTGCTCTTAACACACTAACTTGCGTCTGCTTCCATTAACAGCTCAAGTTCTAAACGTGCATATTTGTATTCTATGAACTCATGAACGTTGGTAGACAGTGCCAATCTAAAATAATCCGCAGCAACATAGCTATCACCTGCAGCTTGATGTAGCTTAGCTAAGTAAAAATAAGCTTCGCACAAACGTTGTGCATATTCTTGCTCTGACTTAACGCCATCGCTAACGCCAGATAAAAATGCATGCTCATTCATATCACCTGCAAAAAGTGAAATTAGCTGATAAGCCCATTGTGAGTCATCAAGCGCTTTAGAATTGGTTTTTAGTTCGGCGAGCGCTGAGTCTTTATCTAATTTAGCTTGTGCTAAATAAACCCACAACACGCGGTAAGGATCATTGGGAGAACGCGCTAAAAATTGGCTAAAATCGGTCTTTGCAATACTAGGCCTATCGCCATAGTACAATGCAATGCCCCGGTTTAAATAAGCATACTCATGTTCTTCATCCAGCTCTAAAGCAGAATCAAAAAGCTCATACGCTTTTTCGTATTGCTGCATTAATGTATGTTGAATACCTAAAAAATTATAAACTTCGGCTAAGTCTGGCTTAAGCTTTACAGCACGGTTGAAGTCAATACGCGACAATGTCGTCATACCTAAGCTGTCAAACAGTACTCCCCGATCATAATATAATTTAGCTTGTTGCTCGGGTGTTAAATCAGCTCTGTTGAGTAACTCAGAATAACGCGCTATGGCTATTTCACTGCGAAAGTCAGACGCTAATGGTGCTGTAAAAGGCACATTGACCACTGGTGTTGGTTCTGATTGAGTTGTTGTTTGGCAAGCGCTTAAAGACAAAATAGCAAAAGACGCCAAAGCAATGTGTTTGAATATCATTAAAATCCTTAATACCAAGGTTGGTAGCTCTAAGACTGACGACGACCAATTTGGTTCATAATCACATATACACTGTATATCATCGTAAGTAATCGAACCTCCTTGAATAATCTTTGTTTAAATTCAAGTTCCTCATTAAAGCATAAAAAAAGGGGCTAAACAGCCCCCTTTTATATTATCCAGTAAATATCTGGATTAAGCATTAGCAATTACGCGTCAGTTGGCGCATCAGCTGCTGGTGCAGCTGATTCCATTGCTTCTTTAATACTTAGACGTACACGGCCTTGGCGATCTACTTCTAGTACTTTAACTTTAACTTCTTGACCTTCGCTAAGGTGGTCAGCAACGTTATTAACGCGCTCAGTACTAATTTGAGAAATATGTACTAAACCATCTTTACCAGGAAGAATGTTTACGAACGCACCAAAATCTACGATTCGTACAACTTTACCTTCGTAAATAGTACCTACTTCAAGTTCAGCTGTTAGTTGCTCTATACGGCTGATTGCATTTGCAGCACTTTCACCGTCAGTAGCGGCAATTTTAATTGTACCGTCGTCACCAATCTCAATCGTTGTACCTGTTTCTTCAGTAAGTTGACGAATAGTAGCGCCACCTTTACCAATAACTTCAGCGATTTTCTTCTGTGGAATTTTCATTGTGTAAATGCGTGGAGCAAACATTGAAAGCTCTTCAGAAGGAGCAGAAATAGCTTCGTCCATAACTTCTAATATGTGTAAACGTGCTGCTTTTGCTTGTTTAAGCGCAATTTGCATGATTTCTTGCGTGATACCTTCAATTTTAATATCCATTTGAAGTGCAGTAATACCTGCAGCAGTACCCGCTACTTTAAAGTCCATGTCACCTAAGTGATCTTCATCACCTAAGATGTCAGAAAGAACAACGAATTTCTCGTCTTCTTTTACTAGACCCATCGCAATACCTGCAACAGATGCTTTAATTGGAACACCTGCGTTCATAAGTGCAAGTGAAGTACCACATACAGACGCCATTGAAGATGAACCGTTTGATTCAGTGATCTCAGATACTACACGGATTGAGTAAGGGAAATCTGTTAGCGTAGGCATAACTGCTGCAATACCACGCTTAGCTAGGTTACCGTGGCCGATTTCACGACGCTTAGGAGAACCTACAAAACCTGTTTCACCTACACAGAATGGAGGGAAGTTGTAGTTAAGCATAAAGTGGTTTTTGTGTGTGCCAGTTAAGTCATCGATTAACTGTGAATCACGCTCTGTACCAAGTGTAGCCGTAACTAATGCTTGCGTTTCACCACGTGTAAAGATAGCAGAACCATGAGTACGCGGTAATACGCCAGTCATTACGTCTAGTGCGCGGATCATATCTGGTTCACGACCATCGATACGTTTTTCGCCTGCAGCGATACGGCCACGAACAATTTTCTTCTCAAGTGAACCGAATACCTTACCCACTTCTTGCTTATCAAGCGTTTCGCCTTCAGCAAGCTCGCTTGATAGTGCTTCGATAACTGCATCTTTAGCTACGCCAAGTGCTTCTTTACGCGCTACTTTATCGGTGATACGGTAAGCTTCGCCTACTTTATCAGCAGCAAGTTCAGCTACTTTCTCTTCAAGAGATACGTTTTTCTCAGGTGCAGTCCAATCCCAAGTAGGCTTGCCTGCTTCTGCTTTAAATTCGTTAATCGCATTGATGATAGCTTGAGATTGCTCATGGCCATATACAACAGCGCCTAGCATTACGTCTTCTGCAAGAACGTCTGCTTCAGATTCAACCATAAGTACCGCGTTATCTGTACCCGCTACTACTAAATCTAGTTGGCTTTCTTCAAGTTCTTTTAACGTTGGGTTAAGAACATATTCGCCACCAATGTAACCAACACGCGCAGCACCAATTGGACCACTGAACGGGATGCCAGAAATAGCAAGCGCCGCAGATGTACCAATCATTGCAACCATATCAGGTTGGATCTCAGGGTTAACAGACACAACAGTTGCAATAACTTGTACTTCGTTAACGAAACCATTTGGGAAAAGTGGACGAATTGGACGGTCAATAAGACGTGCTATTAGTGTTTCACCGTCGTTTGGACGACCTTCACGCTTAAGGAAACCACCTGGGATACGACCTGCAGCGTACATACGCTCTTGGTAGTTAACTGTTAGTGGGAAAAAGTCTTGGCCAGGTTGTGCTTCACGCTTACCAACAACAGTTACTAAAACTGACGTGTCGCCAATGCTTGCTAAAACTGCACCATCTGCTTGACGCGCAATTGCGCCTGTTTCTAGAGTTACAGTGTGTTGACCTAGTTGAAATTCTTTTATAATTGCTTGCACTTAAAATATCCTTTAAATCTAAATAAGTGTTCCATCAAAGTACCAATTACAGTACATAATTGTATTCAGTTGGAAATCAATTAAGTACTACAATTGGCAATGATGTTATTAACTGTAGATAAACCTTTTTATCTACGCGCATAGTATATACCAAAGCCACGTAAAAATGCGAGTCTAGCAAACAGTTTATAGTATGTATGTTTAGCATCTAAATGGGTTGAATTAACGAGAAAAACTGCGCACAGCTTTATAGATGACTTTTATACTAATCCGCTTAATAAAGTGATCTATTTTAAGAGTGGAAAAACGTGTAAATAACTAAGCAAAAAAAATTGCTATTAAGTTGTTCTCAAAATAATTTGTTAACGCGAATAGTGACACGTTTAGCCCCGCAACATGGTTAAGTATTGTTGCGGATTGGTGTAAATATTATGGCCAGTTACTAGTCGATGTTATTTGCTAAATTTCAGGCACAAAAAAAGGAGCTATAAAGCTCCTTTTCTCGTAATCAAGTTCTTAGCGACGTAGGCCAAGCTCTTGGATTAACGCAGTATAACGCGAGATATCTTTACCTTTAAGGTAATCAA
>Ga0207891_1000535_pt1 | contig 24549 bp, 14 predicted proteins | sample LinPmetageLP50_FD_184061 | JGI IMG/M metagenome (GOLD analysis project Ga0207891, IMG submission 184061) | Marine viral communities from the Pacific Ocean - LP-50 (SPAdes) | ecosystem: Environmental > Aquatic > Marine > Oceanic | place: Pacific Ocean | collected 2011-08-27 | reverse complement strand
ACCGGTACCGTAGTGGTTGATACCACAGCACCAACAGCGCCAACTGTTGATGCCGGTAACGGCACTGAGATCACAGGCACTGCAGAAGCGGGCGCAACGGTAAATGTAGATATAGACGGCGACGGCACGCCAGATTTCACCGTCATCGCGGATGGCGACGGCAATTGGAGTGTAACGCCAGGTACACCATTGGCCGATGGAGTTGTAGTTACGGCCACGGCTACAGATGAAGCGGGCAACACCAGTGGGCCTGCATCTGATACCGTAGACGCCGTAGCACCGGTAGTGGCAATTAATGACTTAACCACCAACGATACGACGCCAGCACTTACAGGTACGGTTGATGATGCGACAGCGACCGTTGTGATCACCATTGACGGGAATGACTACACCGCCACTAATAATGGCGACGGTACGTGGACGCTGGCTGATGACGCAGTAGCCACGCTCGCCGATGGCAGCTATACCGCAACCGTTACTGCAACCGACCCTGACGGTAACGTCAGCACCAACACAGGTACCGTAGTGGTTGATACCACTGCGCCTACGGTTGCAATAAACGACCTGGCCACCAATGACACCACGCCTGAACTTACCGGTACAGTGAACGATCCGAATGCAATTGTGGTGGTGACGATTGACGGCAATGATTACACCGCTACCAACAACGGTGACGGTACCTGGACACTGGCTGACAACGTGGTAGCAACACTCGCTGAAGGCAGCTACCCAACGTCAGTGACTGCAACAGACGCCGCGGGCAACACGGTAACCAACACCGGTACCGTGGTAATTGATACCACTGCGCCTACGGTAGCAATAAACGACCTGACCACCAACGACACCACACCAGAACTCACCGGTACAGTAAACGACCCTAACGCGGTAGTGGTGGTGACGATTGACGGCAATGATTACACCGCTACCAACAATGGTGACGGCACGTGGACACTAGCCGATGATGTAGTTGCCACATTAGCAGAAGGTAGCTACCCAACGTCAGTGACTGCAACAGACGCCGCGGGCAACACGGTGACCAACACCGGTACCGTGGTAATTGATACCACTGCGCCTACGGTAGCCATAAACGATTTGACCACCAACGACACCACGCCAGAACTTACTGGTACGGTGAACGACACGAATGCGGTTGTGGTAGTGACAATTGACGGCAATGATTACACCGCTACCAACAATGGTGACGGCACATGGACTTTGGCTGACAACGCAGTCGCAACCCTTGCTGAAAGCAGCTACCCAACCAACGTCAGTGACTGCAACAGACGTCGCGGGCAACACGGTGACCAACACCGGTACCGTGGTAATTGATACCACAGCGCCTACGGTAGCCATAAACGATTTGACCACCAACGACACCACGCCAGAACTTACTGGTACGGTGAACGACCCGAATGCGGTTGTGGTAGTGACCATTGACGGCAATGATTACACCGCTACCAACAATGGTGACGGCACATGGACTTTGGCTGACAATGTCGTCGCTCTGCTTGCTGAAGGTAATTACACGGCAACGGTTACCGCTACAGATGCCGTGGGTAATTCTGACTCAGCTACAGGTTCAATTGTTATCGATACCAGTATTGATGAAAACAATAATGCTCAAACGGTAACGTTCGACAGTATCTCAAACGATTCTGGGGTGGCTGGAGACTTTATAACTAGCGATAACACGCTGGTTTTCAATGGAACAGTTGACCTTGGTGACAATACTACTCTGACTGTCATTATTGATGGCACGTCCTATACCTTTGGCACTGACCCTGAACTCACCATTGATGGAAGCGGCAACTGGAGCCTAGATCTAACAGGTACAACGCTACCAGCGGGTACCTATTCGGTAGTGGCAACAGTCACCGACGACGCCGGTAATTCGGCAAGCACAGCGAGCCAAAATGTGGTTGTACAAGCCCTCGATGCCATTAATGATGGAAACGGAGTCGATATGGGCGAGCCGGTGGTCACGGTCAACCCACCAGAAACCACCAGCAACGTAGATGTTATCGGCTTAGTTGAAGCTACAGGCGGTGTTGATGCAAGTGCATCCTTTACCGTTTCCCCTAACCATGTAGGTGAAGTGTTAGTAGAGGTTGACCAAATAGCACTGGTTGCTGTTGCCGATGCCTACATTGTTGAGGTGTATGACGAGAGCGGTCAGCTTGTTTACCAAGGAGTAAGCGCAGATTCAAAACTTGCAGATGTCGGTGGACTAGACATTTTTGATGTTACCGGCGACGAGACCATTTCGTTCACGTTAGCAGGCCTTGATGCTGGCAACTACAGTGTGGTGGTTCGCAATGATGAGAACTTACTTGAAGATTTGTTAGACAATGACAACAGTAACGATATTGACCTTGATGAGCTTGGTACAGCTGGCGTGGTACTTGGGCCAGACAATCAGGCGGTAGTTCTTGATACTATTGAAGCAACGTTAAATACCGGCGTTTTAGGTATTCCACTTGGTACGGTTGGCACGCAAGTAAGGGGAGTACTAGAGACACTTCTGGATACGACTACAGTAATTGGCGCAGGACAGCTTGTTAATTTACTTACCGCCCCTCTTGATGCAATTGGCTTAACTGGCTTCCTTGATGATATTTTAAGTGTTGTTGCCGATGCGTTGCTTAGCAATACCTTAACCCTTTTACAAGACACTGACATTACCACCACGTTAACGGAATACACTTATACGGGTGATTTAGTGGCACAAGGTAACCTGATTAATGGTGATTTAAGTGGCGTGGGCTCGGACACTATCTTAGACGGCGCGCAAGTGACGCTTGTTACCAATGCATCTGGTGATAGCGTTACTGTTCCTGCTGCAGGTACAGTTACTATTCAAGGTAATTATGGTGTACTAGAAATTTCTGCAGACGGTACGTATACCTACACTGCCGACGGCGATCGCAGTGCAATCGGCCAAGACGAAGTGTTTAACTACACCCTATCAGACGGTGCAACCTCTGATATTGCGGCACTTACCATCACCATTTCTGGCAGCGACTTCCCTACAGTAGTAGCACAGACAGATAATAATGACATGGAATTGGGCGCACAAACTGCCATTGTAAATGCACCAGTTACCGACAGCGACTTCCAGGTGATAGGCTTAGCAGAAAGCTCACCAGTGGCAGGTTCGCCAGAGGCTAGCACAACGCTTACCGTTGATGCTGGTTACTTTGGCGAAGTGGTAGTCGAGGTCAGCCAAACAGCGCTGGTTGCCGTTGCCGATGCGTATCGTGTTGACATTATTGATGCAGATGGCAACGTGGTTGCTACAGCTATGACGCCGGACAATCCGTTAATAGGTGATGCGGTAGGTATAAACCTTATCGGAGTAACCGGTGACGATACGCTGGTTGCAAAATTCTCAGGGCTACCTGCCGGTGATTACACCGTGGTTGTTCGCAATGATGAAAGTGTGCTTGAAACATTATTCGATCAAAATAGCGACGGCTCGATTACGCTAACAGAGTTAGGTGATGGCGGCGTGGTGCTTGGGGAAGAAAACCAAGAGGTAGTGTTAACTGCTGTTGAGGACGCACTAAACGGCACTAACGCGAGTATATTAAATGGGCTTGGTTTAGGTACGGTTGTACGAAACCTTGTCCTTGAGCCAGCCTTAAGCACAGCAGATACCATAGGCGCCGGCGACTTAGTGAGTACCATTACTACTGGACTTAATCTATTAGGGCTGGGCGCATTGGCCGATACTGTATTAGATGCGGTCGCGGCAGCATTACTAAGCAATACACTTACCTTGCTTCAGTCTACCGATATAACTTCAACACTCACTGAATACGCGTTTGAAGGTAGTACTACAACGTCGGGTAATGTTATCGATGCTGCTAACACAGGCGATGTGGCCGATAGCATTGCCGAGGGCGGCGTAGTGACGCAAGTTACTCATACCAATGGTGAGTCGGTGACCGTATTAGGTACTGGTTTATCTGGCATTACCATTGAGGGTGATTATGGCGACCTCACCATCTTTGAAGACGGAAGCTACACCTACGTGGCCAACGGCGTGCGCGACGGCTTGGGTAGTACAGATAGCTTCAGCTACACCATTTCAGATGGTACTAATACCTCCACCGCCAACCTTAACTTTAACCTATCAGGGCAAGGGGTATCGGCAGACTCAGCACGTGCTGAATTGACCTATGATTTTGTTTCAGACACTGGCCCTAGTGAACTAGATGCGCTTTCTCATGGTTATTTACTTGGGCTTGGGGGCAGCTTTAGCGATACCAGCAGTACGTTTGCCGTCGCTACAGACACGACTCAAGATATTACGTTAAACGTTGATAATGGTAGCCTGCTGTCACTGGTTTCAAGCCTTACTGTTACTGTAGAAAAGTTTGAAAACGGAGTATGGGAAGAGTATAGAGTTTTCCCGAACGGCGAGCTTGTTAGCTTATTAGGCATTGATGGCGACACCGTGCTTACCGTCAACGGATTAACTGAAGGCTTGTACCGTCTGTCAATGAGCGGTACGACAGGCGTTGGCGTAGCCGGTAGTATTAGTGTAGATCTATCCTCTACCATCAACTACCTTGACCAGTTTGAAGTCAGCGGCGTACAAACCGCCACGGGCAATCTGTTCGAAAACGATGTGCTATTTGGCCCAACATACGATGTAACTGTATCTACTGATGGAACAATTTTCCAAGATACCACTGGCGGCATTACGTTAGTGGGTGATTACGGTACGCTGCAGATTGATGAAACGGGTGCGTACACGTATACCCCAGACAACACCCAAGCCGTATTTGGTGGCACCTTAACAGATACCTTTACTTACCGTATTGAGTATCCAGATGGTACTGTCGAACAGGCTGAGTTTAACGTGTTTGTGACGGCATCTGGTGAAGGTGTAGCAGTAGTAGAAACAAGTAACTCAGCTGAAACTATGGCAAATAGTTCATCGGAGTCGGTAAGTGCATCACAAAGCTCAGAAACGGAAGCTACTGATGAACCCAAAGCGCCTACCGTTGTTGAATTTAGTGCGCAGTCTGAACAAACCGTCGAGTTAAACACTGATTCTCAAGTGGTGACATCTGAGAGCACATTGCCGGAAGATATAATTACCCTTCCAGAGGAAAACGATATTGTTACCATCGGGCTGGAAACCGAAGTAACGATCGATACCGTAGATCTTGAGCTTCCACCAGAAGATTTGATTTTACCGTCGATAGAGTCTGTTCCATCTAATTCTGAAAGCGATAGCACATCGGTAGCTGAGTCTGGGCAGGTGTCTGGTGATACTGCTAAAGAGAGTGACGGTAGTATTGGCATTGCTACTCCAACGGAGTCAGATGTGCTAAAAACAGCAATCGATAAATTCCCAACAACGGATATTTAATGTAAAAGAGGCTTAACGATAAAGGCTCTGATACATCTGTATCAGGGCCTTTTTTTATTTAGAAAGTTGCGAAACTCACCGCCCACAACGTTTAATTATTCTATACGACGAACGAGCAGGTTAATTTTAAACCTATACCATGGAAACCTTCGGCACCTTATTGATTAATCAAAAGGTTTCGTATTTAACGGAACTACGTATAATAGTTCCTCACAACGTTAGGTCCCCATAGTTTAATGGATAAAACAAGGCCCTCCTAAGGCTTAGATGTTGGTTCGATTCCAGCTGGGGACGCCACTACGCTTAACCGCAATTACGGAAATTATTCCTATCTGGCACTATTTCCCAAGATAATTATCTAATATCTCTTGCCACTCGTCCGTCTCTATTACTCTAAGTAACGCGGTATTAATTTTTTCTCTTTGGGCACTGTTTTCTGGTAGTGCAATAGCATAATCCTGACGCTCAATGACTTCAGGTAAAATAAGAATACTGTCACCAAAGCTGTTTTTAGTTAAGTACTGTAAAATGGGTTTATCGTAAACCAATGCATCTAGCTTGCCTGATGCCAATTGCGACAAACCTTCTTCAACGCTTTCAAGCCGCTTAAATCCGATATTTTCTTTTTGTAAAAATGCGCTACTTGCAGAGTTAGCCAAGGTGCCCACCCGCACATTAGGTAGGTCCTCAAGCCCTTTAACACTTGAAGATAGCTGACTTACGGTAAGGCTTGTGGCAATGGCTGCGGTAAAGCTACTGATTAAAATGATGGCTGCAAACATCCAAATGAAACCGATTACCCTCCCCCCAAAGGTAACAGGGGCCTTATCGCCATACCCTACTGTGGTCATGGTCACCGCCGCCCACCAAAAGCTAGCACCAAGGCCTTGTTGCGTCGAGCCGCCAAACATCTCGGCGTTGCGCTTTCTTTCAAACAGCCACAGTAACGCACCTACCGCCAGTAGCAACCCGCACAAAGCTGATAGTGCAACTAAAAATTCCCAGCTGAAAAAACCTTTAACGGCTGACATCCACCGATTTCCTTCGCTAGGCACGGCGATAGCTAATCCCGTAGTATAAAAGGGGTGCGTAAAATCAATAACCGATTCTCGTTGCGCATTGACGGTAAGCGCAGCAACAGATGCATCAAAACGACCGCTTTCTACTCCCGCCACCAGCTCAACCAAAGAGGCTTCGGTCAACGCATAATCGGTAGCCGTTAATTCTGCAATTTGCTCCCAAAGCGCAATACTTATCCCCTCAAAAGAACCATCTTTGTTTTTGATGACAAACGGCGGCGCGACCTTCGTAGCAATCACCTGTTTTATATCATTATCATTGGTTTGCGCCATACTTGGCATCGTGACACTTAAGCAAAACACTAAGATAGTGATTATTCGACACATTGTTTTCATACTTGTCCTTGTGATTTGTTTACTTTTAAACTGCATTTAAGCCACTTTCACTAATAGTAAGCCATCGTCAAATTAGCTACGTATAAGATTCAGTCGTCAATAATTAAAAAAAACTATTTCGATTTTGGCTTTTAAAATGATGCTACTTTTAGAATAAACCCATGGTATACGAGAGTAGAATATTCAACAAACAGCCCCATATTGATTCTTAGTAAAACAGTGCTTATTTAGGTCAACGTTGAAAAGTAGTATTGGCGTAGCGAATACATTCATGAAAATAACGCTTCGCTGAGTGTGGGAGAAAACTATGACTGATTTTAAAAAAAATGATGATTTACATTCGTTCTTTAATGAGATGCAGGATGTAAAACCCATTAAACCTTCAAATAAAGCGTTATTGCATGATACAGAGAGTGCGATAGCTGAAAAAAAGAGGCGCGCAGCAAGTCAACGCAGTGAAAGGGAAAAGCTGAAAAGTCCCCTAAGTCTAGAAGGGGTAACACCTGTAAAGCCTGACGATTTCATTTTATTCCAACAACCAGGTATTCAAGATGGTGTGTTCAAAAAATTACGCATGGGTAAATACCCATTAGAAGAAACCCTTTCTTTAAGTGGCATGACGATTGAGCAAAGTAGAGATGCACTATACAAAACCATAACCGACTCACATAAACGAGGTGTGAGGGCATTATTGATTAAGCACGGCAAAGGTGAAGAGAGTAAACCTTTTCCTGCTTATAAGAAAAGTTTTGTTAATCACTGGTTGCTTGAATTAGAAGAGGTCATTGCCTACCACACGGCGCAGCCTATGCACGGCGGATTTGCAGCTACATATGTATTATTGAAGAAACACCCAGATCAGAAATTGATTAACAGAGAGAAAAATAGGAAAGGCTAATAACGCAAGATTTATAAAATGAATTGGTAAAGCTGAGTGATTAACGCCAGTATCTGAAGACAGATACTGGCGTTAGAATTTCACTTTCAGACTACTTAACTGAAGACTGCACAACTAGCGTTGAAGTAACGTCGGCAGATTTAGCTGAACTGCTGAAAACAGCAGTAACAAACATCAGCACAACCGCTATGGCTACTCCGGTTAAGCCAAACCCTTTTGATGAACGATTCATTCGTCGTCTCTTGTTATCAACACCAACAATATTTTTTGTTGGTACAACCCTTAAAACAAACTCCTGTAACCAGTCTGCAATCCCTGCATTGCACTACAATAGATCAGTGACTTATCGAAGACAAGCCCTCAGTACAAATTTTTGACACTTTGCCAATCTATTGACACGCTTCACGCTCATTTAAGTGAAAAAGTAGAGATAAGAACATCTTACCTCTACTAAGCTTAAGCGCGTTTTTATCCTACAAATCGACGAGCATTTCTAAAGATACGCATCCACGCACCATCTTCTTGCCAATCGTCTGGACGCCATGAGTTAGCCACCGCTCTAAACACACGTTCAGGGTGCGGCATCATAATAGTGCTTCGTCCATCAGCCGAGGTTAAACCTGTAATACCCTCAGGCGAACCATTCGGGTTAGCGGGGTATTGCATAGTAGGTTGGCCGTAGTTATCAACATAACGAAGTGCCACCTGCGATGCTACGGACGAAAGCGCGCTGTCGCTTGCAAACTCTGCTTGGCCTTCACCGTGTGATACAGCAATTGGCATGCGCGAACCGGCCATGTCTTGCAACAACACAGAGGCAGACTTAGTCACTTCTACCATGGCAACACGGGCTTCGAAACGTGCCGATTGGTTCGCAACAAAGTGCGGCCAATGTTCAGTGCCAGGAATAAGCGACTTTAAGTTCGACAACATTTGGCACCCGTTACATACCCCTAAACTAAAGGTACTGTTGCGGTCGAAGAAGCCAGCAAATTGATCTCGTGCAAGCTCGTTGAACAAGATTGATTTTGCCCACCCTTCACCGGCGCCAAGTACATCACCGTAAGAGAAACCACCACAAGCAGCTAAACCAGCGAAGTCATCAAGTGTGACTTTACCAGCCAAGATATCACTCATGTGTACATCAATGGCGTTAAAACCAGCACGGTTAAATGCAGCGGCCATTTCAAGATGCGAATTTACGCCCTGCTCTCGTAAAATGGCGACTTTAGGTTGTACACCTTTCGCGATATATGGCGCAGCAATATCTTCATTTACGTTGTACGTAAGCGCAGCATGTAGGCCAGGGTCAGCAGCATCTTGCTTAGCAGCATGTTCTTGTTCAGCACATACTGGGTTATCGCGAAGCTTTTGCATCGCCAAGGTGGTTTGTGCCCACGTAGTACGCATGGCTACGCGGCTATCGTTTAGCACTGCCACGTTATCACGGGTAAACTCTATAGTGTCGGTGGTATTTAACGTACCGATGTAATGACTAACATCACTTAAATCGAAAGACGCGAGTACCGCATTTACTTCCTCGATGTCTTTGTCTAATACTTGAAGTACGCCACCAAGCTCTTCGTTAAACAACACAGATAAGTCTGAACCTGAAATGCCATCTAGCGCAACACTTACACCGGTTTTACCGGCAAAGGCCATTTCGGCTACGGTAGTGAATAGTCCACCATCAGAACGGTCGTGGTAAGCTACTATCAGTTGTTTCTCAATTAGCGTCTGTACCGCATTAAAGAAGGCTTTTAAACGCTGCGCCGAAACTACATCGGCAGGTGCGTCACCTAATTGCTCGTACACTTGTGAAAGACAACTCGCGCCAAGGCGGTTCTTGCCTTCACCTAAATCGATTAGCAATAATTGGCTGTCGCCCTTATCGGTGCGAAGCTCTGGTGTCACCGTTTTACGAATATCTTTTACGGCACCGAAAGCAGAAATCACTAACGATAACGGTGATGTTACCGCTTTATCTTCGCCTTCCTCTTGCCATGCGGTTTTCATCGACATGGAGTCTTTGCCTACCGGAATGGTCAATCCCAATTCAGGGCAAAGCTCTTCACCGACGGCTTTTACCGCTTCATACAAACCAGCGTCTTCACCAGGGTGTCCTGCCGCTGCCATCCAGTTTGCTGAAAGTTTAATACGGGTTAAATCACCAATATTCGCCGCGGCAATGTTAGTTAACGCTTCACCCACGGCTAAACGCGCTGACGCACCATGAGATAATAAGGCAACAGGGGTTCTTTCACCCATCGCCATGGCTTCACCATGGTAAGTATCAAAAGCAGTGGCAGTAACCGCTACATCGGCCACAGGTACTTGCCAAGGGCCAACCATTTGGTCGCGGTTAACCAAACCTGTTACCGAGCGATCGCCAATGGTAATAAGGAAAGTTTTTTCCGCCACAGTAGGTAGCGACAATATGCGCGTTGCCGCGTCAGCTAGTGTAATGTCGCTTTCATTAAAACCTGTGGTTTCTAATGGCTTACTAGTAACGTCGCGATGCATTTTAGGCGGCTTGCCAAGTAACACATCAAGGGGCATGTCTATAGGCTGGTTATCGAATTGGCTGTCGTTTACATTCAATTCTTGTTCAGCAGTGGCTTCCCCTACTACAACGTAAGGTGCGCGTTCACGGGCGCAAATCGCCTCAAACACCGGCATGTTTTCTGGTGCTACTGACATCACGTAACGTTCTTGTGATTCGTTACACCATAATTCTAGTGGTGTCATACCTGGTTCGTCAGATAATACATTACGCAGTTCAAACTTACCGCCACGTCCGCCATCGTTAACTAATTCAGGCAGCGCGTTCGATAAACCACCCGCGCCCACATCGTGAATAAACTGGATAGGATTGTTATCACCTAACTGCCAGCACGCATCAATAACTTCTTGGCAACGACGCTCCATTTCTGGGTTTTCACGCTGTACCGAAGCAAAGTCTAAATCTTCATTTGACTGACCTGATGCCATGGAAGAAGCTGCGCCCCCACCAAGGCCAATGTTCATTGCAGGGCCGCCAAGTACGATAAGTTTGGCACCTACGGTAATTTCGCCTTTTTCAATATGCTCACGGCGAATATTACCTAAGCCACCAGCAAGCATAATAGGCTTGTGGTAACCACGTACTTCAACGCCATTAAAGCTATTCACTTCTTGCTCGTAGGTACGGAAATAACCAAGCAAATTCGGACGACCAAATTCATTATTAAATGCAGCGCCACCTAGTGGGCCATCTAGCATAATATCTAACGCGCTCACGATACGTTGTGGTTTACCGTAGTCTTTTTCCCACGGCTGTTCTAACCCTGGAATACGTAAGTTAGACACACTAAAACCACCCAAACCTGCTTTTGGCTTAGAACCACGACCGGTAGCACCTTCATCACGAATTTCACCACCTGAGCCTGTTGCCGCACCTGGGAAAGGTGAAATAGCGGTTGGGTGGTTATGGGTTTCTACCTTCATCAGAATATCGATATTCTCATGATGGTATTCATATTGATGAGTTTGTGGGTTCGGGAAGAAACGCCCTGCTTCCCATCCAGACATAACAGCAGCGTTGTCTTTATAGGCCGAATAAACATGATCGGGTAACACTTCAAATGTGTTCTTGATCATTTTGAACAAGGATTTTTCTTGCTCTTGACCGTCGATGGTCCAACTGGCGTTGAAAATCTTATGGCGGCAATGTTCAGAGTTCGCTTGCGCAAACATGTAAAGCTCTACGTCGGTAGGATTGCGCGCCAAACGCGTAAAGCTTTCGAATAAATACTCTATTTCATCATCAGCCAGTGCTAAACCAAGTTGAATATTGGCATCCACAAGCGCTTGCTTGCCATCTTCGAGTATCGCTACTGATGTAAAGGTTTTCGCCTTAGTATGTGCAAACAATACTTCTGCCGCTGCTGTATTAGGAAAAACAGTTTCCGTCATGCGATCATGCAAGTGGGCAGCAAGAAGACTATAGTCAGCATCGCTAAGCGGTTGCGCTGCTTCTATATAAAAAGCACAGCCTCGCTCTATACGATTAATCGTGTTCAGACTACAATTGTTTGCGATATCAGTTGCTTTGGTAGACCAAGGAGAGATGGTGCCTGGTCGGGGTGTTACCACGAAGAGATTGCCAGTTGGCGTTTGGGTTTGTCGGGCAGGCCCGTAGGTAAGCAGCTTTTTAAGTATTTCTAATTGCTGCTGCGAGAGTTCACCTTCTGAATCGATAAGGTGAATATATTCGCTATATAGGTTTTTCACCTTAATGCCGGATTGACCCAGCTTTGCAATCAGTTTAGTTTGGTGAAACTCTGATAGTGCGGGAGCGCCTCGAAGGACCAACATATTGCTTTACCTGGTTGTTCAGAAACAACGACCATCAATGGGACGCGTTGCCTCTGTAATTGATGAATATTTCGGCGCGGATTATAGAGGATTTATGTTCTATTGGTAACCTTCAACATAGGCTATGTTGCAGTTTTTTTTCTCAAAACCCAATTTACAACAATAAGAAAAGGTTTATGCCGTTACAACAATACAAAAAGCGATTAAAAACAACTTTTTTTATCGCATTATGCTTTTTCGCTTCAAGTTGTGGCTCTCCTACCGTTCCGAACGCTCTGTTGTCATTAATTGAGCGCGGTTCAATAAAGGTAGGCACGCTTTATGGCGCGGCGACTTATTATAATGGCGCCGAAGGTCCGCAAGGTTTTGAATATGAATTACTTGCCGGCTTTTCAGATTATGTCGGGGTAACGCTCGACTTATATCCTTTCTACAGTTACGACGCGATGCTAGAGCAACTTGCTGAAGGCAACCTAGATATTGTGGCCACAGGTGACGCGGTTACCGATGCCTTACTGATGCGCTTCACCTATGGTCCTGCATATCAAACTGTTGCGCAACACTTGGTATACCGCGCGGGCACCACACGACCTCGAGAACTTGATAGCCTTGTCGACCCTGTTGTAGCAGTGTCGGGAAGCAGTCAAGCGCAGCTACTTGCAGTATTAAACGGCGCTAGTGAATCCCTGTTAGTCACTACAGAAGATTCTGATGCCGAGGAACTGCTACAAAAAGTGGCTACAGGTGAAATTGCCTATACCCTTGCAGATAGTAACCGTCTTGCGCTGCAACGAAGACGACACCCTAATTTGGCCGTAGGCCTAACCGTACGAGAAGAAATGCCAATGGCATGGGCGCTAAACCCTGAATTAGATGATTCTATTAAAGCCGCCATTATTGAATATTTTGGTACCGTGCATCAATCAGGGTGGTTTACCGTATTAGAAGAAAAGTATTTTGGTCACATTAGGCAATTTGACTACGTAGACAGTCGTGCATTTAATCAATCCGCCGAGTCGCTGTTAAAAGATTACAAAAGTATGTTTCAGCAATATGCAGGTGATTTGGATTGGCGCCTATTAGCCGCAATGAGTTATCAAGAAAGCCACTGGGATCCTGATGCAATCTCTCGTACTGGCGTTCGCGGTTTAATGATGCTGACCATGGACACGGCTAATGACTGGGATGTTGAAGATCGTACCGACGCAGAACAAAGTATTCGCGGTGGCTCTCGCTACTTCGCCAGCTTATTAGGACGAATTCCTGCAAGAATTGGCGACCCGGATAGAACTTGGATGGCAATGGCGGCGTATAACCTTGGCCTAGGTCATTTAGAAGATGCCCGAATTCTTACAGAGCGTCAGGGCGGCAATCCAGATTTGTGGGTAGATGTAAAACAACGGCTTCCACAGCTAAGGCAAAAGAAGTACTACAGAACAACACGTTATGGGTACGCTCGGGGCGATGAAGCGCTTCAGTATGTAGACAATATTCGCCGATATTACGACAGTCTTCTTTGGCTAGATGAACAAGGAAGAATTTAGCTGGCGCCATATTGAATTTTGTCATTATGATGTCATCTAAGATAAGTAATATCGAATGTACCTAGCCTTTTCGGCTAGCTAAGGCATAAGTGCAGAAATGATGAAATGATGAAATGAAATCATGCCTTATTCAATTTCCCAATTTGTATTAACAAGGAGGGCAAAATGAAAAGAAACAAATTATTTAGGAAAGGAATAAAATTGAAAAATAATAATAGACGTAGAGTGATGCTAAAAAGAATGCATCAAAAAGTACTACAACGCCGCAAACTGTTTGTCACCAGTGAGATGTTTACTCAGTTGACCCGCAATTCTTAAGCGCCGCTTGTTTGGCTTTTTTATCTAGTTTTATCTGCGCTCGACGACGTTTAAAAAATGCTGAAATCTTATCAGCACAGTCGTCGGCCAACACCCCTGATATGACATCTACCTGATGATTGAGTGATGGATGGTTCAAAATATTCATCACTGACCCTGCCGCCCCAGTCTTAGCATCGCTGGCACCATATACCACTCGCTTAATTCTGGCGTGAACCAACATTCCTGCGCACATTGAACATGGCTCTAAAGTGACATAAAGCGTGGCATCGGTAGTACGGTAGTTTTGTAAGTGCTTTGCCGCCATTCTTACCGCATTCATTTCTGCGTGAGCGGAAGGATCGCTATCTGTGATAGGCGTATTCCACCCTTCACCTATTAATTCACCATTGTGTACAACACAAGCCCCTACCGGCACCTCTCCCATTGCTTCTGCTTTATCCGCTAGGCTAAGGGCGTGCTGCATCCACTTTGTATGCTTTACCATGCGTTTAGAGTTGTTAATTTCGTCATTCATTCGTTAATTTAACTAATTTTTTGTGAATTAGATTTTCACCAACATAATCCAATTAATAGAAATTACTATAAACAATTGATTTATAGTTAATTTATAACAATGGCAGCCATCTTGCTATCTTTGTTATAGACATACTTGCGAATTACAGAGTGATAACGTAAATACAAACTTGTCCATCGGCTTATTCTATATGAAGTAGCTCAAAAGCTTTAATGTACAGTTACGTATTTATTTACACTTTTTTCCCAAAAAGCGTATTTATAAGCGCTATAGTAACGAAAAAAGTGGGTTTAGCGTAGTCGCTTTGTAAGCTTGGCTTGTAGGAAAGAATACAATTTTTCACCTACACTGAGTGCAGAACAATTCAAAACAAACTGAAGGGAAAGTTCCATGAATATGACCGCCATTGCTATTGTTGCTATTATCGCTTGGGCTATTGTGAGCATCACAGACTCAGTAAAAACAAAAAAGTCGAATAAAGTATCTGACAAGGCATCGAAAGCTTATGAAGCCGAAATCGCATCACTCAAAGAACGGGTTTCTGTGCTTGAAAAAATTGTAACCGATGAAAAATACGACCTGAAAAAACAGTTTGCCGACTTGGAAAAAGACAAAGTTGCATAGGCTTTTTGTAAAACGCTTTTCCTAAGTGCCTTTTTGAAAGCGTGTTCGTACTTCGAATTTTTATCAGAACGGTCTAAAGCATTCTGTTGTCGGCTAGCTGCCTTCCAGTAGTTTTCTCTCAGCGCGTTCTACGCGCCGAGGTTTGCCGGCAATAACCAGCACATCATGGGGTTGCAACACAGCTTCATGGTCGGGATCTTTTACCTCGGTGCCATTTCTTCTTAATCCCCGTACACGAACCCGCATTTTGGCAAAGTCGATATCTTTAATTTTGCTTCCCATGCATGCAGCATGTTCTGAAAGCACCACAGCGTGTATGAATTCGAGTTTATCCTCAGTGCCGTAGCTAATTTCAGTCGTTTCCCCTGGGTAGAATCCATGCAAGTGATCGTAGCGTCCTTTTCGTTCCGCGCGAACACGCTTTAAGATTCGAGACATGGGCACACCGGCGTAATGCAGTACTTGAGAAATAAGCATCAAACTACCTTCTTGCAACTCGGGTACGACTTGATTTGCCCCCGCAGAATATAAACCATCTAACTGATAGTCTCGCTTAGTTCGCACCATAACATCTGCGGTGTTATCTATTTGATGGGTGCCACTAATAACTTGTTTTGCTTTATCAGGTTGGTCAAAGGTGACTAAGATAAGCTTTGCTTTTTCAACATTGGCGCTACTAAGAATGTCTTTTTTACTGGCATCGCCAAACAGCACTGGCTCACCAGCGTTCCTACTTTCATGCACACGAACTGGGTCCATATCAATCGCTATAAATGCAATGCCTTCCATCTTCAGCATGCGAGCTACCGATTGCCCCACCCTGCCAAAGCCACAAATCACAACATGGTTGGTTAAATCGTTATCCACTATTAACGTATTGTGCGCATTGTCTTCACTCTTATTGGCCACAATACGCTTTGCAAATACCAAACTGTTGTTCATTAACCAAGGCGTTAGCGCCATGCTCAATACCCCCATGCTCACAATGAGAGAAGATTGCCCAGTGGTAAGCACACCATAAGTGGTCGCCAATGCAGCAATAACGAAACTAAACTCGCCAATTTGACATAACTTAATACCCGCCGACCATGCATCCAGAGGATTAGTTTTCACAAACGCAGCGGCCATTCTTACCATAAGAATTTTGATAATCATCAGCCCAACAACGCCAAGAACAATGGTAAAGAAGTTACTCCACAGCACATTTATATCGAGCTGCATGCCAACGGTAACGAAAAACAATCCCATTAAAATATCGCGAAAGGGGCGAATATCGGCTTCAAGTTGGTATTTGTATTGGCTCTCCCCTAGCATCATTCCCGCAAGGAAAGCCCCTAGCGCCATCGATAACCCAAAGTAATAGGTTAGGCCGCCAGCCAATAGCGCGATTAAAATTGTGGTAAGAACAAAGAGCTCATCGGTGCGGGTTTTGGCTATTTCTCTAAAGACCCAAGGCAACACCCACTTGCCTACCGACATTAAAAACGCGATGACAAATATACCTTTTAACAAGGCTTCACCTAAGGCAAACGCAATGCTCACCTCGCCGCTTTGAGCAAGCAAGGGAATAGCAATAAGGAATGGAACAACGGCAAGGTCTTGAAATAGCAGAATACTAACAGCCAGCTGGGTTCTTCTGTTATTGAGAATACCCATTTCAGTTGCTTGTTTGATGACTATAGCGGTAGAGCTTAGTGCCAGCGCTCCACCAATAATAATGGAAGCTTTGATAGGTAACCCGAATAAATAAGGAATGCTGGTAAATACAGCGGTGGTCAGCAGCATTTGACCACCCCCAACGCCAAATACTAATGAGCGCATGGCCACTAGCTTTGGTAGGGAAAATTCCAGCCCTAGTGAGAAGAGCAAAAAAACGATGCCGGTTTCAGCCAGCAAATGCATTTCTTGAGGGTGAGCGAAAAGCGCAAAGAGCTGTGGGCCCGCTAATATACCTGCAAATAAATACGCTAAAATTGGCGGTAAATGGATGCGCTTAAAAATAGCCACACTACAAACGGCAATAAACATTAACGCGATCACGTTCAAAAAACCGGCACTCACTTCACATCTCCCTACCGTTAATTTGAGGCTTTAATGTTCCGCGCTGGTTAAAACTTACGCACATCTAAATTAAAATACGACTGAACATCAAAGTATTACAGCAGCCCTAGCGACCCTACATTTTTAATAGCCTATATCGCAAAGCAATATTGCAGGAATTGGCATTAAGCTTGCTAATACCTACTAACAAATTAGCATAAGCGGCAAATTTTGACACTTTCCACTTATGTATATTTTTCCGTATTGCTAAAGGGGCATTTCCGTGGATTTCTCTACTACTATCTACGATAGCACACAACATGACAATTTTTATCCTCCTGCTAGCACGGGTCAGGCGTTATCTGCCAGTGAAATAACCTCCTTCATCAGCGAGATTTTGTCTACGTTGGAATTGGAAAAGCTTGGTGAAATTTACTTTCGCCAATTGAATGGTTTTTTCTCATTGACCGGTTTAAGCTTATCGGATTTAGACACCCGTTGGGTATACGGAAATGCCAAACTATCGTCAACACTTGTGGCGATACCATTGCCAGGTGTTACCTCTCAGGAAGGTAAACCCGCAACTGCGCATTATTATTTCGCAGTACCGCTTTCCCTTTCTGAACGTAATGCACTAGAGCAACTTCATGAACTATTTGCTAAACAAGTCGCTCAAGCACAATCTTTTTTACGCCTACACCAGATGACGACTAAAGACGTGCTAACTGGCTTGGGGAATCGCTCAGGCTTCGATCAGGCACTAATACGTCAGTTAGGATGGGCTCAGCGTCACGAGGAAGGCTTTTCATTGCTTGTCATAGACTTAGATAATTTCAAATCGGTTAATGACAGCCACGGTCACCGAGAAGGTGATAACGTTTTAGTCCATGTAGCGTCTCAGTTACAACAAGTACTAAGAGATGAAGATGAAGCATTTCGATTTGGTGGCGACGAGTTCTGCTGCCTTTTAGATTGCCAAACACAATTTCAGTTAGAATGTGCCGCATCGCGTATTCAGCTTAGTATCAACCAATCAAGTTACTTAAGACGCATGAATGTATCGTGCAGTTTAGGTGGCGCTATTTACCGTGAGGGTGACGATACCGGTAAGCTTTTTGACCGCGCCGATGCTGCGTTATACAAAGTGAAGCAATCTGGTAAAAATAACTACTTAGCCGCTTAAGCCACGGGGGTCGTATACCCCGTTAATGACGCTTATTGCGCGTTCGATGAAAACGATAGTAGCAGTCATAGCGAGGGCGATGTTCATAGCGGGGCGATGTTAGTGTTAGCACCCTGCAAAAAACTACGGCAAGTACCTCATCGGAATATTGGTAGCTAATTGAGTGTTTATTGCGGCAGAGGCTGCATGCGTTTTAACATATATTAGCTATAACAAATATATCTAAGCAAATAAGCGTGTTTTGGCACGGTGGTTATTTAATAAATTCACATCTTTGCCCACTGGCAAATATTTGCCGACTCTGCCACCTTATTACTCACGAATATAGACTTTAGTCTATATTCACTAGTTCAACGGTTATTGTCGATGGCATGGTGTTCAAAGTAACAACTTTCTGATTTACGACCAACGCAACCACCTCATCATCTAAAAAGAGTAGAGGCACTTCGGCTCTCTCCCACGTAGGGACTTTCCATTGCTTAAACCAATCTTTAAGTAACTTCGATACCTGTGCACTTTTGGGTTTTACGCGAAGCCCCTTCACGCCAGTTTTAATCATTACTGCGCCCAATGCGTTATGGACCACCCTTAATGTTAGTGGTTCTCTCAACCAATACAGTTCGGTGTCGACACTATCTGTTATGTCCATGGCTTGCGGTACTTGAGTGTTGCGCTTTGATAGCCAGTATAGGTCATTATTGAACCTGGCGAGCTTGCCCCAAGAAAACGACACTTCTGGCGCAGCATCTTGTTTCGCCATTAGCATATTTTCTATTTGCATTAGTTGCGCTTGAGAGGGAAGCAACGCTGATTGTTTTGAAAACCATTGGCGCAATACGGCTCGTTGCCAGTTTTTAGATAAGGTAAGCAGCTCTGCGCCTTTTAACTGAGTATCTGTCACTAAGCACTGACTAAGATATATTTCAGCCTGCTCTGTTACTAAGGCCGTTTGCTCTGCACATAGCTGGGCACTTCTTAGTGCAGTATTGGATAATTGAGGCCATCGCTCAGATAACGCAGGGATAATCTGATTGCGGAGGAAATTACGATCGTAGCGATCATCGGCATTTGACTCATCATTGACCCACTGCAAATCAAGGCGATTCGCGGCATCAACAATATCGCTTTTCTGAAGTGCTAACATGGGACGAAGGGTAAGTACCCCATTTCGCCATTGTTGCGCTCCCATGCCTGACAACCCTTGTGGCCCCGCACCGCGCTTTAACTGCAACAGTACAGTTTCTAGTTGATCTTCAGCGTGTTGTCCTAATAAGAGTACCCCATTGTGGGTATGGCAAAACTCATGAAGCACTTTATAGCGTGCATCTCTGGCTTCAGCTTCAAGACTCTTACGAGCGCCATTATCAACGGCAACGTGGTAATGCGTAAGCGGAATCGATAATTTGTCGCATTCAGATTGGCAGTGGCGTAACCACGTATCGGCATTATTGCTCAACCCATGATGTATATGAACGGCATGCACTGGTGTAGAAGTTTGCTTGCGAAAGACATGCAAGGCGTGAAGTAATAAAGAGGAGTCCACCCCTCCGCTGTAAGCAACAACGAGAAGAGGTGGCGCTCTAAATGAAGTATCAGCAAGTGCTGCGGTGATAGACTCGCAGATGTGATTTACAATCTCACTCACTTGCTAGGCTCATTCTACTCGCTTCGTTTAACTAGCAGTAGCCGAAAGACATAAGGCGTTGATAACGCTCTTCCATCAAGTCGGCGGTATCTAAGCTCTTAAGTTGACTTAATTGCTGTTTAAGCACGGCTTTTAAGTTCGCAGCCATACTAGTATGGTCTCGGTGAGCGCCGCCTAACGGCTCTTCAACAATACTATTAATTAAGCCAAGCTCTTTAATCTGGCCTGCACTTACGCCCATTGCTTCTGCGGCTAATGGTGCTTTTTCTGCACTTTTCCACAAAATTGACGCACAACCTTCCGGCGAAATAACCGAGTACGTGGAATACTGAAGCATATTCACACGATCACCCACACCTATCGCTAAAGCACCACCAGAACCACCTTCACCAATAACGGTACAAATGATGGGCACCGTAAGTTCTGCCATTTCAAACAGATTTTTCGCGATAGCCTCACTTTGACCGCGCTCTTCAGCGCCCACACCTGGGTAAGCCCCGGGGGTATCGATGAAAGTAATAATTGGTAAATTGAAACGCTCTGCCATTTTCATCAAACGGAGTGCTTTACGATAACCTTCAGGTTTAGGCATACCAAAGTTACGTTTAATTTTTTCGTTGGTGTCGCGCCCTTTTTGATGCCCAATCACCATCACAGGTTGCCCATCTAACATAGCTGGGCCGCCAAGAATGGCTTTGTCGTCAGCGAAAGCTCTATCACCCGCTAATTCATCGAAGTCGGTAAAAATACGCGGAATGTAATCTAGCGTATAAGGGCGCATAGGGTGACGGGCCAGTTGTGATACTTGCCACGCGCCTAAGTCAGAAAAAATCTTTTTTGTTAGCTCTGCGCTTTTACCACGCAGCTTGTTAATATCTTCTTCAATACCAACATCGAATTCACCGCCTTGATTTACTAACCTAAGCTCTTCAATTTTTGCTTCTAATTCGGCTATCGGCTGTTCAAAGTCCAAAAACTGTATACTCATTGTATGTCCTATTCGTACTGCGCTTGTCAATGCCAACGCGAGATAGTCAATCTATCGAACTCTACCCATTAATGGTAGAGGATTGAAACGGCTTTTTCTCCCAAACATTGTTTGAGATCGTGCAAAAGTTGATCTTCTGGTGTAACAAACCACCGTGCACCGCACGTAATCAGTGCTTCAGCATCAGGATGGGTTACTAATAAATGCACCGGGCAACTTCCGCCTTTAAAGGCCTGCAAGATAGATTGCATTTGATTAATCTTTTTCGGTTCAAGCAACTGGGTCTCAACATTTAACGCCAATGCTCTCGCGTTTTTCTCCCGTGCTTGAACAATGTCCATTACATCACGGGCGGTGATTGTATTGCCCCCAGAGAAATCATCAAAGCTGACCTGTCCCTTTATAAGCAATATTTTGTCAGTTTCTAGCATAGATTCATACTGTTCGAAGGTATCTGGGAAAAAACGAGCGTCTATTCGCGCGCTTTTATCATCAAGTGTGACAATAGCCCAGCGTCTTCCCCGTTTATTGGTCATTACCCTAACCCCAAGCACTAGGCCAACTGCATTCGCCATTTGCTCCTTGCCTGTGGGTTTTAAGTCAACCAACCTTCCATCAGTGTAATGCCTAATTTCTTCTACGTATTGATTAATAGGGTGCCCTGTAAGGTATAAACCTAAGGTATCTTTTTCACCTTCCAACCATACTTTTTCTGGCCACAACGGAACATCGGCAAAAGCTTGCTCTACTTCATCAGGCTCAGTCGTTAGCAATCCGAACATGTCTGACTGCCCAAAGGATTCCGCTTTGGCATGCTGCCCTGCGGCTGCGATAGCATCAGGTAAAGATGCCATGAGTGCAGCCCTGTGAGGCCCTAAATTGTCTAACGCGCCGGCAAGTACTAGTTTTTCCAATACCCGTTTATTAACGCGCTTAATATCAATTTTTGCACAAAAATCGAATAAATCTTTAAACGCACCTTGGTTTTCTCTGGCTTCGATAATGGCTTCAATGGGGCCTTCACCTACCCCTTTAATGGCGCCAATGCCGTAAACAATTCTGCCTTTTTCATCGACGGTGAACTTATGCTTACCTGCATTTAAGTCTGGGGGCAATAACTCAAGACCCATTCGACTGCATTCATCAACCAAGGTAACAATTTTATCGGTATTATCCATATCGGCCGACATTACTGCGGCCATGAATTCAGCAGGATAATGGGCTTTCAACCATAAGGTTTGATAAGACACCAAGGCGTAAGCAGCAGAGTGAGATTTGTTAAACCCGTAGCCGGCGAATTTTTCTACCAAGTCGAAAATTTTCATCGCCAAATCTGGGTCGATGTTATTGTTCCTCGAGCCTTCAGCGAACGCGCCACGTTGCTTAGCCATTTCTTCTGGCTTTTTCTTACCCATAGCACGACGTAACAAATCGGCGCCACCTAGGGAATAGCCCGCCATTTCCTGCGCAATCTGCATTACCTGTTCTTGATACAAGATAATGCCGTAGGTAGGCTCCAGAATTTCTTGCAAACATTCGTGTTGGTATTCAGCATCGGGATAAGAAATAGCTTCACGGCCATGCTTACGGTCGATAAAGTTATCTACCATGCCCGACTGCAAAGGACCCGGTCTAAATAGGGCTACCAATGCGATAATATCTTCAAAACTATCTGGCTTAAGACGTTTTATTAGCTCTTTCATACCTCGGGATTCCAACTGGAACACCGCGGTAGTTTCCGCATTTAGCAGGGTACGAAAGCTTTTTGCATCCGCCAAAGGAATAGAGGTAATATCAATGTCAATACCCTTCCCTTCCTTCACCATATCAATGGCCCACTGGATAATGGTTAGCGTACGTAATCCAAGGAAGTCGAACTTGACTAGCCCTGCGGTTTCAACATCGTTTTTATCGAACTGAGTAACAGGGTTATTACCTTCATCGTCGCAGTATAGCGGCGCAAAATCGGTAATAGTGGTTGGCGCAATAACTACACCACCAGCGTGTTTACCTGCATTTCGCGTTACGCCTTCTAAAATGCGCGCCATATCGATGAGATCTTTAACCTCCTCGTCTTGGTCGTACACTTCGGGCAAACGAGGCTCGGCAGCAAACGCTTTTTCAAGGGTCATACCAGGGTCTGGTGGAATAAGCTTTGAAATACGGTCCACAAAACCGTAAGGGTGACCTAGTACTCGGCCCACATCGCGCACCACGGCTTTTGCCGCCATGGTACCAAAGGTAATAATCTGCGATACCGCCTGACGACCATAAAGCTCGGCAACGTGGTCGATAACTTCATCTCGTCTATCCATACAGAAATCAACATCGAAATCCGGCATTGATACCCGTTCTGGGTTAAGGAATCGTTCGAATAGCAAGTCGAATTCAAGCGGGTCGAGGTCGGTAATATCTAATGCGTAAGCCACTAGAGAGCCCGCACCAGAACCACGACCTGGGCCTACTGGAATATTGTTGTCCTTACTCCACTGAATGAACTCCATTACGATAAGGAAGTAGCCAGGGAAACCCATTTGGTTGATTACTTCTAACTCGATACGGAGCCTGTCGTCGTACTCGGGGCGTTTTTCTGCCCGTACTTGTTCATCAGGAAACAGAAACGCTAACCTGCGCTCAAGCCCTTCTTCCGACACTTTGACTAAGAAATCTTCAGTGGTCATGCCACCAGTAGGAAACTGGGGCAAAAAGTATTCGTCTAATCGTACTGTAACGTTGCATCGCTTAGCGATTTCAACCGTATTTTCTATGGCCTCAGGAATATCACTGAACAGCTCCACCATTTCTTCGCTGGTACGAAGATATTGCTGGTCGCTGTAACGTTTAGGTCGGCGAGTATCATCTAAGGTGTAGCCATCATGAATACATACTCGTATTTCATGCGCGTCAAAACCTTCTTTATTAATGAAGCACACTTCATTGGTTGCCACTACAGGCAAGCCTTCTCGCTCGGCACATTCTACCGCGCGATGTAAGTAATCTTCTTCACCAGGGCGACCAGTACGAATTAGCTCAAGATAAAAACGGTCTGGGAAATGGGTTTTATAGAAGGCCAATGATTCTGCCAACAAGCTGGTGTTATTTTTAGTAAGTGCAACACCAACATCCCCCAGTTGAGCACCAGAGAGTATGATTACGCCTTCTGCATGTTCAATAAGCCAGTCTTGATCGATTACCGCTCTATGCGCAACGTGACCTCGCAAGTAGGCCTTAGAAATAAGAACCGTAATGTTCTTATAGCCCTCGTTATTCATCGCAAGCAAGGTAAGACGGAACGGCTCATCGCCGAAGGCTTCATTGGTCACCCAGAAATCGGTACCAATAATAGGTTTAATGCCAAGCCCATGTGCGCCAGAATAAAACTTTACCAAACCACACATATTCATTTGGTCGGTAATCGCCACAGCAGGCATGTTGTACTCGGATACTTTGCCAAGTATGGGCTTAACCTTATTAAGCCCATCCATCATGGAGTAATCGCTGTGTACGCGTAAATGAATAAAAGGCGAGGACATAATTATTGAATCTCTTGTAGTAGTGCCTTAACTGGTTTAAAGCTTTTGCGATAACCATCAATCACGCCGTGGGTGGCGAGTGCTTCAAAATGCGCTTTTGTAGGA
>Ga0207891_1000532_pt1 | contig 24690 bp, 23 predicted proteins | sample LinPmetageLP50_FD_184061 | JGI IMG/M metagenome (GOLD analysis project Ga0207891, IMG submission 184061) | Marine viral communities from the Pacific Ocean - LP-50 (SPAdes) | ecosystem: Environmental > Aquatic > Marine > Oceanic | place: Pacific Ocean | collected 2011-08-27 | reverse complement strand
TGGTGTTAATGTGTGATATAGAGACTATTGCGAGTCTTACTGAAAATGAAGACCTCATAATTCATGATCAAAAAAAGCTAACCGAGGACGCTGCCGAAAAAGAGAAAGAAAATAGCGGGAAAAAGAAAAAGAGCGAAAAGGATAAAGAACGAGAAGAAAAAGAAGTGCCTTCGTTATCATTTGTCGAATTGCTTATCCTCCCTGGTTCAAAATACATAGGAAAAACATTACGCAGCCTGCGGCTCATGACCTTTGAAGGCGCCTATCCATTGGCCATAAAAAAAAGAAAGAACATCCGGAATTCTAAAGAGCGGCTCATACGTAAAAGTGTTAATAAGATCAATTTGAAACCCGGAGATAGGCTGTTGCTTGAGATGCAGGAAAACAGCATTTCAAAATTGCACAATATTGAAAATACTGCCATCTTAAATCAGCACGAGTTCACCTCTTCAAAAAGTACCTTACAGAAATCAACTGCGCTCGTTATTCTTCTTTTAATGGTTGGGTTGGCAGCCTCGGGAGTACTTACTATATTAACAGCTTCCCTTACAGGTGTTGCAGCCATGTTGCTCACAAAATCCATTTCATTAGAAGATATCTATCATAAAATCAATTGGCAGATCATATTCTTATTGGCAGGGATGATCCCATTAGGCATCGCAATGACCAATACGGGTACAGACATGTGGATCTCAGAAAATTTACTCAAATTGCTCACGGGTCAAGAACCCATTGTCGTGCTTGGTTTGTTGTTTGGTTTTACGATGTTAATGAGTGGGACGATTTCAAACAACGCCACCGCTATTATTATGACACCTATCGCCATTTCTGTTGCCGCTGGGCTAGAACTCCCTTTAAAACCTTTTATACTCGCCATCATGTTTGCCGCAAATTATAGTTTTTTTACCCCCGTAGGATACCAAACGAACGCGCTTATTTACGGGACAGGTGTTTATAAATTTAAACACTTTGTAATCATAGGCGGAATTCTTTCCTTAATTTTATGGATCGTTGCCACCCTACTTTTATCGACTATGTTAACACAAAACTAATTACGATGGACACAACAGAAAATATCACGAAAAAGGTTCAAAATTTAATTGTAAGACATATAGATCACCATAAAAGTTTCTGGGAAGCAGTAGATCATACTTCAAACACGACACTTATTGGATTTTTAAAAAAACAAGCGGATGAACATAGAAAAATGGCTATGAAGCTTACAGCTGCACTCGTAGCTTTTAACTCTGATGCCTCTATTAATACCGAAGGTACTGTTGGAGGTGCGCTGGAAAGAGGTTGGGCAGATATAAGAACCGCGTTTTCAGAAGAAGATAATGCTGCTTTGATTGAGGGTTATGCCGCAAAAATTAATGCCCTCATTACTCAATATCAAGAGACGTTGGAACCATCTCTTAAACTTCCTGAAAACATGGAAGCTACCCTTAAAGAACAGCTTCAATTGCTGGAACATTCTCTTGCGAAAATTAAAAACTTATAAAAGTGGCCCTTAGAATTTATAATTCGCCGAAACGATCAAATTTCTTCCTGGCGCTGCAATACCTGATGAATAAGGACGATAGCGTTGGTCTGTAATATTTTCTAGTGTAGCATTAAGCTGTAAGGCTTCGGTTATTTGATATTGTGCGCCAAAATTGAGCGTGTACCAATTAGGGGAAAACGGGTTTCCATTCGCGTCTTTAGCAAATAAAAAATCGTTGTTACTTTGACTAGGTGCCAGATCTTCAAAATCAAATTGTCCATTGTATTCGCCAAAAGCATCGAACTTCCACTTGTTGTTACTGTAAATAAAGTGTGTATTCCCAAACTGTGGAGCGGCATGACGAATTGGGTTTTGGTTTCCATCATCATCTTCTTCAAATCCGTCTGTGATGTTATATTGCGAAGTAAGCTGTAGTTGTTTTGTAAAATTAACCTCAATCCCTGCTTCAAAACCATACACCTCAGCTTTCGCTGCATTTTGAATCGCCTGTACGTTGCTCAATTCGCCTTGGTATAAAATTTCGGTTTGACCATCGATGGCAAAATCTCTTCGCACTAATGCATCATCCAACTGTGTCATGTAGGTAGCTAGATCAAGCTTCACCACATCATTAATATTAAACGTAACCCCTAGTTCTCCTGTATAGGCATATTCAGGGTCAAGATTGGGATTAGGCACCACAACACTGCCTGGCTCACTATCAAATATCTTTCCTACATCATCAATATTTGGGGCTCTAAAAGCGGTTGAAAAATTAGCTCTCCAGCCTATCACTTTATTTGGATTCCAAGCAAGGCCTGCACTTCCTGTCAATGCTCCTGTAGAGATATTTGCTTCAGAAAAAGGGAAATCAAAAAAACGGTCATCAAAAGTTGCATCTACTAGAATGTGGTTATAACGTAGCCCACCTTGAAAAGACAATTCAGTATTTATTTGCCATTGTAAACTACCATACCCTGCGATTGACTGCCAAGTGGAACCGTCTGGATATCTTGAAGCGTCTGGTTGCGAATCACCTGTGGTCACATCTGTTTGTTGCCCTACACTGTTCACTTTGTTAAACACGTATTCCAACCCGTAAAAGACATTTACATCTTGTAATTTTTTAGTGAAATCCCATCCCGCGGTATATGCGTTTACCGTTTCATCGGTTTCAAACAATGCTGAATCACCAAAATCACGATCGTTCCTGCTTTCTTTAAATCGTTGATATGATAGGGTTAGCAAACTTTCATCATACAACGCGCTTTCCATTTTATGTGTCACCTGTAGGTTTCCACTAAGCCACTCCTGAGGGCCATAATACCATTCTGCAGAGCGAAGCTGCCCGTTTCTTCTTCGGATCAAACGGTCATAACGTGGGTAATCGCTGGTCGTTGTATAGAACAGGCCTATATTAAAATCCCATGTTTCTGAAGGCATATATCGTATTTTTTGCATCGTATTGATCTGACTGTAGCCCGTAAAGCGTTGAACCAATGGATCATCATTCTGCACTACAACATCTTCCCCATTTTGGGTTTCTACATATTCGGTTCTTATGTAGTCATCCGGACCGTGCTTACCCATTCTAAGATCATCAAAATCTGTATAAGAAACGCTTGTTAAAAAAGCCCATTCCTTTGAACCAATATTAAAATCTATGTGTCCTGTTTTTTCATTACTTGCCGAAGCATATCGTGCGACTGCATTACCAGAATAACTCGTTCCTTCTTCAAAAGAAAACGCTGGTTTCTTAGTGTAAAAATTCATAACCCCACCAATAGCATCACTACCGTAGACCACAGATCCTGGACCTAAAATGACTTCGGTACGCTCTATCGCAAAAGGATCTATAGAAATTACATTTTGAACGTTCCCTGCACGAAAAATGGCCGTATTAAACCGTACACCATCCACAGTAATCAACAATCTATTGGTTGAAAACCCTCGAATAAGAGGACTTCCTCCTCCCAATTGACTTTTTTGGACAAATACCTGTCCACTATCTTCTAATAAATCTGCTGCCGTTTGGGGGTTTTTAAACAGTACGTCCCTACTATCTACCGAAATAATTTGCTGAGGAACACCCCTTTTTTCCTGTCCAAATTTTGACACGGAAAGCACTACCTCGTCTAAGGTACTAGAATTTACTTGTAGGATTATTTTGTTGCCAGCATTACGAATTTTTTTCTTGGTAGTCGTAAGTTGCAAATGTGAAACGTGTCGTATAAAGATTTTTTCATTTTCAGAAAATGATGAAATGTCGACAAAGCCATCAAAATCTGTCACACCACTAATAGATTTGTCATTATTATAAACCACAGCTCCCGAAATGGGTTCTTGGTCATTTTCTGAAAGAATTTGGATTTTTTGGGCGGAAATGGATAAGGTAAAAAGCGTAAGTAATAGGGTAAACGTTAATTTCATGCTAGTTGAATAGTTGGTTGAGTACTAAAAGGGACTTCGGTTTTCGATAACCTTGTAAGTGCAATTGGTAGTAAACCAATAGTAAATCAAGGGTGTTTGAACGTTCGGTCTTGGTTAATTTTAACTCCACCAATGCATCAAAATTTATGCCGAAGAACTGTTTAAACACCCTTATTTCGGGCCCATTTCTTGAGTAATTACCCGTATCGTTATTTTCAAAATACCCTTCGGCCAAATTAAAGTACTCTTGGTCAATGTCTGAAGCATCTGGATAGAACCCTAAATAAGCGGTTAATTTCAGTAAAAATAAAATATGAAAATTGGCTATGGCGCTATTATTATCAAGCCATAACAGGGAATCTTCTATAAAAACAAATAGTGGTTTGTTTGTCTCTTCCTCCTTAATAGAATTCTTTAACATTTCGGCTAAAAAAAGTACCAATGCGCTTTTTACCACATCGGTATGCAAACTCACGTAGGGTGTCGCAATTTTAGCTTCTTGAATTCGCTCTAAAGTCCCTTTATCTTTGTGAAATGCAACGATCTCTAATTGCGTTAAGGGTTGAAAATGGGATGTTTTTAATTTGCCTTTCTTCGTTTTTAAAATACGTCGTAGCAGATAGCTTTTAATTCCGGAGCTTTCGGTGAAACACGTTACAATAAGGTCTGCTTCTGCATATTTAATGGCAGATAATACAATGGCCTTTGTAGTAATGACCATTATCGAATAATCATGATTTTTGAAACCTTGGTTTCTAGAGCATCCTCTGCAGTGATTAAAACCAAATAAACACCCGACCTTACTTTGTATTTACCAAAAGCAGTGGTATCCCAAAGAATGCTGCCTCCTTCGCTGGTTGTTTCAAAGACCAGGTTTCCTTCAATATCAGTGATTTTTATATTTGCATCTGCAGTAAGTCCGTCGATTGTCACATCACCTGCAAATCCAGGTCGTACTGGGTTAGGAAATGCACGTACGTTTTCTAATGTTTCTGAAGGTGCCGTTGCACTTCCTTTAAAAGCTACCAATCCATTATTAGTTGCAAAATACACAACCCCTGTGCTTTCATCGATTGCAATATCCTGTACGTTATTAGAAGGCAAGGGCGAATTATCTTTCGTAAATCTCAGCAATGTTTCTTGGGCATTAGGGGACACATAAAAAACACCTGATGTAGCTGTCGAAATCCATTTGTTATTTGATCCGTCCACTTCAATATCTGTTATTGAAACATCAAACAAAAATTCTTGTCCAATACCATTTTCTTCAATGATAATCTCTTGTGCGTCTACATTTGCATTATCTTCAAAAAGACCTCCGGTATTAAAAAAAACACGAATTCCCTGTAATGTGCCTATCCAGAGTCTATTGTTATTGTCAAAAGCCAGAGCTCTTACGTTACTGGATGGTAAGTTTCCGTTGCCTAATTCCTTGTCTATTGTGTTAAAATCACCTGTTGTTGGGTTATACCCCACCACTCCATCATTGGCAGTTCCAAAGAATACAAACCCTTCTCTGCTAATTTCTAATTTACTAAAGGCAAGTGATCGCGAAGTATTTTCAATCACAGGAGTAATATCTACTTGCTGAAATTGTCCAGACGGAGACAATCTGTTTAAGGCATTATCCACCCTAGATTGCACAAACCATAAATTGCCCTGTCTGTCAAAATCTGAACCGAAAATACGTATATCTAGTGCATCTGGAATAAAAGATTCCAACGGGCTATTGGTATCATCATATAATATGGTTGGTACCTGCTCAACAACTTTGAGCAGCCCTTTGTTAAAAGACGACATATAAACTTCATCGGGATTTGTAGGGTTTATAGTGACATTTACAAGGTCATTCGCATCTTTACCCAGTGTTTCTACAAGCGTTTCGTATCTCACATTCGTCCATGTTTCTTCTTTCAGGTTACTAATACCTCTTCTAGTCAATGGAAAAGGATTAAATGAAACGTCAATTTCGCCAAACACCGCCCACAATTGTCCTGGCGATGCATCAATAGAAAATGAATTGTTACTTATGGGTCCATCTGGTAAGATTTGCGTCGCTTGATTGCTTGAAAATGGTACTTGAAGCATCCCGTCTTCGGTGGTCCCCATAAAGAATGTATTATTAGTAGCGTATCCAGATTGCAAAATATAGTCGAATTCTGGCAGTGATGCTATAGACGCCTGTAAAGAAAAATCTTCATTATATGTTTGGATAGTACTTCTCGTTGCAATGGTGAGCAGGTTGTTTTGGGTGTTAAAATCTATGATTGCATTTGCTCCAAAATTACCTACTGTAGTCAATGCGTTTGTTGCGTCCTCATACCTAGCAACGGTTCCATTTATATTTGCCGTATATAATTGTCCTCCTATAGCTTGTATGCCCGAAAAGAAACCCGTCCTTACTGTTTCCCATTGTTCAAAATCAATTAAATTTGTGTTTTCAACCAATGCTCTTCTAAAGCCACCCCCAAAGGAAGAAGCATAAATATAAGGTTCTAATACGGTAGTCTGGGTTATATTTAATCTAGTTCCAAAATCTCCAATTATAAACGTATCCCCAAATTCGAGCGCAGCAAGATCAAAAACCGAAATACCAAACTCGGCAGAAATATAAATATTTCCATTAAACTCGTTAAAGTGATTAATACGTTTTTCATTAGGCGGTATGGTAGGTTTGTCTAGAATATCTACAACGGTTAAGATGTTTTCTTCTCCTTCGATAACGACTTCAATCAGCCCAGTCTCATACCCAATAAAAAGTAAATCAAAGGCATCGCTATAGTAAATGGTTGAAATAGATTCGCCAGATAACCCGTTTACCGTATTGATTGTTTCTATTTCTTGTGTTGTCAAATCATAAGAAAATATAGCATTTTCAGTACCGGCAAATATCTTGTTGTTTCCTTGTGAAATACTGCGCACCGAAGCATAAGAAAAATAGTCTACCCAGCTATCTTCAAAATTCTGTGCAAACGTCGAAAAAGAAATCAAAAATGTAAATGTTACAATGAGTTGTTTCATAGACAGGAGTTTATTCATCATTTATAACACGCTAAAATAGGAAATATTGTTACCATTATAAGCGAAAAAGGTTACCTGATGGGTAACCTTTTCCTTTATTTTTTTGCTTAGCAAAGAATTTTTGAGGTTAAACAACCCCTTGTGCAAGCATTGCATCGGCTACTTTTACAAATCCAGCAACATTGGCTCCCTTCACATAATCTACATAGCCATCTCCATCTTTACCATAGGCTACACAGGCCGCATGAATATCGTTCATGATGGTATGTAGTTTTTCATCTACTTCTTTAGCAGTCCAGTTAAGACGCAATGAGTTTTGAGACATTTCTAATCCAGATGTTGCTACACCTCCTGCATTAGAGGCCTTACCTGGAGAAAACAATATTTTTGCTTTTTGAAATTGAATAATTGCATCTGGGGTACAAGGCATGTTTGCGCCCTCACCTACTAACATACATCCGTTTTTAATAAGTGTTTTTGCTTCACTTTCATTAAGTTCGTTCTGTGTTGCACAAGGCAATGCGATATCACATTTTACAGCCCAAGGGCGCTCCCCTTCATTGTATTTAGCAGAGGGATATTTGTCTACATATTCACTAATTCTTCCACGTTTTACGTTCTTAAGGTTCATTATAAACGCAAGCTTTTCTGAATTAATTCCTTCTTTATCATAAATAAACCCACCAGAGTCTGACATTGTCACTACTTTACCACCAAACTCCATCGCTTTCTCTGCAGCATATTGTGCTACGTTTCCAGAACCAGAAACAACTACCGTTTTGCCTTTAAAGCTTTCTCCTTTTGTTTCAAGCATATTTTTTGCAAAGTACACATTACCATAACCCGTAGCTTCGGGTCTAATTAACGACCCTCCATAACTAAGTCCTTTTCCTGTAAGAACGCCCGTAAATTCGTTGCGAAGACGCTTGTATTGACCAAACATAAATCCTATTTCTCTCCCACCAACACCAATATCTCCCGCAGGAACGTCTGTATTTGGGCCTATATGTCTAGACAATTCTGTCATAAAACTCTGACAAAAACGCATCACTTCATTATCTGTTTTTCCTTTAGGGTCAAAATCACTACCTCCTTTACCACCGCCCATTGGCAATGTGGTCAAGCTATTTTTGAAGGTTTGTTCAAAACCTAAAAACTTCAAAATACTTAAGTTTACTGAAGGGTGAAAACGCAATCCTCCTTTATAGGGTCCTATCGCCGAATTGAATTCAACCCGGTAGCCACGGTTTACTTGTATTTCACCATTGGCATCTGTCCACGGCACACGAAAAAGAATGGTGCGCTCTGGCTCTACCATTCGCTCCAACAATTTTTTATTCTGGTATTTTTCGTTTTCTTCTATAAATGGAATTACAGTTTCTGCAACTTCGGTAACGGCCTGTAGAAATTCTGGCTCGTTAGGATTGGATTTTTCAACCGTTGCAATAAAATCTTTAATACTTTGTTTCATTGTTTTAGTTTTTTAAAGGAAAAAGGCGTTCAATTTTGAAGGTTTCTTATTTCCAATTTTTCAGTAAAAAAGTGATTAATTCGTTATCTGTTAAAATAAGTACGTTTATTAAATATGAAATTACAAATAATTTAATGAAAACGTTTTCGTTATTTAAAAAAGCAAATATAATCGATATGAAAATACTTGTGTGTTATTTTTATACTAAACCTAAAAAATCATATTAAATTTCGCCGTTAGATATGTTTTTATATATTTGTTACGTCTCAATCTAAACCTAATTTATCATGAATACCAGAACTTTATTAGTGGTATTTTTCTTTTTGCTGTGTGCTAAGCAGGAAATTTACAGCCAATTTGGCTTTTCTCACGAGGTAGGTATCATTACTGGACCCGTGGCATTCTTCTCAGATTATGGTGTGCGCAGTGACTTTGAAACAAATAAGGGAAATGTAGGTTTTGGCATTGGGCTGGTGCACTACATCAATTTTTCTTACAGGGCAGATTGTAACTGCTATACACGCGACACCTACTTTAACGATCACTTTAAAATACGTAATGAGATTGATTATCATAAAACAAATCTTGACTATTTTGGGGAGTTTGCGGAAGATGATGATGATTTAGGAGCCTATCTTAGAGCCACTAGTGGTTCTACCACTGTTTTTGATATTGGTTCGCAATTAGAATATTTTCCTTTGAGCATTCGTGATTTTGCAGCTGGAGGATATAAGATCGCTCCTTTTATTAGTGCCGGAGTACATTACGTAAGTTTCGATCCAGAATCTACAGAGCCTTCCCCATTATCGATACCAACACCAAGCAAGTATATAGATGCCTATCAACAAGAAGGCGGTTCTACCTTTTCTGTAGTAGGAAGCATTGGTTTTCGTTTTAAATTAACGCCTGTAAGCGACTTAATGCTTGATAGCCGTTGGCAATATTATTTTTCTGATTGGGTTGATGGCCTAAATCCAGGGTTTGATCAAAATGAAGTAAGACCTGTACCGGAAAACAAATCGAATGATTGGATTTATTGGTTAAATGTTGGTTATATCTATTATTTAGATTAATCTTTTTTTATAATCGTTTTAGTGTTCAGCGGTTATTATCCTATCGCCTGCTTTAAATCAGCTATCAAATCATCGATATCTTCAATCCCAACACTAAGACGTATTAAGCTATCTACCACGCCTGTCTTCTCGCGTTCTTCCTTCGGGATGCTTGCGTGGGTCATACTCGCAGGATGCCCTGCAAGACTCTCAACGCCCCCTAAGCTTTCAGCAAGCGTAAACACTTTTAAATTTTCAACAATTTTGATGGCTTCATCATAATTATTCCCTTTTGTTACAAAAGAGATCATTCCGCCAAAATCTTTCATTTGCGATTTTGCAATCTGGTGATTGGGGTGGTCTTCAAAACCTGGCCAATATACTTTTTCGATTTTAGGATGCTTAGCTAGGTATTTCGCAATAGCGGCTCCATTTTCGCAATGGCGCTGCATTCGTATGTGCAAGGTCTTTATTCCTCTTAACACTAAAAAACTATCTTGTGGCCCACATACGGCACCACTTGCGTTTTGAACAAAGTAGAGCCTTTCTGCTAACTTATCATCATTTACAACAAGTGCTCCCATTACCACATCACTATGTCCTCCCAAGTATTTTGTAGCACTATGCATTACGATATCGGCTCCCAAATCTAAAGGTTGCTGTAAATAAGGCGTAGCAAAGGTATTATCAACCGCCAGCAATACATCGTGTTTTTTCGCAATGGCTGCAGCTACTTTGATATCAATAATATTCATCATTGGGTTCGTAGGTGTTTCTACCCAAATGAGTTTTGTTTTCTTATTGATATAGTTTTCAATATTTGCAGCGTTTTCCATACCTATAAAATGAAACTTAATGCCAAATCCTTCAAAAATACTGGTAAATAGACGATACGAACCTCCATAAAGATCATTGGTAGAAACGACCTCGTCACCAGGTTTCAGTAATTTTATAACCGCATCAATTGCCGCAAGACCACTGCCAAAAGCCATCCCAAACTTTCCATTTTCAATACTGGCTACCGAACGCTCTAAGGCAGCCCTCGTTGGGTTACCGCTACGAGCATACTCAAAACCTTTATGACCGCCTGGCGTGGTTTGAGAAAAAGTAGTCGTCTGGTAAATAGGTGGCATGACAGAACCATACGCTGGATCTACATCCTTTTGACCACCGTGTATTGTCTTTGTATTAAATTTCATAGCGTTTCGTTTTACTGAATAATAAGCACCAATAATGGTGTTTAAATTAATAAAATCAAAAGTAACCGTTTCTTTTGATTCGCTGAATTCTGTTGTACTTTTAACGAATGAATAACAGATTAATTCTCATAGGCCTAGTACTGACTATAGTTCTAGGTTGCACCAACAAGAAACCTTTAAAAATTATCTCAAAAAGCTTTGCCGAAAATGACATCGCTGCCTGTAAAGAAGTAAACTGCCCAGAGATTACCATAAATTATTTTGAAACTACTGGGGAAGCAGCCGTTTCTAAAAAAATTAATGACTCGATACATCAATGGATTATCAATAGCCTCTATATTGGCGACCCTAACAATAAATCCACTGCAAAAAATATAACCGAAGCTGCTCAAGGATTTATCAAGGCGTACCGTCATGACAACGCAGCCTATCCAGACATGGCGGCCGAATATGAAGCACAGCTTACTATCACACCCATTTTAGTTACTGAAGAAATTCTTTCGGTTGAACTAAAACAGTATAATTATACAGGTGGCGCCCACGGATATGGATCTAGCACGTTTCATAATTTTGATGTTGAAACAGGCGAATCGGTTCCTCTAGACGCACTCTTTTCAAACCCTGAAGGATTTAAGAAACTTGCGGAAGGACATTTCAGAAAAAAACACGATATTCCTACAGATGAGACGATAAATGCCACTGGGCTTTGGTTTAAAAACGATGTCTTCTATCTGCCCAACAGCATTGGATTTACAAAGAAAAACGTACTCTTGGTATATAACCCGTATGAAATAGCATCATATGCACAGGGAGTTTTTGAAGTGAAAATACCTATAGAGGAGGCTGCCGAATTTCTTTCTGTTTCTATCCCTGAATAGCGCGCACTAACGCCATTACATATCCTAAATGGATTCCTTCATGAAAGTTATTGAATATCATAGCATCGGCGGCGCTTTTTAAAACCGTTTTTGTTGTTACGGTATATGCTGTATACTCTTTAAATAGCCCATTTTTATAATCTTCCTGCGTTTTTTCGATCAAAGAAAAGAGTTGTTTTTTGCAAATAGCTACTTCGTTTTGCGTCACAACTTTTACTGGTTTTGTATCTTTTTTATACCCGGCTATTTCTTCCGAAGAAATATTCAACGGACGTTTTGAAAGTCCATACACCAGCATCTGCTGAACGACAACTGTGTGCTTAATATTCCAAAATATATTATTTTTAAAACCTTTTGGGATTTTGTTTAATGCTTCAAGAGGAAGGGTATCCAGAAAATGGTACAGTATTTTTCGATTTTTTAATGTGATGTCTATTGTAAAATCCATTTTGCAGTATTTTCAGTTATTATTAAGATTGTTTTGAGACAAATGACCTTAACTTTGTAAATGTATACAACAATTATTACCATACCGCTATAAACCAAAAGAACAGATGAAAAAGATATATTATTTAAGCAGCTGCGATACGTGTAAACGGATTATGGATGAAATCAAAATTCCGCAATCATTTATAAAACACGACATAAAAACGGAAGGTCTTACCGAAACAGAGGTTGAAGAAATGCAAAACTTAGCGGGTAGTTATGAGGCGTTATTCAGCAAAAGAGCACGACTATACAAAGAAAAGAACTTAAAAGACAAAGAGCTACTGGAAGATGATTTTAGAGATCTCATACTAGGGCATTATACCTTTTTAAAACGTCCTGTGATCATTAACAATGACAAGATATTTATTGGTAACAGTAAAAAGACTGTAGCAAAAGCAAAAGCTTCCATTCATAACGGTTAAACATTTCGAGTATTTTTTTTGCATTTCAATAAACAGAACTTTAAAATTTTAAGCCTTAACCACTAAATGAATCCACGCATAGTAGCGCTCATTGCCGCAACAGCCGCTAGTACTATTTATGGTGTAAACCACACCATTGCTAAGGGCCTAATGCCAGATGTGATTGGACCTTTTGGTTTTATCCTACTCAGAGTAAGTGGTGCAGCCGTGCTTTTCTGGATTCTTAGTATCTTTTATAAAAGTGAAAAAGTGGCCCGAGGTGATTGGATGCGAATGATTGGGTGTGCTTTTTTTGGAATGGTACTCAATATGACGATGTTTTTTAAAGGATTAAGCCTATCAACTCCTATAAACAGTAGTGTTGTTATTACCATAGCGCCAGTGTTGTTACTAGTTTTATCGGCTATTTTTTTAAAAGAAAGGATAACATGGTTAAAGTCTATCGGTATTGGGCTTGCACTTGCAGGGGCGTTACTGTTAATCCTGTTTGGGCTTAGGACGCAAACCAATGCACCCAATATTCCGCTAGGAAATTTATTGTTTATCGTAAATGCGGCATCCTATTCGGTGTACCTCATTATGGTAAAACCATTGGTTGCAAAATACAACTCTATTACATTAATGAAGTTTTTTTTTCTGTTTGCCGTAGCCATGAATTTACCCATAGGATTAAGTGAATTCTCACAAGTAGATTGGCTTCACCTAAGCTTTGATTCTATTTGGAAAATGGTTTTTGTGGTTGTAGGAACTACCGTACTTACCTATCTTTTTAATATCTATGCGCTCAAACAATTAAGCCCGTCTACCATTGGTGCCTTTATGTATTTACAGCCGCTCATTGCAGCTATATTTGCCATTCTTGTAGGCTCAGACAGTTTAACACCTTTGCGGGTGCTTGCAGCGGCCCTTATTTTCTTTGGGGTTTTTCTTTCTACCCGGAAAAAGAAAAAAGTGCTTTCCTTAGAGGAAAAAATATAACATTTTCTTTAGCTCCTTTTTTTAGCAAAAGTGTATCTTTAAAATCCTAATTTTTAAAACTATAGAAATGAAAACTCAAGAAATCGCCGATCACTTAGTACAATGGTGTAACGCCGGGGAAGAACACAAATGTTATGAACAACTCTACAGCCCAAACATCGTTAGTGTTGAGATGGAAGGGAGCGATAACCAAGTTGCCAAAGGCATGGACGAAGTTGCCAAAAAAGGAGAATGGTGGAAAAATAATTTTGAAGTGCATAGCGCAAAAACAAGTCAGCCCACCGTTGCAGATAATTGGTTTAGTGTACGTCATGAAATGGACATTACACACAAAGCAAGTGGACAACGAAGCACCATGCAAGAGCTGGGTGTATATGAAGTTAAAGACGGAAAAATTGTAAAAGAGCAATTTTTCTATAATAACGAGCAATAGATAATTACTTCATTCTTATAATTTTAAAAGCCAAAAAGTAGCGCTACTTTTTGGCTTTTGAAATTATATAATAAAACAAAGCTTAACTGCTTACATAGCACTTGCTTCCCCATAATCTATTGGAACTTCACCAAATCTTCTTGTATCTTCTTTAGTGATCGTGTAGAAGTCACTGGTTTTGTCAAGCTCGTTCAAGCTTTTAAAAAGTTCTTTTGGCAAACCTCTCAATTTTCTCGTGGTGAGGTCAATCCATGCGCCCATCATCTCACAACGTGCAAGATTACGCCCCTTGCTATCATAAAAATTGTGCAGCATGGAGAAGTAGGTACCATCCTCACTTAATCCTTTTAACTGCAAAGAAACCTTGACTGGTTTACCAGGGAATATCTCCTTAAAATAATACATATGCTCATAGAAAACCACAGGGCCTATGTTATTCTCGACCATTTTTGCTTGTCCAAAACCATTCTCGAGCATGAAACTCAAACGGGTATGGCTCATATAGTTTATGTATGCGCTATTGGCTAAATGACGATTTGCGTCGATATCGTTCCATCGTACTTCAAATTCTTTTATATACATCTTATTCTTTTTTAATTTAGGAAAAAACTTCAGTTTAGTACAGACTCTCTTATCGTACTTATCGTAGCTATTTCGGTTATCTCAAAAGTAGCGTCTGTATCTTCTGAAATAAACTGAATGACTTTAGCGTACACAGCTTCACTTTTTAGGTCATGTTGTAATCCTTCAGTAAAATAGGTTTCTATTTCAGGATTTTCCTTAAGTGCGTTTTTTATAGGCGCTATGGGAGTTATGGTATCGTTTTCATCATGAACGACCAAAATAGGTTTCGTTACACTTAGAAAGAAATTTTTAATATGAACTTGGTCATGTGGTACTTTAAAAATTGAATTAATCTTAACTCCTAAGTTTTCAATCGCCCTATCTGAAAGGCTCAGCATTTCTTTAAAGTATACGAAAATAGCATCCATCCCAGTAGGAGCACCCATCGTTACATACTTTTTTATAGGAAGGTTTGGATTCACCAAATTTAAATACGTCATGGCCGTATTACTCAACGAATGACAAACTACCGTGTCTACCTTACCAATTTTATCTAAAGACTGAACAATGGCTTGTCTGAAAATTTCAATATTTAAATCGTTACTTTTTGCCATACCGTGACCAGGTGCGTCAAGGGCGTAAAGCGTATATTGAGTCATATCCAGTCGTTCGTAGTACGGGAGCCATCGTTGGCTATTGCTCATCCAACCATGGAGGAACAGAATTTTTTTTGGCCCATTTCCCCACTTATGTAAGACAGCGGAGTGATTGCCCATTTCAAGATATGCTTGTGTGCCTTTTTCAAGAAAGGCCATACCACTCTCAGAAATTGGAGCTCTTTTTACTTTAACCAGTAAATTAAAGGCATAATCGGCTCCACGTTTTGGAGCGATGACGGCCATTAAATTGATTAATTGCCCTATCGATTTGATCATTATTTTCTTCATAGTTTCTTTTCACATGATACCGATTGGTATCTTTAATTTCAAAAAATTTTTTAAACTAATATTGTTTTTACTAATGTTCTCAGGTGTGTTATCGACTTTAAAATAGAGTCGGTTGTCTTTTCTAGCTTACTCATCATTATCCCGCCTTCTAGTGTAGCAATAAAAATCGTGCTATAAAATGCAGGATCCGTGTCTTTCTTAACTTGGTTATGTAGTATTCCGTTTTCAACAATTTTATGCAACGAAGCTTTTAACCGCGCAAGCATATTATAGGTCTGCATCCGTAGCTCAGGGTTGCTGTCGTCTGCTTCTATGGCTGCGTTCATTAACGGGCAACCACCTTCATATAAAGGGGTGTGCATGTATTTTTCAAAAAAAGAAAAAGTTGCTTCCATTTTTGTTTGAAACGTGGGTGATTTTTGAATGGTCTCCCCCAATTCAGTAAACATTAACTTGGCTAAACTCTGTAACGCCTGTTGCTCTAAATCTTTTTTACTATCAAAATGCCGATAAATCGCGCCCTTTGTCAAACCTGTCGCCTTGGTAATATCACTAATCGAGGTGGCTTTATACCCTTGCGTATTAAAAAGGTTTGCGCTCTCCTTTAAGATAATATTTTTAGTATTTATTGCATTTCGCATGTGCAAAGATACCGATTGGTATCTTACCAGTAAAAAAATCATTCTTAATGTTTTCCCATAATATTTATATTTTTATACCGAAGAAAATAATGTTATCATATTATAGTACTATGAACAATAAGATAATCACGATAAAAACAATAATAGAAGCTACTATTGAGCAGGTTTGGATATATTGGACTACTCCAGAGCACATTAAAAATTGGAAAAGTGCAAATAATGATTGGCATACTACAAAAGTAGTAAACGACCTTAGCAATGGCGGCAGGTTTGTTTTTAGAATGGAAGCCAAAGACGGAAGTTTCGGTTTTGATTTTGGTGGCACGTATACCAAAATAGTTCCTGAAAAGCAGTTGGCGTATAAGCTAGATGATGATCGAAAGGCAATCATTGATTTTGAAGAAAAAGATGACAAGGTCACGATTACTGAAACCTTTGATACTGAAGATCAAAATCCGGTCGACATGCAAAAGCAAGGGTGGCAAGCTATTCTAGACAATTTTAAAAAATATGTTGAAGCGCATGGGTAACATAAGAATTGTATCTAATTTTACGGCTTTCTAAAACACACAATGCCAATAATCCATTCTCCATACAAAGCAAAAGGGCTTCATAAAAACGGGCATTTTTCCACGATTTATTCAGCAAAATTGCGTCCTGTTCCAAAATTGGAGCAACAACGCGAACGGCTCGAATTAAGCGATGGGGATTTTGTGGATATCGATTGGTCCTTCAGTAAAGATTCTTCAAAAAAGTCAAAAAAAGTGGCGATACTGCTTCACGGGTTAGAAGGAAATGCGCAACGGGTGTATATAAAAGGACAAGGAAAAATATTAATTAAAAATGGTTGGGATGTTGCAGCTATGAACCATCGAGGGTGTAGCGGAGTAGAAAACAGGCTATACCTCTCCTACAATAGTGGGAGAACAGAGGATCTTTCAGAATTAATAGACCACGTAGTATCTAACTACGACTATACTACCATTTCGCTCATCGGTTTTAGCCTGGGCGGCAACGTGATTCTTAAATATTTAGGGGAGCGAGATGCCGTAATCCCAGAAATTAAATCGGCCGTAGCGATTTCAACTCCCTTATATTTAAGAGGCGCTTTAGAGCAACTCGTAAAGAAAGAAAATGTAATTTACAGCAAAACCTTTATCAAGGATCTCAGAAAGAAATACAAACGGAAGATGACTCAGTTCCCAGATGCTATGAATGCCGACGAGCTCAAGAAAATTCAGAATCTATTGGATTTTGATAATCTGTACACTGCAAAGGCACATGGATTTGACGACGCTTATGATTATTATGAAAAAAGCAGCAGCCTTCAGTTCTTGCCAAATATTAAAATCCCTACTTTAATATTAAACGCTGAAAACGATAGCTTTCTGTCACCCGAGTGTTATCCTTTTGAGCTTGCAAAAAACCACAAAAACATCTTTCTTGAAGTTCCAAAAACTGGCGGACATGTCGGTTTTTATAAAACCAATACATTATATTACTCTGAAAAAAGAACCTTAGAATTTATCGATGGAACACAGTGACGACATACTGCTAAGCTTAGGTTATTGCGTTTTTATGCTACTAATCGCTTTGCTCTTTAAAAAATTTCCGCCTAAAGAAATAAACTACTTTTATGGGTACCGTACGCGAAGAGCCATGGCCAATCAAAAAATATGGAAAGCTGCCAATAGCTATGCTACGGCAGCCATGGTCAAGGTTTGTCTTATTAGTTTTATCTTTCCATTGCTCTTTTATTTTCTTTACCCCACACTCAATCTTCCTTTAACAATAGGAGCCAACACCTTATTAATAATAAGTACTATGTGGTTTACCGAAAAACATCTCGATAAAAGTTTTGATAAAAACGGAAACCCTAAATGATACATTAAGCTGTATCCTCAATTCATATTTAGTACCTTTGCCACCATGCGTTTAAAGCCTAAACTTCAGCGTTGTTTAAAACATCCTATATGATTCAATCTATGACAGGCTATGGCAAGTCTGTAATCCAATTGCCTTCAAAAAAAATAACCGTTGAGATAAAGTCGCTTAACAGCAAAAATCTTGATCTCAATGCCCGTGTTCCTTCTTCGTATCGTGAAAAAGAACTGGTGATACGTAATCTGCTTTCAAAATCGCTTACGCGCGGCAAAGTAGACTTTAACTTATATGTTGAAATTACTGGCGAAGCTACAAATACGGTAATCAACCAAGTGGTTGTTAAAGAATATATGTCACAATTGCGTGCCGTAGCTGACGGAGACGACACCGAACTTTTAAAAATGGCGGTACGCATGCCCGATGCATTAAAAACGGAACGCGACGAGATTGATGCGGATGAATTTTCTGAAATTTTAAAAGCAGTTTCGGAAGCGCTAAGAGAAACAAACACCTACCGAAGCGACGAAGGCGCCGTATTAAAAGCTGATTTTTTAGACCGAATAAATTCCATAGACCATTTACTTCAAGAGGTCATAAAAATTGACAGCCAACGTATCGACAATGTAAAAGAGCGCTTACGCACTGCTGTGAGCGAGCTGAAAGAAAAAGTAGATGAAAACCGTTTTGAGCAAGAACTTATTTATTACTTAGAAAAGTACGACATTACCGAAGAGAAAGTACGGTTGGAAAACCATTTGAATTATTTTAAAGAAGCCATTAACAGTGATGATTCTAACGGAAAAAAACTAGGCTTTATTTCGCAAGAAATTGGTCGTGAGATCAACACCATTGGGAGCAAATCTAATTTTGCCCCTATGCAACAACTCGTTGTACAGATGAAGGACGAACTCGAAAAAATCAAAGAACAAGCACTAAACGTATTGTAATGAAAGGAGGAAAATTAATTGTGTTTTCCGCTCCATCTGGCAGTGGAAAAACCACCATCGTACAGTATTTATTGGCGCAACAGGAGCTCAACCTGGATTTTTCGGTCTCATGTACTTCAAGAAGTCCACGGGGTGATGAGAAACACGGTGAAAACTATTATTTTATTTCCCTTAAAGATTTTAAGCAGCACATTAAAAACAGTGAGTTTTTAGAGTGGGAAGAAGTCTACCGTGATAATTTCTACGGAACCTTAAAAACTGAAATAGAGCGTATTTGGGCCATGGGCAAAAATGTGATTTTTGATATTGACGTCGTAGGCGGATTGCGTATAAAGAAAAAGTTTCCTGATAAAACATTAGCTGTTTTTGTAAAACCACCAAGTATCGATGAGCTGAAGATTCGATTAAAAAAGCGAAAAACCGAAAGTGATGACCGTATTAATATGCGCATCGCCAAAGCTTCGATAGAATTGGCTACTGCGCCACAATTCGATTATATTATTGAAAACAATCATCTGGACACGGCACTCAACGAAGCTAAAAAACTAGTGGCTGCTTTTATAAAGGCTGAGGATGTTTCAGAAATAATTCCGCCGAAAAAAATTAGTAACGAGGAAGAATAAAATGGGCACTTCAAAAAAAATAGGCTTGTATTTTGGGACGTTCAATCCCATTCATGTTGGGCATCTTACGATTGCCAATCATATGGCTGAGTATAGTGACCTTGATGAAGTTTGGTTAGTGGTTACCCCGCACAATCCACATAAAAAAAAGAGCAGCTTACTTGATAATGTGCACAGGCTTGCCATGGTACGGATTGCCTTAGAATACTATCCTAAATTGAAGCCCAGCACCATCGAGTTTGATTTACCCCAACCTAACTATACGGTAAACACTTTAGCGCATCTCGAAGAAAAATATCCAGATGAAAATTTCTGTTTGATCATGGGCGAGGATAATTTGAAGAACTTTCATAAATGGAAAAACTACGAGGTAATCTTAGCCCGCTACAATTTATATGTGTATCCAAGAATTGCTGAAGGCGTAATCCCCAAGCAATTTGTGGGGCATCCGCGTATTCATAAAGTGGCAGCACCCATCATGGAACTTTCTTCCACTTTTATTAGAAAAGGCATGCAAGAAGGTAAAAATATTCGACCCATGTTACCACAAGATGTCTGGGAATATCTAGATGAGATGAATTTCTACAAATAAAAAACCGCCCCAATTATTTTTCAATAATGGAGCGGCCTTAACTAAATAACCAACCAAAAAAACGTTTAAAACTTGCTGATCTTGATCATCTGCTTTTTTATAGCAGCCTTCGATTCGCGAAGTTTTCCTTGTGTATTTTTAAACTGAAGGTATCCCCTTCCTTTAAATCTATATAATGTCCCCGATGATTCGTGGTACAATTCTATCGTGTTATCATTAACAACGTTAAGTTCAAAGTATTCATTGCCCAGATAATCATAATCCAGTGTTAAATATTTCAGGTATCGATTGTTAGGCACATCGTCCACGTTATAAATACCGGTGTAATCCCAATAAATATTGTTAATATCGGTGCCATTGGCATCTTGCGAGCTCAAGAAATTTCCGTCACCACCACCTGCTAAGAAAGCCACAAAATTTTCATTGTCAAATTCGTTTAGATTTCCGTAGTCACTTGTATATGTTTTTTCCCAAGAAATATATTCCTGTAAAAAATAATGAATGTTATCATAAAATAAGGCATCATAATCAAAGGTGCTACGTTGATGCCCTACTAAAACATAGGATAGATTTGAGTTTGGAAAGTAAAGTTTGATTTCGTTATCACTTAACTGTGTTACATCAAAAGAGTAAAATCCTTCCACATCATGCGAAATATCTAAAACAAAATCGAACGTGTCATAATACCCTATATCAATTCCGTAACCATATCCTTGATCGCCTATACCTACTAAATTATTATTGGCAGAAACAGTTCCATTGGTAAAGGATATTGTAAATGCCCGTTGTAAAAATGGAACATTTCCATTTCCTGAAGAACGGTCTATATCCACATACCAAAGCTCATAGGAGTTTAGTAGTTGATTCAAAGTAATCGACGGCGTTTCCTCTATATATTCATCTTCAACTAAAACTTCTGTATAACAAGAGGTAAATAATACCGCGACAAGACTAGCGCTAAAAAGTAGTTTGATCGTTTTCATATCCGTGTGTTTTATAATTACAGTAAGTGGTAAAACTAAAAGCATGCCAAAGTTTTAATTAACTGTTTTTCAATATTTTACATTCATTTATAAAATGGTACTTTTGAAATATAAAAAAGAATACCCATGGTAAATTCTCCAAAATTTGCTGTTTTTGGTAGCGGAAGCTGGGCCACAGCGCTTGTAAAAATGCTATGCGAAAACTGCGAGGAAGTAGGTTGGTATATCCGTAACCAGCAAAAAATTGAGCATATTAAAAATAAAGGCCACAATCCTTCCTATCTAAGTGCTGTAAAATTTAATGTCTCGCAGCTAAAAATAAGTTCCGACATTGATGCGGTAATTGGCAATGCAGATTATTTAATTTTTGCCATTCCTTCTGCCTTTCTCTTTTCAGAATTAGAAAAAGTTAGGGTTCCATTTACAGAAAAAGTTATTTTTTCGGCTATTAAAGGCATTGTCCCAGAGACGAGTTTAATTGTGGGAGATCATTTTCACAAACACCATAAAATACCTTTTAAGAATATTGGGGTTATTACTGGCCCATGTCATGCAGAAGAAGTTGCGTTAGAACGCCTATCCTATCTTACTATTGCTTCGGCTGACACCGAAAAGGCAAAAGTAGTTGCGCGTTATTTGAGCAGTGACTATATTAAATGTACTACGAGCAGCGACGTAATAGGCACAGAATATGCCGCAGTGCTCAAAAATATTTATGCCATTGCTGCCGGCATTGCACATGGGCTTGGCTATGGCGATAACTTTCAGAGTGTCTTAATGAGTAATGCCATAAGAGAAATGGAACGATATGTTAAAAAAGTGCATAAAATGAAACGCGACATAAACAATTCTGCATATTTGGGAGACCTCTTGGTTACGGGATATTCTGTCTTTAGCCGAAATCGTACTTTCGGAAACATGATAGGCAAAGGCTATACGGTAAAAAGTGCGCAATTGGAGATGAGCATGATTGCTGAAGGATACTATGCGACTAAAAGCGCCCACCAATTAAATGTTAAAAAAAACAAAAAGCGGGCTAAGACTCCAATAATCAATGCCATATATCAAATTTTATACGAAAATAAGGATCCTAAAAAAACTTTTGATGAACTGACCGAAAAATTAAATTAACTACTATCTTAAACACAACTTGCTTATAATTAAAACAATACAACCAATTCAAAGGTCTCTTTGCTCCGAAAACAAGTTTTGTAAGAAACTTCCTAAATGTTAATTTTCTTAAATTAACATAATTTATTATCGTTTTTGTATCAACGTTTTAACCTAAATACTATATTTGCAGCTAAATCAAATTTAATTAACTACAAATTATTATGAAAAAAATTACCTTATTGTTACTGTGTCTCATGGTAACATCGTATGGTTTTTCTCAGGTGTCAGCCGAAAAATTGACACCCTTAAAGGACCTTAATTCGCTTGGCTTTAACGCCAACAACAGCGCAAGGCTTGCTCCTTGTAGTAATGATCGCTCTTGGGATGGTACTGCTAGTATTGGAAGTTCTGCTCGTGTTAATGCAGCAGATTTTTTGGTGCCTGCTGTAACAGACTATACAGCAGAAACTTTGACGCATACTTTTACTGCTTCAATTGGTGCTACTATTGATGCGACTGAAATTATCATTTATGACAATTTAGCTGGTAATCCTAATAATGAATTAGCTAGAATTAGTGGTGCAATCCCGACTTCACAGTCTACAACTTCTGGCGTTTTTACAGGATTAGATATTATCGAAGCTACTTACGATCTAACTACTTTAGGCATCGTTCTTTCTGGAGGGTTAACTGATACAACATATTGGATCGGTTTATCAGCAGTTAGTACGGCAAATGATGCAAACACATCATCCTTATTAAACACAGGTGGTTTTAATGGTACGAATGGAAAAACATCTTTTGATGGAGGTGTTACATTTTTAACCTATACTAATCGTGATGTAAACTACTCTTTAACTGGCGACTGTGTTTTACAAATCCAAGCTGACGGTGAAGTATGTGAAGGGAATGGCCCAACGACATTGGATGGTGCACCAGGAACGGTAAATAGCTTAACAATAAACATTCCTCGTGCAGGTACGATAGGTGCAGACCAAACAGATATGTTTACTTTAAACGCAGCTTCTTTAGATGGGTTATTATACAATCAAGTACAAGAATTAACAGCAACCCTTACCTCACCAGCGGGAACAATAATTACGTTGTTCGCTAATGATGGTGGTAATAGTGCTGATGGTACACCAAGAGACTTAGTCTTTACAGATGCTTCTGCAAATGATGTAAATGACTGGGATGATGCTGGAACTTTTATGGCAGACTTTATGGCTGAAGGTGGTTCTTTAAACGATGCTTTCGACGGTGAGTCTATAACAGGAGACTGGGTACTAACTATCTCTAACGGCGGCGCTAATGGCGGTGGAACGTTAGATGATTTTTGTTTAGACTTCTCAAACAATGGTACTGTAGGTAATGAGCCTACAATCGAGTGTCCTATGGACATTGTTGCAGATAACGACGAAGACGCTTGTGGCGCTGTTGTAAACTTTGCTAACGCTATCGCACTTGATGCGGAAGACGGCCCTATTGCTACTACACAAGTAGCTGATGGTGCTCCTGTATCTGGTGAAGAATTCCCTGTAGGAGTTACAACAGTGACTTTTGAAGCTACAGACAGCAATGGTAACACAGTAATGTGTTCTTTTGATGTAACTGTAAATGATGTAACGGAACCAACAATCGAGTGTCCAGCAGCTATCTTAATGGCAAACGACGCTGGTGTTTGTGGTGCTGATGTTACAGTGCCAAACCCAACCGTAACAGACAACTGTGAGGATGAGCAACCTGGAACGTTTGTAAATGACTTTAACGGAACCGATGATGCTTCTGATTTCTACCCAGTAGGAACAACTACAGTAGAGTTTACGTATACAGACGCAGGTGGAAACACAACAACATGTACTGTAGATGTAACCGTAGAAGATACTGAAGCGCCGGTGATCGCTTGTGAAGGTGCTATAGATGATACCGTTTCTGAAACGGCTACACCAGGTACAAGTATTGATACTGATGCTACAGACGTTATTACAACAAGTGTGATTTCGGTTACTGATGATCAAATAATTACTGATGCAAATGTTAACTTAGATCTTACCCATACTTTTATAGGTGACATACAAGCTACGTTGACTTCTCCTGCAGGAACTTCTGTTCTTATCTACGATGGACCGGCCAACTCTGGTGGTGCTTTTGGATGTGGAGGAGAGGATCTTTTAGTTACTTTTGACGATGAAGGAACCGCTTCTGTTGACGACACTTGTAACGCAGGATCTATACCAGCTATATCAGGTACGTTGATACCAAGTAACCCACTTTCTGCTTTTGATGGTGAGAGTACATTAGGAGACTGGACATTGACAATCGAAGATACTTTTCCAGGTCTTGATAGTGGTACTTTTAACGCATGGGGTCTTGAACTTATGTACGAAGCTACTCCATTACCTCCATTAGTTGTAGAACTTGATGTAGACGGTCTTGGTTCTATAGCTCCAGAAGATTTAGTGATAAGCGCTACCGATAACTGTGGTGCAGTAACTGTTTCTGCAGGTGGCGTATCTAGCGAAGCCGGATGCGACTTAATG
>Ga0207891_1000530_pt1 | contig 24852 bp, 25 predicted proteins | sample LinPmetageLP50_FD_184061 | JGI IMG/M metagenome (GOLD analysis project Ga0207891, IMG submission 184061) | Marine viral communities from the Pacific Ocean - LP-50 (SPAdes) | ecosystem: Environmental > Aquatic > Marine > Oceanic | place: Pacific Ocean | collected 2011-08-27 | reverse complement strand
TTCAAACCCTGCTGCCGCTTCCAATAAATCAATCACGGCTGCGATCTCTTTTTCAGAAAAAGGCACCTGTATTTTTTTTGCCGTTTTTAATGCTTTGTGCTTTGCTAAAGGATTTTCCTCAATCTGTTTTGTTTTTAGCAGAAACTTATAGTATGATTTTAAAGCTGAAATTTTACGGTTAACACTTCGGTTTGACACACCATTTTCAACCAACGAAACGATCCAACTACGTATCATGCTATAATTTACATGAGAAATATCGGTCTCCTCAAAAGACGCTGCAACAAAACCTGAAAAATTTTCAAGATCATTTTTATACGCCGTAATGGTATGAACGGCATATTTTTTTTCTAAAGTTAGGTATGCTATAAATTTTGGGAGCGACATGTAATTAATTTCAATTTAAAAATACACTTTTTACGGCATAAAAAAATCCGTTAGACACTAAATCTAACGGATTTTATATAATTGAAGGTAAATAGATTCCTGCCTTCGCAGGAACTTGCTAAATTTCTTCAGCGTCTCTAAGTCCTTGTATGTATTCTGCTTTTTGCACTTCTTTTCTACGAACTACAGATGGCTTTGTGAAAGCCTGCCTTGCTCTTAGTTGGCGCATTGTTCCTGTACGATCAAATTTACGCTTAAAACGCTTTAGCGCTCTATCGATATTCTCTCCGTCTTTTATTGGTATTATTAACATAGTACTTAACCTCCTCTCTTTTGGACTGCAAAGATAAAACTAATTATGGAATATGAATTAGGAATTATGGGATTTTTTACTGCTTGATAAATTTCTTTACTGAAGTTTTCCCTTCCGAAGATATTTGAACAAAATACAACCCACTGGTAAGACTTGACACATCAATCGACCGGATATTATCTTCTGAAACCAAAACTCTATTTCCGTTTAAACCGAAAACAACAACACTATCTATAGCTTCAGTTGCCGAAACAATATTCAATTCTGAAGAAACAGGGTTGGGAAATAGGGCAAAATCAATCACGCTATTTTCAGAAGCACCTAAGAGTGGTGTGTTCCTGAAGTTCATAAATCCAAATAATTGATTCGAAGCCCTTAAGTATTCGTCGCCATTAGTTGTGCCATTCGTATTAAAAAATAAATTTCCACTTTGCGCAAGCGCATTCTCATAATCTGTTTCGAATTGTATATGCTCTGGATCTGTGCAGGCATTTGTAGTTTTCTGAAAATCCTGTAACACAAAACCTTCTCCGTTCGTGTCTTCAATAAATCTTCCCGAAAACGTATTGCACGCTGCCTCTGCCGTAAACTCAAGATTTTCAGTAATCACAAGATTAGGACTTATAGGAGGCTCAATACTCGCAATGTCCAAATCCTCCTCAAGATCATTATGGTATTCGGTTAAATACCAAGTGTTAGGCAATGCTGGCTCCGTAAAAAACGGAGTGCTTTGAAATTGTAAGCCAAAGCCGGGTGCAAACTCAACTTGTAACATCCCATTGTTAAGAACATAAACATATGAGTAGCTCTCATAGTGATCGTCAAAATGGTCAAAATAATCTTCCTCAAAACCATTAAATGTACCACAATCTTCATCTGTTGACGAAAAATCTATGTGCTCATAAGTGAATTCATCCCCTGTATCTTCATACACACCCGAAAAAGTATTGCAAGCAGCTATACCTTCAAAAGTCAAATCGCTATTAATAGTAAGTGTAGGATTTTGAGGAGCTGAAAATGGAGAGAGGTAGATAGGCTCCTCCAGATCTGCCGTGTAAGCATTTAAATACCAAGAACCTACAATATCTGGGTTTTGCGCTAAAATTGGAAAGCTTACAAAGATAATGGTAAAAAAGAGTAGTAGTTTATTCATATATAGAATTTTAGCTCAATATAAAGATACAAAAAAATCATAAAACTATTCCTTATACAACCCAGCCCGCCTACTTAAGTCTTTAATGAGCTTCTCTTCTTCTTCACTTTCGAGCAGTACGTTGTAGGTCTTCCAGAATTCTCTGTTGTAAGGACGCTGCTTAAAGATATCGTTAGACCATGTTGTCGTCATGGCCTGATCAACAATTTCCGGATCGGTGATGGTTTCAGTAAAAAGGATTTCTTGAATGGTGTAGTAAAATTGTTCTTCTTTTTCTTTGCGCAGTTCTTCGGCCGTTTTTTCTTCTTGGTCTGAAGAACGGTCGCCAATATTTACCAACTTAGGCGTTTCATAATAGATATAGTTGGGGTACATCTTCTCTTCAAATTGCGTATAGTTAATCACTAATTTATGATTCAACTGTGTACCAAAAAGACTATTGCTTCTTTTCTTCTGCACTTCGGAAGCAGCGATCAATTCATATTCTATCTTCTTAAACGCGTAGGTGTCCCAATAAATAAAGAGCCAGCCTTTGGGCTCAAAACCTTCGTTGTAAATTCCGTCGGTATTTAAGCCGACAAATTCTTTCCCTGCAGAAATTTTTATTTTATACAATTTCCTACCATCATCTACCAAAACTGTATCTAGCGTAAACTGATGGTTTTCTAATATATTCTCGCCAAATAATGCTTTAGAAGCTATCGAATTTCGCACCAAGTTGAGCTTTCCTTTAAACAGATTGTCCATCCCGTTGATACGTTCATCATTCCACTTTATGGCCTTGACCAAAGAAGTGGTTGCTATAGTATCCCGATCTAATTTTCGTGATTTTAAAGAAATGTTCTTGGCGTTGCTTTTTAAGTAAGAATAATACGTAAAAAGGCTATCCACATCCCGTAAATCATAGCTTTTACGGGTTTCGTCCACATTAATTTTCAGGTTTTCTTTAGCGCCAGAAGCATAGCTGGAATCATATATGGTCAGCGCACTTTCAATAAGCCACTTGTACTCGTTTTTATTGCGTTCTCTATGTCTTAAAAAAGCCTTTTGAAGATAGGGCTCTTCTGGTAAGTTATTAGGCAATCTCTCGATCGCTCGCAATACTATATCATTTCCCGTCTTGGGGCGCGTTTCTGCTACGATCAACACCTCATCTAATGAAGCTACATCTTCCTCTAAAAATATATCTTGTGTAAAATCAAAATCTGGGATGGCTGCTTTAAAACTTTTGTACCCAATGGAAGATACAACGAGTGTATCATTTTCTAATTTTTTAGGGATAACCAACACAAATTTTCCGTCCACATTACTTACCGTACCTACCGTAGAATTTTGAACATAAATACTTGCACTTTCAATAGGTGCAAATGTCATGAAGTCAACTATTTTACCTTTAAGTTCGGTCTGGGAAAAGCCAAGCGAATAAAACCCAAAAATCAAAATCGAGACAAGAAATCTATTCATTTTATAGTAATATAAAGCAGTTAATTTTATTGTTTTTGCTGGAAAGAGTTTTTTTTTTTTAAAACTAAGGGGATTAAAAAAACCAAGAAGGCACAGAGGACACAGAGAAACAGAACTTAGTAAGGTTTCATTAGTAAGTCCATATGTAAATTTTTTCTTCCTCCCACCTAAAACCTCATGCCTCAAACCTCCTACCTACCACCTATCAAGTGGCTGGTTTATACGATTTTCCGTCCATGATCATTTTAGCGATAATCTCACGTAAAATCTCACTCGTTCCACCACCAATAGGACCTAATCTACTATCACGAAGATTTCGTGCAAGTGGATATTCTTCCATATAACCATAGCCACCTAACAATTGTAAACATTCGTATGCTACATCGTCGGCAACTTTTGTTGAGATCAATTTTGACATGGTCGCTTCTTTCACCACATATTCGCCATCATTTAAGCGTTTTGTAGTTACATAATTGAAGGTTTTACACACTTCAATTTCTGAAGCCAGTTGGGCTACTTTATGTCTCAGTGCCTGAAATTTTGAAATAGATTTACCAAACGCCATACGGTCTTTCATATACTGTATGGTATACTCTAACGCCCATTCGCTACGGGCGTGTGAGTTGATTCCCATGATCAATCGTTCTAATGCAAAATGTTGCATGATGTACGGAAACCCTTTATTTTCTTCTCCCATTAAATTCTCTAATGGGATTTCAACATTATCAAATGCAATCTCACCTGTATCACTCGCTCTCCATCCCAACTTATCCAGTTTTGTAGCACTCACGCCTGGTGTTTCTCTGTCTATCACAAAAATGCTTATCCCTTTATTCCCCAATTCTGGGCTGGTTTTGGCAGCCACGATAAGATAATCACTGTAAACCCCATTGGTAATAAAGGTTTTAGACCCATTAATCACATATTTATCTCCTTTCTTTACAGCCGTACTGCGCATTCCTCCAACATCACTCCCACCAAAAGGTTCGGTGATACAAAGGCATCCTATCATTTCGCCCGTAATACTTGGTGCCAAGTATTTTTTCTTTTGTGCTTCATTCCCCTCTTTATTGAGGTGTGTCATTGCCAGGTACGCATGTGCCCACATGGCCGCTGCAAAACCGCCGCTATTTACTTTTTGAAGTTCTTCGAGAAAGATCACCGTATAAAAAAGATCTAAATCTAACCCGCCATACGCTTCAGGGTAATTGATCCCGAAATAGCCCATTTCTCCGAATTTCTCCCAGATAAAACGTTCAATATGCCCCGTTTCTTCCCATTTATCAATATGCGGAACGACCTCTTTTTTTAAAAACTCTTGAAAGCTCTTTCTGAAAAAATCATGTTCTTCGGTAAAATATAAACTCATGTTTTAGTGCGGTTTTAAAGCTATCTATACGTGTGATAGCGTAATTTATTCAATATACAAATATAACTGAATTAGCTGTAATTTAGCTGAAGACAAGCTTTCAATTTTTTCTAATTCTGAAAAATAACTTACACGTTCCCTAAGTTTTCTGAATTCCCAGATCTCTTTTGCTAACTCATATGACACCCCAGGTACCGTTGCAATATCGGACGCAGAAGCGGTGTTTAAATTCAATTTTTGAATCGTTTTTGGCGTTTTTACAGTAAACTGGTTGAGCGCACGTTGTACAACATCTGTCCTTAACCCATACACATTAGACAATTGGACGTCACTACTAAAACCGCCCAACGTATTGTCACGATAGGTAACAATCCGTTTACTTAGGGCCTCCCCGATGCCGCTCACTTGTTGTAATTGAGCTTCGGTTGCTTTATTAAGGTCTATTTTCTGCGCAAAGGGCTTTTCTTTGGAATAGTCTACAAAACCGTTTTGCTTTTTCGGTTTCGGATTGGTTACCCAATCTGGAAATTTAAAAAAGGGACTAATCGCATTCAATATAGAATCTGAAACGCCTGTGACTTTTTTAAAATCTGCCACCGAATTTACCCATTGGTCTTTTTCCCGAAACGCTTTCAGTTTATCAAATTCTGAAGGAGTCATGCCAAGCGTATAAGCTTTATAATCTGTAATGAAATTTGGGTTAAACGGATAGATCTTTGGTTTCTTTGCTTCCACTTCAACCGCTTTCAACGAATCTATCTCGTACTGCAAAGCCAATACTTCTGGAGAAGAAAGGTCCAGCACCGAAGGTTTTTCAAAAGAAATAAAAAAGAAAGCCGCAAGACTTCCGAAAATTAATAAGAGCAATGTAATAATCCCAAACCGTTGTTGCCGTGTAAATTCGAAATGAGACTTAAAAGAATTCATTTCATAAATATAAGGAAATTAAATTGTTAGTTCATTATGCTAAGCCTTCAACTTCTGCAAAAGCTTTTCAAAATCCAAGGTGTTTTGCTCCCCACTCTTCATATGTTTTAAGGTGTACTTTTGTTGTTTCATTTCACTTTCACCTGCCAGCACAGTAAACGGAATAGCACGCTTATCTGCATACCCCATCTGCTTACCCATTTTTGTATTATCTGGATATAATTCTGCTTTTACGCCATTAGTACGAAGTTGTGAAATGGCTTTCATCGCATATAGGGCTTCATCATCGCCAAAATTTAAAAACAAAACTTTGGTGGCTGCTGAAACTTCTTGCGGAAATAAGCCAAGTTCTTCCAGCACTAAATAAATTCGGTCGAGACCAAATGAAATTCCTACGCCGCTCATGTTTTTCAGCCCAAAAATACCGGTAAGATCATCATAACGACCGCCGCCACCAATGCTTCCCATATCCACGCCAGCTGGTGCTGCTACTTCAAAAATAGCACCTGTGTAATAATTTAATCCGCGGGCCAGTGTCACATCAATCTCTAAAGATGCAGACGTTAACCCTAATGCTTCAACTGAAGTTATAATAAACGCTAGTTCCTCGACACCTTGCATCCCCGTTTCTGAAGAAGCCAATAACCCTTTAAGCATTTCAAGTTTATCTTGCGCACTTCCTGAAGCATCAAACAACGGTTGTGTTTTTGTAATCGCATCTTCTGAAATCCCTTTACTACGCATTTCGGTTTTTACGCCTTCTTCACCAATCTTATCCAGCTTGTCTAGCGCCACGGTAAAATCGATCAATTTGTCTTCTTCGCCAATCACTTCTGCAATGCCGCTCAATACTTTACGGTTGTTCATTTTAATGGTGACACCTTCTAGTTTTAATGCATTAAAAACAGAATCGTACAATTGTACAAATTCTACTTCCTGCCACAAAGAGGTGCTCCCAACCACATCTGCATCACACTGGTAAAATTCTCTAAATCGTCCTTTTTGCGGACGGTCGGCACGCCAAACAGGTTGCATTTGATAGCGCTTAAACGGAAAATCAATTTCGTTTTGGTGCTGTACTACATATCGTGCGAACGGTACGGTCAAATCATACCGAAGTGCTTTTTCAGAAATTTTTGAAGTAACCTTTAAACTGTCTTTTGACGTGTAAAGCGTATCGTCTACCTTCCTAAGAAAATCCCCACTGTTTAATATTTTAAAAATCAAACGATCCCCTTCTTCTCCATACTTTCCCATTAAGGTGTCGCTGTTTTCAAAAGAGGGCGTTTCAATAGGTTGAAATCCGAAGGTCGTAAAGCGATCACGGATGGTATCCATGATATAATTTCTTTTTACAACTTCAGCAGGAGAAAAATCTCGGGTTCCTTTAGGTATGGAGGGTTTTTTTGACACAATATTTGTTTTAAAGTGCAAATATCTTAAAATCTACTTTAAATTGTAACTTTATGCTTGCTTATTAGTCTTATGAGAAACACTAGATCTTAATTTCATGTTTGGACTCTTTCGGGAAAATGTACGTATTGCACTTGACTCTATTAAAAGTCAGCTACTTAGAACCATCTTAACGGTGATAATCATTGGCATAGGGATCTGGGCGCTGGTTGGGATTTTAAGCGCTGTTAAAGCCTTAGAGACTAATATTGCCGGTAATTTTGCTTCTATGGGATCTAATACTTTTAGTCTTCAGCGGTATGAATTTAACACCCAATCCCGAGGTGGTGGCGAGCGTGAAAAGGTAAACGCTATTATTAGTTACGATAATATCAGGGAATTTAAAGATAAATATGAGTTTCCTTTTACACAGACTTCTATTTCTTTTCAAGGGACTTCTGGTGCCGAAATTAAATTTGAAAGTGAAAAGACAGATCCTGAAGTACAAGTTTTTGGAATAAACGAGCATTATCTTGACAACTCGGGCGCCAAAGTAGAAACAGGTAGAAATTTCACTTATTTTGATGTTGAGAACAACAACAAAGTAGCCGTTATTGGCTCTGATTTTACAAAAGGGCTATTAAAAAATGTAAATCCCATTGGCCAGACCATCAGCGTGCGTGGCGTTAAATTTAAAGTTATAGGCGTGTTGGAGTCCAAAGGTTCTACGTTTGGCAACAATCAAGATCTAAAAGTCCTTATACCCATACAGGTTGCGAGAGGAATTTTTACACAGCCCAACATCAATTATAGTATTAGTGTAAAAGTAGATGACAAGGAGCAAATGCAAGCGGCGCAAGACGAGGCCATTATTACGTTTAGAAATATTAGAAGACTAAATCCCATAGAGAAGAATGACTTCGGGATTGTGCGAAGTGACGACCTTATAAATCAGATTGCAGAAATTAGTGGATATCTTCAATTGGCAGCATGGATTATAAGTATTATTACTATTCTTGGCTCTTCGATTGCTTTAATGAACATCATGCTCGTTTCAGTAAGCGAAAGGACCCGAGAAATTGGCGTACGTAAAGCCCTAGGCGCAAAAAGATCTACAATTTCTACCCAGTTTTTTATAGAGACCATTGTTATTGGTCAATTTGGAAGTATTTTGGGTATTATCTTAGGCATCCTTACCGGCTTAGCATTTGCCAAAATTTTTGATTTTGATTTCTCTTTGCCGTGGTCTGCCTTAATTTGGGCCACCATCATTACCTTTCTAGTAGCAGTCATCGCTGGATCTTATCCCGCTTCAAAAGCGGCAAAGCTAGATCCTATAGAGAGTTTACGATATGAATGATTGTAGGTTGTAGGTTGTAGGTTGTAGGTTGTAGGTTGTATAAACAAACCTTTTTTAACCTTAACTGTAGTGTTTCTAATTTAATTTTTTTCCAAGATTTAAACAGGTAATTAAATGACAATTCCCAAGTGATTTGCTGTTTTTTTTGGAAAATTGCACCAAGGCATTGAGCTTACTGATTGATTATTTCTTCAAAAAAGGTAAAGAGTTCCCCTTTGGTTATATTGGCGCCTTCTTTAATGAGTTTAAAAATATCTGCATGCGGATCATGAGTATATTCTTTCTTGCCAGTTACAAACTCGACTAAGTCTGTCGCAAAATTTTGCTGCAACCAGCGGTATCCTTCTGGAGTGGTGATGTCTTTAAATTTATCCAGGATCTTTAAACCGATCACACGCATACCGGTATCTTCTAATTTAAACAGAAACATTTGTTGGGGCGCAATGTTTTCTAGGTATTCTGCCTTTTGGAGTACTCCTTCCCAAACCAAATCACTAAAAACGTCGAGCTCTTGTTCGGCAACTTCTGGTTTATTCGCTTTGATATCCTTCCACTCTTTGCCAGTAATGGATTGTGTAGCAAGAAAGTTAATGAACTCTACGTGAAGCTCTTCAAACTGCTCTTTTGTAAGTCGGGTATATTTCATCGGGTTATCTTAGTGTTATGAAACTAGCTGGAACAAAAAAACACCCTCATTTCTGAAGGTGTTTTTGTCAATTTATAAAAATTTATTTCGCTTCTGCTACCACATCAAATGTGAATGCTGAGATCACATCTCTGTGAAAACGAATAGTCGCCTCATACTGTCCAGTACGTTTTATCGCACCTCCAGCAATAGAGATATACTTCTTATCGATAGAAACACCTTCTTTTTCTAAAGCGTTTACCAAGTCTGCACTTGTTACCGAACCAAATAATTTATCACCTTCACCTGCTTTTGCAGCAATCTTAAGGTCTAATATTTCGTTTAATTTATCTGCTTGCTCTTTAGCTGCATCCACTATTTTCTTCTCTTTAAAAGAACGTTGCTTTAGTGTTTCTGCCAAAACTTTTTTAGCAGAAGGTGTCGCTAAAACCGCGTGCCCTCTAGGGATTAAATAATTTCTTCCGTATCCATTTTTAACAGATACCATATCGTCTGTAAAACCTAAATGCTCTACGTCTTTCTTTAAAATAACTTCCATGATCGTATCTGCTTTTTATTTTAATAAATCGGTTACGTAAGGCAATAACGCCAAGTGTCTTGCTCTTTTAACGGCAACAGCGACTTTACGTTGGTACTTTAAAGAAGTTCCTGTAAGTCTTCTAGGTAAAATTTTACCTTGTTCGTTTACAAAAGATAATAACCAGTCACCATCTTTATAATCTACGTATTTAATACCAGATTTTTTGAAACGACAATATTTTTTTGCTTTTGAAGTCTCTATATTTAAAGGAGTAAGATACCTAATCTCACCGTCTTTTTTTCCTTTTGCTTGTTGTTGTAAAGTTGCCATGGATTATGCTGTTTTTTTGTTACGGGTTCTTCTTCTCTCTGCCCAAGAAATTGCGTGTTTGTCTAAGGCAACAGTTAAATAACGCATAACACGTTCTTCACGTCTAAAAGCTATTTCTAGCTCATTAATAGCATCACCTTCTACGGTGTACTCAAACAAGTGATAAAAACCACTTTTTTTGTTTTGGATTGCGTAGCTTAATTTCTTAAGCCCCCAATCTTCTTTGGATATCATCTTAGCGTCTCTAGAAACAAGAATATCTTCAAATTTCTTAACTGTTTCCTTTATCTGTTCTTCAGATAAAACGGGATTTAAGATGAAAACAGTTTCATAATGATTCATAAAAAAATCTATTAAATTAATAATTATCTCAAGGCTTCTTGCCAAGAGCGTGCAAAAATAAGACTTTAATTCTAATTAACAAACACTCAACCACTAAGAAAATCAATTTCTTACAAAAATGCTTATTTTACTGATATTCATAGACAAACCGATCTTTTTTTTCGACAAAAGTTAATAAAAGTTGCACTTCATCGATAATTTAGCTATACTTGTAGTAACCAAATTAAAATACTGTGGATAAATCAATATTAAAATGCGCCATTGTAGATGACTCTACCCTACAACGGCTTTCTATTGTAAAACTCATCGACAATCATCCGTCTTTAAGTTTAATTGCTGAATACAATAATGCTATCGAAGCCAAAATGGGACTCTCAAGTACTGAGATTGATCTCATTTTTTTAGATATAGAAATGCCTATTTTATCTGGATTTGATCTTTTGGACGACTTGTCCACCAAACCCCAGATCATTTTTGTGACAGGTAAAACCAAGTACGCTTTTAAAGCATTCGATTATGACGCTGTAGATTACCTAAGAAAACCCATCTCTAAAGATCGTTTTCTAAATGCAGTACATAAAGCAATTACCATACATAAACTTAAGAACGAAGAAAGCTTTGATGATGAAGACTTTATCTTTGTAAAGAGCAACCTTAAAAAGAGAAAAGTGTTTTTAAATGAACTTAGATACATTGAGGCACTTGGGGATTATGTGAAACTAGTCACAGAACATGATGCGCTTGTAGTACTTTCAACTATGAAGGCCTTTGAGTCCATTTTACCCGATGATCGTTTTATGCGTATCCATAAATCGTATATCGTAAATCTGGATAAAGTAGAACGCTATAACAGTAAGGTAATTGAACTGGAAAATGAAGAACTTCCGTTAAGTAGAAATCGCAAAGCAGGTCTCATTGAAGCACTCGCTGCCACGATGCGTACCTAATAATTATCAACATCTATTGTAATGCGCACACTCGAAAATTCTTTTATCGAGTTAAAACTTCTATAAACCTTATCTATAATCGCTTTGGTTTTTGCTATAGAATGCTCCTTTGGTATTTTAACTAAGATATTCGTAATATACTGATTCCTAATTCTTCCTACTGGAGGCGCCTCAGGGCCTAAAACATTTTCATGTAATTTAATTTCTAAGGCTCGGGCAAACCAAGTAGAAGCTTTTTGCATTTTTTCAAAATTTCTGTCCTTGCACGTAATTTTAATCGTTCGGTAATACGGCGGATATTTATATTGATACCGCTCTTCTACCTGCTGCTTATACATTCCTTGAAAATCATTGGTGCTAACTTGTTGTAAAATTTGATGGTACGGATTATAGGTTTGTATCAATACGAGCCCCCGTTTCTGAGTTCTCCCTGCTCTTCCTGAAACCTGCTGCAACAACTGAAAACTGCGCTCATGTGCCCTAAAATCGGGAAAATTAAGTAGGTTATCGGCATTCATCACCCCAACCAAACTTATATTTCTAAAGTCTAATCCCTTTGCGAGCATTTGGGTGCCTACTAAAATATCGATATCGCCTTCGTCAAGACGGTCAATAAGCTTTGCATAGGCATGCTTACCCCTTGTGGTGTCCTGGTCCATACGCGCGGTGGTATGGTTGGGAAACAATGTTTTTAATTCGGTTTCTATTTGCTCGGTTCCAAAACCTTTATTATCTAAGGTATCGCTCCCACAGGCCATGCAAGCCTGCAACATCGCCATATGGTAGCCACAGTAATGACATCGCAGCTCCTTTTTATATTGATGGTATGTCAAGCTTACATCGCAATTGGGGCATTGCGGAGAAACCCCGCACGTAGTGCATTCTACAATAGGCGAAAAACCCCTTCGGTTTTGAAAAAGGATCACCTGCTCCTTATTATCAAGTGCCTCTTGAATAGCGGCAAGTAACCGATCACTAAAGTGGCCCTTCATTTGTTTTTTACGACTCTTTTCCTTTATATCTACCAGTTCTATTTCTGGCATGAGGACATTACCAAACCGCTTTTTTAACGTTACCAATCCGTATTTATCGGCTTTGGCATTGTGGTAGCTTTCTAAAGAAGGTGTGGCAGAACCCTGCAGAACCTTTGCACTATGTAAATTGGCCAATACAATACCTGCATCCCGAGCGTGATATCGAGGCGACGGATTGTATTGCTTAAAGGAAGGTTCATGCTCCTCATCGACAATGATAAGTCCTAAATCTGAAAATGGTAAAAACAACGAGGACCTAGCTCCAATTACAATTTGTGCTTTCGGTTTATTTTCTAATACATTGTTCCATACTTCTACTCTTTCATTTACCGAATATTTAGAATGGTAGACCGAAACTTTATCAGCAAAATAATATTGAAGTCTTGTAATTAACTGTGTGGTAAGAGCAATTTCAGGAAGCATGTATAGAATCTGTTTTCCTGTTTGTATCATTTCTGAAATAAGCCGCACATAAATCTCTGTCTTACCACTCGAAGTCACTCCGTGCAATAAGGTAACATCATGTTGCTGAAACGAGCTCTTAATTTCCACAAATGCTTTTTGCTGTGCTTCATTTAAATCTTTAATTGCTGAAGCCGCATCACCCGTGTATTGCACCCGATCTTTTTGAACATGATATTCTTCTAATATTCCCTTCTCAATGAGCGCGTTTATGACCGATGCAGACGTATCACTTTTTTTCTGAAGGGTGATTACTTCCACTGGCTTCTTATCTTGAGCCTGCATCATAAAGAGGTTCATTAAAATTTCTTTCTGCTTGGGCGCACGAGAAAGTGTATCAAGTAATTCTTTTAAGTTATTTTCTTGTTGATAGGGAGTCTTCAGTTTTAAATAGCGTTTCAGCTTGGGCTTGTACTGGTCAAATAGTTCTTCATGTACTTCTACCCTGTTTTTCTTGAGAAGCCCTTCCAATACTTTTAGCACATTGGAACGATCTAGAATATTCCTGATATCGTTAATATGCAGCATCGACTGATGCAATAAAGCCTCATAAACTAAATATTCATCATCGGTAAGGTCTTCTTCCGTTAACTTTTCTTTAGTTGCTAAACTTATAATCGTCTCGCTTTCCAGTAGAAAAGCACTCGGCAAAGCGGCTCTAACAATCTCGCCCAACGTACACATATAATAACCTGCCATCCACTCCCAATGTTTTATTTGACGTGTTGTGATCACCGGCGTCTCATCCAGTATTTGATCTATGGACTTAGTCTCATAAGCTGGTGGATTGTTACTATAAACCGAGTATACAATGCCCGTATATATTTTAGATTTACCAAAAGGGACCGACACCCGCATCCCTTGTTGTAAGAAACTAGCTTCGTCCTTATTGACATTGTATGTAAATGTCTGTTTTAAAGGAATAGGTAATATGACGTCTATGTAGTAGATAGGCAATTAGTGGATTAGTGGATTATCTAAGCAGGCAATTAGGTATATGATTGACTAGATGATTAGACAACCTTGAACCGCTTAAAAATAAGAAAGGCTGCTCGATTTACGAACAGCCTTTTCATTATTTTATAAAAAACTTTTTAATTAACGCGATACCAATATTGTGTTCTTCCTAATAATGAAAAACCAACGTAACCACGTACTTTAAGCTTATCTTTTGATTCAAGCTCAATTAAACATTTATATACTTTTCCGTTTTGAGGATCTGTAATGGTACCATCATTGTACTCACTACCATCCTTTTCTAATCCTTTAATAATAACCAACCCTAAAACTGGCTTATTTTTATCTTTCCCTTCACATTCTGTACATTTTGCATCTGCACGATCCTTGTTAAGGATCTCAACTACTTTACCGTAAATTTTACCATTTTCTTCATAAACCTCAACGATGGATTTTGCTTCACCGGTTTCATCATCAATAGTTTTCCATTTTCCTTCAACCCCTTGGGCAAAAGTAGCTGTAATTGCAAGAACGATAACTGAGAGTGTTAGTACTATTTTTTTCATTTTGTTTGTGTTTAAGTGTTGATTTAATTAGTGTTTATCCTTCATCAGGACTGTTTTTATCTCTTAATCTTTGTAGGGATATGTTTAACTCAAATCCTAACAATAGCAGGTTTGAATTTATCCAAATATATAACATCATTATCAATATTGCACCTAACGACCCGTATAACTCATTATAATTAGAAAAATTATCTATATATATCCTAAAGAAATACGTGGTTAACAAATACAAAAGTGTGGTTAACGCTGCTCCTGCCGAAAAAAACCGGGAATTCTTCCCTTCTTTGGTTCCCGTATAATACAAGGTCGCAATTACTATATACACCATAATGATAAAGATCGTAAGCTGCATTGCATTGATAAGGAATAAATTGTCTTCTCCAAAGAGCTGTCCATCTAATTCACTTATTAAATATTCGCCATACAATATAACTCCTACAGTAATTAACAACAACAGTGCCAAAATGATAGAGACCACAACTGCAATCATATACTGCCTAAAAAAATTTCTATTGATAGTTACGTGGAAAGAGTATTCAAAGGCACTAAAAATAGCATTCACACCATTCGCTGCTAAGAATAAGGATAGAAAAAAAACAAATGACAACAGCCCGCCTCTCGGATTTACAGCAATATCTGCTATAATAGGATAAAAAAGTTCGCTTGTTTGCGAAGGCAGTAAATTTTCAATGAACGTTAAAAAGCGTGCTTGAAAATCTTCAATTTTAATTAATGGAATAAGGTTTAGTATAAAAAGTAAAAAAGGAAACAAGGCTACAAAAAAACTATACGCAATCGAACTTGCCCTAGAAGAAAAGGTGCCCTTGATTATACCTGTTCCATAAATATCGAGCAAATGATATAACGAAAGCCCGTAGGCGCCTGGAATGATAATTCGCTTACTTAAATATACAAGCCTATCCCTTAATCGTTTTACGATAAAAACCGTTTTACGGACCACCCTATATTTACTTAAATTATCTTCCTCAGCTTCTGCCATTAAACTGCTTTTAAGCTCAGATCCATATTATAAACCGAATGTGTCAACGCGCCGCTACTTATAAAATCTACACCACATTCTGCATATTTTCTTGCCGTATCCTGTGTTATCCCTCCGCTTGATTCGGTAAGACACTTATCTCCTATTAGAGCTACGGCTTTACGGGTGTCTTCATAATTAAAGTTGTCAATCAATATTCGATATACATGCTCGCTCTGTAAAATTTCTTCTATCTCTTCAAGGCTTCTCGCTTCAACGATTATTTTAAGCCCTAATTCATTTTCATCAAGATATTCCTGGGTTTTGGAAATCGCCTTTGTAATCCCACCACAAAAATCGATGTGATTATCCTTCAGCATGATCATATCGTACAAAGCAAAGCGGTGGTTTTCTCCTCCGCCTATTTTCACGGCCCATTTTTCTAAAGCTCGAATGCCAGGCGTTGTTTTTCGGGTGTCTAGAATTTGTGTTTTAGTTCCTTCAAGCAACTTTACGTAGGCATTGGTCTTCGTAGCAATTGCACTCATACGCTGCATAGCATTAAGGACCAGACGCTCACTTTTTAAGATCGATTGTGATAGCCCTGAAACATAAAAACAAATATCACCGTATTTAACTGGTGTACCATCCTTAATTTTAACATCCACCTCCAGGCCTGGGTCTACGTATTCAAATACCTGCTTTGCGAAGTCTATTCCTGCAATAATCCCTTCATCTTTCACGAGCAGTTTTGCGGTACCCGTTGCGTCCTCTGGAATACAAGCCAACGAACTATGATCCCCATCCCCTACATCTTCGCGAATCGCATTTGCAATAATGATACCGATCTCTTTATTAAATTGTTTTTTTGAAATCATGGTTAGCAATTTTTAGCTAAGTTAAAAAAACAGTAGCAGTATGCAGCAGTGCAGCTTCGTTTTTTAACAATAGTGATCATTTTACAACGAAACAGGAACCAAAGACAATTTATTTTATCTTTGGAAATATGAAAATCACGCTTTACGCAGTTGGTAAAACTGACGACAAACAACTACAGTCGCTGACCGAAATGTACATCAAACGTTTACAACATTACATTTCATTTTCCTTTGAAATAATCCCAGATATCAAAAACTCGAAAAACCTGAGTGAAGAACAACAAAAAAAGGCAGAGGGCGATGCCATATGTAAGCAACTGCTTCCAAGCGACGGCGTAATATTACTGGACGAGAATGGTAAATCCCATACTTCTGTTGGATTTAGCAATTTCCTTCAGAAAAAAATGAATAGTGGTCTTAAAAACTTGGTTTTTGTTATTGGCGGCCCTTATGGATTTAGTGAAGAAATGTATGCCCGCGCTAATGGTAAAATATCATTATCTGCCATGACCTTCTCTCACCAAATGATACGCCTGTTTTTTGTAGAGCAACTATACCGCGGATTTACCATTTTGCGCAACGAGCCTTATCATCATAATTAGGCAACCCTAAACTCTTATCCAAATACAATCTATATAATCGGTTGCCATGTGTAAGAGTAGACCAATTGCGATAATTCGGGTTTTTTTAAAGAACAATCCTAAGATATAAAACCCAATGGCTACGTAGCTATGTAAAAAATGAAACCCGATACTACACCGGTCAGGATCAAAAATAGGATTGGCGAAAAGATGGTCCAGATCAACCACCATCGTAAAAAGCAAAATAAAATAGGCCTTTACCCACTGCTCTTTATAAAAGAACCACGCAATTACGACTGGAAAAATGAGATGAAGAAAATAATGGACACTAAATTGAAGCATACAGACTATTGTAGTTTAAACAATCGTTTAAACCACTTTAACTTCGTGTTAGAATAGGGTGCATATTTAAGGGGAAGCTCTAGCCATGTTGGCTTGTCTAGTATACTCTTGTAGTGCGTAAAGCAATCAAAACCTGCTTTACCGTGGTAATTGCCAATTCCGCTCTTACCAACACCTCCAAAGGGTAATTTTGGGTTCGTTATATGCATTACCGCTTCATTAATAGCGCCGCCACCAAACGAAATACTTGTCAATATTTTGTTTTTGCTTTTCTTTTCATTGGTGAAGACATAACAGGAAAGAGGTTTAGGAAGTTTATTTACTTCAGCAATTGCATCATCGATAGTTGTATAAGAAATGACGGGTAGAATGGGCCCAAAAATTTCTTCTTGCATAACGGTATCCTTAAATGTAACATTATGCATCAAGGTAGGTTGCATATACCGCGTTTCTTTATGTACTTCGCCACCAAAATAAATTTTATCAGGGTCCAGCATTTTTTTTAACCGTTCCAGATTATCCGTATTTATAATCTGAAGGTAATTATCATTCTCATACGCATAATTTGCTTCTATAATTTCCTGCTTGGCAAGTTCTAGAAACTCACCTTCAATATGCTTATCGATTAGCACATAATCTGGTGCGATGCACGTCTGGCCCGCATTTAAGAATTTTGCCCAAATCATTCGTTTGACAGTAATTTTCAGGTTACAATCTTTTGTTACAAATGCAGGACTTTTGCCGCCCATTTCTAAGGTAACAGGCGTTAAGTTATCTGCGGCAGCTTTATAAACAATCTTACCTACTTTAGTGCTTCCAGTAAAGAAAATTTTATCAAATTGCTGCTTAAGAAGTTCTGTTGTTTCAGGAACACCGCCTTGTACGACATGAAAATAATCTGCCGGAAAATTTTTATTGATGAGCGTTGCCATTGCCTGGGCAGTATTTTTAGGAAGCTCACTAGGTTTTATAATCACCGTATTACCCGCTGCCAAAGCTGCAATTGCTGGAGCCAATGATAATTGGTACGGGTAGTTCCATGCACCTATTACAAGGCAAACCCCTAAAGGTTCTGGCACGATGTAGCTTTTAGCAGGGAAATTAGCAATATTTGTGGATACTTTCTGCCTTCTGGTCCATCGGTACAGATTTCTTTTTGCCACCTTTATGTCATGGTAAAGCAATGAGAGTTCAGTTAAATAGTTTTCAAAAGAAGATTTTTTGAAATCATCGAAAATCGCTTGGTTCAGCAAATCCTCATTGTCTTTTAATAGCGTCTCGAGTTTTGTGAGTTGCTCGATCCTGAACTTCACGTCTTTTGTGGAACCTTTAGCAAAGTAGGCATGTTGGGCAGATACGATGTTTTTCATATTCTAAAATAAGCTTTTGAATAGAATTACCCTTTATTACGGTTCAGCACTTTATATTCTTCGTAACATTCATTAATGGCATCCAAGATCTGAAGGTCATTTGCCGAGCGGATAAAATCTTCAGAATAGTTACAGTTATTTAAAATCTCATCGATATCCACCTTTTCAAGCTGCAATACCGCCATAAGTGTCTCCCTATCAAATTTACTTTGCAGTAAAGTTCTAATGGCATCATCGTCTTTCATTTTACGGAGCTTACGCATCTGTTTGGGTCGTTTGCCAAAGACATTATAGAGAAAATCGGCCGGATTAAAAATTGCGCCCAGCACCTTAGTAATGGCCCCTGGTTGTTGGTTTCCTCCCTCGTAACCTGTACTTAAACCCGAAATTCGATACCTGTAATTATCGTAAATAGGAATTATTTTGGCGTCAATCTCAACATAACCCGTAAGTTGTACCGGTCGCAATACCACTTCTTCTAGCGCGATACTGAGCTCAGTCATTTTAATTTTTATATCTCCGTACTTTATCCAATCATTTGTTACCCTTACACGAAGAGATTTAAAACCTAGATATGAGAAATAGAGTGTGTCATTTACGGCCGCACGTAATTTAAAACTTCCGTCTTTACCAGTACTTGTCCCTATAACACTGTTAAGGTTAACAATGTTTACATTTTCTAAAGGCTGATCATTGGCATCATTTAATACGGTACCCTCAATAACAGGAGGTTGCACTAACGATTCCTGTGATGATGCATTAAATGCGATAAAGGAAAAGAGAAATAAGAATAAATACTGCTTCATAGATACGTGGTAAATGTACATATTATAGACGGTAATATCATGCCAAAGTTTCAAACAGAGGCGACTATTTTATTAATATAGCTAAACTTATCCTTTCCGTCTTCTCCCACCAGTACCGCCTCCCGTAGGCTTGTCGCTACGTCTTCTGCTTTTTCCCGCAAATTTCCCATCATTTCCTCCAGAAGATCTGCTACGTTTTTTAAATCCGCTTCTACCTCCGCGATCATTTCCGCCACGGTCACTACCTCCACGATCATTGCGTCTTCCTTTGCCACGACCTTTATCACGACCACGTCCCCGACTTCCGCCATCATCTGTAGAGATTTCTACATTGACATTTCTACCATCAATCTTAAAATCGCTAAATGCATTCAGTACTAAGTCCTTGTGCTTTTCATCTACATTAAAAAATGAAAAACTATCCTTTACATCTACTTTATACACGTCATCTTTTCCTAAACTCAACATTTCGCGTAAGAAGTCTTTAAGGCTCATCCAAGTGAAATCATCTTTGCCTCCTACATTTAGGAAGAAACGCACGCTATCCACATTCTCTTTTTCTGAAGACATATCGCCTCCTGAAACATTAAGGTCTTTTGCCTTATTGTAGTAGTTATAGAAACGGGTAAATTCAACCGAAAAAACTTTTTTGATCAATTCTTCTTTACTGAAGTCTGAAAGCACTTCTTCGATCCCTGGTAAATAGGTGTCAATTTCGTGGTTTATTTCGGTATCCTTAATGCTATTTGCTAAATGGTACAACTGTTTTTCACAGATCGCCATTCCTGAAGGAATTTCTTTCTTTTCAAACGTTTGCTGTATCATCTTTTCGATACCACGTATTTTTCTAGCTTCGCTTTTTGATACAATCACCATAGAAACACCCGTTTTACCAGCACGTCCTGTTCGTCCGCTTCGGTGGGTATAAATTTCTATTTCGTCTGGCAATTGGTAATTTATTACATGCGTAATATCATCTACATCAATTCCTCGGGCAGCAACATCTGTCGCTACTAACATCTGGATTTGACGTGTTCTAAATTGCTTCATCACCATATCACGCTGGTTCTGGCTAAGATCACCATGTATCGCACCTGCATTATAACCATCTGAGATAAGCTGCTCGGCTACTTTTTGTGTATCCCTTTTTGTTCTACAGAATACAACCGAGAAGATCTCAGGATTTGCATCTGCCAAACGTTTTAGGGCCTGATAGCGGTCTCTGGCGTTTACCACATAATACTCATGAGAAACATTTTCGGATCCAACGTTTTTAGATCCAACGGTTACTTCAACTGGATCATGCATGAACTTTTTAGCGATGACCGAAACCTCTTTAGGCATTGTAGCACTAAACAACCAGGTACTTTTATCTTTTGGTGAATGGGAAAGGATCTCTGTAATATCTTCAAAGAATCCCATGTTAAGCATTTCATCTGCTTCATCTAGCACACAATATTCAATTTTTGAAATATCGATCATTCTACGACCAATCATATCTTTCATACGACCGGGCGTAGCAACGATAATCTGTGCTCCTTTTTTAATTTGGCGTGCTTGGTCTGTAATGCTCGCACCACCATAAATAGCAACTACGTTCAAGCCTTTCATGTGCTTTCCGTAACTGTTCATCTCGTTAGTGATCTGCAAACAAAGCTCCCGTGTGGGTGATAGGATTAACCCTTGTGTAGTTCTGCTATCCACATTAATTTTTTGGAGCATCGGGAAACCAAAGGCGGCTGTTTTACCAGTACCGGTTTGTGCCAGTGCCACAAGATCTGTGTCTTGCTTTAAAAGAATTGGGATTGCTTTTTCTTGTACTTCTGATGGGGTAGTGAAACCCATATCAGTTATTGCCTGTAGTAATGAATCGTCAAGGCCTAACGAATTAAATGTAGCCATTGTAGCTGTTTTATAAATGTATTTTGTGTTAGCTTGAAGCGAACACGAAATAACCGCAGCTTCTTCAACACTACCTCACCCTGAGGATTTTATATCTGAAGAATAAATCACTTCAGATTTTCAAGCCGCAAAAGTACTGCTATTTAAGGGTTATAACACTATGTTTGGCAGTTTTTTATGAAAAATGGAACAATTTGTGTTTGTGGGAGTTTGTATTTCAACTAATTAAATTTCAGAAAAATGAAAACAGACAACTACACAAAAATGATTTTAAGCATTATCGCTCTCTGCCTAACGATAACGATCATGAAAGATTTTCAACTATTCCCATCGGCACATGCTTCAGAACATGATAAGAGTACCGAAGTTTCTTTAAACTACAAGCTTGTGCCCGTAAACGAAATAGGCACAATGGATGTGCGTATTGTTGATATTGCTACTTCAGATGAACTCAATGTAAATTTAAAAAGTGTTGACACTTATGATGAAGTAAAGGTGAACCTAAAAAGTATCGATACGAGCGACGAACTTGATATTAATATAGATGAAGTAGGCGGCTCATCTATTTATGCAGGTGGTGCCATAAAAGTGAAAGTAGAATAAGATATGTTATTTTATTTTTTTAAACGGTCTAATAATCAAGCGTGCCGCACGGTCATAATTGATATAACTATACGTCCAGTTAAAAAATGTAATCACCCGGTTTCTAAATCCTACCAAAAAATACAAATGGATAAACATCCAGATAAACCAGGCTAGCGCGCCGCCAAAGTGCATCTTTTTAATATCAACAACGGCTTTGTTACGTCCTACAGTGGCCATAGACCCTTTATCAAAATAGCTAAAAGGTTCTAATTTTTTCCCTTTTAAGATTCGCTTAAAATTATCTCCTAAATGCTTACCCTGCTGTATGGCTGGCTGTGCAACTTGTGGATGGCCTTTTGGGAACTTTTCGGTATTCATTAGGGCAATATCACCTAATGCAAAAATTGTATCATAGCCCACAATCCTATTAAAACTATCCACTTGATATCTGTTGGCCTTTTCTATCAATGCCGATGCATTAAGGCCCGCAATGGGAGCTCCAGTAACACCGGCCGCCCATATAAAGGTTGCTGTATGAAATTGCGCACCATCTTTTGTAGTTACCGTACTACCATCATAATCTTGAATCATGGTATTAAGATGTATCTCAACCCCTAACTTTTCTAAATATTTTTGTGCATTTCTAGAGGACGTTTCGCTCATGGGCGGCAACACACGGTCCAACCCTTCAATAAGGTGGACACTCATATCTTCTTCGTCCAATTCTGGGTAATCATTCTCTAAGATCCCTTTTCTGAATTCGGCCAATGCTCCCGCTAATTCTACACCCGTTGGCCCTGCACCTGCAATAACAAAATTTAAAAGTTTCTTTTTTTCTGAAGGATTTTCGGTGATATCGGCTTCTTCTATATTTTGAAGCACCAAGCTACGGATATCGAGCGCTTGTGGCACGGTCTTCATCGGCATACTTTTTTCTTCAATATTTTTATTTCCGAAAAAATTAGTACGCGTACCCGTTGCGATGACCAGATAATCATAAGACAGACTACCCACCGAGGTTTTTATAATTTTTTTATCTGGTTCTAATCCTTCTACTTCTGCCAATCTAAAATGAAAATCATCATTGCTCCTAAAAATTTTACGCAGCGGATAGGCTATAGAATCAGGTTCTAACCCTGCCGTTGAGACCTGATAAAGCAACGGTTGGAACGTATGATAATTGTGACGATCAAAAAGGACGACTTGTACCTTTTGTTTTTGTAGTTTTTTAATGAGTGAAATACCTGCAAAACCACCTCCAATAATTATTATTCTAGGCAGTTGCGTTTCGGGAATATTCATAGGGTATAATTGTCGCATAAAATTACGATTTTGATACGTCATACTGTGTAAAACTTATAACTTTAGGATTTTTGTAACAAACTGTAAGCACGCAATACTAATAGTGCAACTAACATCATCAACCCTTTGAACAAAGAACTCGAACATAAGTTTGTAAAACAGTTAGAAGAAAACCAGAACATTGTTCACAAAATCTGTAGGCTCTATACAAATGACAAAGATTCGCACAACGATCTTTTTCAAGAGATAACCATACAGCTGTGGAAGGCGTTCCCAAAGTTTAGGGGTGATTCTAAATTTAGTACCTGGATGTACCGTGTGGCCCTTAATACGGCCATTACGTTATACCGAAAATCTAAAAGAAGGGTACAGACACAGGATTTTGAAGGGGTAAGCTTTAAGATTTCTTCAGAAGCCTATGACGACACGGTTGAAGAACAGTTGAAACTAATGTACACAGCGGTAAAAACACTAAATGATATTGACAAAGCGTTAGTTTTTCTTTATTTAGAAGACAAAAATTACAGGGAAATATCGGATACCTTGGGAATAAGTGAGGTAAACGCGCGCGTGAAGATGAATAGAATAAAAAATAAATTAAGGGATATTTTAAATCCGTAATCCTATGGATCAATTAGAATTATTAAAACAAAAATGGCAGAGCCAAGAACAGGATTTACCTGTGTTATCTTATAAAGATATTTATAGCATGCTATTAAAAAAATCATCTTCGATCGTGAAGTGGATTTTTATCATCAGCATTGCTGAGCTTTTGCTTTGGGCTGCTTTGTCTCTTTTTGTGCCCGAGTCAAGCAAGCGGTTTATGGCAGACATGGGCATTGATGATCTCATGCTGGTTTTTACCATTCTCAATTACGTCGTGGTTGCGGTATTTTTATTTCTTTTCTATAGAAATTATACGGCTATTAAAACAACCGATACAATTAAAAACTTAATGGCAAATATTTTAAGGACCCGAAAAACGGTGCGGTATTTTGTTATCTACAATGTAGGCTCCATGATACTAGGTTTATTGTGCATCAATGTCTACTTTTTTCTCAACCAAGATAAATTACAACAGGCGCTTATACATGATTATCCAAATTATGAAAAAATTCCTATGGAACAGATTACCAGCGTCTATTTTATTGCGCAACTTATCGTAGGAGTAATTATGGTCCTATTATTACTACTATTTTATAGGGTTATTTATGGTATCCTTTTAAAACGACTCAAGAGAAACTACCGCGAATTAAAGAAGATTGAAGTTTAAATCTTTGCGTAAAATCTAAGTTTCTGTATCTTTATTTCAAAAGCATATTTTGAACATAGTAGTACTTACTGGCGCTGGAATAAGTGCCGAAAGCGGCCTTAAAACTTTTAGGGACAGTAATGGACTTTGGGAAGGTCATGACGTAACCGAAGTAGCCACACCAGAAGGATTTGCCAAAAACCCCGAGCTCGTTTTAGATTTTTATAATAAACGTCGCAATCAATTATTAGAAGTGACGCCTAACGCTGCTCATCTTGCCCTCGCAGCGCTTGAAAAACAGCACGACGTAACCATTATCACTCAAAACGTCGATGACTTGCACGAAAGAGCAGGAAGCAGCCAAGTTATTCACTTACACGGCGAACTCCTTAAAGCTCGAAGTACTTTTGACGAAAATTTGATCATGGATTGGCACCAAGATTTAAACGTGGGTGACTATTGTAAAAATAAACATCAGTTACGACCGCATATTGTTTGGTTTGGAGAAGCAGTACCTATGATGGATGTCGCTATAGAAACGGTAGTAAAAGCAGATGCCGTTTTAATCGTTGGGACATCTATGCAGGTATATCCCGCCGCTGGTTTAATTGAATATGCCCATTCTAACGCACCCATTTATTTTGTCGATCCCAATCCTTCGATTCAAAGTACCTCAAAGATAACGG
>Ga0207891_1000522_pt1 | contig 24961 bp, 15 predicted proteins | sample LinPmetageLP50_FD_184061 | JGI IMG/M metagenome (GOLD analysis project Ga0207891, IMG submission 184061) | Marine viral communities from the Pacific Ocean - LP-50 (SPAdes) | ecosystem: Environmental > Aquatic > Marine > Oceanic | place: Pacific Ocean | collected 2011-08-27 | reverse complement strand
AGTTTTTAGTGTTAGTTCGTCTGAAGAGTTGCCAGCATTCGCCGAGTTTATTCAGTCTCAATTTAACTCTATACGTCCTCAATTTGCTGTCAACGATGCAGCAGATGTAAAAGTAGAATTTACGCTAAACATTCAACAACTAGCTTCGCAGCTACAAACGGCTCTCTTCATTGTAATACTTATATCAGCGGTGTTGGTGATCATTCCTATCATCTTACTTAAGTCAATTTTTTACCAGCTGAACAAAAATATCAGTACTACGGTATCTGACATCATTGATATATATATTAACCAAAACCAAATTGATGACGATCTACAAACTGCACTCGATGGTTCTAGTCTCAAAAAGCTGGGTAAAGATTTAGTTCCAAGCTTTAACCGGTTATCGCACTTTTTAAAGTCTAAAAGTCAAGATATACAAAATGCAGCAATGAGCATTAAACAAGAAGCCTATAAAGACGTTATCACTTCTTTAGGTAACCGAAATATGTTTGTTGAGTATTATGAAAAGCATATCGAGAACTGCGAGCAAAGTACGTTTGGCTCGTTAGCTATGGTGCGCTGTAGTGAATTACAAGCAATTAATCAAAGCCGTGGCTACCAAAAAGGTGACGAGTACGTAAGAGGTGTTGCTGATATAATTAAACACTTGAGCGGCACTTATACTGGCAGCCAATTGTTTAGGCTAAACAGCTCTGATTTTGCTGTTATTTTACCGCATACACCGCTTAAAGAAGCTGAGCGTTTTGGTGAAAACTTACAGTCCCGCTTTACTCAATATCAACAAAACCAAGAATTAAGCTCTGTGGCAAATACCGGCATTGTGGGTTACGAAAAAGGTAAACCATTAGGCGAGCTACTTTCGGTGGTTGATAACGCAATGAGTATGGCTCAGTCTAAGCAAACTAATGCATGGCACGTACAACGCGAAACCGATTTAGTTAATAATGTAAGCGCAGGCTTTGGTAACCAAAACTGGCGTAAAGTAATAAACGAAGTTATTGAATCAAAACGCGTGCATTTAGTAATGCAAAATATTATGCCTTTGGGTAAAAGCATTAAGGCATACGCTGAGATACAGGTTAGGTTTAAAACCGAAGATAACCAAATGCTCCCTACTGCATCGTTTTTAGCCATGGCTGAAAAACTCGATATGGCAATAGAAATTGACCGCCTTATCATCGACTCATCGCTTGAAAAAGTTAAAAGCCGTAACTTATCCGAGAAATTCTTTGGCTTAAATGTAACGGCCTCAAGTGCACATAACGATCAGTTTGTAATTTGGCTAGAGCGTCGCCTATTAAAAGATACCCATATCGCATCTAAACTCGTTTTCGAAGTAAGTGAGTTTGGTTTACAACAAAATATTAAAGCCAGTAAACGCTTTATTGATATGATTCACCGAGTAGGTGCACGTATTACCGTTGAGCGATTTGGTGTCGGTTTAACATCATTCAAGTTTTTCCGTGATTTAAAACCCGATTTTATAAAAATGGATGCCAGTTACACTCGCGGTTTAGAAGACGATAAAAATAATCAATACTTTATGCGTCTAATGGTAGATCTAGCACACAGGATTGGAGTGAGTGTATTTGCCGAAGGTGTAGAGAGCCAAGAAGAAAAACACATAATAGAAACCTTGTGCTTAGATGGCGTTCAAGGCTACTACATCGAAAAGCCGAAAGATATTTAACCCCCTATTTTAAAAAAGAGCACTCGTTGCTCTTTTTTTGTTTGTGCCCTTCCCCTTTATTTAGCGCTACGGTGATCACTGCCCCCCTCAAATTAGTATGATTAAAGTCATCATGTTAAAGAAAAAAGTATGTCTAACTCATAGGTCTATTACATCATTATTACTGTTAGTTAATTTAATAATGTTTATTTAAATGATAATCACTGCACATGTTGTTAATCAGGGCAGAAAAAAGGATAATACACGGGACTTTAATAGCGCGAGGCTCGCATGACTGAATATGTATTGTTATTGATTGGAACCGTTCTAGTTAATAACTTTGTGTTAGTACAATTTTTAGGCTTATGTCCGTTTATGGGTGTATCAGGAAAACTTGATACAGCAATCGGCATGTCATTAGCTACCACCTTTGTACTTACGCTTGCTTCAGTAACTAGTTACTTGGTTAATCAGTATATTTTAATCCCTTTGGATATAGAATTTTTACGCACCATGAGCTTTATTTTAGTTATTGCCGTTGTAGTGCAATTTACAGAAATGGTGGTACGTAAAACAAGCCCTACACTCTACCGTTTATTGGGTATATTTTTACCACTTATCACTACAAACTGTGCAGTACTAGGTGTTGCATTACTTAACATAAAAGAAGACCACTCGTTTTTACAATCAGCAGTGTATGGTTTTGGTGCTGCGGTCGGCTTTTCATTAGTGCTCGTACTGTTTGCAGCTCTGCGCGAACGCCTTGCTGCTGCTGATGTTCCAACACCTTTTAAAGGTGCCTCTATTGCTATGATAACCGCCGGCCTTATGTCTATGGCGTTTATGGGCTTTACCGGATTAGTGAAATTTTAATATGACCTTGTTTTATGCCTTAATTGCGCTTGGCTCACTTGCGCTGGTTTTTGGGTTAATTTTAGGCTTTGCTGCAATACGTTTTCGCGTAGAAAGTAACCCCATTGTTGAACAAATCGATACCATTTTACCGCAAACACAATGTGGTCAGTGTGGTTACCCGGGGTGTCGCCCCTATGCAGAAGCAATTGCCAATGGGGATGAAATTAATAAGTGCCCGCCTGGTGGTGAAGCCACCATGAAAAAGCTTGCTGGCCTGATGGGCGTTGATGAGAAACCCCTTGCCGGTGGAGAGCAAGCCGAGCCAATTAAAACCGTTGCATACATACGCGAAGACGAATGTATTGGCTGTACCAAATGTATTCAAGCCTGCCCTGTAGATGCCATTGTAGGTGCTACTCGCCAAATGCATACTGTTTTAATAGACGAATGCACAGGTTGTGATTTATGCGTTGAGCCCTGCCCTGTAGATTGTATTGATATGCTACCGGTTGCTGAAACAAAACAAAACTGGAAATGGCAGTTAGATGCTATTCCTGTTACACAAATAGATTAGAGGTTTGAGTGGAAAAGTTACTTGAACAAATACAAAAAGGTACTGTTTGGCAATTTCCTGGCGGCGTGCATCCTCCACAGCAAAAATCACTTTCTAACGGTGCAAATATTGCTCGCCTTCCACTACCTGACAAACTTGTAGTTGCGCTAAAACAACACATTGGCGCTAATGGTAAATTACTTGTAGAAAAAGGCCAACGCGTACTTAAAGGTCAAGCTTTAACTAAACCCGTTGCTAACTGGTCTGTACCAGTACATGCTCCTAGTTCGGGTGTTATTACAGAAATAGCGCCAAAGCCCTCGGCTCACCCGTCTGCACTGCCAGAGCTAAGTGTTGTTATTGAGCCTGATGGAAAAGACGAGTGGTGCACACTTAACCCAATAAGTGAGCCAAAAACACTAAGCCATACTGAGTTAGTTGATATAATTCATCAAGCGGGTATCAGCGGCATGGGTGGCGCTGGTTTTCCAACTTATATCAAGGCCGATACAAAGCAAAAAATAGACTTCTTTGTTGTCAATGCTGTGGAATGTGAACCCTATATAACTGCTGACGACACGCTAATGCGTGAGCACGCTGCTGAAATTGTCCAAGGCATTGAATTAATGCAGCAACTTTTAGACCCAACAATTTGTATTGTGGGCATAGAAGACAATAAGCCAGAAGCTATTGCTGCAATGACTAAAGCGGCTGAACATAACAACAAAATTATTGTTCAAACCGTGCCAACAGTTTATCCCTCAGGTGGCGAAAAACAACTAATAAAACTGCTGACTAATCGTGAAGTACCCAGCATGGGAATTCCTGCTGATATTGGTGTACTCATGCACAATACAGGTACCCTTTATGCCGTACAACAAGCTGTTTACGAAGGGAAACCTCTTATAGAGCGAGTGGTTACAGTAACGGGTAACACTATACACAAACCAGGTAATGTATGGGCTTTATTAGGTACAGAAATCAAACACCTGCTCGACTGCCAAGGGTTTTCGCCAGTACCACAACAACGTGTTGTAATGGGTGGCCCCATGATGGGCTTTACATTGCCCACCGTACGGATTGGTGTAATTAAAACAACTAACTGTATTTTAGCCCCTGATCATAAAGAGCTTGCAGAGCCAGGACCTGAAAAAGCCTGTATACGCTGTAGTGCGTGTGCAGACGCGTGCCCGGCTTCGTTACTACCGCAACAATTACAGTGGTTTGCAAAATCTAAAGAGTACGACAAACTCCAAGAACATAACCTGTTTGATTGTATTGAATGTGGTGCCTGTGCATATGTGTGCCCAAGCGAAATCCCACTTGTGCAATATTACCGAGTGGCTAAAGTTGAAATAAAAGAACAACAAGCTGAAAAAATAAAAGCAGATAGAGCAAAAGAACGCTTTGATGCGCGCAAGGAGCGTTTAGAACGTGAACAAGAAGAGCGTAAAAATCGTCATAAGCGCAAGGCACCAGCTAAGTCTGATGATGAAAAGCAAAAAGTAGCGGATGCCCTTGCCCGTGTTAAAAACAAATCGAACGATGGGAATGAAAAGTCAGCCGTTGCTGCTGCAATAGCTCGCGCAAAAGCCAAAAAACTTGAAGGCCAAAATACAGAGATTGAGCCAGATAATAGTGAAGTCGCTAAAGAGCGTGCACTGCGCAAAGAGCAAGCTCGCAAATATAAAGAGCAAAAAGAGCTTTCTGAAGACGCTACAATCCCTGACGACAAAAAATCCGCAGTCGCTGCCGCAATTGCTCGCGCTAAAGCTAAAAAGGCAGCGCAAGCACAAGGTACTCAAACTAATCCTAATGATGCCAATACTGCACCAGCTGATGATAAAAAATCAGCAGTGGCCGCTGCAATTGCTCGTGCTAAAGCTAAAAAGGCAGCACAAGCTGCTCAAGCTAATACAGATGATGCCGATACAGCAGCGCCTACTGATGATAAAAAAGCGGCTGTAGCTGCCGCGATAGCACGCGCTAAAGCTAAAAAAGCAGCTCAAGCACAAGGGGCTCAAGCAAATACAGATGATGCCGATACAGCAGCGCCTAATGATGACAAAAAAGCGGCTGTAAAGGCTGCTATTGCCCGTGCTAAAGCTAAAAAAGCGGCAAAAGAGGCGCAGCAAACACAAAGCGATCAAGATACTGATCAAGTGGCGATAACTGAGCCTGAAACGCCAAGTGAAGCTACCCCAGAACAAACCGCCGCCGAAAAGAAAAAAGCTGCAGTGGCCGCCGCTATTGCTCGCGCCAAAGCCAAAAAGTTACAAAAAGAAGGAAATGATCAGTCATGAAATTAACCATGGCCAGTTCGCCGCATAATCATAGCCATAAATCGCTAACACGATTAATGCTAACCGTTATTGCTGCGTGTATTCCTGGGCTCATTGCTCAAGTTTTCTTTTTTGGTACAGGTGTACTTATTCAACTCGTCCTTGCTTTTGTGGCTGTCACAGCTTTTGAAGCAGCAGTAATGCTAATACGTAAGCGCCCTGTTTGGCCTGCATTAAGTGATGGCAGCGCATGGTTAACCGCGGTGTTACTTGCCTTGAGTATTCCACCATTTGCACCGTGGTGGATTGTTATTATTGGTTGTTTATTTTCCATAGTGATTGTAAAGCAGCTTTATGGTGGCTTAGGTTTTAACCTATTTAACCCCGCTATGGCAGCTTATGTTTTGCTACTGGTATCGTTCCCTGTGCAAATGACTGCGTGGTTACCTGTTACAGATCTAGCAAGTAACCCTATTGGCTTTACAGAACAATTACGGCTTATTTTTACGGACTTTACCTCTACTGGTTATAGCTTAGATCAAGTACGTGCTGGTGTTGATGGCACTACAATGGCAACGCCACTAGACACTATCAAAACAGATGTAGCTCATGGTTTAACAGTGAGCGAAAGCATGCAAAAGCCTATTTTTAACGAATGGGCAGGCCAAGGTTGGATGTGGGTTAACCTTGGTTTTTTAGCTGGCGGGTTGTATTTACTAAAAGAAAAAGTAATTAACTGGCATATTCCTGTCAGTTTTATTGGTAGCTTAGCATTATGCAGTGCTATTGGTTACATAGCGGCACCGGGCACAGAGCCGGGTACTGTATTCCACTTGCTAAGTGGCGCAACTATGATGGGCGCATTTTTTATTGCAACCGACCCAGTCTCGGCCTCAACCACAAATAAAGGTCGCTTGATTTACGGCGCACTAATTGGGTTATTTGTTTATTTAATTCGTACCTTTGGTGGTTTTCCTGATGCGGTTGCCTTTGCAGTACTATTGCTAAATATTGCAGTACCACTTATTGACTACTACACACAGCCACGAACTTATGGCCATGGAGCAGTAAAATGATTGTTTCATCTATGGCAAAAAACGGCGCTATTTTAACTGCGTTCGCCCTTGTAACTACTGGGCTAGTGGCAACTATTGATGCACTAACGGCGGATAAAATTGCAGAGCAAGAGCAACTATACTTAACATCACAATTGCACGAAGTACTTGACCCTAATACCTACGACAATGACTTGTCGAAAGACTGTATCGTTATTAAAGATGAACGACTAGGACCATATAATTCGCAAGTAATTTACCGTGCACGAAAAAATAACCAACCAGTCGCCCTTGTTGTTAGGCACGTAACACCAAACGGTTACAGTGGCGATATAAAGCTTTTAACCGCCATATTACGTGATGGAACTGTAGCGGGAGTGCGAACCACTAAACACGAAGAAACACCAGGGTTAGGCGACAAAATAGAAATTAAAAAGTCATCATGGATCACCACATTCAAAGGCTTAACGGTGCACAGTGAAGACGATAACCGCTGGGCTGTGAAAAAGGATGGCGGCCAATTTGATCAGTTCACTGGGGCAACAATTACGCCTCGTGCAGTTGTAAATTCAGTTAAAAACGCCGTATTATTTGCGCAAAATGAGTTTGATACTATTTTTACAGCCCCAAGTAGCCAGTGTGAAGAGGTAACCCAATGAGTGAGTTAAAAACACTGTACAAAGAAGGGATGTGGGTAAACAACCCTGCTCTTGTTCAACTTTTAGGGCTTTGTCCGCTGCTTGCTGTGACATCGACTGTTACAAACGCACTGGGCTTGGGCCTTGCAACACTTTTAGTATTAATTGGATCAAATGTAAGCGTATCTATTGTACGAAACTGGGTACCAAAAGATATACGTATTCCCGTTTTTGTAATGATCATTGCTGGGTTTGTAACCATTGTTCAATTACTGATGAACGCCTACACATTTGGACTTTATCAATCGCTGGGCATATTTATTCCACTAATTGTAACTAACTGCGCAATTATAGGCCGCGCCGAAGCGTACGCATCAAAAAATCCAATTCATTTATCTGCCTTTGACGGATTAATGATGGGACTTGGATTTATGCTTGTACTCGTTGTACTGGGTGCAATGCGAGAACTCATTGGCCAAGGAACGTTATTCGACAGTGCCGATTTATTACTGGGTCCGTGGGCACAAAGTTTACGCATTGAAGTGTTTAGCTTTGACAATCAGTTTTTGCTTGCTATTTTACCACCTGGCGCATTTTTAGGGCTTGGGTTACTTATAGCCGCTAAAAATGTGATTGATGCACAAATAAAATCAAAACAAATTGCACCGCCAGAAGCCGAAAAAGGCCCTCGTGCACGTGTTACCAGTTTAACTTAAGGGGAAACGTACTGCTTTTTAAGTAAGTACGTTTAAGTTATATGAATAAAGAAAAACGCTACCAAATACTTACTCGCTTACGCGATAACAACCCAAACCCAGAAACGGAGCTTGAATACACAAGCCCGTTCGAGTTACTTGTTGCTGTTACACTGTCAGCGCAAGCCACTGATGTTGGTGTTAATAAAGCAACCAGAAAACTATTCCCTGTAGCAAATACACCACAAGCTATATTAGATATTGGCCACGATAAACTCCGTGATTACATAAAAACCATAGGCTTATTTAATTCTAAAGCTGCCAACGTTTATAAAATGTGCCAAATATTGGTAGATAAACATGACAGCATCGTACCTGAAAACCGCGAAGCCCTAGAAGCCCTACCCGGTGTTGGCCGAAAAACAGCAAATGTGGTACTCAACACCGCCTTCGGCTGGCCGACAATCGCTGTCGACACACACATCGATCGTGTATCGAATCGCACCAAGTTCGCTATGGGTAAAAACGTTGTTGAAGTGGAAAAAAAGCTCGAAAAAGTAGTGCCAAAAGAGTTCAAAGTTGATGTGCACCATTGGTTAATTCTTCATGGCCGCTACGTGTGCACAGCCCGTAAGCCTAAGTGTGGTAGTTGTATTATTGAAGACTTGTGTGAGTTTAAAGACAAAACCGAATAATTAAAGATAATTAAACGGCTTATTTGCATCAATATCCCATGGCATTTATCTAGTACTTTTGCTCTTAAACATTTTTTTCCACGCTTTCGGGGCGATCCCATACTTTTGTACAAAGTGTTTACGATAAATTTACTCCGAACTAAAGCCTGCTTTTTCAGATACCTCAGTGACAGCCAAATTTGTTGATTCTAATAATTCCAAACTCTGGTTAAGACGCGCGTTGATTAGCCAAGTATTAAAACTGATACCATTTGCGGATTTAAAGTTTCGGCTAAAGCTGATGTGCACCATTGGTTGATTCTACATGGTCGTTATGTGCGTACCGCCCGTAACCCAGAGTGTGGCAGCTGTATTATTGAAGACTTGTGTGAGTTTAAAGATAAAACAGAGTAAAAGATAAGTTTACGCATAGTGATCAACTTTTTACTTTAAAACAGTTGTAGGACATTCGCTTGCGTGAACTTTTATTGAGAATGAAACATTAAACATGGACGTGCATAAAATATAATTAATGCACATTTACAAAGTATTAATTTCACAAGTGCCAATGCATTGGTTATGCTACTGAGTATTATAATATTTTATTACGAAAACCCCTATGTTGCCTTTACTGCGTATATTATTAATTGAGCAAGACCAAGCCACTTTAAAAGAGTTGTCTACAAATCTCTCTAAAGCGATACCAAATTTTGAGCGAGACGATATCCATATCGATATTCTTGAGCGTTTTACGCTTAAAGATGCGATAACAAGTGTTGAAGAAGATGGTGATATTCAGGCTGTTGTACTTAGTTGGGATTTACAAAACAAGGTTGGCGAGAGAACGTATAGCCGCTTTATTGAGCAGTTAAAAGCCATTCGATTAGAGCTACCAGTTTATGTAATTGGCGATGATACTAAAGGACTGGAAATAGTCAACGAGTCAGAAGAAATTGAATCGTTTTTCTTTAAAGACGAGGTTATTTCTGACCCCGAAGCTATTTTAGGCTATATGATCAACGACTTTGACGACCGTTCAGAAACCCCGTTTTGGACTGCGTATCGCCGTTATGTTGGCGAGTCGAACGATTCATGGCACACACCGGGCCATAGTGGTGGCTCTAGCTTTAGAAACTCGCCTTATATTAAAGACTTCTATCAGTTTTATGGCCGCAATGTGTTTGTTGGCGATCTGTCGGTATCTGTCGATTCGTTAGGCTCTTTATCTGATAGCACCAATACCATTGGGCGTGCTCAAGAATCTGCAGCTGCAACGTTTGAGGTAAAGCATACCTACTTTGTTACTAACGGGTCTTCTACTTCAAATAAAATTATTTTACAAACCCTGTTACGTAAGGGGGATAAGGTCATTATTGACCGTAATTGTCATAAATCTGTCCATTATGGCATTTTGCAATCAGCCAGTTTACCCATTTATTTATCGAGTATATTAAACCCTAAATATGGTATTTTTGCGCCACCTTCGTTAGCCGATATAAAACAAACAATAGAGCAAAATACCGATGCAAAACTACTGGTGCTTACCGGTTGTACTTACGATGGTTTATTAAGCGATTTAAAACAAGTTGTGGATTTTGCCCATCAACACGGCATTAAAGTATTCATTGACGAAGCCTGGTTTGCTTACTCTTTGTTTCACCCGAGCCTGCGTTACTACTCAGCCATTCATGCTGGAGCCGATTATGTCACTCATTCAGCACATAAAGTGGTATCGGCGTTTTCACAGGCGTCTTATATTCATGTGAATGATCCAGACTTCGATGCAGATTTTTTTAGAGAAATTTACAGTATTTACGCCAGTACATCGCCCAAGTATCAGCTTATTGCCTCGCTTGACGTATGCCAAAAACAATTGGAAATGGAAGGCTATAAATTACTTAATGCCTTGTTAAACCATGTCGACGAATTTAAACAACAAATGGCATCGTTGAAATACATTAAAGTGCTGGGTAAAGACGATTTTATGGAAATATTTCCACACTTTAGTGAAGATAATATGGGTCACGATCCACTAAAAATCCTTATCGATATTAGTGAATTACCCTACTCATTAAAAGACATTCATAAGTTTTTATTAGATGAAATTGGCCTAGAAATAGAAAAATACACTCACAGTACAATTTTGGTATTATTAACGCTTGGTGGTACTCGTTCGAAGATTATTCGTTTATACAATGCATTAAAAAAACTTGATAGTGGGAGAGTAAAACTAGCCAAATCAACAAGGCGCTCTCGCTTGCCAGAAAGCTTACCAGCCATCGATTTAGCGTGTATTCCAGGCGATGCTTTTTATGGCGAACGCGAGTCGGTGCCTATTGCTAAAAGCAATAATCGTATTTGTGCTGGTTTAGTTACCCCCTATCCTCCAGGTATACCGTTATTAGTTCCAGGGCAACACATCACTGAAGAACATATCGAATACTTAAAAGAGCTTGCCGGTCAAGGGTTAACTATTCAAGGTAGCTTTGATGGTGAAATTTATGTTCTAAAAGGTAAAATAGAAAAGTAACCAGTATTTTACCCATTCACTTAATTAAGTGAGCTATTTTGAGGCTGGAAAAACGTGTTGATAGCTAGGCAAAAATATCACTATTTAGTTGCTCTAAATGAACATTTTGTAACGCAGGTAGCGACATGTTTAGCCTCGAAAAATGATTAAGTATTATTGCGGATTAGTATTACATACAATATTCTACGAGAAATTTGTCAGCAGTTTTTAAACCCTGCTGATGTTATTTTCAAAACCAAATACTTTTCTATTGGACAGGCCTTATTTTATATAGCCAACATTAATTAACCGATTAAATACAAACAACGCCTGAGTGTGCCATATAACTCGTTGATATCGATTGGTTTAGGTACATGAAAGATGAAACCTTGCTGGTAGTAATGTTTTACGTCTTTATCCATTACATTGGCTGTTAACGCAATAATAGGCAAATTTGGCAGTATTGTTTTTATCTGTTGATTAGCCTCAATCCCATCCATAACCGGCATATGAATATCCATAAATACCAAATCAAACAACTCTAGTTGAACTGCCTCAAACGCAAGTAAACCATTTTCGACAATTGTAATATCGGCATTTGTTTTAGCCATCATGGCTTTAATCAACACTTGGTTAATATTGTTATCTTCAGCAATAAGTATTTTTTTACCCTTTAAATTAGGCGCTTTAAACGATTTTTTAGGGGCTTTATCTGCTATGTTATTTGCTTTAGGTAATGGTAATTTAATCGTGACAGTTGTACCAAGCCCTTGCTTACTTTGGATATCGATTTCGCCGCCCATCATTTTAACTAAACTAATAGTGATAGACATGCCAAGTCCTGTTCCACCATATTTCCTGGTTGTAGAGGTGTCTGCTTGAGTAAACCGCTCAAAAATGTGCTCAGTAACTTCCTTGCTCATCCCTATTCCTGAGTCTACAACCTCTAGGTATATAGCCTCTTTACTTTCAAAAACTTTACTGCTCGCGTTTATTTTAACACTTCCCTTATCTGTAAATTTAACCGCATTAGAGCTTAAATTTAATATTATTTGCTTAACTCTAACTAAATCACCCATCCAATATTCGTTATAACTTTCATCTTTATTTACGGTAAAGCCGATACGTTTTTCACTAACTAAGGAGTCTAAGTCATAGGTTATAGAATCTAATACCTCAGTTAATGAGAATGATGCTTTTTCTAACTTTAGTTGGTTGGACTCTATCTTAGAGTAATCTAAAATATCGTTAATTATGGTTAAAAGACTTTGCCCCGAATAAGAGGCATTTTTAAGAACTGCCCTTAACTCATCAGGTAAACTAGTATTTTCTAGCAGTTGCAAACCACCTAGAATTGCATTCATAGGAGTGCGAATTTCATGACTCATATTAGCTAAGAAGTCACTTTTTGACTGAGCTGCATTTTCAGCGGCTAACTTTGCATCGAACAATTTTCGTATTGCATCTACTTTTTCGGTTACATCGTAATTTACACCAACTACTTTTATGGCTGCACCATGCGAATCTCTCAATATCTCTGCACTTGCTTTAATTGTCCGGATATTTCCATCAGGGTGTACAACACGAAACTCTGGGTCGTAAATGCCTACCCCGTTGATTGCTTCATCCAACATACGTTCATTATGTTCAACGTCATCAACATGAACTCTATCAAGCCATGCTTGGTATGTGCAGGAAAACTCTAACTCTGAGATGCCGTATAATTTGTACATCCAAGAATCCCATACTAGTTTTTCTGTTTTTAAATCTAACTCCCATACCCCAATACCCGCAGAGTCATTGGCTAATTGCATACGCAAAGCAAAAGAATCCACCTTTTCTTTCGCCGTTTTAATTTGTTGCTCACTCTGTTTTTGATGAGCTATATCTTGAACGACAGACCAAATAAATGTTTCACCTTTGCTATCTGTAATTTTTATACCCGATAATAATACGGGATATACATTGCCGTTTTTATGTATATATTCTTTTTGATACGGCCCATACTGGCCATATTTAGCAAGTAATTCTAGCTGTTCATGTTCTTGTTTCTCGTACTTTTCAGGGGTGAGCTGCCAATAGTCCATTTGATTTAGCTCATCAACGCTATAGCCTGTGATTCTGCCAAACTCCTCATTCACAAACTCAAAGCTGCCGTCAGATATTGAATTAATTGCAATACCAACGGGTGCCAAATCAACAAACTTTTCAAACTTTTCTTTTTCTCCCAAAAATGCTTGTTTAAATCGCTGCTTTTCTGAAGCTTCGGTACTGATTTGTTTTTGGGCTATTTCTATATCGGATATGTCTCGACCAACCGCCAATATTAATTGACTGCCCTCTATGAATAATCCAGTCAAGTTAACTAAACAGTTAAACGTTGTGCCATCTAAACGCGAATGTATCCATTTAAAACTATGAAAGCCCTGTTCTATGGCGCAATTTATATGCGCTTTAGCTAAAACATCTGAACGATTACCACAGGGTTGTAATTCGGGTGACAAGTCAGCAGGACTAAGGTTTAAAAAGTTGCCCATGCTATTAACACCGTGCATATCAATAGCTGCTTGGTTGCATTCTATAAACTTACCTGAGCTTAAATCGATAACTGAATACGCGTCGGCCGAAGCGTCAAAGATTTTTTTGTACTTATCTCGTTCATAAGTAAGCTCAGCAATCGCTCGCTTTAGTTTTGTGTTTTCTTGCTCTAGATTATTTTTACTGGCAGGCACTACTTCTAACTCATTAACTACGCGTTTTACATAGTATAGAAGCGATGAAAAAATTTGGCAGCTTAATTACAGAAAAATCAATTATCTAAAGAGTTTATGCAAAAAAATCATTAACTATTTTCTACACAAACACAGCATTTGATAACTAACTTTCTATTAACTCAGAGCTATTTAAAAACTCAGCCATAGTGACCAAACGTTTACCAACAATAAATTGAACACTCGCATTAACCCATTTCTCAGAAATGTTCTTATAATTTAATTTAGCAAATACCCATGCTGTAGCTATAAAAAGCAGTACTGACGACAAAGAGTAAAACCAAATCATGTGCAGCTCTAAATACTGATATAAATCAATTCCAAAAAGTAGATCAAACCCAATAAAAACATAAGCAAGATAAAAGGGAACTGACATAAGTAGCAACTTGGTCAATTCTAATTTATGAGAACAAACACGGTAAAAATCTTTTTGTAGTTGGTTAACTGGTTTTGAATAGTCAATATTTGAAATTAAAACAATTTGGCCAATATTTCCTGCAAGCCCAATGATGGCAAACAGATTGAGAATAAAGGCTGAAATTATTGGCGCTGAAAAAGTAAAGCCTGCAGCAATATACTTCCACAACAGTACAATAATAATAAGAAACACACAGCTTTCAATTATTCGTGCCCATTTCATTTTATTAAGTGCTTTTATTTGTTTATTTATTTTTATTTCAGCAAGCTTTGCTTGATTAATTTCAATAGCACTATGTGTATCAGTGCTTTGTTGTTGCCAAGCGCTTTTAAAGTTATCTAAATTCATGTTAAGAATCCCGTGTTTCAAATTGAAGTTTTAATGTGTGTTTAATTCGACTAATTCGCGTAGCAACATTGGTTTTACTGATCCCTAAGCTATTCGCTATGCTTTCGTAAGATTCACTCTCTAAGTAAAGGAGCATAATCGCCTTATTTAATTTATCGAGTTGACCAATAAACTCATATAACTGCTTTACCACTTCGTTGCTCTCATCTTCTTGCGATAAGTCAGCAATCTTCACTATGCACTCTTCATTTGCTTTATCTTCTCGCCGACTGTCTTTTCGGTAATAAGATATAGCTACATTCAGCGAAATTCGGTACATCCACGTTGAAAACTTATAAGTATTGTTATAATTATCATAAGCTAGCCACATCGTTGTTAATATTTCTTGGGCTAAGTCTTGTCGGTCATCTTTGTTTTGACAGTATGAATTCACAATTTTATAAATAATGCCTTTATGTTGCTCCATTGCTTGAGCAAATTGTGTTTTTTTAGTTGTGGTCATTTACTGGTTAATCCATCACTTTTTCTTAATTTCATAATATTAAGACTTTAAAGTTTGTTTATTTAATAGCATAAAGCACTCTAGCCCTATTTACGGGTATGCCTTCGATATGTTTTAAATACTATTTAAAACATATCGAGCCTAAAATAATATCTACTTAATTTATTACCTAGTTATTCGCAGCAACTGCGAAAAAATCACAAATTCAAATAAAATTTTCAATTCAAGCGTTAAACGCGTTGTTAACTCTCTATTTTTAGTCGATGGTAAATATTGCTGAAGAGGCTTTATTAAGTGGGTTTAATGTTATTCATTGGTGCTTGTCCAAAACTCAGTATACATACTCTGAGTGATATACCAATTTCCTAACTTGGCGCCGCATATATAGCAGAAAAGCGGTATTTATTTACTTGCAACTGGTTAAAACGCTAAAACAGGGGTCGGGTTGTTTTCCCTTCAGCGTAATTACTACGTCGTCTTGTTCACGCCAACCAAATTTATTTACCTCTGTTTTATCTATTCCTATCTCTGAGGTTTTGTAATCTTCATCTGAGGCGACTCGCCATACTTCAGGGCAACACTTTCGCGTATCTGTTACGTTGTGCCAATCGTAAAGCCTGCCATAAATACCTAACGTGAGTTACCCTTCACAAAGTATTTTAACTGCCGATTGGGACCATAACTTTACCGATGCGTTGTATAAAGTGTTGCTGCTCGACGATGATGCTATTGATTTAGCCATATTGAAAAAAGCACGCTTGCGTGAGCTATATTACGCGCTGTTAAAAGGTCAAGCAGGCTATGCATTTAAACGAGCATTTGGTGTGGGTAACGAGATTGCACGTTCAATTGCCTTTTTATCCTCTCATTTGCATGAAAACATAACTATTGAAGACATGGCTAGCCAAATAGGTATGAGCCGCGCTGTATTACATCGTAAATTTAAACAAGCAACTAACATGTCCCCTATTCAATTTGTCAAATCAATGAGGCTTAACCATGCTGCCATGAAAATAACACAAGGTACCAATGTCAACGTTGCAGCCATGGAAATGGGTTATGTAAGCAGTTCTCAGTTCAGCAGAGAATTTAAAAGAATGTATGGCTTATCGCCCAAGCAATGGAGCCAACAAAATTAGCACAATAAAGGCGATATTTTAACGCCTCATAAATGTAAAAGAGTGAGTAACTAACTTGAGAAAAGTTATACTTATTAGCTTAGTAACACTGCATAACCCAACTTATCTTATGGTTCATAAATAATTTTATAACGATCTTTGCCTGACTTTTTAACTTGGTACATTGCCGCATCTGATTTTTTTATTTCATCATCTATGTCAGTGCTATTGTTTGGTGATACCACGTTTAACCCCATACTTACGGTTACATTTATTGTGTTTTCTCCTTCAACGGGCACTTTAAGATCTCTAATTGCATTTACAAGTTTTTCGGCAACGGGTTCAGCATCGTCGACTTCTTTTAAAATAACAGCAAAAGCAAACTCTTCACCACCAAAGCGGCAAAATACATCATCAATTCTCAATATGTGCGTTAATATGTTCGCTAATTCAACAAGTACACGATCACCCACATCATGACCATAGGTATCGTTAACAGCTTTAAAGTTATCAACATCAAATAATCCAAACGCAATTATACCCCCACGCCTGACACTTCCTTTGACTAATTTATTAACTTGATCTGAAAAAAAGCGACGATTAGGAATTCCTGTTAATGGGTCAAAAAATGCTATTTTTTCAAGTTGAGACTTAGCTTGTTGTAATTCAAATGTTCTTTCTTGTACTAAATTTTCTAGGTTAACTTTTAACTCTTTTAAATCTTTATTTCGTTTTTCTAACTGTTCGGTTTGAAATTTACTTTTTGAAACATCCCGTTGAATTGCTGCAAAATGAGTAACCTCACCAAACTTATTTTTCAACGGAATAATATTCATTTCAACCCAGTAAGGCCTTCCTCTCACGTCATAATTTAGTAGTGTTTCAGTTACTTCTTCGTTACGCTCTAATGCAGAATAAATTCTTTGCTTAGCTTGGGGGTCAGTTAAGTTGCCTTGTAAAATTCTAGGTGTTTCACCAATTATATCTGACGAGCTGTATCCAGTAAGTGCCTGAAAAGCCTTATTAACGTATACTATTTTAGGCCCTTCAGGGTGTTTGATATTTTTTGCATCGGTAATAACAACCATGTCTTGCGTATTTTCGACCACATCTTGAAACGAAATTTGCTGCTTAGCGTCAGAAATATCAGTGATGGTTACAACAATAAAGTTTTTATCATCGTCATGTCCTTCAAAATAAGCATTAACCATAAACCAGCTTATGTCTTTTTTTGCCCCGCCAACAACACCTAAAACTTTATTGGTAACTTTCTTTTTTGTTGATTTAACAACATTAACTGGATAGTCCTCAACGGCCATAAGGTTGCTTTGCTCGTCAATGAGTGTCCAATTAGGGTCATAAGTGTCTCGCCCTATTGCTTGCTCGTAATCTAAATTTAGTAACTGCAAACCGATTGGGTTTATGTAAACAATTGATGTATTCCAGTTATGAATTATCACACCTACTTGTGCATACTCAAGTAAGTTTTTAAAATTTAAATCACTGATACCATTCATGAATGATCTCATTTAAAAAATATTAATACCAAAAAGGTAGTAAACAAATAGAGAAAATGAAACCAATTAGTACCTAATTTAATTTAAAAACTGCTCATTATTTAAACCTTAAAAATAAAAAAGCAAGCCATAGAGGCTTGCTTTTTGTGCCCGTTCAAAGGCTACACACTTTCAACATAAATTTTAAAAACGGTAACTAGCACCAAACGTAATACGACGGTCTGTAAGGCCTTGGAAACACAATAATGACCCTTCGTTAACACAAGACTGGCTAATTTCAGACTCAGTAATATTTACAGCTTCTAAGCCAATATTAAGCTGCTCGTTTACATCGTAGCTAATACTTGCATTAAGCTGACCACGGTCCTCTTGCACTACAGGGAACCCCCATGGGAAGCTTGACGTGCTACCAAAATCGTTTGAGCGGTAACCTTCACGCCATGTGTAACGCATACGTGCCGATAAACCGAACTTTTCGTAGTATAGAGTAAAGTTATACGCATTTTCTGACAAGTTAAGCAAACCTTGTATTTCGCTTACTTCAATACCCGGTGTACCGGTGCTTGCAGCAAATACGTTACTCGCTCTTGAAGTCGCCTTATTGACTGTTTCACCGCCCGAGAACTCTTGAATTGTGTAGTTAGCTAAAACACCAAATCCCGACGCCCATCCTAAATCTTTTTCAAAGCTAGATAGGTCATACTGGAACGCAAACTCAATCCCTTTTTGGGTTGTTTCGCCAGTGTCGTTTACTTTTGTCTCAGTACCTACACATACACCACGACCATTTTCAGGACCAAACACGTTAATGTCTGCAATTGGGTTAAATATGCCACCCCCTTCACATGGGTCTGTTAAATCACGATAGCCTGTTACTGGGTCTTCTACCGGCGATGTTAACTGATTAACATGAAGCTCTTTACGCGTTTTGTGGAAAATACCTACACTAAATACGCTCGCTTCAGTAAAGTACCAATCTGCTGATAAATCATAAGATAATACTTCTTCTGGTTTTAGTGCTGGGTTACCAAATTCAACTTCATCATTTGGGCTCGTGCTATAAGTAATAGAAGTAGATAAGTCGTTATAATCTGGACGACGAATGTCTTTACCTGCACCAAAACGAACCACTACATCTTCTGACACATCGGCAACTAAGTTTAAACGCGGTAGGATAAAGTTGTAGTCTGACTCATTTGTAATACGCGTTACTAGCTCATTGCCACTGCCGTCTTGCGTTACAGAGTTACCTGTCGATTCAACATCAGTTTGAATATAACGTAAACCAAAGTTACCGCGGAACATGTCGTATTCAAAGTTAGCTTGTGCATAAAAAGCGTGGGTAATTTCTTCAATATCAAAAAAGCCTGAAGAACTTGACGTTGGTGCATTTAGCGTACGGCTAGAGCCATGAGTTTGTAATGCTTGCTGAAGTGTTGCAAGTACTGCATCTGGGTCTGATGCCACGAGCTCTGGGTCTATCAGTAAAAAATCGCCTATGTATAACGAACGACCATCAGCCTCATTAAAGTTATCAGGACCCGCAACTAAAAGATCAGCGAATAAATCACCTCTTGGGCTATCTGCCATAGAGCGCAGACCAACACTTGATGTGATTTCGTTTTGCTTACTCGCCGATTTGCTATAACGGTAACCAAAATCAACAGAGGTAACTATTGAGTCTGTGTAATATGTTGAATCTATACGGAACGCATCTTCAGAGTTCTCAACGGTATCTTGACCAATGTTTACATCACGTAGTACTACATTTGCAGGGTCAAGTAATTGCTCAACCGTAGGCGCATATTCAGCACCTTGTGCAATACCAAAAGTAAGTGCTCCACCTGACAGGTCGTATTCAAAAGGCACACTGTTATCATTACCGCCACCAGCATCTAAAGGTGCATTAGGGTTAATGAAGTTAAGTGTAGTATTAAAGCTTGGTGTTGTTGTATCAGAAGATGACGAAGCAACCTCAGCGCTTACAAACCATTTATCACCTTGCCATTCACCACCTAGCCTAAAAATATTACTGTCGGTAACACGAGAATTTGTATCACTCGAAAAACGTAAATTTGGATCGTCATCATCATTTGCTAAATTAACTGGGATTACACCGCGTAAAGCCGCTTGAATTGAACCTAAATTAGTTCCACCTAAAGAACCTAGATTAATTGTTTCAAATTCATCAGGAACCGAAATATCATTCAATGCACTGACACCCGACGCTTGAACACGAGAGCTCTCTTGACGACGTTCTTGATCGTTTACAACCGCATCAAAATAAAACTTAGTATTGTCATTTGGTGCCCACTCAAGCGTACCTACAAAGTTCTTTGTTTCGTATTCGTAGTTATCGTAGTCTTGAACAAAAAATTGAATAGGTAAAAAGTCAAAAGACTGTGCACTGGCTACTCCACTATCAGAGGTTACAATGTTGTCTCTGTCTGCACGAGGGCGAAATGCTGTTACGTCTTGCTCGGCATAACTGCCGCTTACTAAAATACCAAACTCACCAAAGTCGCCTTCCCAGTTATCTGCAAAAGTTCCAGAAAAACGCGGTTGTAAGCCACTATCAGTGCTTAGACTACTATTTTCACCTTGCACTCTAATAGTGGCTAGTTGTTCGCCTAATTGAAGTGGACGTATTGTTTTAAGGTTTATTGTTCCGCCTACTGAGCCTTCTATTGTTTTGGCCTCAGGAGACTTTATAACTTCTAAGCTAGAGATAATAGAAGCCGACACGTCTTCAAAGCTAATGCCGCTGCGTCCAGAACCTGAACCCACAGTTGAAACACCATTTATTTCAGTACGGTTTGCATCGGTACCACGAATTTGAACACCCGTACCTACACCAGCCTGACGCGTGATCTGAATACCCGTTACGTTCTCAAGTACTTCAGCTAAATTTTGGTCAGGTAACTTACCAATATCCTCTGACTGAATAATTTCTACAAGGCTGTCTGCTGAACGTTTTTCAGCAAGCGCATTAGTTAAAGATTGACGTATACCAGAAACTTCAATTACCTCTAGGTCATCCTTAACATTTTTTGTCTCTTCCTGCGCATGAACAGATAAAGACATATTCATTGCCGTTACAGAGATAACCGCCAGTGTGATTTTTGATAAATTATGACTCATAGTTTTTTCCTGTGTGTGTGAAACGCTATGCTACTTGTGACTTTTCATACAAAAAGTGAATTAATGTATTACAAAAGGTTAACTGAATATTTACACTCAAAACCGAAAAGGTCAACCGCATTGTAAGTCAAATGCTATGAAATGACACAAATCTGTTATTACCAAAAATAAATTCCCCACACCTGACAACTACAACAATGTAGGAAAAAAATACAACCACTTGTAATGCATATAGTTTTTAAATCAGACATACAGCACTATAGTAGTAGTTAAATTGTATTTTTAAGTTCATTATTCCGTTATATTATTTAGCTATAAACTGAAAGCTTTTAATTATAAAAGTATAAAAAGCCTTGAAATTGGTTAACCAATTAAAAATCTATTAGACTTTTAGCTAGAATAAAAAGGCTACAAACATAAAACCGACTAATCGTATTTACGCTTATAAAAATGCAAAGGAGTTTTTTGGCTTACAACAAAGGCTGTAAAAGTTGAATGGAATTTAATCTGCGATCAGTTTAGATGGTTTAGTTTAGAAAAGTCAGTGATAAAGGTGTGCACATCCATAGCCATCTACATACAAAAAACCCCCAATTAGTTAAACCAATTGGGGGTTTTTATAAGTTACTAACTTTTACAGTTTATAACTTAAACCTAAGAATAAACGTGGACCGTAATCGTTTACTTCACCTAAGTTATCTTCAACAAAAAAGTCTTGAGATTTAGGAGCACTGAATAGATTAATTGCCTCTGCTTTAACTCTAAAGTGCTTGTTAATTTTGTACGATGCACGCATTTCCCATACGCCTACCGAATCAACATAACGTAAGCGTGTGCCATTGCTTGTATAAGGTTGGAAATACTCACTACGGTATTTGTAAATAACCGCAGTATCGAAGCCACCTATTTGGTAATAAAGTTGGCTGCTAAATACATGCTTAGAAAACCCAGGTACAGAACCTGGCTCAACAATGCCTTCTTTAAGCTGAGTTGTATTGCCATCAACGTCTGTTACAAATGTATCACCGTATAGGCTGTCTTCAAATTCAAAATCAGTGTCGGCATAGTTATAACCAAACTTAACACCTATACCATTGTCCCAACGGTATGAGAATGATGTTTCTAGGCCTAAAATCTCACTCTCTTCGTCGTTTGTTACTGAATTTGTAATAGGCAATGAAACGGTTTCCCCCCCTACAACAAAGTCTTCAATAACTGTGCGCTGTTGAAAGCCGCCTTGGAACTGTTTGTAGTATAGGCTTAATGCAAAAATTGAATCTTCATTAGGGTACCACTCAAATGCTGCATCGTAGTTCCATGACATTAGAGGCTGCGTATCTGGGTTACCAGAGCCGTTTACTCCCACTAACAAGTCACTAATTGTAGTGGCCGTATCAGATGTGTCTTCTTGAAAAGAGCGGCTATATCCCAAATCAGATGGGTCTGCACGCGACATACCACGGTAAATACCGGCACGTAATAAAATATCTTCGCTGTAATCGACCACTAAGTTAAAGCTAGGTAAGAACTTGGTGTAATCACCGCCGCCTTTTATTTTATCAAGAGTACCTGTGTCTGATTCAACAAGAGAAAGAACCCCTGTATCGCTGGTAACAACGTCAAAACTATTTCTAAAACCAATTGATGTGACTTCAGTATCGACAATACGCAAACCAAAGTTACCACGAATAAACTTACCAAACATTTCTGTATCGTAATTAGCCATTAAGTAAGCAGCCGTTGTTTTTTCAGTTACGTCAATGGTTCCTGCGTTTTGGTATTCAACCTCAGGGTATTCAAATACTCCACCCTCATTAGACGCGACAACTGCTTGAGAAAAACACTCATTATCGTAAGTCGCCCATGAAGAGCCTGTCCCTGTGTCTACCACATTGCCATCGCTATCTACATGCGTGATGATATTTCCATCTGACACACTAGACAAAAAGCCTGATTCAGGAAAATCAATTTGACAACCTTGAAGCACATCGAGCGCTTCAGCACCTGAACCTAAAGTAAATTGATTACGAGAGCCGTTACCGTTCGTTCCACCAAATTGTGTAAAGCTAAGCTCTGAGGTACGAACGCCACCTTGAATTGTGGTGAACATACCGCTATCAACTAAATAGTCAAAATCTAAACGAGCAGACACAACTTTGTTATCTCTCACGTTTTCACGGTCAATACGCGTTCTTAAGCTGTCTGTAAAATTAGATATATCTGTTACGTCAAAATCAGTAAGCGTAAAATGTGGAATGTTATCGCCCATATCCCACGAGAAGAAATTACGTCCAGCGGTTCTGCCTCGGTTAGAAATTTGCAGTTCTTCACGCGAGGTTTTTGAATACGCTAAATCTAAATCTATGGTCAGTCTATCATTTACAGTATGTTCGATATTTAAGCCGTAACCACGGTAATTTTCTTCACGAGAAAATTGCTCACCAGCAGACTCAATACGCTCTTCACCTTCCCAATGTAAAATGCCGCCTACATCGTTAGTGACAAGTGATGGGCCGGTTACACCTGGTGTTGCGCGCTTTTGTAAGAAAATTAAATCATGACGTGCTTCTCGTTGCGTTCTAACAGAAATTTGGCTATCAAAATTAATATCCCATTCTGCAGATGGCTGGTACTGAAAGGCAAAAAATACCGCGTCACGCTCGTCTGACGTTTCGTTTTGACGAAAGCTTCGGCTGCTGCCAGTCCATGCGTATGGAGTACCATCACTCACGGCTTTGCCTGTGTCAGGGTCAATTTCTGTGTCATAACCTTGGTTATTACTTCCGTTTACTTGATCCTCACAATCTCCGGCACTACTGCGGTAAAAGCCTTCATTCGTATTAGTTGGATCATTTAAACATGCCCAAAGAGACGAACCTGATGGGCTAGAGCTTCGGTATTCTGCTTCTGGCTGCGAAATATCCTGTCGTTGAACACCAAATGAAACACCCACCGCTTGGCCATTATCAAATTCAAACTGGTCAACATAGCTAAATGTGCCACGGTAACCTAAATCGCTTTGCAGGGAGTTGTCTACATTACTCTCGTCAGGGTTGTAGTTAAGTTTAACCTCACCTTGCAAACGCTGCTTACCAAAATCCAATGGGGTTACAGTCTCAAGAGCAATAACACCCGCAACACCACCTTCAATCATCGAAGCGTCTTGGGTCTTATAAATAGCTACTTTTTTTACAAGTTCTGATGGAAATTGTGAAAAGTTTACTGAGCGGTCACCACTACCATTGGTTGCTTCACGGCCGTTTATGTGTGTTGCACTTAAAAATGGGCCTAAGCCGCGAATGGTAATTTCTGTCGCACCGCCATTTTCACGATGCGATGCTGCGCCTGTAATAGACTCTAATGCTTCACCTATCGATAAAGCGGGTAAATCACCAATATCTTCAGATGAAAGACCATCAACTACGGTTGTGGCTTCGCGCTTTATGGCTATTTGATCTTGAATTGTTCTGCGTGTACCAGTAACACTGATGATTTCTACATCAGGCTCGACCTCAGTCACTTTTGCTTGTTCTTGTTGTGCGTGCGCTGAAAATACACATGAGCTTGCTACACTCGCAATAGCGGCTGTTCGTACCCATTTAGCTACAGGGCTCAGTGCAAATTGACCTGAACGCATTTTATTATTTTTTGAAGACTTCAACGACATTTTATGCTCCGTTGGTTATTGTTGTGTGATTGTTGTGTGTTGACTTGTTATTCATCTGTATAAGTTATGTGACAACTGCTGTTAATATACTCAAGTAACCACGGATGATCAACCAATTTAACAATCAAAACATTACCAATTTACATACCAATTACCACAAAGCAGTATTACCAAGGGGTCAGGCGGCGATGTAATAAAAAATAATTAGATAAGCATACGCATTTTTCGGTCATATTTTACTCACAGGCATAAAAAAACCCCAAAGAAGGGGCTTTTAAATTAAGAGTGTTTACTTAGGTTAGTCGTTATTAACAAACCATGTTGAGCCAACACCTACATCACTCGCTTGAATGTAGTAAAGCCCTTTTGCACCTGCCACAGCTTGTAAACCTGCTGGGTCGGTTTCAAGTAATGTGCTTGCTGCGAATACATATTCAAGTATTTCTTTACCGTTTGCAGCTGGGTCTTGATCAATAGCACCATCGGTATCAAATGAGCCGTTACCATTTAGGTTTCTGATTGCAACACAATCGCCACTTGTATCAC
>Ga0207891_1000519_pt1 | contig 25077 bp, 25 predicted proteins | sample LinPmetageLP50_FD_184061 | JGI IMG/M metagenome (GOLD analysis project Ga0207891, IMG submission 184061) | Marine viral communities from the Pacific Ocean - LP-50 (SPAdes) | ecosystem: Environmental > Aquatic > Marine > Oceanic | place: Pacific Ocean | collected 2011-08-27 | reverse complement strand
ATAAAAAACTCAAAGAATTACAAAAGTGAATCTCTGAGCTTAAAATAATAGTGCCTAAAATTAATGAAGAAAAGAGTTGTTTTTTACCTCAGTTCTTTGTTGGCAAATCGTTTTTATCCGATGCCAAGGAATTGTATTATACAATCCGTAAAAAAATCCTCGCTTTAATATAAGATTAATTATTAAGCTATGTTTTCAGTTCCTTTTAATTACAACTGTTGTTGAGTTATATTTAATTCAAAAAGTTTGGAGCATCATATATTTCCATTTTCATAATTGTATCCATTTCAGTTCGGATAAGCCTTAAGTCCAAAGATTTTTTTTGCTTTATTAATGTATCGCCAACTTTAATAAATTCAAATATTCCAGTAGTTTCAAAGTCAAGAAGTAGTATTTCTCTTTTTCCATCAACCTCTAAAATTACAGTTCTATAATCGTGTTGTTGTTTATCAATAAATTTTTCGACAACGACCCCATTATATTCGTATTCAGCGTAATATTCAGATGCCTTTTTGTCACCAACCATTTCTTTAACACTTTTATAAAATTTTGATACTACTATCCAGCCTATAGTTAGAAAGCTAATTATAGAAATTAATATTATTAATTTTGACTTATTAATTTTCAATTATTTATTTTTCTCAAATGTTTGCCAACATAGGTATAAAAACCATATTGCGTTTATACGTATTATATCAAATATAACAACATTAGGTATATTGAAGCTACACACTTATCAAGAGTTGTTCACACTAAGACCTAAAAAGGGCAATCCTTAAAGCTTCCTAGGCACTTGTTGTTCCCTGCTATCCAACGCATAAATAGTCCAAGCTAAGATCACTGCGTTTTTCATCAAATCGGCTTCGTGTACATATTCTAAAAAGTCCAGATAGGTATGGTGTGTAACCGTGTTATACGCCAGATCGTCCTGTATAAATTGAAAGGACGGGATGTTGTAATAATCAAACGTTTCATGGTCTGTAGACAGCGTATTTTCTATGGTGATGGCGCCATCGCTTAAACTTGCAATGGGCGCAAAGAGCTGTTCAAAAACAGGGCGTGCCCATTCGTTATCCTGTAAATATATGCCGCGTATAACGCCCGCGCCATTATCTAAATTTAAATAGGCAGAAACTTTTGTCGCGGCGGCGTTCGGTTTATCGTTTAAGGCACCAAAGTGTTTTGCTGCATAGGCCGCCGAGCCTAAATACGCTTGCTCCTCCCCGCCCCATAGGCCCATGGTAATCGTTCTTCTGGGTTCATAGCCTATCTGCTTTAAAATACGTAAGGCTTCTACCAGCACAACGCTATTGGCACCATTATCGGTCGCCCCTGCGCCCGCATGCCAAGAGTCAAAATGGGCACCTAGTAAAATATGCTCGTTCTTTAGTTTTGCATCGCTGCCTGTAATTTCGCCAATGATATTTACATTGTTTTCGGGTTCCTCGTAAAATTCGGTTTGCAGGTTGATACGAAGGGTTGGTGTGGCATTTAATTTTACCATGCGAAACAAACGGCCAAAATGCTCGGGCATGATCGTAAAATACGGTAGTGGTTTTAGGTCGTCATTCCTAAAATAATAGGTCCCCGCAGGATGTAACACGCCCAAGTACATAGGTCGCGTCGTTAAAACCGCCAGGGCACCTTCGGCTTCTACAAACCTAAGAAATGCTTCGTCGCTTTTATCATCGATTTTCCATTCTTCGAAGAGTTCTGGTAAGGGTGTTACTTCCACTTCTGCGGTGGTTTGCTGTTCTAGTTGCTTTAATTGCTTTTCTGAATAGCGAAACTCTAGCGTATCCAGTAACGATTTTCTTTTGGGTTCTTTTCCTAACAGGATGATTTTGCCTTTCAGTTTTCCTGAAAATGCTGTGCGCACCGTGTTCATATCTTCAAAACTTTCGATACTGATGATCTCACCCGCAACCGCACCGTCGGTACTTTTTGACATCGCCAACGGATAGGCCGAAATCTTCATATAGTTGGGTGCCGTCATCTCTACATTAAAGGATTTGACATCCCAACCGCGACAATCGGCGCAATAATTCTCAAAATGCACGTTTTGAAGCCCCACTTTTTTCATCTCCCCCGCGATCCAGTTGGCTGCTTTAAAATACGACCGTGTTCCGGTAAGGCGCTGCCCGTATCCATCGGTTAAGGCACTTAGGCGTGTCATGGCTTCGGAGTTTTTAAATCCTTCGTTCCTAATGTCTGATAAGGTTTGCTCTGCTGGGGTTGTTTGTGAGTAGCCTGTAAACGCAAGGCCTAAAAAAAGGAATGCAATAGCGATCGATGGTAGTTTCATAAGTTCTGAAAATAATTTTAGTATAAGTATGTTCGTTTTACTGAAAGCAAGCGCTTGGTGCCTGCCTAGGTAACGTCTTGACGAAGTTAGCTAAAATACCCAAAGGCATGGGTACTTCAAAAGGATTTTCAGAAAGGAAAATAGAAAGGGATATTCGGTTTCCTCTGTTTTAAATACGAAATGCGTTAGTTGACCTCAATAGCCGAAATAACCGCAAAGCGACAGTCGGAAGGCGATTCAGTCCAATTTATGTTTACCGAAAGCGGGAATGTCGCTGTATTTAGATCAATTTCTGAAGTCTCAGGTAACGATAAAAACTGACGTGGATTTTCTTCGCCGTCAATTTCAATGATCCAGTTACCACAACACGCGCAGGCGGCGGTATCTAGACCAATTATCAACGCGGTAGAATCGAATTCAGTTGTAGTATCATCATCATTTTTACATCCTACAAATAGGGTTAGTAGAAGTATAATTGCGAAGAAAAAAGGTGCTGTTTTCATAGTTCAGTTTTTTCAATCGAGCTGGCGTGGTCTTTAATGATATACCAACTGTTATCTATGTTCTCTAAGGTATAGCTTACAATTAAGCGATTAAAATAGGGTTTTCCGTTTCTTTCGGGTTCTTTGTATAAAAACTCGGTGGTGGCTACGCCTATTTTCGCTCCTATGTCTGTACTCAAAACTTCTGTGGTTACGGTCCAATTAGGGACAGCAAACCATTCTTCATGAAACGTCATAAAGTCATCCACCCCGTACACGATTTCAGAACTGGGCTGGATTAACTCCATATTCCCGTTAGGTGACATGGTTGCTTTTAATGCAGCCGCATCTTTATTGGCGACGGCTTCTAAGTGTTTTGCCAATACCGCTTTAAAAGCTTCTTCATTTTGTTGCACTGTGACCGTCTCTTCTTGGATGGAATTCGGTTTCTCATTACAGGAGCCAGTCATAAGAAAGGCTAGGCTCACTACTAGGATTTTACAATAGGATATCGCTTTCATTGGTTTTTTTTAGGAAAGGTTGGTGTTTATTTTTTTAATGCGCACAGTTTAAAGATACGGGTAGTAACCGGTTCTTCCTAATTTATTTTAAATGAAACGTGTTGGGCACGAGCAATTTGCTTGATCTTCCACCCCATGATACCACGCTCAATTCGTTTTTAAAATATGTGTTTCTTATTGTATAACAGTAGTTTACAACGGAGCTATTCCTCCTTTAAAAAATCGGTTACCAGTGGGTTTGTTTCAGACTCCATTTCGCAGGTCCAACTTGCTATCCACCATCTGCCCTTTTCATAAAGAAGTTGAATACTATTTAATCCTCTAATGGTTGAAGAGACTTCTGGATCGGTCCGTATTTCAAACGCACTCCATACTTGGGCGATATTTCCAAATTGGCTACTTTTTCTTTTTAGTTCTTTTTCATAAAAATCGGCTTTAGGTGCCAGTCCCAACGGAACGTATTCTGCCTCCAACGCATGTGATTCGGCATTTCCATTATCGTCTAGTCTGGTTATTACAGCATTTTTAGCGTGAATATAGCGATCTCTTTCAAATTGCCAAGGCTCATAGCTAGCACCCGAAACCACATCGTAATAGGCAGTAATGATGGCGTCTAGTGAGATGACATCTTTTGCATATTTTTCATCGGTGGTCTGCCCAAAAACGGAAGCACAAAGCAATACTGTAAGAGCGAATAGTATAGTTCCTTTCATAAGTTTAATTTTTGTAACAGGCTTGAGTATACTGGCTCGTCATATAAATACCTGCCTTCTTAGAGCTAGTGTTATTTCTTTCTTTTAGTGAAATCAGATTCAGGCCTCACAAACGGTTTTGATAAGAAGTCTGCTACGAGCTGGTTAAACAATTCTGGGTTTTCTTTTGGTGTATAATGTGTTTCTCCCGGCATAATATATAACTGTGCCTTCGGTATATTTTCAAAAATTTCAACGGTATGTTTGTTTTTAATGATATCCTTATCTCCCGCCACAACTAATACCTTCGCATTAATTTTTGATAACTCATTGGGTTCGATCGTAGGCTGATGGACTAAAAGTCCGATGACCTGTTTTCCTAATTTCCAAGGCTGCAATGTATCTTTCTGTTGAATTTTCGATTCGATGAATTCTAATGTTTTTTTTGCTTCGTTCACCGCCCAAGAATGAACAGCCGTAGTATCTGGTCTTAAATTTGCCCCCATGGCTACAATTTTCTTGATTTTGCAGTTTGAAGCAATCCCCATTTTTAATGCAATAATTCCTCCATCGCTCCATCCCACAACATTCACAGAGTCTAATTTTAAATGGTGTACCAACCCTTCCCAATCTTTGGCGATTTGGCTGTAGGTCAAGGAATCTGATTTCAATTCAGATTTACCATGGCCTCTATTATCGGCAACAATGACTCGATATTTTGTTTTAAAATAATCAATTTGATTATCCATCGAATTTATTTCACCACTGTTTCCATGAATTAATAAAAGCGGTTCTCCTTTACCGTATGCTTCGTAGTACAATTTTGCGCCGTTGATCGTTACATAATTCCCTGCTTCTATGTTATCGCCATATGGAACTTTAAACGTATTATCTAGTTTAGGTTGAGCCTTAGAAACATGATACATGGCAACAACAACCAGTATCACAACGAGTCTATTAATTAATTTCATACTATTGGTTATTAACGGTAGTTATACGATCAAATATAGCGTTAAATAAGAGGATACACAATACGTATTTATGCGTAATTAAAAGAAATTGAGAGCGTTACAAGTCAAACACCTTCCCATCTTGCGCCAGCTCCGTTGCCTCAAAGATTTCTTGAGCTTCGGTTTTAAAGCCATCTTGCGTGCGGTAGCGGCCTGAGTAATGACCTAAGATAAGTTTACCCACATTTGCTTTTTTAGCGATCACAGCGGCCTCTTTTGCGGTGCTGTGCTTTGTTTTTTCGGCTAGCTCGTGGTGTAAGTCTAAAAATGTGGATTCGTGGTAGAGCGCGGTTACATCGGTGATTTGTGGGACGATGGCTGGGTAATATGCAGTGTCGCTACAGTAGGCATAACTTTTGGCTGGATCGGGATCTGAGGTAATCGTTGCATTCGGAATTAAATTTCCATTTTTATCAGGAGCATCAAAGCCTTGCTTTATTTTACTATAATAGCTCATATCCACCCCTTTTGCACGCGCTGCATTAATATCGAGTTTGCGCTCCCCTAGTTTTTCTTGAAATAGAAATCCATTGGTGTACACACGATGGTCTAATGGAATGGTAGTGATGGTAAGTTTATCGTCTTCAAAAACAAGTTCGGGTTCGGTGCTTTCCAACTCATGGAAAAACAACTTATAGTTGGTGTAGCTCTTTCCTAATTTTAACTGAAGCAACATCGCTTCTTTGATACCTTTTGGACCATATATATGCAGATCTGCATCGCGTCCCAACAATCTAAATGTCGAAATCAATCCCACTAATCCAAAAAAATGATCGCCATGCAAGTGTGAAATAAAAACATGCTTAATGCGTGCAAACTTTATCTTAAAGCGACGTAGCTGTACTTGTGTGCCTTCAGCACAATCAATAAGAAAGATATGCCCTTTGACCTCCAAAACCTGCGCCGTAGGATTGGCATCCCAACGGGGCGTAGCAGAATGGCAGCCTAAGATTGTAAGTTTCATATTTACGTTCTATTTACGGACGGTGCGTTATGAGAGTAGCCCTATTATTTAATAAGCTACAAGCAAAGGTAGCTGAGTGATTTATTTAAAAAAATCCATGGATTTTTTTAAATAAATTGTACCGAAGCTAAAATCCTAAATCCCGTTCTATTTCCTCCATTTGTACAATATCTTCTCCCTCCTGTAGGGTGGGAGCGACGGTCATTTCCATCGGGATATCATCTACTGGGATCGCATCGTTGATAATCACAAACGATTGCTTGGTTTTACGATGCAGGTTGCTCACCTTTAAAAAAAGCAATAAATCGGGCAAGTTCAGTTTTTTATACTCCAATAAATCAAGGACCACATTTTGTCCTTTAAATTTTTTTGGGATTTGATATTCTAGAAAAGACGCAAAGTCTTTAATGTCGTTTTTCTCGTCGGTTAAGATGACGAGGTTTTCTTTATTTTCAATCTTCATTATGTTTAATTTTTGAGGCTAACAGGTAGAGCACTGCCATGCGTACGGCGACGCCGTTTTGCACTTGGTCCAAAATAATGGCCTGCTTACTGTCTGCCACGTCACTGGTAATCTCCACACCACGATTTATAGGTCCGGGGTGCATTACCACAATTTCTTTTTTAAGTGAGTCTAGTAGTGCTTTATTCACGCCAAACTGCTGTGTGTATTCCCTGGTGGATGGAAAATAGCTAATATCCATGCGTTCGTTCTGTACACGCAGCATATTTGCCACATCGCACCACGCTAATGCCTTGCGCAGGTTAGGTTCAAAAACCACACCTAATTTTTCAATATGTTTTGGCATTAATGTTTTAGGACCACACACTTTTACGGTCGCTCCTAGTTTTTGTAGCGCAAAGATATTAGACAAGGCTACCCGCGAATGAAGGATATCACCCACGATCACCACTTTTTTACCATTCACTTTTCCTAAGCGCTCTCGTATAGAATACGCATCCAACAATGCTTGTGTAGGATGTTCATGCGCACCATCGCCCGCATTTATAATGCTTGCGTTTACATGCTTTGCTAAAAACACACCGGCACCAGGGTTGGGATGGCGCATCACCACCATATCTACTTTCATCGAAAGGATGTTATTGACTGTATCAATCAAGGTCTCCCCTTTTTTAACGGAAGAAGAAGCCGCAGAGAAGTTGATGACATCTGCCGACAGTCGCTTTTCGGCCAGCTCAAATGAGAGGCGGGTTCGGGTACTATTTTCAAAAAACAGATTGGCAATGGTAATATCACGTAGCGAAGGGACTTTTTTAATGGAACGATTGATCACTTCCTTAAAATGATCTGCCGTCTCAAAGATGAGATGGATATCGTCTTCGGTGATGTATTTAATTCCCAATAAGTGATTGACACTTAACTCGCTCATTGTCTCTATTTTATTTTTATGTCTTTATAAGATAAACTGCATCTTCTCCGTCATTTTCTACCCAGCAGACTTTTACTTTTTCACCGCCAATGGCATCTACTTGCCTACCCCGATAATCTGGCTGAATGGGCAAATGACGGCTAAACCGCCTATCGATTAAGGTCAACAGTTCTATTTCTAGTGGGCGCCCAAAGCTCTGTATCGCAGTCAACGCACTGCGAATGCTTCGGCCGGTATACAATACGTCATCAATAAAAATAACCTTCTTGTCTTCAACGATAAAATTGATGTTGGTCTTACTGGCTTCTAAGGGTTTCCCGCTCCTTCTAAAATCATCTCTATAAAAGGTGATATCAAGGTATCCCAAGGTGATGCTTTTAATTTTATAATCGGTTTCCAAAATTGTTTTTAAACGTTCGGCAAGAAATACACCTCTGGGCTGAATGCCCACGAGCACAGTATTAGCAAACGTATCGTGATTTTCTATTAATTGGCAAGCCAGCCTGTGCAGCGCAATGTTAATTTCTTTTGCGTTAAGTAACACCTTTTGGCTCATAGAAGAAATCTGAATGGTTATTCAGAGAGCAAATTTAAGGGAATTTATTGGAATTTACGGAGCTTCGATACATTTTGTGTGTATTGCTAAAAAACCAATACGCACAAAACACTCAGCCACCTTCTATTTTGATGTTTTACTTAAAAATACAACTGATTTTTAAAACCAAAATTACTTAGGAATTTTTGCTATTTGGGTAGAGCGGGTGCACTAACGCAGTGTCCTTTTTGCGTTAGGGATTGAGCGGTTTGTTTGAGCTCTCCAGACGGTGCCGTCTGGAAGCGAGTAGCGAAAGCCCGCCCGAACGCCCAAGAAATAAAAAAGCCCCTTCATTTCTGAAGAGGCTTTGTATTTAAAAAATTTCAAGGATTACTTTTTCCCGTCCATTTTGTCTTTCAGTTCCTGAAGTTTAGAGTTCGCATCACCTAATGTTGGTTTTGCTTCGTCAGCTTGTTGTTCTGCTTTCTTAGCTGCAGCTTTCACAATCTTCGCCTCTTCTTCTTTATGGATCGCCATGTGAGATGCTACCACTTTCTTGAATTCTTTGTTGAACTCAATAATTTGGAATTCTGCTTCTTCACCTTTCTGAAGATCTGAACCGTCTTCTTTCTCTAAGTGACGCTTAGGAATGAAAGCCGAGATATCATCGTTAAAGTTGATAACCGCACCTTTATCTACCATCTCATCGATTGCAGCTGTGTGCTTAGTACCTACTTTAAACTCTGCTTCATACTTATCCCAAGGGTTCTCCTCAGTTTGTTTGTGACCAAGGCTCAATTTACGTCCTTCTACATCTAATTCTAATACAACCACTTCTAGCTTGTCACCAATATTTGTGAATTCGCTTGGGTGCTTGATTTTCTTAGTCCAAGAAAGGTCGCTGATATAAATAAGACCGTCAATACCTTCTTCTAACTCAACAAATACGCCAAAGTTAGTGAAATTACGTACAATCCCTTCATGTCTAGAACCTACTGGGTATTTAGTAGTAATATCGGTCCATGGGTCTGGCGTTAATTGCTTAATACCAAGGCTCATTTTACGATCTTCTCTATCTAAAGTTAAGATCTGTGCTTCTACTTCGTCACCAACGTTTACAAAATCCTGTGCGCTACGTAAGTGCGTAGACCAAGACATTTCGCTCACGTGGATAAGACCTTCCACACCTTCTGTTACTTCGATAAATGCACCGTAATCTGCGATAACAACTACTTTACCTTTTACTTTATCTCCAATCTTAAGTTCGTCACCAAGCGCATCCCATGGATGTGAGCTCAATTGCTTAAGACCTAATTGGATACGTGTTTTATCCTCATCAAAATCAAGGATTACTACGTTTAATTTTTGATCTAATTCTACAATCTCATTAGGGTGGTTGATACGAGACCAAGAAAGGTCTGTAATGTGTACCAATCCATCTACACCACCAAGATCTACAAAGACACCGTATGAAGTAATGTTTTTAACAACACCTTCTAATACTTGTCCTTTTTCTAATTGACCAATGATTTCTTTTTTCTGTTCTTCGATATCCGCTTCGATCAACGCTTTATGCGATACAACAACGTTTTTGAATTCGTGGTTAATTTTTACCACTTTAAATTCCATTGTTTTACCTACGTATGCATCGTAATCACGAATAGGCTTCACATCTATTTGTGATCCTGGTAAGAACGCTTCGATACCAAAGACATCTACGATCATACCTCCTTTAGTTCTGCATTTTACAAAACCATTAACGATAGTCGCTTCATCATGTGCTTTATTCACACGGTCCCAAGCCATGATTGTTCTTGCCTTACGGTGCGAAAGAATAAGTTGTCCTGTACTGTCTTCGCGAACGTCGATCAATACCTCAACTTTATCTCCTACCTTAAGATCTGGATTGTAACGAAACTCGTTAAGAGAAATCACACCTTCAGACTTTGCGTTGATGTCGATAATCGCATCACGGTCGCTAAGGAAGATCACTTCTCCTTCTACTACTTCATCATCTAAAGTATCTACGAAGTTTTCTGTTACTAATTGTTCAAATTCTTCTAACTTCCCGTCATCAATTGGATCAATTCCTTCTTCGTAATTGTGCCAGTTGAAATCTTCAAGAAATTTTTCAGGGTTGCTCTCTTTTAAAGAAACTTCTTCTGGAGCTTCTTCTTTTGAAGTTTCTTCTTCTGAGTCTTCGTCATCAGAACTTTCCTCTTTAGCAGCTTTCTTTTTCGAAGCTTTCTTTTTAGGAGCGTCTTCTTTTTTTGAAGTTTTCTCTTTAGGAGCTTCTTCTGTAGTTGCACCAACTTTTGCTTCCGCCACCTCAGCGATATCTTCAGCTTTTACAGCTTCTTTCTCGCGGGTAGGTTCTTTAGCATCTTTTACTGCAGTAGAAGTTTCTACTTTTTTGTCTGCCGCTTTTTTTGCAGCGTCTTCTTTTGTGTTTGCTTTATCAGCCATGTAATAAATGTGAAGTATTTTAAGTCTTTGGCTTTGGCCGAAATATTAAAATACTTGTTTTGTATTCTGCTTTGTTACAAGAGGTAAATGCGACTATCCCACAGAAGGATTTGTTTAGATTTTGTTTTTAGTTCCCTTTACTCTTGCTTCGTCGCTAAAAGGGTTGCAAAAGTACTATTTATCTTTTGATTTTCAAAGTGCTATCAAAAAAAAATAGGGTGTTAGATTTGGCTTTCAAAAATAAGCAAAACCATAGGCTTCCTTTTCTCCTTGACACACCAAATAATTATCTTAATTTTACGGAAGCACAAAACGAGATACTATGAAAACGAACCGATTAGAAGCCTTTAGCGACGGGGTACTTGCCATTGTAATTACCATCATGGTCTTAGAACTAAAAGCGCCAGAAGGGACTACTGCGCAAGATTTTCTTCATGAGATGCCTGTGTTTTTAAGCTATGTCTTTAGTTTTATTTACGTTGGGATCTATTGGAACAATCACCACCATCTTTTTCAAGCCACCGAAAAAGTGAACGGACGTATTTTATGGGCAAACCTTCATTTATTATTCTGGATCTCCTTAATTCCTTTTACCACAAGTTGGTTAGGTGAAAACCACCTAGAAGCACAACCGGTTGCATTTTACGGGGGCAACTTATTATTATGTGCCATTGCCTATTTTATTTTACAGGCAACCATCCTTAAGTTCCACGGCGCAGATTTTGTACTACGAAAGGCCATAGGAAAGGATTACAAAGGAAAGGTATCGGCAATTCTATATATCTTGGCAATCCCGCTTGCCTTTGTAAATGTGTGGATAGCGATAAGTATTTACGTAGCGGTAGCAATTATTTGGATCATTCCAGACAAACGGATCGAGAAAAACATGCAATCGTAACGTTAGAAAGCATCAATTCTTAAATCGTTGCAAATTTTTTTCTGAAATATGCTCTAGTCGATATCTTTACTGAAATTAAACCAGCCAGAAGATGAAATTTACAGCCTTGATAGTAGTCGCACTCCTTTCGACAAACGCTTGTAGCGATAAAAAAACAGATACAACCGAAACATCCACCCTTTGGGTAAACAGTGAAAAAGTGCCTTGTGAAGGTGTCGCTCCTCAACAGTGCCTGCAAGTGCAGCGGGGCGAAATATTGCAAGAAGACGCTTGGGAGCTCTTCTATACGAACATTGAAGGTTTTGATTACGAATCTGGTTTTATCTATAAACTAAAAATTGCGGCGGAAAAACTGAACCCCGCTAAGGTGCCGGCAGATGCTTCCTCCATAAAATATACCTTGATCGAAGTGTTGGATAAAAAAGAAGTCCTGGTATTTGCAGACCAACGCCTTCATGATATCTGGGCATTAGAAGCCATTGCTGGTAAACCATTGGAAACCTCACAGTTTTCTGGCAGAAACCGACAGCCGGTTTTAGAAATTTTTATAAAAGAAAAACGCATTGGCGGTACTGATGGTTGCAACAATCTTTTCGGACAGATAACTACAGTAACTGGTTCTAAAATAAGTTTTGATAAAATAGGCGGTACCAAAATGGCTTGCTCAGATATGAGTTTGTCTTACAAGTATGGCCAAGCATTGGCTGCTACAAAAACCTACAAATTAGACGGATTAAAGTTGTTTTTCTTTGATACAGATGGGAAAGAAGTACTGCAGTTTAAAAAGGTGGATTAAAAAATTGTTTAAAATCGTACCTCGTTAGTCGTAAATCGTACTTCAATTTAAATTCGCCCCGCTATCCTATCTTTTGCCAATTGAAGAATGATGTGAAACTGGTCATCGAGGTTCATCTCGCTATTGTCTATTTCGATAGCGTCACTGGCTTTGCGTAACGGCGAATCGTCCCGGGTCGAGTCGATATGGTCGCGCTGTTTTACATTGTCTAAAACCTCTTGAAAAGTAACGGTATCGCCGCGCTCTATAAGTTCGTTATAACGTCGCTTGGCGCGTTCTTCAGCCGATGCATCCAGAAATATTTTAAGTTCGGCGTCCGGGAACACGACGGTGCCAATATCACGGCCGTCCATCACCAGGCCTTTGCCTTTTCCCATGGATTGTTGTTGCTCTACTAATTTTACACGTACTTCATGTACGGTTGCCACAGGGCTTACAAATTCGGACACTTGCAAAGTTCTAATTTCTTTTTCTACATTTTTTCCGTTGAGAAAAATTTCAGCTTTACTAAAGGCATCAGGTTTTTTAAAATCAAGTGTAATCTGCGGAAGGGCTGCAATCAATTTTTCGCGATCGAATTGTGCTTCAGAAATAAAACCATGCTGCATCGCATAAAGGGTAACGGCACGGTACATCGCTCCTGTATCAACATATACATATGCTAACCAATCTGCTAGCTGTTTTGCAATGGTACTTTTTCCGGTAGAAGAAAAGCCGTCTATGGCAATAGTAATTTTTTTTATCACTGAAGATCGATATTAAGTCCAAAATAACTCGATGATGCGGCCGAACTATAGCGCGCATATGAATAACTAAGTCGCAATTTATTCAATTTGATCGAGAAACCGGCACTTAAACCTGCAAACGCTCTTTGTTCTATAATTCGTAATTCTTCTGCACGACGCAGGTTATACCCCAAACGGAGATTAAATCCGCTTTCTGGAAACAACTCCACCCCAATAATCATATGCCTTAGCGCATTATCGAACACATTGATACTCTCTTCCTGTCTATTTCCTTCCAGATCGCTTTCTTCCCTATTCGGATTTGAAAAAGCAACATTCCATCGCTGCATGTTTTCTAGTGTAAAATGCCACCGGATGGGTATGTTTTGCAATGTTTGTGATAATCCGAAGAGAAGTTCAAACGGTAGCGGTTCATAAACCTCATCGTAGGCCTTAATTTGAGTTCCTAAATTTCTGGCCACTCCGGTAATATGCAATCCCCAATCTTCATAGTAATAAAAAACTCCGATATCGGTTGCAACACCAAACGAATTGTACTGCTCTAATTTTGAAGATATCAATTTAATGTTAGCGCCTACATGAAGGTTCGTAAAGGCGATGTTTCTTGCATGCCCTACCGAAAGTGCTACTTCACTCCCACTAAAACTGCTGGTTGCATTTCCTTGCTCATCGTACCCGTCAAAACTTCCATAATTAACATACGTCACACCTGTATGCAACACTTGCGTACGGCGATCCCATAAATAGGCATAGGCCGCAGTACCATAATTAACATCGCCAAGATAGTTTGTGTAGTTTACGGAGAGTTGATTATCCATTGCTGGATTGATACTCGCAGGATTAAAAAGCCCTTGTATGGGATCATAATCGTAATTGGTGATCACTTTTCCACCTAAAGCTGCTTGCCGCGGATTGTTTACTAGATTGAGGAATTGGTATGTAGAACGTCCCCCTACCTGCGAGAACGCTGCAGTGGCAAATAATAAGGCTAATAAGAGAAATCCCTTTTGGATCATGTAAAGTTGTACAAGTCTAGAAATCTAAACGACTGCAAGTATAATTTATTTTCAACACTTCAACTAATTCTGAAATTAGATTTAGTTGAAGTGTTGTTTTACTACAGCGTTTTTGCGTTTTTCACTTTCTCCTTTGTCAAGGCTAATGTGAGCACATCGCTCATATCTTTAACGTAATGAAACGTCAATCCTTTCAAATATTCAGGTTTAATTTCGTCGATATCCCGCTTATTATCTTCACACAATAAAATTTCTTTTATACGCGCTCTTTTCGCTGCTAGAATTTTTTCTTTAATTCCACCTACAGGCAACACTTTTCCGCGTAGTGTTATCTCTCCCGTCATGGCAATGCTTTTCTTTACTTTTCGTTGTGTAAATAATGACACCAAAGACGTAAGCATGGTAATACCTGCACTTGGCCCATCCTTAGGCGTAGCACCTTCTGGCACGTGAATGTGTACGTTGTACTTTTCAAAAACAGTGGGATCAATCCCCAAGATTTCTGCATTCGATTTTATATACTCCAATGCAATGGTTGCTGACTCTTTCATCACTTTCCCCAGGTTCCCCGTCATGTTGAGTGTTCCTTTTCCTTTAGAAAGAATCGATTCGATAAAGAGAATATCACCTCCCACTCGAGTCCAAGCCAATCCTGTAACAACACCTGCCACATCATTATTCTCGTATTTGTTGCGCTCTAATTTTGGGGCCTTTAAAGCTTCAACAATCGTATCATTGGTCACTTTTTTATCGTACGGTTCCTCCATGGCAATTTTTGTTGCTGCATAGCGCACCATCTTTGCAATTTGCTTTTCAAGTCCACGCACACCACTTTCACGCGTATAGCCTTCTACAATTTTTTCTAATTGTGGTTTCGGAATGCTGAGGTGTTTTTTTGTTAATCCGTGTTCTTCTAATTGCTTCGGAAGTAAATGATGTTTCGCAATCTCTACTTTCTCTTCGATTGTATATCCTGAAACATTAATGATTTCCATACGGTCTCGTAGTGCAGGTTGAATGGTATCCAATCTGTTTGAGGTCGCAATGAACATTACTTTAGAGAGATCGTATCCCAATTCTAAAAAGTTGTCATAAAAAGCGCTGTTCTGTTCTGGGTCCAATACTTCGAGCATCGCCGAAGATGGGTCGCCCTGGCTCCCTACTGAGAGCTTATCAATTTCATCTAAAACAAACACGGGATTACTCGTGCCCGCTTTTTTTAGGCTTTTAATAATTCTACCCGGCATCGCACCTATATAGGTTTTACGGTGTCCTCTAATTTCGGCTTCATCCCGTAAACCACCTAAAGAAATACGCACATATTCGCGCCCCAACGCTTCTGCGATAGACTTTCCTAAAGAGGTTTTACCCACTCCTGGAGGTCCCGTAAGACAAAGGATTGGAGATTTCATATCGTTACGGAGTTTTAACACAGCAAGGTATTCTATGATACGCTGCTTTACTTCGTCCAATCCAGAATGATCGCGATCCAATATTTTACGTGCTCGTTTAAGATCAAATTTATCCTTACTGAATTCATTCCACGGTAGCTCGAGAACAAGATCCAAATAATTACGTTGTATGCTGAATTCTGCTACCTGCGGATTCATACGCTGGAGCTTCGCCAGCTCTTTATCAAAATGTTTTTGAACGTCCTTATTCCATTTTTTTGTCTTCGCGCGCGTTCGCATTTCTTCAATTTCGGCATCGCTAGAAGAGCCTAACTCTTCTTGTATCGTCTTTAACTGTTGGTTTAAGAAGTACTCTCTTTGCTGTTGATTGATATCACTTTGCACTTTAGATTGAATATCATTACGCAATGATAATTTCTGAACTTCTACGTTCATAAAACGCAAGGTCTCTAAAGCTCTTTCTTTAAGGTCATTGATCTCTAAAACTTTTTGTTTTTCAGCAACCGAAATATTCAAATTACTAGAAACAAAATTAATCAAGAACGAATTACTTTCAATATTCTTGATGGCAAAAGAAGCTTCACTTGGAATGTTTGGACTGTCTTTTATGATCTTTAACGCCAACGCCTTCATTTCTTCTATAATGGCGTTAAACTCTTTGTTTTCCTTCGCAGGTCTTGCCTCAGGCACACTACGTACAGTCGCCGTTAAATAAGGTTCGGAAGTTAGCACTTCGGCAACCTCAAATCTTTTTTTACCTTGTATGATGACCGTCGTATTCCCATCGGGCATTTTTAGTACGCGTAAGATCTTGGCAACCGTTCCTATTGTATTAATATCGCTGGTACCGGGCTCTTCCTTATCTTCATCTTTTTGCGAAACCACACCAATGGTTTTATTCCCTTTATTAGTTTCATTGATTAGTTTGATCGATTTATCGCGTCCCGCAGTTATGGGTATCACAACCCCTGGGAATAGTACGGTATTACGCAATGGAAGGATGGGAAGAATCTCTGGGAGCTCTTCACGCTCCATTTCATCTTCATCTTCTGCAGACATTAAAGGGATAAGATCTGCTTCATCAGTTAATTCCTGTAATGACAAACTGTCTATCGATTTTATTTTTGAATGTGCCATAGTATATTTTGAGACATTGTGTCACCAATCAAACGGAGCCACCATGTGCATTTTGTAATTTTTTTAAGGTAAGCCTACTGAAATTCAAAGCGATGCTGAGTATTCAGTAGTTATTTATGGGGTTTAATTCAATTGTTATGCCATCCTTAGGAGACTTCAATTGCCTAAAACTATTTATTTTTTTTCATTCAAGTGTAACAATCTCCAACAACCGCTATCTTTATAACAACCAACAACAAAAAAAGGTGTCGCTAAACCAACAGCCCATTGAAACAGTACTTTCGCTTTGCTCTAAAGGCAATCAATTAGCACAGCTAGAAGTGTATAATAGATATCAAAAAGCAATGTATAATATTTCATTGCGCATCGTAAAAGATACCGCCGAAGCCGAGGATGTAATGCAAGAGTCCTTTATGACCGCCTTTAGCAAATTAGATAGTTTTAAAGGAACATCAACATTTGGAGCTTGGTTAAAGCGTATTGTAGTAAACAATAGTATCACGCAATACAAAAAATCAAAACGCTATGTACCCTTACCGGAACATGGACTGGAAGACGAAATTGATGAAACCGAAGGACTGGACGCTGAAGCATACCAATCATTACAAACAACCACGCTTTTAACTAGTATGGAAGCGCTAAATGAAAGTTACAGGCAGATACTTACCCTCCATTATATCGAAGGGTATGATTATGAAGAAATCTGTGACATTCTACAAATAGGCTACGGAAACTGCCGGACACTTATTTCTAGGGCCAAAGAAAGTTTACGAAAAAAATTAGCACTCGCATCATGAAGAAAAAAGACGACATAGACACTTTATTTAAGAACCTGGAAGGTAGTTTTGATGTACACGAAACCCCTACTGGTCATCAATCGAGATTTTTGGAACGCTTACAGAAAACTGAAAAGGTTTCAGAGAAAAAGAGCAACTGGTGGAGACCCTTGAGTATCGCGGCATCCTTTCTTGTGCTCATTGCACTGGGAATGTCGTTCTTCAATACAAATGAAACGAAAAATGACTTAGCAAGTGTTTCTCCAGAAATGGAAAAAACCCAGAGTTTTTTTACAGCAGCCATCAAAAAAGAACTGCAAACACTAAAAAGTCATGACAGTGCTGAAACACAAGCACTCGTTAAAGACGCCATCCAGCAACTAACCATCCTTGAACAAGAGTACGAAACCTTAAAACAAGATTTAACCGAAAGCGGGAACGATAAGCGTGTGATCTACGCCATGATAACCAACTTTCAAAACCGAATAGACCTTTTACAAAACGTTATTGAAACAATCGAAGAAGTTAAAACACTAAATACAAACAAAGATGAAATCATTTTATAAATACACACTCTTATTATTGCTTATTCCAGCCCTAGCTGTTGCTAACAATGGAAAAAAAGGAAAGTACACGAAAGAAAAAAAGCTAAACAAAGAATTTACTGTGAACGCAACCGCAGGGTTACGGGTAGATAACAGTTACGGCAATATTGACATTGCTACTTGGAACGAAAACCGAACCGTCATAGAAGTAACGATTACAACCAACGGTGATAATGAAGAAAAAGTGCAGGAAAAACTAGACGAAATCACAGTAGAATTCTCTGGTAACGGCTCGTTGGTAACCGCAAAGACCATCTTTAAAAACTCAAAAGGTTCTTGGAGCTGGTGGAGTAACAATAAAAGCAATGTAAATATGGAGATCAATTACAAGATAAAATTGCCCGTTAAAAACACCGTGGATCTTAACAATGACTATGGTGCTATCAACCTGGATAGATTAGAAGGAACGGCCAAGATTGGTTGTAATTATGGTCAGCTTATCATTGGTGAACTCCTTGGTGACAACAACTATCTTAATTTTGACTATACCGATAAATCTACCATCGCCTACATGAAAAGCGGAAAAATAAATGCAGACTACTCAGGCTTTACCTTAGAAAAAACGGAAAAACTAGAGCTGAACGCAGATTATACTAATAGCGAAATTCTAGAGGTAAAATCCCTTAATTACAATAATGATTATGGAAAAATACATGTTGGCAACGCGAAGGATGTTATAGGGCAAGGAGATTATTTATCACACAGTTTTGATCGCATTAGCGGAAGCCTTAATCTAAATGCAGACTACGGAAGTATTAAAATCGAACGGGTTACAAGCACCGCCAAAGACATCACCATAAATGCCGATTATACAGGAGTACGATTAGCTTTTGAAGCCGGCTATAGCTTTGATTTTATCGCACGGCTCTCCTATGCCAGCCTTAAAGGTGAAGAAGACCTTAATGTCACAAAAAGTGATAAAGATTACACCAGTAAAACATACGAAGGTTATCACAACATCAAAAATTCTGGAAATAAAATCAATATCAATTCATCATATGGAGGGGTTACCTTCAAAAAAATCTAAAAACGAACACTCATGAAAACATCATTTACACTCATCACAACGCTCCTACTCTCTCTTTTTCTAATTTCGGAAAGCCATGCACAATGGGGCAAAGACAAACGAGTTAAAGGAAGTGGCAACATTACTACTGAAACCATTAAAACCGAAGATTATGATAAAATTGATGCTATAGGCTCTATGGATTTTATTCTGAAAAGAGGTTCTGAAGGTACGATCACAGTAACTACAGACGATAATTTACAGGAATATGTAAAAATCACTTCAGGCGGTGGTGTATTAAAAGTGACTTTAGAAAACTATGTTAATTATTCTAGCAAGCACGGCATTATAATTACCATTCCATTTGAGGAGATTTCGGAAGCCTCGCTTACAGGATCCGGAGACCTTATAGGTAAGGATGTTATCAAAACTTCCTATTTCACAACTAACCTCACGGGTTCAGGCGATGTAACACTCTCTTTAGACGCTGAAAACATAGAATCTAAACTCATTGGGTCTGGAGATATCACACTCAGTGGGAACACCAATTCATTGGACGCTTCAGTAAAAGGCAGCGGTGATTTTGAAGGGAAAGGCCTACAAGCAAATAATACAGACGTGACAGTAATTGGAAGCGGAGATGCTACTGTGACGGCAAAAAAATCATTGCGGGCACGTGTAAATGGCTCCGGAGACGTTACATATAGCGGTTCCCCAAATAAGAGTGACACCAAAATATCTGGTTCAGGCACCATTAAAGGAATGTAAAAACAATTAAAAAAACCCTTTCCTTCTCAAATAAGAGTTGGAAAGGGTTTTTCTATTCACTTGAATCATCGATAAACAAGTTAGTTTCATTTTTCAATTTATCCAAGTACTAAATAGAGACAAATGACTAGGTGTATTTAAATTATTAAACTCTTCTAGGCACTCTAAAAAGCAAAATAACACCTACAATAAAGAAGAGAATGAAAAACAATATTGCATACCTAATGCTTCCTGTTAGTTGCGCCACATAGCCATAACTCAACATCCCAATCACAATCCCTATCTTTTCTGAAACATCATAAAAACTGAAATAAGAAGCCGTATCCACTGCATTTTCAGGAATGAACTTAGAATAGGTGGAACGCGATAACGACTGGATGCCGCCCATGACAAGCCCTACAGCAGCAGCTGTGAAATAGAATTGAGTTGGGGAAGTGATGGTATAGGCATAAATACAGATGGCAATCCATATAAAGTTGAGTACAATCAAGACATTAATATTTCCAAATTTAGCCGAAGCACGCGACGTTAAGAACGCGCCGAGTACCGCAACCAACTGGATTAATAAAATACTTACAATAAGTCCCGTAGTTGCATTGGTCTCTCCCCATTCCAATTCTTCGATACCAAAATAGGTAGCAACGAGCATGATCGTTTGCACGGCCATACTATAGACAAAAAAAGCACCTAAGTAACGACGTAGTTGGATATTCAATTGAATACGTTTCCAGATCTTTTTAAGCTCTTTAAAACCGTTAAAAAGTACATTTTTAGTAAACTTTCCGCTCTTGTTTCCCTTCGGGAGATGGTAGTACGTATATTGACTAAAGCCTATCCACCAAACCCCTGTCAATACAAAAGAGAGCCGCGTGGGCATTCCTTCATCTTCAAAGCCAAAAGTCTCATAACTTAAAATCATGGCCAAGCAAAGCAATAAAAGAAGTACGCTCCCTATATACCCTAAAGAATAGCCTTTTGCACTTATTTTATCCTGCTGTTCTGGAAAAGCAATATCTGGCAAATACGAATTATAAAAAACCAAACTCGCCCAGAACCCTATCAGTGCTAAAAAATAACACAGCAAGCCGAACCAGAGAAATTCCATTGAAAACCAATACAGCCCAATACAGGAAAGCGCTCCGAGGTAACAGAAAAATTTCATAAAAAGCTTCTTATTACCTACATAATCGGCAATACCACTCAACAACGGACTCAATATCGAAACCAGCAAAAAAGCAGCTGCGGTAACATAACTAATAAGCGTATCGTTATTAAAGTCGTATCCTAGGAAGTTAACAACGTCTGTTGTTGTGCCGTCGTCATTTTTTACAATTGTTAAGGCGCCATAGAAAATGGGAAATACTGCGGAAGCAATCACCAAGCTATAAACCGAATTTGCCCAATCATAGAAAGCCCAGGCATTCAATAATTTTTTACTTCCTTTTGGTAAGTTTGCCATATAGTTGTATTAAAAAAGCCACCCGCTAAGGTGGCTTCTAAAATAGACATTTATATTGTAAAGGGTATTATTTTCTAAAAGTGGTTACCCCAAATTTTCTTGCTTCTGCCTTCGCCTCTGGTGCCCATTGTCTAATATTAGCAATACGGGTACTGTTAGCTGGGTGGGTGCTTAAAATTTCTGGCGGCGCTCCTCCCCCAGCATTGGCACTCATACGTTGCCACAGGTCTGCTCCCACAATAGGATCATATCCGGCAATCGCCATAAGGGTCAAACCTATACGATCTGCTTCGGTTTCATTACTTCTACTGAAAGGTAACGAAACTCCTACTTGAGTTCCCACGCCATAGGCTGTATTAAATATCTGTTGGTTCTTGGCATTGCCGCTCAACGCAACATTACCCGCGACAGCACCCAATTGTTGCAGCTGTTCTACGCTCATACGCTGTTGCCCGTGGTTGGCTAGTGCGTGTGCAACTTCATGTCCCATAATGGCAGCAACACCCGCTTCATCACGTGCAATTGGCATAATACCAGAGTAGAAAACAATCTTTCCTCCTGGCATAGCCCAAGCGTTAATTGCTGGATCATCTACCAGATTATATTCCCAACGATAATTCTGTAAATAGCCTGCGTAGCCATTGGCTGTTAAATAGCGTTCAGAAGCTGCAGCTATTTTTTGTCCAACATTTTTTACCATCGAAGCGTTGGCGGTTCCTGTAACTACTTTATTTTCAGACAGAAACTGATCGTACTGCTGGAAAGCCATGGGTAAAATCTGTGAATTTGGTACCAAGGCCAACGTTTTCTTTCCCGTAAAAGGATTTGTGGTACAGGCAATTGTGAGGACTACTATTGCGAGGATGGATAGTGTTTTTTTAAGTATCATGTGTTTTATTTTTTTTCAGTATAAAAATAAGGATATCTCAGCTGTTTATATATTAAAAGTATGCTAAAACAATAAAGGTGCCATAATAAAATTGACATTGTAGTGTTTACTAATTCTAAAAGTGGAACGGCTTTTGCTAATCTTACTAGGAACGAAAACAAAAACACATCATGAAAAAAATATTCTTACTCTTAACACTAGTCTCCGTAGTCATTTTCACGTCATGTACAAAAGAAGAAACCATTGTGGAAGAAAACTTCTTTCTCGCACAGACCTTTGAAGTCAACAACACTACATTTAATTTTGATCCAGTAGATCAAATTTACTTTTCAGACCGATTTTCATATCCTTTTGAAGTCTTTGAATCTGACGCCGTGTTAGCCTATCGTTTTGAAGGTGTAGATGAAGACGGTTTTGACGTCTGGACGCAGTTACCACAGAATTTTTTCTTAGGGAATGGTGATGTTATACAATATATACATTTACAGACTCTTGTGGATGTACAAGTGTTAATAGATGGTAATTATGACCCTAATGCTTTACCATTGGAGTTCACAGATAATGTTTCTTTTAGATTTGTCGTGGTGCCTTCAGAATTTGCTGATGCCAATTTAACAATGGATCAAGCCATAGAACGATTTAACCTTGACTTTTAAAAGAAAATTTTAAGGAATTTTTAAGTCTTATACCAGTAAGTAAATCCTACCTTATGCTACTAAGTGCATACGGTGGGATTTTTCTATTAAAATAACACCGAAATAGTAATGCTAATAAACCTAAAAGTAACGAAAATGAAAAAATTGAGTATAGTAATGCTTGGACTTATACTATTTAGTTGTAAGTCTCCAGCCCAAGACAATAGTGAAAACAAAGAATCCGATTTTAAAATTACAAAAACGGAAGCCGAATGGAAAGCTGAATTAACGCCCGAAGAATTTTACATTCTCCGTGAAGCAGGTACAGAACGTCCCTTTTCCAGTGAATTGTTAGCGAACAAAAAAGAAGGTGTATATGTATGTGCAGCTTGCCAGACCCCGCTTTATAAGAGTGAACATAAATTTGAAAGTGGAACTGGATGGCCAAGTTTTGACCGTGTGATTGAAGGAAATGTTGCCTTCTCTACCGATAACAAGTTAGGGTATTCTAGGAATGAAGAACACTGTGCTGTTTGCGGTGGACACCTCGGGCATGTTTTTGACGATGGCCCAGAAGAAACTACAGGTAAAAGACATTGTATTAATGGTGATGCCTTAGATTTTATTCCTACAGGAGAAACAACCCCACAAAAATAAGCCATGGCAGACAAAAAGTATCCAGTTGAAAAAACGGAAGTAGAATGGAAAGCTGAATTAGGCGAAGCCAGATATAAAATTTTGCGCGAAAAAGGAACGGAGCGTCCTCATACAGGAGAATACAATCTTTCTTTTGAAGATGGCACCTATGTTTGTGGTGCCTGTCATGAACCGTTATTTAAGAGTGATAGTAAATTTCAAAGTAGCTGTGGTTGGCCTAGTTTTGATGAAAGCATTGATGGTGCTGTAGAATATATAAAGGATACTACTTTTGGAATGTCTAGAACCGAGATTTTATGTGCTAACTGTGGCAGTCATTTAGGACATGTTTTTAATGATGGGCCTACACAAACGGGACAGCGCTATTGTGTAAACTCGCTTTCGGTCGATCTAGATAAAAAGTAAGTTTCTTATAATTACAAATTTAAATCCAATTATGAATCAGTAATTCATGGTTGGATTTTTTGTTTTTTGTAATGACTTATTTTTCGCTTTACATTTTGTAAATTTGCAAGTATAATTCAATTTGAAAAAACAGTATGAGTAAATTCGATATCATAGTATTAGGAAGCGGTCCAGGAGGATATGTAACGGCGATAAGAGCCTCACAACTAGGTTTTAAAACAGCCATTATAGAAAAAGAAAGCCTTGGTGGCGTGTGCTTAAACTGGGGATGTATCCCTACAAAAGCGCTTCTTAAAAGTGCGCAGGTTTTCGATTACTTAAAACATGCCGAGGACTATGGGCTTACCTTAGAGAATGCCGATAAAGATTTTACTAAAGTAGTAGGTCGTAGCCGTGATGTAGCAGATGGGATGAGTAAGGGCGTTCAGTTCTTAATGAAAAAAAATAAAATCGAAGTGATCAATGGCTTCGGAAAATTAAAGCCCGGGAAAAAAGTAGATGTCGATGGTAAAGAATATAGTGCAGACCATATTATCATCGCAACGGGAGCAAGATCAAGAGAGCTTCAAAACTTAAAACAAGACGGTAAAAAAGTAATTGGATACCGGGAAGCGATGACGTTAAAAAGTCAGCCAAAAAGTATGATTGTTGTGGGCAGTGGCGCCATTGGTGTTGAGTTTGCCCATTTCTATAATGCCATGGGTACCGATGTAACGATTGTTGAATTCTTGCCAAGATTGGTTCCGTTAGAAGATGAAGATGTTTCTAAGCAATTTGAACGTTCATTTAAAAAAGCGGGCATCAAAGTAATGACCGAATCTTCAGTAGAAAGTGTAGATACTTCAGGAAAAAAAGTAAAAGCGACTGTTAAAACAAAGAAAGGCGAGGAAACCATCGAAGCAGATATCGTTCTTTCTGCCGTTGGTATTAAATCAAATATAGAAAATATAGGCTTAGAAGACGTAGGTATTGTGGTAGATCGTGATAAGATCATGGTGAATGACTGGTACCAAACAAACATCCCAGGCTACTACGCCATTGGTGATGTAGTACCAGGTCCTGCCCTAGCCCATGTAGCCTCTGCAGAAGGGATTACATGTGTTGAAAAAATCGCGGGTGTACATGCAGAAGCGATAGACTACGGAAATATCCCAGGATGTACCTATGCAACACCAGAAATTGCGAGTGTAGGAATGACCGAAAAGCAAGCAAAAGAAGCGGGTTACGAATTGAAAGTTGGTAAATTCCCATTCTCTGCCAGTGGTAAAGCAAGTGCTGCAGGAACCAAAGACGGATTTGTAAAAGTGATCTTTGATGCCAAATATGGCGAGTGGTTAGGCTGCCACATGATTGGCGCTGGTGTAACCGATATGATTGCAGAAGCTGTTTTAGGGCGTAAGCTTGAAACGACAGGCCATGAAGTATTAAAAGCAATACATCCACACCCTACAATGAGTGAGGCCGTAATGGAAGCGGTGGCCGATGCGTATGGCGAAGTGATACATT
>Ga0207891_1000515_pt1 | contig 25165 bp, 25 predicted proteins | sample LinPmetageLP50_FD_184061 | JGI IMG/M metagenome (GOLD analysis project Ga0207891, IMG submission 184061) | Marine viral communities from the Pacific Ocean - LP-50 (SPAdes) | ecosystem: Environmental > Aquatic > Marine > Oceanic | place: Pacific Ocean | collected 2011-08-27 | reverse complement strand
ACACACTTTTTAAGTTTATCGAGCCCTTGTATTTGCCCTGTCATATCTTTGGTCGTGGTAGGATAAATTGCACCAAATGCCATATAACTTGGTCGGTAATTATGCGCACGCAGCATTTCATAAAAACCATGAGTCGAAAGCCCAAGCCTTAAACCCGCCTCTTTAATGGCGGCTAAATTAGCAATTTCTAAGTCTTCTTGGCCTAAATGCACGCCATAAGCACCGTGCTTTATTGCTAACTGCCAGTAGTCATTTATAAATACGTAAGCCCGGTACTTTTTACCTAGTTCAACAGCCTGTTTTATGAGTTCATCAAGCTCAGTATCCGTTTTATTTTTAACACGTAATTGCGCTGTTTTGATCCCTTGCTGTAAGCACTTTTCTAGCCAGTCAATACTATCAACAACCGCGTACAAGCCTAATTGTTTACTTTCACAGGGTGCAAAATCAGCGGCCATATTAAACTCAAGCGGCACATCAAAATCAAGTTCATCACCAAGCCAGCTACCTGGCTCTATAACTTGAGGGTAGTCATCTAAATGTGTAGGAAATGATGTTTGCGCTACAGGCCCTATTCCTTCACCGTATCTAACCGACTGCTTTAAACCTTGGTTTATATAAGCTTTGGCTAAAATAAAGGCATCTTTTAGTGGGTAATCTTTTGCTAAACACGCTGCAATAACCGACGCCATACTGCACCCCGTACCATGGTTGTGTGGGGTTTGAATTTTTTTATTACCTAGCCAATATTCTTCATTATTTTGTATGCAGTAATCAATACAGTAACCACTAGGGAAATCCCAATGCCCACCTTTAATAACCACTGACTTTGCTCCCCAACTTAGCAATTTATTTGCTGCGTCTTTAACGGCGCTTGGGCCAATTAAATATACGCCGGTTAATAATTGAGTCTCGTGCGTGTTAGGTGTTATTACATCCACCAGCGGCAATAAGCACTCTTTAATAGCGCTTACGGTATCTTCTTCGGTTAATACATCCCCGCTTGAGGCAATAGCAACGGGGTCGTAAACAATCACTGGTGGAACTGGCCATTTAGCTTTGTAGTGACTTATGTGTTCACTGATTAATTGAATTTGCTGCACATTTGCTAACATGCCAATTTTAATTACTTTGGCCTTCATGTCTTTTTCAAGTGCCAAAAGCTGTGATTCGATAATATCGGTAGACACCGCATTAATAGCTTCTACACCTAAACTATTTTGCGCGGTAAGCGCGGTAATTGCGGTACAGCCATGTACACCAAAACTTTGCATCGCCTTTATATCGGCTTGAATACCTGCGCCACCGCCAGAATCAGATCCGGCAATTGTCCACACTACGTTATTCATATATTTTATTTCCTTACTGCTGATGCCAAAACGGCATGCCCATTGTAGGAGTTGAGGGTGCTGCTAGGTCTTTTTCGGGCATTGCTTTAGCGTTATAAGCAAAGCGCCCTGCCTCAACCGCCGCCTTAAATGCAAGGCTCATAGTTTTTGGGCAACCCGCCCCAGCAATGGCTGAATTTAATAATACAGCATCATACCCTAATTCAAGCGCTTGGCAGGCATGCGACGGTAGACCTAACCCTGCATCCACGATAAGTGTTGTATTTGGTAAGCGCTCACGAATCGTTTTTAAATTGTAACTATTTAACAAGCCTTTTCCTGTGCCTATTGGTGCCCCCCATGGCATAAGCACTTCGCATCCTAGGTCATTTAAACGCTGACAAAGCACTAAATCATCGGTGCAATAAGGCAGTACTTTAAACCCATCGTTAATTAGTATTTCTGTGGCTTCAAGCAAAGCAAATGGGTCAGGTTGCAAGTTATAGTCATCACCTATCAGCTCAAGCTTAATCCAATCGGTGGCAAATACTTCACGACACATTTGAGCAAGGGTTACCGCTTCTTTTACGCTGTGACACCCGGCCGTATTGGGCAATATTTTTAAACCCGTATTTTTTATCAATTGCCAAAAGTCATCACCTGCTTCTGCACTTTGCTGGCGCCTTAGTGATACCGTGACAACCCCCGCACCGGACGCTTTAATTGATTGCGTCATAATATCTGGCGATGGATACAAAGCAGTGCCAATTAGTAATCGGCTATTAATTGCTTCACCATAAATATTTAGCGTGTCTTTTACCTGCATGCGCTACCCACCTTGAATGGGCGATAACAATTCAATGCTATCCCCTTCATTTATAACAAAACCGTTATGCTGACTTTTTGGTATAAATACGCCATTAACAGCCACCGCATAAGGGGCAATTGCTCCATATTCTTTCAATATCTCAAGTAACGCATGAGAGGTTAAATCTAAAAGCTCACCGTTTAACGTAATCTTCATTTAATACTCACCTATGTACGATAGCGCTTGTGCAACAAGAACAGGGGCTAACATATAGCCATGACGATATAAGCCATTAATGCTAATAACATTTCCTGATTTTTTTACTTGCGGTCTGTTGTCACTAAACGCAGGGCGAAGCCCTGTTTGAACTCCTAATAAACGCCCTTCTGCAAACCCACTATGCACAGTGTAAGCTGCCGACAATAGCTCTAGTGTTGAACGTACAGTAGCAGGGCCGCTGTCTTGCGATTCAATTTCAGTTGCACCAATGACATATTCATTATTAGGTTTTGGTGCAATATAAATAGGATACCGCGGATGCATTAATCGCACTGGGCGCGTTAAATTAACTTCTGGTGCATAAAGTCGCGCAACCTCACCTCTTACACCACGAAGCAGTTGCTCCTTTTTTGCGCCCAGCCCTCTGCAATCAATAATAAAATCAAACGGGCGATTATTAATTTCACCATTTTTAATAGTTACCCGCTGATTAAACACAAACTTTACTTTTCGCCTATTAAGCATGCTGTAGCTTGCTTTATAAAAGGCTTGGTTATCTATTTGCCCTTCACAGGGTAAAAACACACCTTGGCTAAAACGATTCGCAAGTTCTGGCTCTAACTGCGCTATTTTCTGAGTATTTAAAGCCTCAGCATTGTGCCCAGCTATGGGTTTTATTCGCTGGGTAAAGCTTTGTAGGTCGCCTTTATCTTGTTGATGTGCAACCACTAATGTGCCTTGCTGCTGAAAAAACACATCGTGTTCAAGCTCTTCTATTATTTGTGGCCAGCGATTAATCGAATCCAATCCCATTTGCGCTAAATCGGCTTCACACAATGCCGACTCAGCCAATGGCGCAAGCATAGCTGCTGCAACTTTGCCTGCGCTATTGAGAGCATGTTCATCATCGGCCTCAAACACACTCACATTGTGCTGCTTACTTAGCTCAAGTGCAGCAAGCCTTCCTGCTAAACCAAATCCAACAATGGCAATATGGTACTGCATAAAAAATCCTTCATTGGCTGGCCGCGAGTCACAAACTACATGCAATCTTGTGCTAAGGTAGACACCTCATTGCACGTAGTTAGATATCCGCAGCCTAAGGTCGAGTTATATCGCTTTGTGATAAATTTCAGAGCCCGTTTGCTTAAACTCCTCTGATTTAGCTTTCATTTGTGCTTCTACATCAATCATTTTAATTTCAATAGCCTCACCCGCGTTATTGGGATCAATACCACGCTCCTCTAAATCGTTAGCGTAATCGCGTACCTCTTGGCTGATTTTCATAGAGCAAAATTTAGGGCCACACATAGAGCAAAAATGAGCTACTTTGCCCGACTCTTGTGGCAGTGTTTCGTCGTGGTATTCGCGGGCACGTTCAGGGTCTAAACCAATATTAAATTGGTCATGCCATCTAAACTCAAAACGCGCTTTTGACAAGGCATTATCGCGCTCTTGAGCGCCTGGGTGTCCTTTAGCTAAATCGGCGGCATGCGCTGCAATTTTGTAGGTAATTAAACCTTCTTTAACGTCTTCTTTATTTGGTAAGCCTAAATGTTCTTTTGGCGTTACATAACACAACATAGCACAGCCATACCACGCTATTTGTGCCGCTCCAATGCCCGATGTAATGTGGTCGTACCCTGGTGCAATATCGGTTGTTAGTGGGCCTAGAGTATAAAATGGCGCTTCGCCACAATGTTCTAGTTGCTCATCCATGTTGGCTTTAATCATGTGCATTGGCACATGCCCTGGCCCTTCAATAAATACTTGTACGTCATGCTTCCATGCTATTTGTGTTAGCTCGCCTAATGTACGTAACTCACTAAATTGTGCTTCATCGTTTGCATCAGCAATAGAACCTGGGCGAAGGCCATCGCCTAATGAAAAACACACATCGTATTGTTTTAAAATTTCACAAATATCTTCAAAGTGCGTGTATAAAAAGTTCTCTTTATGGTGCGCTAAACACCATTTGGCCATAATAGAGCCACCGCGCGATACAATACCTGTAACACGTTTTGCCGTCATAGGTACGTAGCGCAAAAGCACACCGGCATGAATAGTAAAGTAGTCAACGCCCTGCTCTGCTTGTTCAATTAAGGTATCGCGGAATATTTCCCACGTTAAGTCTTCAGCTACACCGTTTACTTTTTCAAGGGCCTGATAAATGGGCACAGTACCAATGGGTACAGGCGAGTTACGTACTACCCACTCACGTGTTTCATGAATATAGCGCCCTGTTGATAAATCCATGACGGTATCGGCGCCCCAACGAGTCGACCACACCATTTTTTCTACTTCTTCTTCAATAGATGAAGTGACCGATGAATTACCTATATTAGCGTTCACTTTAACCAAAAAGTTACGGCCCACAATCATTGGTTCGGTTTCTGGATGATTGATATTGTTAGGTAAAATTGCGCGGCCACGCGCTATTTCGTCACGTACAAATTCAGGGGTTATAAAATCGGGAATACTCGCGCCAAATGACTCGCCCTTATGCTGCGCAGCTAATAACTCTTCGCGAATCTTTGCACGCCCCATATTTTCTCGCACTGCAACGTATTCCATCTCTGGCGTTACAATACCTTGGCGAGCGTAATGCATTTGTGTGACATTTTTGCCCGCTTTACCACGGCGAATTTTTGGTAGGTGATCAAATCGAATATGATCAAGTCCATCATCAGCCATACGCTGCTGTGCAAACTGCGAGGTGACCGAATCAAGTACTTCTGTATCGTTGCGCCCTGCAATCCATTGCTCACGAAATTTTGGTAACCCTTTGCGTACATCTAATTCAAAATTTGGGTCTGTGTACGGGCCCGATGTATCGTAAACACGAAGTGGCTCATTAGATTCATACACCGGATTTTCGTCGGTGCCACCAATAAACGTATCACTGAGTGTTATTTCGCGCATACCCACACGCACGCCTGGCTGGCTACCTTCAACGTACACTTTTTGAGAATTTGGAAATGGTTGCCCTGTTAAATTATAAATATATTCAGATGCAGCTGCACGCGTTTCGCGACGCGATGATTTATTTGTAGTGTTTGACATGACTTACCTCATTACTAAAGGGTTGTCTTGTCAGATATTCCAAAAGGAATAGAGAAAGATCGTAAAGTAGCTTCATGCCACTTTGCAGCCTATAAAAATGGGTATCGCTTTATTGCACGCATAAAAAAAGACGCACAAGCGTCCCGTTTAAGGCAGCTTGTTCCCTACGCAGGTATTAACCTGATCAGGTTCACGGATCCCGCTTTCGCGATCTCAGCCTAAGCAACATACTTAGGCACTCCGACAAGTATATAAATTGTTCGTTGATTTAATAAACAAACTCATTAAATCTGCGTTGAGTGTACGCCAGTTAAAAAAGACCCGCAAGGGGGCATTTTTTAAAACTCTAAAATTTATTTAGCAACAAATACAAACTTTTGCTCGCCTTGCATAACTAATTTTTGACCTTTCATGCTAAGCGTTGCACCTTGCTTTAACGTTTTTAAAAACTGCTGTTCAAACTTATCTGTTTTTTCGCCGCAAGATTTTCGGGTCATTCCAACTTTTTGCACACTAAGGCTACTTTCGTTAAGTTCACCCTCACCAAAAAATCGGTTACATCCTGCAAATCCATTTACTTGAAGCGCTTCTATAAAGCTAACGGAGGCCGTGTATTGTTCTTCTAAGGCTAAATCATCAATTGTAGATAACTGCCATTGTGTGTACTTTAGCTGCTCACTGGTAACGGTCCCTGTTGATGCGCAACCAACACATAAACCGATTAAAAGCATCGGTATTGCTGCTAATTTCATACTGCTACTAACTCATTGTTTAATTAATGTCATAATAACAATATTTATGCGATTTATCCGTTAAATTTGCATGTTTTAAATGTAATTTTTTGTTCATAAAACGTTATTTATAGAATATGAGTTAGCTTAAATCATTATTGTTGAATAGGGTTTGCATTTCGGGTGGTAAAAAGGGACGCCCTTTTTCGTTAACAGCAGTACCTATTACTTTTGCTTTAAGCATCACTTGCTGGTCGTGTTTACGTACAATAGTTTGCTCAAACGCAAACTTTAACCGACTTAGACGAACGGGCTTTACAGACACATAAAACTCATCTTCTGGCACCAATGAGTGCTTGTAATCAACTTCACTACGAATTACAACTAAATTAACCTTTTGCTTAGCAAGTAATGCAAAGTCAACACCGTTCGAAAATAGGAATTCATGGCGGGCATGTTCTAAATAATTAAAATAAACACTGTTATTAACGATCCCTTGTAAATCGCATTCGTAATGACGTACTTTAAAATCAACTTTAAAAGTCATATTAGTAATCCTAGTTTTTTTACGTATAATCGCTGCGTTATAACACAGGTATAAAAATAATTACTAGGGTCAGTTTGTCTTTTAAGATTAATACTAAAAGGTCAACAGACCCCAGCATAAGCCCCTAAAATGGAGTTAAGTAACAAAATGAACTTACGTTTGTCTTTAATCACTGCCGCACTTTTGCCGCTAATGAGTGCCCCTTTTTCAGCTAATGCTGATAATAGCGACATAGAAAAAATAGTGGTCACCGGTGACTTTCAACGAGAAACTATTCAAACTTTAAGTGCCAGTGCAAGTTTACTCAGTGAAGAAGAAATAAGCCTACGTGGTGCAAGTTACTTAGACGAAATATTAGGCAGTGCCGCTAACGTAAACTTCACTGCGGGTGCGTCCCGTGGGCGTTTTATACAAATTCGTGGCGTGGGTTTACGCTCACAATTTGTTGACCCTATTAACCCTTCGGTTGGTTTAGTTATTGACGGCATTAACTACTCTGGCCTTGGTGGCAGTTCATTATTATTTGATATTGACCAAGTAGAAATTTACCGTGGACCTCAAGGAACACGTTTTGGTGCAGACGGCATGGCCGGTATGATCCAAATGCAATCAGCTAAAGCAACTAGCGATCCGAGTTTAAAACTGCACTTAGGTGCTGGCACATACAACAGCCATGAGGCAGGCCTTGCAGCAAGCACTGGTTTGACCGACGATACAACGGCTCGTGTTAGTTACTTTCGCAGAAAATCTGACGGCTACGTAGACAACTTATACCTGAACGAGTCAACACAAAATCAAGACGAGCAAGTTGCACGCTTCAAATTAAATTCTCAGCTTACTGAAAACCTAAACACTGAGTTAAATTTTCATTATATTGATATAAACAATGGTTACGATGCCTTTACGCTCGACAACAGCCGCGACAGCGTTGCAGATGAACCAGGTCAAGATAACCAAAAAAGTTACGCGGTAGGTATTGCTAACACTTACACGGGTTTCGATAAATTTGATGTAAGCCTTAATGTTTCAGCAATCGATAGCGAGTTACTTTATAGCTACGATGAAGACTGGGTTTGTAATGATATTAACGAGCCGCAACTTTGTGCTGCAGGCTTACACCCTTGGGGTTACAGCTCTACTGATATTTATAATCGCGATCGCGATGATCAATCAGCTAACTTACAGTTTAACGATAAAACTGGTAACTGGGTTGCGGGTCTTTATTATCAAAACCGCGATGTTGATTTAGAGCGCCAATACACATGGCTTGCAAGCCCATTTGCCTCTACTTATGAAACCAGCAATATTGCATTGTATGGGCAAGTAGCAACCCCTATTGGCCCAAAAACCACCTTAATAACAGGCCTACGTGTTGAGCAATACCAAGGTGATTACACCGACAGTAACGGTTTTATACAAGAAACCGACGATGTTATGCTCGGTGGTAAAGTCGCGCTTGAGTATCAAGTAATAGATCGCACTATGATCTACGCAAGTATTACGCGTGGCTACAAAGCCGGTGGTATTAACTCAGAAGCGCTTGCAAAAGCAAAAGATGAAGGCCTAAACCTAGACGCTAACTTTTTTCAACAGCACACCAGCTTCGACCCTGAATACTTATGGAGCGGTGAGTTTGGCGTTAAAGGATCATCACTCGATGACGCTTTAACACTTCGCCTTGCGGCATTTTATATGCACCGCGACGACATACAGTTAAAAGCATGGCAAGTTGAAGGCCAGCAGTTTACAGGCTACGTTGATAACGCAAGCTCTGGTAGTAACTACGGCCTTGAAATTGAAGGTAACTACCGAATCACCGACAACCTATTATTAACCGGTAGCGCTGGTTACTTAGACACAGAAATAGATAACTTTGTAACGCAATCTGGTTTAAACCAAGATGGCCGTGAACAAGCCCAATCGCCTAAGTACCAATATGCATTTACTGCACGCTATAATTTTACCAATGCTTTCTATGCCATGGTGGGTATTGAAGGGAAAGACGATTACTACTTCTCAGATAGCCATAACTCAAAAGCGCCTAACAGCAACTTAGTTAACTTAAGCTTTGGTTACGACGCTGACATGTGGTCAGTTCGTGCATGGGCACGCAACGTGTTTGATGAAGCTGTGCCGACGCGAGGCTTTGAGTTCGGTAACGACCCACTTGATGGCTATGAAACGCACACCTACACACAATTAGGTGAGCCAAGAGTAGCAGGTATAACGTTTACGTTAGAGCTGTAAGTTGTCAGTTGTCAGTTGTCAGTTGTCAGTTGTCAGTTAAAGATTAGAAAACACCGCGTTTAATTAAAGCGCGGTGTTTTTATTTATAGACGTCGAGCTTGCTCACATGAGAAGCAACGCTTCTAATTACTTTAATTTAAGTACAATCGATATAATCAAACACCCCTTCAAAGCCTCACTTTAACGCGCCAGCAAGCTGTGTGCCTACAGGGCAAGTATCAGGCTCTATCTACATCAAAGGCAATTACATCTTTAATTGTGTCTTTGTTAGTTGCTAACATTATCAGCCTATCAATCCCCAATGCTACGCCTGAACATTGCGGTAAACCATGCTCCAATGCAGCAATTAAGCGCGAATCCATCGGAACTTGTTTTAAACCGTGCGCTTCACGATACTGGTTATCTTCATCAAAGCGTTTAGCTTGTTCTGTTGCGTTGGTTAGCTCGTTAAAGCCATTCGCAAGCTCCATATTTTTATAATAGAGTTCAAAACGACCAGCGACTCGCTCATCGTGTTCACAAATTTGCGCTAATGCCGCTTGTGAGGCAGGAAAATGATAGACAAAACAGGGTTTAGTTTGCCCAATGCTCGGCTCTACTTTCATACAAAATAACAGCTGTAGCAAGGTATCTTTATGAGTTTCGTTTTTAGCTATGTCAGCAAAGCCGTGCTCACAAGCATGCGCCTTTAGTTGATCTAAAGGTGCTGTCAGTGGATCCAGGCCTAATACTTGTTTAAATGCATCCTGATAAGTAATACGCGTTGCTGGCTCCACATTAAGTACACACTGCATTAGCTCATCCATTTCATCCATCAATGCAAATTCGTCAAACCCAGGACGATACCACTCAAGCATCGTGAACTCAGGGTTATGATGGCTGCCCGCCTCTTCATTTCTAAATGCTTTGCAAAGCTGAAAAATAGAACCTGAACCGGCCGCTAACAAACGTTTCATTGCAAACTCGGGTGATGTTTGTAAATAAAGAGGCAAACCACTAGCATGCCCGGGACCCATAAATGAAGTATTAAAACTTGCCAAGTGAACATCAGTGACACTAGCAGCACTTAAGCTCGGTGTTTCTACTTCCATTACATCTCGTACGTAAAAAAATTCACGAATTGTGCGTAAAATTTCTGCGCGTTGTTTTAATGTTTTTATATTTGCGCTGGGCGCCCAAAGTATTGCTGACATATTTTCTCCAAAAAAAATCCCAGCATAGGCTGGGATTTATACCAATTCGCTTAGGCCGTGTTGCTCTTTGCGAATTGGTATTATTAAGCTACGTTAAATATTACTTAACACGGCCTACGTACTCACCACTGCGGGTGTCTACTTTAATTACTTCGCCAATTTGAACGAATAATGGAACACGAACTACTGCACCCGTGCTAAGTGTTGCTGGTTTACCACCCGTGCCCGCTGTATCACCTTTTAGGCCAGGATCTGTTTCAGTGATCTCAAGCTCTACAAAGTTTGGTGGAGTAACTGCAATTGGGCTGCCATTCCATAGTGTGATAGTACATACATCGTTTTCAACTAACCATTTGCCAGCATCGCCTAAAGCTTTCTCGTCAGCAGCAATTTGCTCAAATGTTTCGTTATTCATGAAATGCCAAAATTCACCGTCTGTATAAAGATACGCTAAGTCCGTATCCATAACATCAGCACCTTCAACCGACTCACCTGATTTAAAGGTTTTTTCAAGTACCTTGCCAGAAATAAGCTTGCGGATACGAACACGGTTAAACGCTTGGCCTTTACCAGGTTTTACCATTTCATTTTCTAAGATACTGCAAGGCTCGCCGTCCATCATAATTTTTAGGCCGCCCTTGAACTCGTTGGTGCTATAATTCGCCATCGTTTCCTCTATTTTAATTTTTTCGAGTAATCTACGTGCCAATGATACAAAGAAATGAAGCAAATTTGCATAAAAACTGGCAAAAAGAATTAGCAAATGTAGTTACCTGTCCAAAAACCTTGCTTGAAATGGTTGGTTTATCGAGCCAAGTCCATGAAAACGACCTAAAAGCTCGCAGTTTATTTCCGGTACGGGTGCCAGTGCCCTTTATAAAAAAAATGCGCAAAGGTGATGCAAACGATCCTCTATTGCTGCAAGTTATGCCTCGTCATCAAGAGTTTTTAAAAAAATCGGGGTTTAATAAAGATCCTTTGCTTGAGCAAGACAACGATCAACCCGGGATTTTACATAAGTATAAATCGCGTGTTTTAGTTATGTTTAAAACCGGTTGCGCGGTAAATTGTCGGTATTGTTTTAGACGTCATTTTCCATATCAAGAAAACCAACTTAATAAAAAAAGCCTGCTAGATGCTCTTTGCTATATAAAATCAGATACCAATATAAACGAAGTGATCTTAAGTGGTGGCGACCCGCTTATGGCCAAAGACGATGCCATTAGTTGGTTTTTAGATGAGCTTGAAAAATTACCACAAATAAAACGTATGCGAATACACAGCCGTTTGCCTGTGGTAATACCTGCGAGAATTACCGACGAGCTATGTGCCCGCTTACAAAAATCACCGCTAAAAATTGTATTTATAAACCATATAAATCACGCCAACGAAATAGATGATGACTTTAAAGACGCAATGCAAAAGCTTAAACATGCAGGCGTTATGCTATTAAATCAAGCGGTTATTTTAAAAGACGTGAACGATACGGTTGACGCACAAATAAATTTAAGTGAAGCATTATTTGATGCCGACGTGCTGCCGTATTATTTGTATTTGCTAGATAAAGTTGAAGGCGCAAGTCACTTTGATATTAACGAAGAGCAAGCAATAAAAATAATGGCAGAGCTTTTAAAAGCTCTGCCCGGATTTTTAGTGCCTAAACTAGTAAGAGAAATAGGCGGTCAAAAAAGTAAGACCCCTATCGACCTCAAACTTATTTAGGGCGACATTTAAACGTATACGTTTATGTTATTACCAAGTGTTGCAGTCACCGATTTAGCCGGTGTTTGCGCACTTGATGATTGCGCAGCACCTTCAATTAGTGCAAGCGCAGCTGCGCCGTCTGCCTGTTGCTGTTTTTTAGCCAAAGAAGCGCTGTAAACTTCACCACTTTCGCTAGCCCCTGACATAACGGGTAAACTTGAACCTGATATATTCATATTACTAACCTGACTTTTAAATGTAATCCACGTATTATATCGGCCATGCAGTACAAAGCTTTAGGAAAACCATGGATTCTATAATTGAACAACTCAACGCTAACTTAAAAATTGTTTATCGTCAGGCACTTGATGCCGACAAAAAACTAGACGAATTACAACAACAAGGCCATGGTAAATTTAAAGCCTTATTTGGAAAAGACGCTGGTTTTGACTTTGAAGCAAAGCGTTTCAAACCCTATGTACTAGACGTTGCAGCCGACGTAGAAAGTTTATCAACCGATGGCTTTAACGAAGAAAAGTTAAAAACAACCGTCATTAAATTACAACAGTTACTCACTTTACTTGCCACGTTTAAGTAACTTGAAAAACAAAATGCCGATAAAATATCGGCATTTTTAATGTTTATTCTGTAGCTGCCTTTACCCTACAGTAGATAAAACTTTTGAGTTAAACCAGTTAGTCACTAACCGCTTTTCATAATAAAATGATTTAGAAGAAGAGCGTTTAATTTTATCCAAGTAGCCTCTATCCTTTAAAGAGACTTCATCATTCTGACTAACTACATCACCCTGCGAATTAGTTACAGTGTAAGAAAGCTTCATTTTTGGGTAATAAAAAGGTTGGATTACCCTTACTTCTGTAGCACCAGAAAACTCAATATCACCGGCTAAATCAAGCTCTATAACCTCTACGTTCAATTTGTATCCACTTGGTAGCTTTTCAGCTAATTTAGCAAAATGCTTTTCAAAGTTAATTGTAATTTGTTTTTCAAAGGATTTTGGTGATTGATTAGCTGCACGCACATCGCGATAGTTATCAAAATCTTGCCATTTAACTGCCGACTCACCAGCTTGTACAATACTAACAGAGCTCAAACCTAGTGCTAACGTTAATAATTTTAAACTTTTCATAATCTTCTCCTTGTGAACTATTAAAAGTCAAAGTAAGTACAGCAAATATAATTTGACCAATAAGTCAGAAAACTCTCACTGTTGACTTAGTTTAAATTAGCAGCAAGAATATTTAATGTAAAGATGGGTACAAGTAATATTCAAATACATCATATAAAAAATGTTATATGGTATAACTATTTAGTGTCTAGTTAGGGGCAACAGATACATATCTTATTTGCTGCGTTTAAGTAAGTTTTGATATTAATGGCGTGAGGCTCTTCACCAGACAGCTTTATTTAATCAATACTTGTTAATATTTTTTCGCCAAACCACTGCGTAATTAAGCGTTTTTCATGTTCGAAAGACTCACCTCTGCCTATTCTAGTTCTATCCATAAACCCCATGTCTTTAAGTTCAACATCATTCGATTCGCTTATTACATCGCCTTCTTTATCAACTACCGAATAATTCAAATTAATACGTGGGAAGAAAATAGGTTTAACAACGCGGATTTCACTTGTGCCACTAAAACGTACATCACCAGCTAAATCAACATCTGTAATTTCGACATTTAGCTTATAACCTTTTGGCAGTTGCTCAGCAAGCTTGGAAAAATGTTTTTCAAACTGCTTAGTAATTTGCTTATGGTAAGACGCTTTAGTTTGGTTAGATGCACGCACATCGCGATAGTCTTTAAAGTCATGCCACTTAACTGCAGACTCGCCAGCATGTGTAAATAGTGGCAATACAACACACAGTGCCATCGAAATTTTTGTAACTGAGTTCATAGCTATCTCCAAAAAGTAATCCATAACACAACGTATATGGTGTGACTTAGTTGCTTACCTTAATTAAATAACCCTAACAGATATATATTAACTATAACTTAATCATAGTTGTTAAATGTAATTATAAACGAACAAAATGTAATCTGATGTACCTTTTAAAACTACGTTAAATCATCTTCTTTGCAAACTAAAAATTAAATATAAAGCATGTAAACTATGCAATTTTATGTTGAAATTAAAACAACTGAATAAAGAACCCTACGGAGCTTTCATGACTATTTTAGTAACCGGTGGCGCAGGCTATATTGGCTCGCATACCGTTTTAGAACTTTTGCAACAAGGAAGTGATGTTGTTGTTATCGATAATTTAGCAAATTCATCGCAAGAGTCCCTGGCTCGCGTTAAACAAATTACGGGCAAAGAAGTAACTTTTTATCAAGGTGACATACTCGATAAAGCTTTTTTAGACTCAGTATTTGCAAAGCATACGGTTAACAGTGTTATTCATTTTGCAGGCTTAAAGTCGGTTGGCGAATCGGTTGCTAAACCAGTAGAGTATTACCAAAATAATGTGCAAGGCACGTTAACCTTAGTTGATGCTATGCGAGATGCGGGCGTATTTAAGTTAGTGTTTAGCTCATCTGCCACCGTTTATGGTGACCCGGCAACTTTACCTATTAAAGAAGACTTTCCTGTTGGTGGCACAACTAACCCATACGGTACCTCAAAATTGATGGTAGAAATGATGCTTCAGGATATCGCTAAATCTGACGAGCGCTTTGCGTTTGCTATTTTGCGTTATTTTAATCCTGTAGGTGCTCACGAATCGGGCCTAATTGGTGAAGATCCTAATGGCATTCCTAATAATTTATTACCATTCATTGCTCAAGTAGCAGTGGGTAAACTCAAGCAGTTAGCCGTATTTGGTGATGATTACGACACCATTGATGGCACAGGCGTACGCGACTACATTCACGTTGTAGATTTAGCTATTGGCCACTTAAAAGCGCTTGATAAAATAGCTACAAATACGGGTGCACTTGTATATAACCTTGGCACTGGTAATGGCTATTCTGTTCTGCAAATGGTTAATGCATTTATTAAAGCAAGTAACCAAGCAGTACCATACCAAGTATCACCTCGTCGCCCTGGCGATATTGCTGCATGTTACGCCGCACCAGAAAAAGCCCTTAATGAGCTGGGCTGGGAAGCTAAACGCGGAATTGATGCCATGATGCAAGATACATGGCGCTGGCAGTCAAACAATCCAAATGGCTACAGTAAGTAAAGTAATTAGATTTGCGCTTAGCCATAAACCGTTAAGCGCGTTTTTTACCAATTTTGCATTTCTACTAGCCGCGATTGCGTTCGCGCATATTCAAAGCTTAGCTTTTTACCTACATATAATTGATCTATATTTACCTGAGCATTGATGATCAGTAATTTTTGACAGTCGTAAAATTCATCCACTAATGCAATAAAGCGCCGAGCCTCGTCGTCTAAGGTGTGTTCTTCAAGCGTTTGCTTTTCCCGCTGGTAGCTATCTTCTATTCCATGCACAATCGTTTTACCCGTTGCAGTTTCACCCATTTTAGGCACATTATTAACGTACAGTACATCAAACTTGGATGCTAAAAACATATAGTCGTTAGCACTACGTGGGCCTGAACATAAAGCCATAAAATCAATAATTACGGCTCTAGGCGCTTTTAATTGGTAGCTAAGTTTACGGCCGTGAATCGTTATTACATCTGAAAAAGTAACCTGCGAATACGCTTGCACAAAAATAGCTTTAAAATCATCACTCGGTAAGTTGATATAATAATGGCGGTTGTTTTTACCGTATCTAAAGCGGTGATCTTCCTGACCGGCCACATTGACTATATGGCAGTGGTTGTTAATTAAATCGATAGTAGGTAAAAATCGCGCGCGTTGCAGACCGTTGCTATAAAGCTGTTCTGGTTTTGCATTAGAGGTAGCCACCAGCACTAAACCTTGCTCAAACATCGCTTTAAACAATCTAGCCATAATCATGGCATCGCCAATGTCGCTGACAAAAAACTCATCAAAACATAATACTTTAATGTTTTTAGCCCATTTTTTCGCTATCAATGTAAGCGGATTAGCGTAGCCTTGTAGCTCAGCTAATTGACTATGAACATGTGCTATAAAATGATGAAAGTGAAGTCGCTGTTTTTTTACCACTGGCACATTGTTATAAAATAAATCCATTAACATAGATTTACCGCGTCCTACTGGCCCATACAGATAAACTCCGTTTATATTTGGTGTTTTTTGCCACCATTTCACCGGTGTCTGAAGTTGTAGGCTTAAGGTATTTAATGCCATAACCGCACGTTGCTGGGCAGCATCGTACGTCAGCTCACCAGAGGCCACTTTGGCCTTATACAGGTTTAAAATTAGTGTGCTGTGCACTGTCATGGTATTTCACTATCGGCTATAATCGCGCCCATTGTAGCCGACTAAAAATGTGAACCAAAATGAAATTCCCTTGCCGTTTAGATAAATTTATTAGCCACTTAGCAGAAGTACCGCGCACGCAAGCCCGCGCCAGTATTAAGCGTAAAGAAGTAAGCGTAAATGGTGAGGTGATCACAGCACATAATTTTCAGTTAGCAAAAGAAGATGCCGTATTACATAACGGTGAGCTATTAGTATTTTTAGGTAAGCGTTACTTTATGCTAAATAAGCCAGTTGGTTATGTGTGCGCAAATAGTGACGACTTACACAAAACAGTTTTTGACTTACTTGATGAGCCAAATATGAGTGACTTTCACGTAGCAGGTCGATTAGATATAGACACAACAGGCTTAGTTATTATCACTAACGATGGCGACTGGTCACATAAAATTACCTCACCACGCAGTAATAAATTTAAAACATACCTAGTTGAAACCCAAGAACCAATTACCGACGAAGCGCTTGAGCAATTACGCGAAGGCGTTATGCTACACAATGAAAAAGATGCCACCCGCCCTGCTATTGCTGAGCGCTTAGCTAACTACGGTTTACGCTTATCAATTAGTGAAGGAAAGTACCATCAGGTAAAGCGCATGCTTTACGCCGTTGATAACAAAGTGGTTGAATTACACCGTGAGCAAATTGCGGGTATTAAGTTAGATGAAAACTTAGCGCCAGGCGAATACCGCTTGTTAACCGAGAATGAGATAAAACTATAGGGCGGTCTGATCACGAACCACTTTCCCTTACGATTTAATTTGCACTAAATCAAAGTCTGCCATGCCCGGTACAATCGCTTGTAAGCGAGATTCGGTGACATCTAAGGTGTTGAGGTATTCGCAATATTCTGATGCTTTTAGCTCTAATTGGTCTGCTTTTTTTTGCAATGACTTATCAATCTCTTTCGTGATGATATCCATGCGTTGACCCATATCGTTAATGCGATCCTCAATATTGCCTTCACGCGATTTAAACGCATCCCCTAAAGACACTAAAATAGCACCTAACGAGCCATGAACCGCCGAGTGGATTTTTTGGCTTATTTCTTTTGTAAAAAAGTCATCAATTTGAGAAAGTGATTGAGGAGCTATAAAAAAAAAGTCGTCGCCTCGCTTAAACTTATCCATCAACGCGCGTTCTACGTATTGCAGTTGGGTTTTAAGTACTTCAGGCTCTTTATCCGACATGCCCTCAACCACCTGCTCAATAGCACTCAGCCCTAAATTAACACCGTCGGTGGCTAAATTTACAAGTTCGGGTACTGTTTGGCGAATGCCTTGGCTAAATTGCTCCAGTACTTTGCTTTCATCTTCACCTAAATCAACCCAATAGCCACGAATAAAGAGCTGGGTATTGTTGTTAATTTGCACTCGTGTTTGGCCTTTATCAACAATTCGTATTACATCATCGGTAATAATTAGACCATGTCTGAGTTCAACATCACACGGTTTTTGAGCAAAGGCAGCGGTACTTGAAAGTGCAATGGACAGCGATAAAATCGCACGAGATAAAAACGCCATATACACCTCAAAAAGACAAAAAATGGAAGGCAAGTAGGTTAACAAAAAACCAATTTTATGCAAGAAAAAACAGCGCTTGATACTATCGAAGCGCTGCTTATAAAGGCGTTTAAAGCTCAGGGCGTGTTAACCTACGCCCTTATAAAATTAAATGGGTGAACCTGGCGGTATAGGCAGAACCTTAAAGTTATTAGGCCACTCTCCATTAGCTAAAAAGTGTTTTACCTGCACTGCTAGATATTGCTTAAATGCGCTTTCACCGGTGCTTGTATTACTCAGCATAGTGTTTTGATTAAAGTCGTCACTTAGCTTAACTAAGTAATAACGAAGTTGGGCCTGTACCTCTGGGCTTACATTATTATTTGCCACTAAGTCAGCAAAGGTTTTTGCTGTTAAAAACTGTATACGCTGGGTTATTTTGCCTTTCATTGTATCGGGCGACGATACATTATAAACATGGCTATACAACTGCTTTAATAACACATCTAAACTGTAAAATTGGTTATTACGGGCTTGTTGTTGCGCTAAACGATTTAAGCGTTGTGGATTAAGCAACAACGATAAACTATGCTGCACTGCCACCTCAGGTAAAGCCATTGCATCAAGTGTTAACCCTGTACGCCCCACTACGCTTTCGCGCGATTTAGACTCACCATATGCTTTTGGCGGAATTAACGATAATACCGATTCAGGTATAACTAAATTTTTGGCTGTAAGCGTTGCTAAAATGGCATTAACTGCATCTTGTTGCACTTGCTTATCAACAACCTGAGCGCCTTGGACAGGCTCATCACCGCGTGTTTCATATTCGTAATTTACACCTGCAATTAACTTAACCACAGACTCAACTTGAAAACGATGAAATAAATAAAGTGGTACAAGCTTTTCTTCTAACTGAGATAGCGCAACACCGGACTTAATATTATTAATACCAAATTGCGAAAGTGCCCTTTTACGCACATCTAAAACACGTAAAAGCTCTTCTGATGGGTTAGCGCCGTTATCCCATAAGTGAGCCGTTGGATGAGCGCCCCCTTTAGCTCGCGCATCAGAATCTGAAATAAACGCTAACCCTTTGGCTTTATTCTCTTTTAAAATTGCGGCCAGCTCTGCGCTTTCATCTTGATTGGTAAAGTCGCTATAACCGTATTTAATTACCTGCGTATCCCATACGCCCATACCTGTTGCATAGCCTCGTGTTACATCAAGCTTGCCTTGTTCATTGAAGCTCAATAATGGGTGCGGGTAATCCATTACTGAGGCTCTATCACTTACTGATGCCGCAAAGTTATGGGCAATACCTAATGTATGGCCAATTTCATGGGCGCTTAACTGGCGGATACGATCAAGCGCCATAGCGTGTAAGTTTTTAGCAACTTCATCTCCTTTAAAATAAGGAGCAGCCAGCGCTTCTGCAATTAATATATCTTGGCGAACACGAAGCGAACCCAACGTCACATGGCCTTTTAATATTTCACCGGTGCGCGGATCAATAACCGAGCTTCCGTATGACCAGCCACGTGTTGCTCTATGCACCCATTGAATCACGTTGTAACGAATATCCATGGGATCAACATTGGTTGGTAATACTTTAACAATAAACGCGTTTTTATAACCTGCAGCGCTAAATGCATCATTCCACCACTTACCGCCTTCAAGTAAGGCGCTTTTAACTGGCTCTGGTACACCGGGATCTAAATAATAAACAATAGGCTCAACCGGCTCGCTAATAGGTAAGCTCGGATCTTTTTTTGCTAAACGGTGACGCGGTATATAACGAACATACATCGACTCGCCTAAAGGCGCTGCGTAATCTTTGTGTTCAATGCTCCAAAAGCCCGATTGCGGGTTAAATTTACGTGGTGTGTAATTATCATCTGGTAATTGAATAAGTGAATGGTGCATATGTACGGTAACAGTGTACGGGTCGGCGCTAACTTGGCGTACAAACTTACCCGGCTTTGCGCCTTTAAACGTAAGCACGGCCTCCAGTTCGGTGTTTTTTACAAAGGCTTTTGAACGCGCCATGTAAACCGCACTTCGTGATTCATCAAGGTTAAAATTACCCTGCTTACGGGCAGCTAATGTACGGCTTACTCCATGTACATCGCTCAATAAATAAGGCGTGTAGTCAATAAGTGCCGTGCTTTTTTCTTCTGCAACCACTTTAAAGCCCGCCAATATGCTTGATGCAAATGCCTCTTTGATACTTTGCTGCTCGGCTTTATTACTAGTATTAGCACGGTAGTAAGTATTTACAGCACGCAGCATAACTTTATCGCCAAAGCGCTCAAACTGTACCAAATGCGTGTTGCCAAGCTGGCCTCGGTCAAGTCCAATATCGTTTGACCCAATCCCGTATGGCAAACTTTGTTGTAGTAAAAACTGCTGCTCAAACTTATCTACTTTTAAATACACTTTGCCGTTTTGGGTATCGTAATAAAACGAGTAGTACCCCGGAAAGTGGTTCATTTGTGTAGTAAATTCATCAATTGACTTAATTGCTGCGTGCGCTTGAGTTATGATAGAGCACAACACAGTAAAGAATATGTAACTTAGTAGTGGTATTTTTTTCATAATCTTATCTTTGTTATTGGCGTTTTAGGTACGATTAGGTGCCCCCATTATAGGGCGGTATTTAAACAATACAGATATTTAAGACGAATTTCAGCGCTCTAAACTAATCTCTCTCACATTATGATTAGTTTTAACACGTTATCAGGAAAATAGAATGCGTAGACTCCCTCCAGTATTGCTAGAAGACGGTTGCCCAAGAGAACTATTATCATTAATCCGAACTATTTTAGCGGCATGTAAAGAAATATCGTTTCGTGTTGGCCAAGGTGCGCTTTCTGGCGTATTAGGCTCAACACTTGATGAAAACATTCAAGGCGAAACGCAAAAAAAGCTCGATGTATTATCTAATCAGCTACTAAAAGATATTTTACTGGAGTCGGGCACAGTTAAAGCCATTGCCTCTGAAGAAGAAGACTACACCGTTGCAGGAAACCCCGACGCTAAATACATTGTGGCATTTGATCCGCTTGATGGGTCATCAAACACCGATATTAACTCGCTGGTAGGGACTATATTTTCAATTATGGAAGCGCCTGAAGGCTCAGATGCAGCAGACGAAAGTATTTTTATGCAACCTGGCCACAAGCAAGTTGCAGCAGGTTATGTACTTTACGGCCCATCAACAATGTTGGCGCTTAGTACAGGTAAAGGCACACGTATGTTCACCCTTGATAAAACCCAAGGGAGCTTTTTACTAACAGAAGACTTTGCCACTATACCCGCAGATACAAACGAGTTTGCAATTAATGCATCTAATCAGCGTCATTGGCAACCCGCAATGCAAAACTACATAAATGATTTACTACAAGGCGATACCGGCCCGCGCGCTAAAAACTTTAATATGCGCTGGATTGCGGCCATGGTAGGCGATGTTCATCGCGTACTAAGCCGAGGCGGTGTATTTACTTACCCAACTGATACTAAAGATCCTAACAAACCCAATAAACTGCGCCTACTTTACGAAGCAAACCCAATGGCTATGCTAGTAGAACAAGCCGGCGGCATTGCCTCAACAGGTTCTGAACGTATTATGGATATTCAGCCAGACGCTATCCACCAGCGTGTAGCGGTTATTTTAGGATCTAAAAACGAAGTAGAAACCTGCTTGGAATATCATAAGTAATCACGTTGTCAGTTGTTAAAAAATACTAAACCGCATTTAATTTAAATGCGGTTTTAAGTTAACCTAGAATTTAATCCTTTAACAATACCAGTATTTTTTCAAGCTTTTGGTAATCAAGCTCGCCCATTTGCTCGCTATTACTAAGCGCATAAATAACGCCCTCGTGTTGAGCGCAATCAACGTCTTCTCGTGACTCAATTACGTTAGCCCAAAGTTCTAAGTCATCTAAATCTATTTCACCACTCAAACAGCGCTTAATTACACTAACTAATACGTCCGTTTTTAATGCGTATAAGGGCGCTTGACCATAGGCAGGCGTTGACACAATAACCGATATTGCATCGTCTCTTTGTGCCGAAAACGTAATAAATTCTGCTAATGCTTTTTGTATATTCATAATGTTTGTTATTCTTGACGCTCTACTGTTGATAAGAACTAAAATGACTCAAACAAACTGCAGCCAATGTAATACAGTGCTTAACTGTAATGTAAATAATATAACCGCATGTTGGTGTAACCAGTTACCTGCCATTTTACCCCTAGACGCAACAGCAACAAGCTGTTTGTGCCAAACCTGTACACTCAAAAAGATTAATCACTACCTTGAAGCGCTTTATACTCAGCCAATAAAAAGCCAAATAGAGTTTGCAAAAGCATTTAGAGGAAACGATAACTTAATTGAAGAGCTCGACTACACCATGCAAAATGGCTACATGGTATTTAGTAAGTGGTTTTTTTTAAAGCGAGGAACCTGTTGTAAAAATGGCTGTACAAACTGCCCATATGGTTTTAGAAAGTAGAAGCTAATTAATAAAAATGCGAGAAAATATTCGTTTTTATCTTCTCATTTACTTCTCCTTGTGAGTAATATTTTTAAGTACTGTTATCCACAAAGAGGTTTAAAAGCGCTGCGCTTTAACATGAGCAAGCTTTAAACTCATGACTCACCTACTTTTCTCCATTAGCAATATGCAGCGAGTTACTAGCGCCCCACTCACTCCAAGAACCGTCATAAACACTTAAGTTTTTATAACCACATTCATCAGCAAATAAAGCTAAAATACACGCTGTAATACCTGATCCACAGCTAAATTGAATATACTCTGCAGCACCCACAGCGTTCTTAAATTTTATCTTTATTTCTTCAAAAGCTTTAGCCTCGCCATCGGTTAATAAATCTAAAAAAGGCAATGAACGGCTTTGTGGTATATGCCCACCTCGCATGCCTTTTCGAGGTTCGCTCTCTTCACCAGTAAAGCGTTTATATGCACGCGCATCTAGCAATACCGTATTCGCATCATCTATTGCTGCTAATACTTGCTGGCGACCAATAAAGTAACTTGGATTATAACTTGCTTCAAAATTACCAAACGTTAAAGCCTCACTATAACCTTGCTGCACTGCATAGCCGCACGCTAACCACTTTTTAAGGCCGCCACTTAATACCTTTACATTGTGATGCCCCATGGCTTTTAGCATCCACCACGCCCTTGCAGCACTAAATAAACCGGCATCTTCGTATACCACAATAAACGAATCATGGTTTACACCCGCATGCTGCATAACCTGTGTAAACTGCTGTGCATTACACATTGTGCTTGATAGCGGGTTTGATTTATCTGCCAGCTCATTTTTTATGTCAAACCGCTTTGCATTGGGTAGCATAGCTTCAGGCACATAAGTTCCTAAAACCCCGGGGCGAAGCATACCCGCATCAAACAACACTAAAGTAGGGTCGTTTAGCCTTTTTTGTAATTGCTGGCAGGTTATTAGGTTTTTCATTGCGTATTCTTATTAATCGATTGATATTTCGAGAACTCATCACGCCCTGTAAAACGTGCTTCAACCGCTTCAATATGTTTATCCTCAGTGTGTTTCCATATACCTGGAATACAATATACGTGTTCAATATAGCTAAAAAACTTATTCCGTAGTACTAGATCCGGTTTCCAACCATCCGTTACATCACATATATTTTGGCTTAGTTGCTCCGTGTTATCTGCATGTTTAACCAAGCCATCAATGTTATAACAAGCTTGTCCTAGAGTTAAAACGCATTTATTGAGCAATAATGCTTCTAAACCCACCGTTGAATTTATGGTAACCACAGCCTCTGCACACGCGATTAAATCACATGTTTTATTTCCGTTAGCAAAAATTGCAATTGAGTCTTTTTCATAAAGATGTGAGTAGTGTTTATGCCAAGATGGGTGCTCCTTAAATACAACTCTTAAAGAGGGATCATTTAAACTTTTTACTGCTTTAATTACCTCGTCGTAAAACATCTCCATCGAATCTATCCAAGGAGAAAAGCTTGCTATTTGCGTATCATGAGGAACTTGAAAAGGAGCAAAAATATAGCGCTCGGGGATATTAGTACAGTCAAATGCACAACGCTTTTTATGATCAGCTCTTGGAATGATTTCTGGCTCTGAAAATTCTAAAGCATTATGAGGGTCAAAATTAAGATAAAAAGAAGCATCACGGCTCAACGACGCATTAAAGTTAATCCCTTTTGGATCTAAGCTACTTGTCCCTGGCAGCAAACCATTCTCATAATAAAACTGTTTCACACCTAAAGCCTTTGCAGCCATTGCTACAGTAGCATTCGGTAATTTATTACCATTCCAAATAACAATGCACTCAGGCTTTACGTCATTTAATAATGCTAAGTATTTTGCGTATCTTAAGCGCTCAAATAAAACGAGCCCGAAGCTGTAAACAATCGTCACAACATCATTATTCCAAATAGTATTGCGCGCTCGCTTTCTCTTTAACTGCGACTTTACAACGCTTTCAAAATTAACATTAAACGCTTCTTTTAGATACTTAATAGAAGAGAGTTTAGGTAAGCCCATCACATGTAACTGGCAATCTATAGATAGTTTTTTTATAACTTTTTTATAGTATTTTGCATGTACGTTTTTACGAGATATAAATAGAAAAGCCATAAAAGCTATATTTACCAATTATTGTTTTTATAAAAATAATACTATGTGGACAAGGCAGCAAAAGCAAGGTTCAAACTATCTATAAATACCTCTCAAACCCTTGAAAATACTATATGTTAATAATATCGCCTCTTAATGGCGTCATTTTTGACAAAATTTTATTTTGAATAGGATGAGATATGTTTTGTTCATTCATGGCATTCACCAACAAATCAACAACATGATTAAAATCTTTTTCTGTTATATTCATGCCGGTGTGTATGTCTACCATTGAATCACCTGCGTAGCTGTATTTACACGGACCATCGGTAAGCATGCACAAATGCAGAATAAAACCTTGACGAAAATGCGCTATGTTTGTGTGCTCAAAGTAGTGAAATACCTGCTCGTCATTGCCTATTTGGTTAATAAAGCTATCAATTAGTTTTTCTATGCCGGCGTTACCGCCAATTTGGTAATATAGCGTAGGCGGTGCTTTATTCGCACAGCCCATTAAAATACCTACACATAAAAACCCAACTGCGATTAACTTCATTACCAATACCCTGTTACCGATAAGTACCAACCCGTTTGATCGTCTGCCCCTGCAATACGCCCTAAATCTAAATATGCGGCAGTTACACTCACGTTTTTATTAGGCATCCAGGCAACAAAAACGTCTTTCCAGTCTTGCTCACCCAAGTTTAAGTTATTCGCTTTTTGACGATACTCAATACCGATTGCCAATTCACGACTTAAAAATACAGCGGTGCT